>Ga0335082_10004459_pt1 | contig 15254 bp, 17 predicted proteins | sample Lox_Sample_41_FD_206718 | JGI IMG/M metagenome (GOLD analysis project Ga0335082, IMG submission 206718) | Soil microbial communities from Loxahatchee National Wildlife Refuge, Florida, United States - Lox_Sample_4.1 | ecosystem: Environmental > Terrestrial > Soil > Wetlands | place: USA...
AAGGCTAGCGCGGCCAGAAATCCCGTGGCGCTGAAGAGGGAAGGCCGGAGCCGCGCAACTCGGACTCCGAGAGGCCAAGGTCGCACCGCAAATGGGGCGACAGCTGCTCCGGATCCAAGTTCGGCAGGCGGCGACGGAGCAGGTCCGACAGGCGAGCCAGCAGGTTCCATGGCGCCAGCCGGCTGGGGCGCAGACTGCAGGAGATCGATTGGGCGACTGGCGGCATGACTTAGCTCCTTTACTGGCGTCATCAAGGCCAAACTGGCCTTATGTACATGCGAGGAATTTGGCCTCGACAACGGCAGCGGACAAAGCGATTGTCAGGGGAAGAGCATAAGGCAGACTTATGGGTCGCCCGAGCAAGCTGCCGCCGCTTTCGGCCATCCGCGCCTTCGAGGCCGCCGCCCGCCACGGCAGCTTCACCAAGGCGGCGGAGGAACTGGGCATGACCCAGGCGGCCGTCAGCTATCAGGTGAAGCTGCTGGAGGACCGGCTCGGTGCGCTGCTGTTCCTGCGGCAGGCCCGGCGGGTGGTGCTGTCGGAGACCGGCCGGCGCCTGGCGCCGCCGGTCACCGAGGCCTTCCAGCGCCTGCAGGCGGCCTTTGCCGCCACGCGCGAGACGAACGAGCGGGTGCTGTCGGTGACGGTGATCCAGAGCTTTGCGACCAGCTGGCTGGTGCCGAGGCTGGGCACCTTCCAGATGGCGCATCCCGACATCGCCGTGCGGGTGGACGCCTCAGGGCGAATTGTCGACCTGGCGCGGGAGGACATCGATGTCGGCATCCGGACCGGCAGCGGCGACTGGCCGGGGCTGAAGGCTCATCTGCTGATGCCCAGCGAGTTCACGCCGCTCTGCAGCCCGGAGTTCCTGGCCCGCAGCGGGCCGCTTGCCTCTCCTGCCGACCTGCTGAAGCTGCCGCTGCTCGATTGGCGCGACCCCTGGTGGCGGCAATGGTTTGCGCTCGCCGGCGTTCCGGACCCGCAGCCGGCCGCCCCCGCAATGATCGAGGTCGACTCCCAGGTGATGCTGGGGCGGGCGGCGCTGGTGGGCCAGGGCGTGGCCATCCTGACGCCGGCCTACTTCGCGGCGGAGCTCGCCGACGGCCGCCTGGTCCAGCCGTTCGCGCTGACCGGCCGCAGCGAATCGAGCTTCTGGCTCGTCTATCCGCAGGAGCGGCAGAACGCGCCGAAGATCCGGGCCTTCCGGGACTGGATGTTGGCGGAGGTGAAGCGGGATGCGGAGCGGGCGGCGGGTTGAGCGGACTTTGACCCTAATTCATCGCGGCGCTGATCCATCCTCAGCCTAGCCCTCGCCCGCTGGCGCGGGAGAGGGGACACGATTGTGCCGCATACTCGATCGAGTCCCCTCGCCCGCGGAGCGGGAGAGGGATAGGCTGAGGTCTTCGGGCTGGGCTGAAGGGGCCAACTACATGTCGCTGCGCAAATTCAAAGTTCTCACGTTCGACGTCGTGGGCACTCTGATCGATTTCGAGCGCGGGATGATCGAGTATATCCGGGAGGCGGTGCCGGCGGCCACGCAAGTGACCGACGAGGCGATCCTCGATGCCTATCGGCATGTGCGGGCGCTGCCGGCGGCGGGGTGGTATCCGGACGATCTCGTGCGCGTCTATGGCGACATGGCGCGCGAGCTGAAGCTGCCGGAGACGGCGGGCGCGGCGGAGGGATTTCCGGCCTCGGTGGAGCGGTGGCCGGCGTTTGCGGATTCGGCGGCGGCGCTGAAGCGGCTGCGGCAGCGCTACCGGCTGGTGGCCATGACCAATGCGCGGCGCTGGGCGCTCCAGCATTTCGCGCGCACGCTGGGCGAGCCGTTCGACGACGGGGTCACGGTCGACGACGTGCGCTTCGAGAAGCCCGATCCGCAGTTCTTCGCCTTCGCGCGCGGGCGGCTGAGCGCCAGCGGCTACGTGCTCGAGGACATCCTGCATGTGGCGCAGAGCCAGTATCACGACATCGGCGTCGCGCGGAAGCTTGGCTACACCGTCTGCTGGATCGAGCGGCGCAAGGGGTTGAAGGGGACCGGCGGCACCAAGGAGGCGCCGATCACCAAGCCCGACTACCACTTCGCCACGCTGGCCGAGCTGGCCGATGCGGTGGAGGCCGAAGGGCGCTGACGACGGAGGAGGCGATGGCGATCAGGACGGGCGGCTGCCAATGCGGCGCGCTGCGCTATGAGTGCGCGGGCGAGCCGATCGCGCTCTATGTCTGTCACTGCCGGGAATGCCGGAAGCAATCGGCCTCGGCCTTCGGCATGTCGCTGCAGGTGCCGAGCGCGGGGCTGCGGGTGACGCACGGGCACCCGAAGTTCTGGACCCGGCCGGCCGACAGCGGGCGGCAGGTGAAGTGCGCCTTCTGCCCGCATTGCGGCTCGCGCGTCTGGCACCAGGGCGAGGAGCCGGCGGAGACCGTGACGATCAAGGCCGGCTCGCTCGACGAGCCCGTGGATTTCTCGACCGCGATCCACATCTGGACCTCGCGCAAGCTGCCGGGGATGACGATCCCGGCCGACGCGCAGCAGTTCCTGCAGGAGCCGGATTGAAGCGGCAGAAATAGGGTCGGAGTATCCTTGCGCGTCTGGCACAGCGCGAGGGGCCGGCGGAAACCGTCACGATCAAGGCCGGCCCGCTCTGGCGAGGTCACCCAAGGCCAGTATGGCTTCGACGAGTACGATAACACCAATGATGGTGCCGACCGTGATCATAGCGCCGACATAGCCGAAGACCGCGATTCTGATCGAGAAATCCCGCTGCCAAGCCAGAAGGGTTGCCACGATAGCCGTCAGGAGCACCCAGGCAATCCGTGCCGTCCATTCGACGGCAGGAATTCGCAGCGCGACCAGTCCGATGGCGATGCTGGCGCCGACGACGAGCAAGACATACTCCGCTACGGATCTCACAGGAGGACGTGCTGCGCTCATGGATGTCAGGTCCGTCGTTGACGCAGGCGCGGTGGTTGCCCCAGAAGATCTGGGACCGCGAGGTGTGAACAACCATGTTCTTTTGGCCGGAGCGCGCGGCTCTTGGCGCGCTGCCGCGCGCAGCCCCCTACCCTTTAATCCCCTCCCGCAAGGGGAGGGGAAGGGGCTCTTCGGCGGCTAGTTCAGATACTCCGCGACGGTCTTCAGGAAGATCGGCGTGGAGATGGGTTTGGCGAGGTAGGCGGCGCAGCCGCCTTGGCGCATGCGCTCCTCGTCGCCTTTGAGGGCGAAGGCGGTGACGGCGATGATCGGGATGTCCTTCAGCTTCTCGTCGTCCTTGATCGACTTGGCGACCACCAGGCCGGAGACGCCCGGCAGCTGGATGTCCATGATGATCAGGTCCGGATGGTGCTCGCGCGCCAGCCGCAGCCCCTCCATGCCGTCGCGCGCCATCAGCACGTTGTAGCCGCGCGTCTCCAGCAGCGCGTGGAAGAGCTTCATGTTGAGATCGTTGTCCTCGACGATGAGGATCGTCTTCGCCGTCGCCGCCTGCCCCTTGGGCTGGCTGATCGCCGCCGCACCGTTCTGCTTGCTCACGTTTCCTCTCAGGCCTATTCGGCTGTTTTCCACCCACGACCGGCGGGTGGCCCGGAAATGGCCGGGCCGGCCTCGTCGCAATCCTCAGAGGGTATCAGTCATCTCGTTAAAAATTGACATAAGTCGCGGCGATTAGAGCGCGATCAAACGTGGTTAACAAGCGGCCACAAACCTGGTTTGGCAAGAAAGGTTAATGGGGTCAGACCCAGCCGTGTAGGGGCGGGCCTATGTGCCCGCCCGACGCCAGGGCGACCACGTGGGGTCGCCCCTACAGGTTCGGAGGGACCACCGCACCTACAGAATGAACTTGCTGAGGTCCGCGTTCTTGGCCAAAGGCGCGACGCGCTCCTGCACGTACTTCGCGTCGATGGTGATGGTGGCGCCGGCGCGGTCGGTGGCGGTGAAGCTGATGTCCTCGAGCAGCCGCTCCATCACCGTGTGGAGGCGGCGGGCGCCGATGTTCTCGACCGAGGAATTGATCTCGGCGGCGAGGTCGGCGAGGGCCTCGATGGAGTCGTCGGTGAACTCGAGGGTGACGTCCTCGGTCTTCAGCAGCGCCTTGTACTGCTTGATCAGGCTGGCCTCGGGCTCGGTCAGGATGCGCTTGAAGTCGTCGCGCGAGAGGGCGCTGAGCTCGACGCGGATCGGCAGGCGGCCCTGCAACTCCGGCAGCAGGTCGGAGGGCTTCGCCATGTGGAAGGCGCCGGACGCGATGAAGAGGATGTGGTCGGTCTTCACGCTGCCATGCTTGGTGGCGACGGTGGTGCCCTCGATCAGCGGCAGCAGGTCGCGCTGCACGCCCTCGCGGCTGACGTCGGCGCCCATGCGATGCTCGCTGCGGCCGCAGATCTTGTCGATCTCGTCGAGGAAGACGATGCCGTTCTGCTCGACCGACTCGAGCGCCTCGCCCTTCACCTTCTCGGGATCGAGCAGCTTGTCGCTCTCCTCGTCGATCAGCACGTCGTAGGAATCGGCCACGGTCATGCGGCGCGGCTTGGTGCGGCCGCCGAAGGCCTGCCCCAGGACCTCGTTCAGGTTGATCATGCCCATGCTGGCGCCGGGCATGCCGGGGATCTCGAAGGTCGGCAGCGACGAGCTGCCGGAATCCTTCACGCTCAGCTCGATCTCCTTGTCGTTCAGCTCGCCGGCGCGCAGCATGCGGCGGAACTTGGCGCGGGTGTCGGCGCTGGCGGCCTCGCCCACGAGCGCTTCGATCACGCGCTCCTCGGCGGCCACCTCCGCCTTTGCCTGGACCTGGCGGCGCAGCTTCTCGCGCGTCGTGTTGAGGGCGACCTCCACGAGATCGCGCACGATCTGCTCGACGTCGCGGCCGACATAGCCGACCTCCGTGAACTTGGTGGCCTCGACCTTGATGAACGGCGCCTGCGCCAGCTTGGCGAGGCGGCGCGCGATCTCGGTCTTGCCGACGCCGGTGGGGCCGATCATCAGGATGTTCTTGGGCAGCACCTCCTCGCGCAGCTCCTCCGGCAGCTGCTGGCGGCGCCAGCGGTTGCGCAGCGCGATGGCGACGGCGCGCTTGGCGTCGTGCTGTCCCACGATGTAGCGGTCGAGCTCGGAGACGATCTCGCGCGGGGTGAAGCTGGCCGCGGCCTCCTTGTGCGGCGGGCGCGCGGCCGATGGCGGATTGTCGTTCATAGGCTCTCGAGCACGATGTTGCGGTTGGTGTAGATGCAGATGTCGGCGGCGATCTCCATGGCGCGGCGGGCGATGTCCTCGGCCGAGAGGCCGTCCATGCCGATGAGGGCGCGGGCGGCGGCGAGCGCGAAGCTGCCGCCGGAGCCGATGCCGATGAGACCGTCCTCGGGCTCGAGCACGTCGCCGGTGCCGGTGAGCACCAGGCTCACCTCCTTGTCGGCCACCGCCATCATGGCCTCGAGCCGGCGCAGATAGCGATCGGTGCGCCAGTCCTTGGCCAGCTCGACGCAGGCGCGCGCCAGCTGGTTCGGATGCTGCTCGAGCTTGGCCTCGAGGCGCTCGAAGAGGGCGAAGGCGTCGGCGGTGGCGCCGGCGAAGCCGGCGATGACGTTGCCCTTGCCGACCCGGCGCACCTTCTTGGCGTTGGATTTGACGACCGTGTTACCGAGAGTGACCTGGCCGTCGCCGGCCACCACCACCTGCCCGCCCTTGCGGACGCAGAGGATGGTGGTGCCGTGCCATTGCGGGGGTTCGTCGCGCGACATACGACCTCCCAGATAAGCCGCCGGGGGCGGGGGCGCAAGCGCAGCTTGGCTGCATGACCATCCTGCGTTCTTCGACAAGCTCAGGATGAGGGAGAATTTGGTGGCACAAAGAACGATCCTCATCCTGAGCTTGTCGAAGAACGCAGAGCGTTCATCCCAATCTCGTGGCCGCTAGCGGCAGCCAGGCGATCCTGTTACAAGCACGAGCGACTCCTTCCGAAGCGATCCACGGGCATCCCCATGAGCGTGACCACGGTCGAGCGGCTGCGGGAGTTTCGCGGCAACGATCTGCAGGATCTGTGCGAGGCCGCCGAGGAGGGCATCAAGGCCGGCGGCGGGTTCGGCTGGCTGAAGCCGCCGCATCGGCCGGTGATGGAATCCTACTGGCGCGGCGTGCTGTTGATCCCCGACCGCATGATGTTCGTGGGCCGGCTGGACGGCGTGATCGCCGGCACGGCGCAGCTGCTGCGCCCGCCCAAGAACAACGAGGCGCAGGCGCGCAGTGCCCAGATGACCACCCATTTCGTAGCCCCCTGGGCGCGTGGCCATGGGCTGGCACGCGGAATCGTGGAGGCGGTGGAGGAGGCGGCGCGGGCGGCCGGCGCCCTGGTGCTGAACCTGGACGTGCGGGAGACCCAGGAGGCCGCGATCCAGCTCTATCAGTCGCTCGGCTACCAGCACTGGGGCACCCACCCACGCTATGCGCGGGTCGCCGAGGGCTGGGTGGCCGGCCGCTATTTCTGGAAGAATCTTGAGACGGCCAGCGGGTGAACACAACTGGTGTGACGGTTCTATGACAGTTAATACAATATCTAGTAGTATTCTGGCGACGCCATAGTATTCTTGGGCCTATGGCCAACGCGAAGAAGGCTTTGGACGGGACCGTCCTCGACCGGCTCTATAAGGTGATCGAGAGTCGCCGGGGGGCCGACCCCGCCGTCTCCAACACCGCCCGGCTGTTCGCCAAGGGCACCGAGAAGATCGCCCAGAAGGTGGGCGAGGAGGCGGTGGAGACGCTGATCGAGGGCGTGCGGGGCCGCAAGAAGGACCTGGCGCTGGAAAGCGCCGACCTGCTCTACCATCTCCTGGTTCTGTGGGCCGACCGCAGCCTGAAGCCGGACGCGGTGTGGGCGGCCCTGGCGGCGCGCGAGGGTATCTCCGGCGTGGCCGCAAAGAAGAACCGCAAGGACGACGATTGAGCGAGGCAGCGCGCCATGAGCTACGACCCGAACAACGTCTTCGCCAAGATCCTGCGCGGCGAGATTCCCTGCAAGAAGGTCTATGAGGACGCGCACACGCTGGCCTTCCACGACATCAATCCGCAGGCCAAGGTGCATGTGCTGGTGATCCCGAAGAAGCCGTACGTCTCCTGGGACGACTTCTCCGCCAGTGCGAGCGAGGCCGAGATCGCCGCGCTGGTGCGCGCGGTCGGGGCGGTGGCGCGCCAGGTGGGCGTGGCCGAGTCGGGCTATCGCATCCTGGCGAACCACGGGCGGCATTCGCACCAGGAGGTGCCGCACCTCCACATCCACATCTTCGGCGGCCAGCCCCTCGGCCGCATGATCCAGCCGCCGAAGTAGTCTCCCTTTACTGTCATTGCCGGGCTTGACAATGTGGAGGGATGCGCGGGGACGCGAGTCGTCACCGCACGATGCGGGGGCGCGCGACGGCGGAGAGGCGCTCGAGGGCGGCGCGGCCGGCGGTGCGCAGCTCGATGGCGTCCATGGTCATGTCGGCGAGATCGGCGAGGCCGCGCCAGTGCGACAGCTCGAACGCGGCGCGTGGGGCCGTATCGAGGATGCAGAGAGCGCCGAGCTTGTAACCGTCGCGCGTGACCAGCGGCGCGCTGGCGTAGAAGCGAATGTGCGGCGGCCCCACGACCAGCGGCACGCTGGCGAAGCGCACATCGGCGCGTGTGTCCTTGATGATGCGCACGCAGTCTTCGGCCGGGGTGTGGGCCATGAAGTCCCACTCCGGCGGGACCTCCAGAAGGTCGAGGCCGTAGCGCGACTGCAGCCAGGCGCGCGGCTCGGGGAATAGCGAGATCATGGCGACAGGGACGGCGAAGGTGCCGGTCGCCAACCGCGCGATCCGGTCGAAGACCTCAGCGAGTGGCGTCTGCAGGATCTCCGGAGCGGACAGGGCTTCCAGATGCTGGGCTTGCGACGGCATCGGCGCAGACTCCCTCTGCGGGTCGTCATCCTCCACTCAGGCTGCCATGGCTTCGCGCGGCTGCGGCAGGCGGATGGTCACGGTGGTGCCGTGGTTGAGCAGGCTCTCGAGCTGCAGCGAGCCGTTGTGCAGCTCGGCCAGCAGGCGCACCAGCGGCAGGCCGAGCCCGGTGCCGGCATATTTGCGATTGAGCGCGCCGTCGACCTGGCCGAAGGCGGCCATGGCCTTGGCGATGTCCTTCTCGGCGATGCCGATGCCGGTGTCGATCACCTTCAGCAGGAAATCGCCGTTGACGTCGCGCGCAGCGGTGACGCGCACCTCGCCGCCCGGCGGCGTGAACTTCACGGCGTTCGACAGCAGATTGATGAGGATCTGCTTGATGGCGCGCGAATCGGCGATGAGCGGCGGCAGGTCGCCCGGCACCTCCGTGCGCAGCGTCAGCTTGCCGGCGTTGGCGCGGTCGCTGACCAGGCGCAGGCAGGAGCGGATGACGTCCGACACCAGCAGCTTCTCCTTGTGCAGCTCGAACTTGCCGGCCTCGATCTTCGAGAGGTCGAGGATGTCGTTGATGATTTTCAGCAGGTGCACGCCGCTGTCGTGGATGTCCTTGGCGTACTCCTTGTACTGCAGCTTGCCGAGCGGGCCGAACATCTCGCGCTGCATCACCTCGGAGAAGCCGATGATGGCGTTGAGCGGCGTGCGCAGCTCGTGGCTGACGTTGGCGAGGAACTCCGACTTGGAGCGGTTGGCGAACTCGGCCTGCTCCTTGGCGGCGCGCAGCGCCTCCTCGGCCATGATGCGGTCGGTGATGTCGAAGTGCATGACCACGACGCCGCGCGGCTCGGTCTTCGACACCGGCGTGGCCACGAACTTGAACCAGCGCGGCTCGCGCGCGACGATGCGCAGATACTCGCGCGCAAACATCGGGGAGTCGCCGGCCAGCACGGCGCGCAGTCCGGCGCTGACCGCCGGCGCCTCGTCGGCGAACATGCCGTCGGGGTCCTCGACACTGTCGAAATAGTTGCGGCCGAGGCCGGCGAGGTCGTCGACGTCGGCGCTGCCGGCGGCGTCGCGCCACATGCGGTTGACCGAGACGATGATGCCGTCGGCGTCGAGCAGCGCCACATGGGCGGGGAGCGAATCGAGCGTGGCGGCGTGAGTCTCGGCGAGCGCGCGCAGCTCGCTCTCGCTGCGCCGCAGGGCCTCCTCGGCGCGCACGCGGTCGGTGACGTCGGTCTGGATGCCGACGAAATGGACGAGCTGCTTGTTGTCGTCGAACACGGGGTTGATGCTGAGCTCGTTCCAGAACGTGCGGCCGTCCTTGCGGTAGTTGCGGATGGTGACGGTGACGGGCTTGCGCTGCTGGATCGCCTTGCGCAACCGCTCGATCGTCTGCAGGTCGGTGTCGCGGCCCTGCAGCATGCGGCAGCTCTTGCCCAGCGTCTCCTCCGGCGCGTAGCCGGTGATGCGGGTGAAGGCCGGGTTCACGAACACGATGGGATTGCCCGGCAGGTTCGGGTCGGTGATCAGCACGCCGTTGGACGTCGAGGACACGGCGGCGGCGAGCGAGGCGTTGCGATGCTCCAGCTCGGCGAAGCGGGCCTCGCCGGCGACCGCGTCGCTGATGTCGGAGAACGTCATGCTGTAGCCGCCGCCGGGCATCGGATAGAGGCGTGCGCGCAGCGTGCGCGCGCCGCGCTTGGTCTCGGCGCGGGTGCTGGCCGGCGGCGGGTTGGCCATGGTCCCGCCCGGCAGCCAGTCCGGCTCGCCCGGCCGCATGCCCATGCCCGCGCCCAGCAACTGCGCCAGCTCGCTCCAGGCCATGCCCTTCTGCAGCCGGTCGGGCGGCAGCTCGAACAGGTCGACGAAGCGCTTGTTCCAGGCGATCAGGCGGCGGCCGCGATCGACGACGCTGAGGCCGTGGCTGAGGCTGTCGAGCGTGGCCTGCAGCAGCAGCGAGTTCTTCTCGAGCGCGCCTTCGCGGATCTTGCTGGCGGTGATGTCGGTCATGATGACGACGATGCCGCCATCCTCGGTGCGGCGCTCCGCGATCTGCAGCCAGCTGCCGTCGGCGCGGTGGGTCTCGATGACCGAGGGCGGGTTGCGGTGCAGCTCGAGCCGGTGCTGGATCCACTTCTCGGCATTGCCGGCGTCGTCGGCCAGCGGCACGTTGCCGAGGCTGGCGCGCAGCAGCTCCTCGAAGCGGACGCCGGGCACGACCTGCGCGGCGATGGGCGCCAGGATCTCGCGGTAGCGGTGGTTGCACATCACCAGGCGGTCGTCGCCGTCGTAGAGCGCGAAGCCGTCGGACATGCTCTCGGCGGCGTCGAGGAAGAGCGCCTCGGAGCGGCGGATGCGGCGATCGGCCTCGACCTCGTCGCTGATGTCGGCGGCGATGCCGCGATAGCCGAGGAAGTCGCCGTCGGAGGCGAACACCGGCCGGCCGCTGACGCGCATGCGATGCACGCGGCCGCCGGCGGCGACGAAATCGAAGATGAAATCGCGGAACGGGCGGCGGCACTGGAGGTCGTCGAGGTGGCGGGCCCAGGACTGCTCGTCCGTCACGAGCCGGCCGAGCTCGCTCGAGCGCTTGCCGATCAGCTTCTTCGGCTCGATGCCCGTGAGCTCGCCGAAGCGGGAGGAGACGTAGGTGAAGCGCAGGTCCGGCCCCATCTCCCAGACCCAGTCGGAGGCGGCCTCGGCGATGTCGCGGAAGCGCTCCTCGCTGCGCCGCAGCGCCTCGACCGCCAGCTTCTGGCGCTGCTCGTTCGACAGCAGCATGGCCAAGACCAGGAAGCCGACGGGGTAGTAGACGAACAGCGGCACCAGCAGATGCAGCGCGGCCGGCCGATCGAGGCCGGCGATGATCAGGTCCCAGGGCAGGCCGATCGCCGCGAGCGCCAGGCCGATGGCCAGGAACTCGCCGGGCCCGCCGATGCGCGCCCGCCGCCACCAGCGCAGATAGAAACCGGTGCCCAGCAGCGCCGCCGCCGTGACGACCGCGATGGAGCTGAGGATATCCGGCGCGCCCGTCAGGATGCGGTCGGCGATGACGGCGATGGCGGCGACCAGCGCCGTCCACGGGCCGCCGAAGGCGCCGGCGGTGAGGACGATCAGGTTGTGGCCATCGACGCTCAGGTCGGGGGCGATCGCGATCGGCCAGCGCATGCCGAGGATCGCCATGCCGCCGAACAGCAGCCCGGCCACGACCGCGCCGAAATGGCCGGCGCGCCGCAGCAGCGGCAGCCCGATCAGGCTGTAGAGCAGGGCGAGGGCCAGGAGCAGGGCGAAGTTCTCGCCGAACTCGGGAATCAGGCCCAGGAGATCGTCGTACGCCATGCCGGTTTTCCGACCTTCCGTCACCATGAGCGGCGGGCGGCAGCGAACGGCCGCGCCTATGGTTTACGCCGCGTTAAGCAAAGGATGGCGCAGGCGGGGTTAAAAGCTGGTTAACGACAATGGGGAATGTGCAATCGGCGCCGCAACATACAGCGGGGAAGTGAAGGTTGCGTCGCAAGATCTGGAGGGGATTGGCAGAAGACAAGCGTTTGGGCCGGTTTCGCCGCGCCTTTGAGGCATTTCCGGTCGAAAAATTCGCTCTTTGTTCCCGAGGGGCGAATCAGGGCCGGACGGCCGAGCCCCAGGGTTCCTCGCCGACCGGGACTGACTTGATGGCTTCCAGGGTAGAGACGTCGATCGCCGTCACGTCGTTGCTGAGGCCGTTCGCGGCATAGAGGCGGGTGGCGGAGGGGTTCAGCGTGATCCCCCACACGCGCTGCCCGACCAGGATGTAGTCCTTCACCTCGTAGGTCTGCGCGTCGACGACCGCGACCCGGTTGGCCGGGCCGAGGGCGACGAAGGCGAGCTTACGGTCCGGGGTGATCGCGATGCCCTCCGGCTGGATCTGCTCCGCGGTCAGGCCCTCGACCGCGAAGGAAATCTTCTTGATGACGGCCAGCGTCGCGGCGTCGATGACGCTGACGGTGCCGCCGATCTCCGACGAGACCCAGACCTGGGCGCCGTCCCTGGTCCAGACCGCGACCCGCGGCCGCGGATCGACGAGGATGTTGGCGACGATCTTATGCGACCCGAGGTCGATCACATGGGCCATGTTCGTGGTCTCGGAGGTGTTGACGACCAGCTTGCCGTCCGGGCTCACGCCCATGCCCTCGGGCTCGACGCCCACGGGCACCGTGTCGGTGACCGTATGGGCCGCGAGATCGATGATCGAGACGAGATTGTCGTTCTCGTTGGAGGCGAACAGGAACTTGCCGTCCGGGCTGATGTCGATGCGCTCGGGGTCGGGCGTGCCGACGACGGACGAGACGGCGAGGCTATCGAGATCGATGGCTTCGATCTCGTCGCTGTCGCTGGCGCAGATGTAGAGGGTCTTGTTGTCGCGCGACATGACGAGTCCGCGCGGCCGCTGCCCGACATCCACCGTCTTGGTCACCTCGAGGGACTGGCCGTCGATGACGCTGACGGTATTGCTCTTCTCGTTGGTGACGTAGATCGTCTCGGCCCGCGCCGCTAACGCGGACAGCCCGACGACGGCGAAGGACAGGAGGAATATGGGCCTGTGCTTCACGTCCTGACCCGGGGGCCTATTTCGTGCAGTCCGTCAGTTCCTTTTCGGAGATCGAAAAGGCGTACTTGCCGCCGGATTTCACCGCGACATCCTTCACGAGACAGTGGCGGCCGGTCTTGTCGGCCAGCTTCACGTCGTAACGGCCGGGCGCGATGTCCTTGAGGTCCAAACGCTCGTCGGCCTCGACGGATTTGTCGGAGTCGTTCAGGCACTGATTCGGACTCCATTGCGTCGTGCCGGCGGGCGCGAGGTAGAGCTCGGTGATCTCCGCCGCTGTCAGATTCCAGAAGCGCATCTTGTCGGCGGCCACTGCAGGGGCGGCCGCGATGGCAAGGGCGATCGCAAGGATGAGCGCGCGTTGCACGGTGCTGACTCCAGCCTTGTCCGAGCGCCCTTTATTGCACGCGACGAATTGGCGGCAACTGAGACAAGTTGACGCCGGAGGCCGCTAGCCGCCCGGCTGATAGCCGAACAGCCTGGGCAGCCACAGCACGACGTCCGGCACCGCCAGCATGATCAGCAGCGTGGCGACCAGCGCGGCGATGAAGGCCCAGATGTGGCGGTACATGGAGGTGAGGGGGATGCCGGTGATGCCCGTGACGACGAACAGCAGCTCGCTGTAGGGCGGCGTGATCATGCCGATCATCAGGTTGACGATGGTGGTGACGCCGAAATGCACGGTATCGATGCCGAGGGCGCGGATGGTCGGCATCGCGATCGGAACGATCACCAGCAGCATCAGCAGCGTGTCGAGGAAGCAGCCGAGCACCAGGAACAGCAGGTTGATGATCAGCAGGAACTCGAAGCGCGAGACCTGCAGCGAGCCGATCCAGGCGCCGATCTTGTCGCCGATCTGCTCGCTGGCGACGACGTAGTTGAACAGCAGCGCGCCGGCGACGACGAGCGCCACGACGGCGGTCGAGCGCGAGGCGCCGATGAAGATCTGCGTCAGCTCGCGCAGGCCGACGGCGCGGTAGAGGCCGCAGGCCAGGAGCAGCGCGTAGGCCGCGGCGACGGCGGCGGCCTCGGTCGGCGTCACCGCGCCCGAATAGATGCCGCCGAGCAGGATGACCGGCAGCAGCAGCGGCGGCAGCGACGCCTTCAGGATCGGCACGATCTCGCCGCGCTTCGGCGGCGGCGCCACCGGCAGATCGTCGCGGCGGGCGACGACCGCGATGGTAGTCATCAGCGACGCGCCCATCAAGATTCCCGGCAGCACGCCGCCGAGGAAGAGATACCCGACGGAGGTGTTGGCCACCATCGCGTACAGCACCATCGGGATCGAGGGCGGGATGATCGGACCGATGGTGGAGGCGGCGGCCGTGATGGCGCCCGCGAAGCCCGGCTTATAGCGGCCGTCCTTCAGCATCATCTCGATCATCAGCTTGCCCGGACCGGCGGCGTCGGCGATGGCGCTGCCGCTCATGCCGGAAAAGATCATGCTGGCGACGACCGTGACGTGGGCGAGGCCGCCGCGCACGCGGCCGACGCAGAGCGTCGCGAATTTCAGCAGCCGCTCGCTGATGGTGCCGGCGTTCATGATGTCGGCGGCGACGATGAAGAGCGGCACGGCCAGCAGCACGAAGCTCTTGAACAGGCCGTTCAGCGACTGGAAGGCAACCAGGCCCATGTCCTGCCCGTTGAGCAGGAGATAGAGGAAGGCCGAAGTGAGCATGGCGAAGCCGATGGGCATGCCGATCGCGCACCAGGCGAAGAAACAGACGAGCATCGCAAGCGCGGGAAGGCTCACGACCTAGAGCTCCTTCTTCCAGTCGCGGCCGAAGAGCCGGCGGAGCCGCAGGGCGCTCGCCACGATGGCGCCGACCACGAACAGGCCGAAGCAGGAATAGAGCAGGTCCATGCGGATATGCAGCATGAGGGAGTACTTCTTCGACATGAAGGCGATGTAGTCGATGGTTCCGGGCAGGCCGACCGTGAATATCACGAGGATGACGGCGCTCGTGATGGCGGCGAAGACGCGACGGAGCCGCGCGCTCACGCTCTTGTAGAGCATGTCGAAGGTGATGTGGTGGCGCTGGTCGACGATGACCGCGCTGGCGAAGAACACGATCCAGACATACGTGATCGAACAGACCTCGAGCGTCCAGGAGGCCGGATCGTCCAGCACGTATCGGGTGAAGACCTGGATCAGGAAGGCGCCGAGCATCGCCGCGAAGAGCGCCGCCGAGATGAGCTCGGCGATGCGATGCAGGCGGGCGATGAGGCTGGTCGGCTTTGGCTCCATGACTCAAGAAGACCGGCACGCTCCGGAGGTTTGCATTTCGATTGTCACCCCGGCGAAAGCCGGGGTCCACAAACTCGGTCTCTGGAATATGGACCCCGGCTTTCGCCGGGGTGACACGGGAAGGGCGGGTGGAGAGTTGTAGGGGCGACCGGACGGTCGCCCCTACGGAGGACACGCGGGCGGGCGCTCGTGCGTGCCCTCAGGCGCCGGCCTTGTTGATGCGCTCGAGCATCCCCTTCGGCCAACTGGCGGCGAACTTCGATTCGAGGAATTCCTTCTGCACCTTGTCGCGGAAGGCGGCGACGTCGGGCGCCGTCACCTTCACGCCCTTGCCTTCGAAGAAGACGGCGGCGTCCTTCTCCGTCGCGACCACGCCGTCGTCGTTCACCTTCTTGGCGGCGGCCTCGGCGGTTTCGACCGCCTTCTTCTCGTCGGCCGAGAGGCCGTCCCAGAACCCGCCGGCCAGGCTGAAGAACACGTTCGCGACCATGTGGCCGGTCAGCACGACCTGCTTGG
>Ga0335082_10004460_pt1 | contig 15254 bp, 10 predicted proteins | sample Lox_Sample_41_FD_206718 | JGI IMG/M metagenome (GOLD analysis project Ga0335082, IMG submission 206718) | Soil microbial communities from Loxahatchee National Wildlife Refuge, Florida, United States - Lox_Sample_4.1 | ecosystem: Environmental > Terrestrial > Soil > Wetlands | place: USA...
GAAGGGGAGCCCCGGGGCGAAAGCGGTTGCCGAGCATCCGCGGGGAGGCTGGTTGAAACCTCAGACAGAGGGGCAATGGGCAGGCAAACCGTTGCAGTCGCGCCGGACCGGGAATTGCTCAGCAATGCAATCCCGCCACCGGCCCGGTCCACGATGGCTTTGCAGATGGCAAGGCCGAGGCCGGCTCCTCCCGTTGCCCGGCTTCGGGACGGATATCCGCGATAGAGGCGGTCGAAGATATGGGGCAGGACCGATGGCTCGATACCCTCTCCCTGATGGATGGACGAGATCTGCACCTGGCTGCCCGCATCGCGATCGATCTCTCCTCATCATTGTCGATGCGGAAAGATTAAATCAGCCTGAAGACATTCCAGTTGTTCGCCGGTCGTCCGGAGCGGACTGCCCCAGGGAAATGTCGGTCAATACGCCTCGAACTGATTCAGCGGCAGGCGGACGCGGAAGCAGGTGTCGCCCGGTTCGGAGCGCACGCCAAGGTGCCCGCGATGCTTGTGCACGATACGCATGGCGTTGTCGAGCCCAAGGCCCAGCGCGTGACCGGGCGGCTTGGTGGTGAAAAAGGGCTCAAAAATGCGGTTCTGCAACTCGGGGGGAATGCCCGGTCCGCTGTCGTGGATTTCGACCAGCAGCAACTCCCCTTCGATTCGGCAGCGGAGCCGCAGCAGTCCCGGCGTGTCGACGCCTTCCATGGCGTCGAGGGCGTTTTCTATCAGCGCCGTCCACACCTGGTTGAGTTCAGCGCCATACGCGCTGATGCAGGGCAGGTTCAGCTGGTATTCACGCTCCACCGTGACATTTGTCATGCGCGAATGCAGCATCTGCACGGTGGCATCGAGGCCCGCAGGTACATCCACTTCAGTAATTGCCGCGCGGTCCATGTTGGAGTAGGCCTTGATGGCGCTGATGAGATCGAAGATACGAGCCGTGGAGGCAATTAGCGTGTCAACGGAGCGCGTGGATCGCAGGTAGCGCGCGAAGTACTGCAGGCTCACGCAGGTTTCGTTGGCTTCGAGGATCTTGTGCATCGCATCGAGATCGGCGACGGTGATTCCATGTTCGGCGAGGTCGGGAGCAACCTCCCAGGCGCTGTCGCAGGGCAAGGCGACGAGCCATTTGCGCAACTCCTCCTCGTGGCTGATCTGTTCGGCGGCAGTGAGTTCCCCGGCATGCTGCCCGCGTTCAAAGACACTTCGCTCCCATTCTTCTACATCGCGAATCTGTTCTTCGCTGAGGCACAGGTTTACCAGCTTGAAACGATTCTGCCGGTTGGCGCGCAATTCCGCGATGAGGCTGGAGGCAGCCCGCTGCGCGGCCGAAGCCGGGTTGTTGAGCTCATGGGCGAGATTGCCGGCCAACTTGCCGAGCGCGGTAAGTTTTTCCGCCTGCTGCTCGATGCGCGTGACTTCGCGCACGCGGTCAAGCAGCGTGGAGACGACGCGCTGGCTCATGCTGGGAACGGCCGCGAGCATATCAGGGAAGAGCGACTTGTGAATCAGCAGCGCCCAGACCCGGGTGACCGCCACGCCCTGGCCGCCAAAGGTCTTCATGCGCGAGTAGGGAAGCAAACCGGTCATCTGGCCGGCACGGCCGATGAACAAAGCCATGGGTCCGGAGTGCTGGCGATGCACGTGGATTTCCCCTCTGAGGATAAGCAACATGCGGTCAGCGGGCGTGGATTCTTCAAACAGGATCTCGCCGGCCTCGGCGACGACTTCCTCGCCGTGACGCGCCAGCCAGAGGCGGTCCTCGAAGGAGAGACCCTGCAGCGGGGTGACGCGCAGCAGCGCCTCGGCGATCTCCTCAATGGGGGTGGGGTTGGCAGGTGGGGAAGCGATGGGCGCGAGCATGGCCGAGACCTCCAGGAGGGGACTCGTATCCAGAATATCCGATACCGAGTGGAGGTCCGGAGAGAAGGAATGCGATGCTATGATGGCGTGGTTCAACAAGGAAGGTAACGGTCGATGTTGAAAACCTTTTCAGCCCTTGCGTGGCTGTGCGCGGCCTCCCTGGTGGCCGCGCAACCGGCAGGGAGGTTCGACGTGAACACCAAAGAATTTCGTCTGGACGGCGGCAACGTCTCTTACGCGTTCGGGGTGAATGCGCGTGGCGAATTGCAGCCGATCTACTGGGGCGGCCGGCTGATCGAGTCCGACCGGATTCCGCAGCCGGCGCCGATGCGGGAGTGGGCTTCGTTCGATTCCTCGTACTCGACGACTCCGCAGGAGTACGCAGGCTGGGGCGCCGGGCTGTTCATGGAGCCGGCGCTCAAGGTGACGTTCGCCGACGGCAATCGCGACCTGGTTCTGCATTACGACAGCCACACCGACACGACCGACGGCGTGGACGTGGGGTTGAAGGATATCTCGCGCAAAATCTTCGTAACCCTGCACTACCGCATCGATCCGGAGACCGGCATACTGGCGCGTTCGGCGACCATTGAGAACCGCGAGGCGGACGCGGTGACGATCGAGCAGGCGGCGGCCGCGGCGTGGGCGTTGCCCCGCGGGCGCTACACACTCAATTACCTGACGGGACGATGGGCAGGCGAATGGAATCTCACCCAGGAGACACTGCATCCGGGCGCGCGGGTGCTGGAGAGCCGTCGCGGCACGACCGGCCACCAGGCGAACCCCTGGTTCGCGATTCAGAGCGGCGCGCCGGACGAAGATCACGGCGAGGTGTGGTTCGGGGCGCTGGCATGGAGCGGCTCATGGCGCATCACCGTGGAGCAGGATCAGCTTGATGCGGTGCGCGTCACCGGAGGCTTCAACCCTTTCGATTTCGGCTACGTGCTGCATCCCGGCGAGCGGCTTGAATCGCCGGTGTTTTACGGCGGCTACTCGGCGCATGGACTGGGCGGAGCGTCGCGCCTGATGCACAGTTTCGAACTTCATCATGTTCTGCCGCGCACCGCGAAGACGAATTCGCTGCCGGCGCCTCGGCCGCGCCCCGTGATCTACAACTCGTGGGAGGCGACCGAGTTCAGGGTGAACGAGGCGGGCCAGATGGCGCTGGCGGAGAAGGCTGCCGCGCTGGGGGTGGATCGCTTCGTAATGGACGACGGCTGGTTCGGGCAGCGCAAGAACGATCATGCCGGGCTGGGCGACTGGTACGTGAACCTGGAGAAATTTCCGCATGGACTGAAGCCGCTGATCGACCATGTCCATGCGCTGGGAATGGATTTCGGGCTGTGGGTCGAGCCGGAGATGGTGAATCCCGACTCGGACTTGTATCGAAAGCATCCTGGCTGGGTGTTGAGTTTTCCCGGCCGCCCGCGCTCCGAGCAGCGTAACCAACTGGTGCTCAACCTGGCGCGTGAGGATGTGCGCGATTACGTCCTGGGCTTTCTTGACAAGCTGCTCAGTGAGAACGACATCGCATTCTTGAAATGGGATTACAACCGCAACTGGAGCGAGCCCGGCTGGGACCAGTTGCCGCTGGCCGAACAGAAGAAGGTGTACGTCGCGTTTACGCAGAACCTGTATGCGATTCTGTCCGAGCTGCGGCGGCGACATCCCGACGTGGAGATCGAGTCGTGCTCCGGGGGCGGCGGGCGCGTGGACCTGGGCATTCTGCGGTACACCGACGAAGTGTGGCCTTCGGACAACACGGATCCGTTCGATCGGCTCACCATCCAGGATGGCTTTTCGTACGCCTACACGCCACAGGTGATGATGGCGTGGGTCACCGATTCGCCGCACTGGCTCAACAAGCGAAGCACGTCCCTGGCGTATCGCATGCTCAGTTCCATGCAGGGTTCACTGGGCATTGGCGCAGACATCGCGAAGTGGAACGAGCAAGACGCCGCGCTGGCCAAGCGGCTTATCGCCGCATATCACGAGGTGCAGTCCACAATCGTGCAGGGCGACCTGTACCGGCTGATTTCACCGCGCGATGGGAGCGAGTTCTCCGCGACGCAAACCGTGCGCGCCGACAGGAGCCAGTCGGTGGTGTTCGCGTTCATCCACTCCACACAGGAGGGACACGGATTCCCCATCCTGAAGCTGAAGGGCCTCGATCCCAAGGCCCAGTACGCCCTCACTCCGATCGAGGGCAAAGCCGCTCCGCGCACGCCGGCTCTGGCCAGCGGCGCGTGGTGGATGAATCACGGACTGGAGATGGACGAGGGCTTCAGGGGAGATTTTCAGGCCGCTGCATTTCGGCTCGACAGGAAGTAAGAACGCATCCGCAGCGCGGACAAAACAAAACGCCGGGAGGCTTGAACCTTCCGGCGTTTGGTGTCTTTGCGTGGCCTACCTGGACTTGGCCACTTCTTCGACGGTGACCGGATCGAGGAACGGCATGGAGGCGCGGAGCTGCTTGCCGACGATCTCGACCGGGTGTTTTGCTTCGGCTTCGCGGAAAGCCAGGAACTCCTTGCGGCCGGAGTTCTGGTCGGCGAGGAACCGCTTGGCGAACTCGCCGTTCTGGATTTCGGTAAGGATCGCCTTCATGGCCTTGCGGCTTTCTTCGTTGATCACGCGCGGACCGCTGACGTAGTCTCCCCATTCGGCGGTGTCACTGATCGAATAGCGCATGTAAGCCAGGCCGCCGCGATAGATGAGATCGACGATCAGCTTGAGTTCGTGCAGCACCTCAAAGTAGGCGCTTTCGGGTTGATAGCCGGCCTCGACCAGCGTCTCGTAGCCAGCCTTGATCAGCGCGCTGACGCCACCGCAGAGCACGGCCTGCTCGCCGAAGAGATCGGTCTCGGTTTCTTCCTTGAACGTGGTTTCAAGCACGCCGGCGCGGGTGCAGCCGATGCCCTTGAGGTAGCTGAGATTGAGTGCGTGGGCGGTGCCGGTGGCGTCCTGGTGGATGGCGATGAGGCCGGGGATGCCGCCGCCTTCCGTGAAGACTTCGCGGACGCGGTGGCCAGGGCCCTTGGGTGCAGCCATGCCCACGTCAATGCCCTCGGCGGGGACGATGGTCTTGAAATGGATATTGAAGCCGTGTGCGAAGAGCAACATCTTGCCGTGCGCGAGGTTGGGCGCGATTTCTTCGGCGTATAGTTTGGCCGCTGTCTGATCCGGAACGAGGACCATCACCACGTCAGCCCACTTGACGGCTTCGGCGACGGTGGTGACTTCAAGGCCGGCTTTCTGCGCCTTGGCGATGGATTTGGAGTTGGCGGCGAGGCCGACCTTTACCTGGACGCCGGAGTCCTTGAGGTTGAGCGCGTGGGCGTGGCCCTGCGAGCCGTAGCCGATGATGGCTACCTTCTTGGCCTGAATGAGCGAAAGATCTGCATCGTGATCGTAGTAGGTCGTTGCCATTGGTGTATCCGTTTTTCCTTTTCGTGCGGGGTTGAGATTGTCGTCGGCGATTCGGTTCGCCGCAAATGGTGAAAGGGAACGAAGACTTGAAGAGCGAGCCTTACTCGGGCTCCACAGCGGCGCCTTCTTCGACTTGCTGTTCCTGGTTTGCGGTGCCTTCGGCATCCGCTTCGACGGCGCCCATGGCCTTCAGGACGCGGCTGGTGTGGTGTCCGCGGCGCATGGTCATCTTGCCGCTGCGGCAGATCTCGAGGATCTGATTGTTACTCTCGTTGAGCACCTGGATCAGGCCTTCGATCTTGCTTTCCACGCCGGTCATTTCGATCATGAGCGACTCCGGCGCCAGATCGACGATGCGCGCGCGAAAGACTTCGACAAGCTCGAATATGGGCGAGCGTGTGTCTTTGGTTGCCGCTACCTTGATCAGCGCCAGCTCGCGCGTGACCGCGGGCGCGCCCGCGATGTCGTCCACGTCCAGAACGTTCTCCAGTTTGAACAGGCTGGCGCGGATGCGGTGGCCGGCTTCGGTTGAAGCTTCGCAGACCAGGGTCAGGCGCGACAGTCCCGGGCGTTCGCTGCGCCCCACGGTGAGCGAGTTGATGTTGATGTTCAGGCGGCGGAACAGTGAAGCCACGCGCGTGAGCACGCCGGGTTTGTCTTCAACATAGGCGACGAATGTGTGCAGCATGAAACCAGCCTCTAGCTTCTAGCCTCTAGCTGCCGGCCGTTCACTGTCTGGCTTGTTCATTCTGGGGAGAGTGCAATAGCGCCACAGAACAAGCTGGAAGCTGGAAGCCAGGAGCTAGAAACTGTCTTACCGATCGTCGGGCCGCTCGACCAGCGGATTGCTGCCAGGGCGGCGAATCATCTCATGGAGTGCCGAGCCGGCGGGGATCATCGGGTAGACTGAGTCCTCCTTCTCGACCAGGAAGTTGAGCAGGAATGCGCGGTCATGGGAGCGTGCCTCTGCCACTGCGTCGGCCACCTCGGCGCGCATGCGCACTGTGCGGCCCGCGATGCCGTGCGCATCTGCGAGCTTCACAAAATCCGGGCTGACCAGCGGTGTGGATTCGTAGTTTTTCTCGTAGAAGAACTCCTGCCACTGGCGCACCATTCCAAGATATCCGTTGTTGATGACGGCGATGTTGATCTTGAGATTCTCCTGCGCTATCGTGGACAACTCCGGTGAGGTCATCTGGAAGCCGCCATCGCCGGCAACGACCCAGACCTCCTTGTCAGGACAGGCGACCTTCGCGCCGATGGCTGCGGGGAGAGCGAATCCCATGGTGCCCAGCCCGCCGGAGGTGATGAGCGTGCGCGGATGCTCGTGGTGGTAGTACTGCGCTTCCCACATCTGGTGCTGGCCCACGTCGGTGACGACAATCGCGTTGCCGCCGGTGATGCGCCACAGATCGTGCATCACGTGGGCGGCATAGAGATGACCCGAGTCAGGCAGGTTCTTGATGTCGCGCACGGCGACCGCGCCCTTGCTTGACTCGATCGTCTTGATCCATGCAGACCCGTCGCGGCCGGGGATGCGCGGCAGCAACTGCTCCAGTACTCCGGCCAGATCGCCGACGAGCGCCACATCCACCTTGATGTTCTTGTTGATCTCCGCGGGATCGACTTCAATGTGAATCTTCTTCGCCTTGAGTGCGTAGGTGCTGGGCGTGCCGATCACGCGATCGTCGAAGCGCATGCCGCAGGCAATCAACAGGTCGGCTTCCTGGATGGCGTGGTTGACCCAGGCTTCGCCGTGCATGCCCATCATGCCCAGGTTAAGCGGATGCGATGCAGGGAAGCCGCCCAGTCCGAGCAGCGTTAGCGCCACCGGAATCTCCGTTCGCTCCGCCAGAGTCCGCAACTGTTCTATCGCCCCCGACTGCAGCACTCCGTGTCCGGCAAGGATCACCGGGCGCTTTGCGTTGCGGATCATCTCCGCGGCCTGGGCGAGGCCGGAGTCTTCGACACGAAGCATGGGATGCGGACGATACGGCGCAGGCTTCGCTGCGGCAAAATCAAACAGCGCCGTTGCCTGCTGCGCGTCCTTCGTGATGTCCACGAGCACCGGTCCGGGACGGCCGGAGCGCGCGATCTGAAATGCGTGGCGCAGTGCCGGCGCAAGGTCTTCCGCGCGGTTAACGAGAAAGTTGTGCTTGGTTACCGGCAGCGTGACGCCGGTGATGTCCACTTCCTGGAACGCATCGGTTCCCAATACCTTGCTCGATACCTGCCCGGTGATGCAGACCATCGGAATGGAATCCAGCATTGCCGTCGCGATTCCCGTCACCAGATTTGTCGCGCCCGGCCCGCTGGTCGCGACCGCAACGCCGACCTTGCCAGTGGCGCGCGCATAACCATCGGCCATGTGCGCCGCCCCCTGCTCGTGGCGCACCAGGATATGGCGAATGGGAAATTTGCGCAGCGCATCGTAGGCGGGCAGGATCGCGCCACCCGGATAGCCGAAGACGTCCGTAACCCCCTCGCCCACCAGCGTGGCCCAAAGGATCTCCGAGCCCGTCAAGCGCGTGGGCGTGGTGAAGTGACCGTTGGCGTAAGGCGAAGTGGCGTTGGTGTCCATGGGTGACTCCTTCGAACAATTAAGTTGAATGACCACTGTGAAACAGCAATTATGTTGTTGCACCTTTCGAGGCGGAGGCCACGCGATCCACGTACTTGCGGAACACTCCCGATGGCCAGCGCAGAGGCGGAGGCGCAAAGTCCTTCAACCGCGCGGCGATTTCTTCGTCACTGAGTTCCACGTTCAAAGTGCGATTCGGAATATCGAAATGAATGATGTCGCCCTCGCGCACCGCGGCAATAGGCCCGCCGACGAACGCCTCGGGAGCGATGTGGCCCGCGGTGAAGCCGCGTGTGGCGCCGGAGAAACGGCCGTCGGTGAGCAGCGCAACGGTCGAGCTGAGATCGGGATGGCCGCTGACGGCAGCGGTGACCTGCAGCATCTCGCGCATGCCGGGCCCGCCCTTCGGGCCTTCGTAGCGGATGACCAGGACATCGTTCGGCTTGATCTGCCCTGACTGCACGGCGGCGAAGCAGTCCTCTTCGCAGTCGAACACGCGCGCCGGGCCGCGATGCCCCACGCGATCAGCGGCGGCAATCTTCATCACACAGCCTTCCGGCGCAAGGTTGCCCTTGAGAATCACCAGGCCGCCAGTGGGCTTGATCGGTTTGTCGAAGGTGTGAATGACCACCTGGCCCGGCGCCTCTTCGGCCAGCGCCGCTTCTTCGGCCAGCGTCTTGCCGCTGATAGTGAGCGTCGATCCATCGGAGTGGCCGGCGTCGATCAGTCTCTTCGCAAGCAGGCGTGAACCGCCTGCCGCCTGGAAATGCGACGCCATGTATTTGCCCGCGGGCACCAGGTCGCAGATGAATGGCGTGCGTTTGCTGATCGCGTCAAAATCGTCAACAGACAACTCGATGCCCATCTCCTTCGCAATCGCGATGAGGTGGAGCACGGCATTCGTCGAGCCGCCGCTCGCGGCCACGCTGGCGATCGTGTTCTCCAGCGCCTTGCGCGTGATGATCTGCGAAGGCCGCCGGTTCGCGCGCACCGCATCCATCAGCATGCGGCCGGCTTCACGGGTAGCGGCGAACTTGTCGCTCGCCGTCGCCGGAACGCCGGAGAGATGCATGGGAGAGATGCCAAGAATCTCGCCGCTCATGGCCATGGTGTTGGCCGTGAACTGTCCGCCGCATGCGCCCGCGCCGGGACAGGCATTGGCTTCGAGGGCCTCCAGCCCGGCATCGTCGATCTTCCCCGCGGCATACGAGCCGATGCCTTCGAAGACATTCTGGATGGTGATATCGATGCCGTTGAGCTTGCCCGGCGCAATTGAACCGCCGTAGAGCATCATGCCCGGAATGTCGAGCCGGCACAGGGCCATGATGATGCCCGGCATGTTTTTGTCGCAGCCGCCGATGCCCACCAGGCCATCGAAGAGATTGCCGCGTGCCACCAGCTCGATCGAATCGGCGATCACTTCGCGCGACACAAGCGAGGCCTTCATGCCTTGCGTGCCCATGGTGATGCCGTCGGAGATGGTGACAGTGTTGAACTCCATCGGCGTGCCACCGGCTTCGCGAATGCCTTCCTTCAGCGCTTCAGCCACTTCGCGCAGGTGCACATTGCAGGTGCCGATCTCGGTCCACGTATTCGCGATGCCGATGATCGGCTTGTGAAGGTCGTCCTTCTTGAAGCCCGCGCCACGCAGATACGAACGCGCGGCGGCACGGCTGGGTCCCTCGGTCAACGGTATGCTCTGGCGCTTGCCTTCTACAGTCATCTTCTTCCTTAGAGCGGAGTTAGCGCTGTTAGCGGTGCTTGACCAAAGGCATTGCTAACTCCGCTAACTCCGCTAGCAACGCTAACTCCGCTGATCTACCTCGGTTGCAGCCACTTTGCTTCATCGTGCTGCTTCTCGAATTTGTCCAGCGCGTCCGCATGGCGAAGGGTCAGGCCGATGTCATCAAGTCCTTCGAGCAGGCAGAAACGCCGGAACGGATCCACATCGAATGTGGCGCTGAATCCCTGGCCATCCGTGACCGCCTGGTCTTCCAGCGAGACGGTCAGCTTGTAGCCGGAAACTGTCTGCGCCTTCCTGAGCAACTCGCCGACCTGCTCTTCGCTCAGCTTCACGAGCAGAATGCCGTTTTTGCCGGCGTTGGAAAAGAAAATATCAGCAAAGGTGGGCGCGATCACGCAGCGAAAGCCGAAGTCGCCCAGCGCCCATGCGGCGTGCTCGCGGCTCGAACCGCAGCCGAAATTCTTGCCGGCGATGAGGATCTGCGCGTCCTTGTAGCGCGGGTCGTTGAGCACAAACTCCGCCACCGGCTCGCCCGACGGCGTCTGCCGCCAGTCGAAGAACAGGAAGTCGCCGTAGCCGGTGCGCTCGATGCGCTTCAGAAACTGCTTGGGAATAATCTGATCCGTGTCAACGTTGGTGCGGTCGAGAGGAGCAACGAGCGATGTCAAAGTGCGAAAAGGTTGCATTAAGCCGTTACCTCCTCATTCACGTTCCAGGTCCGAATATCGACGAAGTGGCCGGCGATCGCAGCGGCTGCGGCCATCTCCGGCGAAACCAGGTGCGTGCGTCCGCCGCGTCCCTGGCGGCCTTCGAAGTTGCGATTGCTGGTGGAAGCGCAGCGCTCGCCGGGAGATAGGATGTCGGGGTTCATTCCCAGGCACATCGAGCAGCCTGGTTCGCGCCAATCGAATCCTGCTTCCTTGAAGATGCGATCCAGGCCTTCCTGCTCGGCCTGCGCCTTCACCGCCTGCGAGCCGGGCACCACCATTGCGCTTACGTGCGATGACACCTTGTGGCCGGCGGCGATCTTCGCGGCCGCGCGCAGGTCTTCTATGCGGCCGTTGGTGCACGATCCAATGAAGACGCGATCGACCGAAACATCCTCCAGCATCGTGCCCGCCTTGAGATCCATATACTCGAGGGCGCGCTCGAACGACTTGCGATCCAACTGGTTTTCCACCCTTGCCGGATCAGGAACGGCAGCGGTGACAGGCGCGACCATGCCCGGACTGGTGCCCCAGCTCACGTACGGCACGAGAGTTGAAGCATCGATCGTGAGTTCGCGGTCGAACTTAGCGCCGGGATCGGTGGGCAGCTTGCTCCACTCCGCAACCGCGCGGTCCCACGCCTCGCCCTTGGGCGAGAAGCGGCGGCCCTTGAGATAAGCGAACGTCGTTTCATCGGGAGCGATCATGCCAGCGCGCGCGCCGGCCTCAATGCTCATGTTGCAGACGGTCATGCGGCCTTCCATGGAAAGCTCGCGAATGGCGGAGCCGGCATATTCGATTACGGAGCCGGTGGCGCCGTCGGTGCCAATCAGGCCGATGATGGCCAGGATGATGTCTTTGGCGGTCACGCCCAGGGGTAGCTTGCCTTCGACATTGATGCGAAGTGTCTTGGGGTTGGACTGCGGCAGGGTCTGCGTGGCCAGCACGTGTTCCACTTCGCTGGTGCCGATGCCGAATGCCAATGCGCCGAATGCGCCGTGCGTCGAGGTGTGCGAGTCGCCGCACACGATGGTCATGCCCGGCTTGGTGATGCCCAGTTCAGGCCCGATGACATGCACGATGCCCTGCTCGCGCGAGTTCACATCGTAGAGCTCGATGCCGAACTCCTCGCAGTTCTTGCGCAGGGTGGCGATCTGCGTGGCGGCGATCTGATCGACGATGTGCAGCCGGCCTTCGAGCGTGGTGGGCACGTTGTGATCCACGGTGGCAATGCAGCGGTCGGGGCGGCGGACTTTGCGGCCGGCCAGGCGAAGGCCTTCAAACGCCTGCGGGGAAGTCACCTCATGCAGCAGTTGAAGGTCGATGTAGAGCAGGGTCGGCTCGCCTTTTGGCTCCGCCACCAGGTGCTGCTCCCAGACCTTCTCAAATAATGTCTTCGGCTGATTCATTGGTTCTCGCGATTCTCCATGGCTCAATTCAGCAAGGCCCCGTCGTCGGTCGGGCCGTTATGTTGTGCGCCGCGTTGCATCGGCCCGCGGCGCGCATGAGCTTCCTGCGATCGTGACGGATCGCGAACTACTCGCCCACCGGAATCATCGGCTCGCGGTGGCTGAGAATGGTGTGCAGCATGTTGCGCACCTGCACGCCCATGGCGGTGGTGGACAGCACACTGTACCCATGCGGATTGGTGCGCGCGAGGTCGGGCGTGCGGAATCCGCTTTCCAGGACCTTGCGTACCGCGGTCTCCACGGCGTGGGCCTCCGTTTCGAGTCCCGCCGAGTGCCGCAGGATGAGCGCCGCGGTGAGAATGGCGCCCAGGGGATTCGCCAGACCCTTGCCTGCAATGTCAGGCGCGGAGCCGTGCACCGGCTCATACAAATTGACCTTGCCGCCGATGGTGGCCGAGGGCAGCATGCCGAGCGAACCCGTAATTACCGCCGACTCATCGGAGAGGATGTCGCCGAACAGGTTCTCGGTCAGCACCACATCGTAGTTGCGCGGCTGGTTCATGAGGTGCATCGCCATCGCATCCACGTACTGATGTTCGACCGTCACGTCAGGGAACTCCGCCGCGACTTCGTTCACCGTGGCGCGCCACAACTGCGAAACTTCAAGCACGTTGGCCTTGTCCACACTGGTCAGTTTCCTGCGGCGGTTCTGTGCCAGCCTGAAGGCGATGCTCGCCACGCGCGCCACTTCCTCGCGCGTGTACCGCATGGTGTTCCAGGCTTCGCCCTTGGCCTTGTTCCACTCGCGCGGCTGGCCGAAGTAAAGCCCGCCCAGCAGTTCGCGCACGAACAGAATGTCCGAGCCTTCCACGATCTCCGGGCGCAACGGGCTGTTGACGGCCAGTTCCCTGAACGCGAAGGCAGGCCGCAGATTTGCAAAGCCGCCCAGTTCCGCGCGAATTCTGAGCAGGCCCGCTTCCGGACGCTGGTCCGGGGGAAGGGAATTGAATTCGTTGCCGCCCACCGCGCCCAGCAGCACGGCGTCGCTGGCCAGCGCTTCGCTCAGAGTATCGGCAGGCAGGGGCGTCCCGTCCTGCACAATCGCCACGCCGCCGATGCGACGCTCTTCGAACGTGAATTCGTGTCCAGCCAGCGCCGCGACATCGTTCAACACCGCGACCGCTTCATGGGTGACTTCAGGGCCGATACCATCGCCGGCGACAACCAGAATCTTCAGTTTCATTCCGCTCCTAGAGATCGAGACCAGGTTTCAAAGATCAGAAAAGCGTCAGTTGACTTCTTCGTGGACCGGCATGTGCCGCCGTGCGCGAATGTCATCCGCCAGGATCCCAATCAAATCCTGGTCGTAAATGTTCTTCTTGCGATCGGCCAGCGCCACGAAGCGGTAGTAGGTGTTCTGCAACTCTTCGCGGGTCAGGGAGAAGCCGAGCTCCTCCAGCCGATGACGCAGCGCCGCACGGCCGGAGTGCTTGCCCAGCACCAGGTTGGTCTTGGAGACGCCGACCAGGGCCGGGGTCATGATTTCGTAGCACAGTGGATTGGCCAGCATGCCATGCTGGTGAATGCCCGACTCGTGCGCGAAAGCGTTGGCGCCCACGATTGCCTTGTTCGGCGAAGGCCGGAAGGTGATGATGTTGCCCAGCTCCTGGCTGATGGGATAGAGCTGGTCGAGCTTGATGCCGGTCGTTGCACCATATCTGTCGGCGCGAACGTAGAGAGCCGCGGCAATCTCTTCGAGGGCGGCGTTTCCGGCGCGCTCGCCGATGCCGTTGATGGTGCACTCCACCTGACGCGCTCCGGCCTCGATGGCAGCCAGCGAGTTGGCCACTGCCAGCCCCAAATCGTCGTGGCAATGAGACGAAAGAATGATGCCCTGCGCATCCACCGCCGGAATCCGCTCGCGCACATCGCGGAACATCTTCGCGTACTCTTCGGGCGTGGTATAGCCCACGGTGTCCGGCATATTAATGGTTGTGGCGCCGGCTTCAATGGCCACCCGCACCATCTCCACCAGGAAATTGCGATCGGAGCGCGTCGCGTCTTCGGGCGAAAACTCCACGTCGTCCACCAGCGAGCGCGCCAGCCGAACGGACTCGGCGGTGCGATCCAGCGCCTCCTGCCGGCCGATCTTCAGCTTGTACTCCAGGTGCAGGTCGCTCGAGGCGAGGAAGACGTGAATGCGGGGCCGCTCGGCGAACTGAATCGCGCGCGCGGCCATCTCGATGTCCTCCTGCTTGGCGCGCGCCAGAGACGCGATCTTCGGCTTGCGGATGGCCTGGGTAATCGTCGCGATCGCGGCGAAGTCACCCTCCGAGGCCATGGCAAACCCGGCCTCGATGATGTCCACACCCAGGTCTTCCAGGGCGTGGGCCATGGTCAGCTTTTCCTGCGTGGTCATGCTGCACCCGGGCGATTGCTCGCCATCGCGCAGGGTAGTGTCAAAAAATGCTACGTGGCTGGTTGTCATCATGCTCACCTGGTGAGGGGAAACTGCCGTTCGAACATGCTTAGTTTCGCGCATCGACGCGGTATAAAGCAAAGTTATTCTTCTTGGAGTTCCGATTACAATTGCTTATACATCGCGAAGTGAGACCGGTCCGCGCATTGCATCGATTTTGGAGTCGACGGGAGCGCCGGTGGATGCCTTCGCAGTGAAGATGAAGCGCCGCGCGCCAGCGATTACTGTCTGCGATGGATCGCGGCCGCCCTGTTGCGGAGGATACTTGGAACTCAGCCAGCTTGAGACCTTTCTCGCGGTAGCCGAAGAACGGAGCTTTTCGCGGGCCGCGGTGCGCCTTCACCGTACCCAGCCAGCGGTGAGCCAGGTCGTCCGCAAGCTCGAAGAGGCGGTGGGCGAGACGCTGTTCGACCGCGCCGCGCGCGATGGTTCGCTGACCGCGGCCGGGGCTCTCCTCCGCGATTACGCGTTGCGCCTCATGGCGCTGCGCCGGGAGGCCACCAGCGCCCTCAGCGAACTGAAGAGCCTGGAACGCGGATCGCTGCACCTGGCCGCCAACGAGTACACCTGCACCTACTTGTTACCGGCCCTCGACGGGTTCCGCCGCGAATATCCACAGATCAGTGTGACTGTGCAGCGGATGCTGGCTTCGCGGATTCCCGACGAACTGAACCTGCGCACCTTCGAGATGGGCATGATCTCGTTCCGGCCCGATCCGGCGCAGTTCCGGACCATCGCGGTCTATGGAGACAGCCTGGCGCTGATCGTCAGCCCGCAGCACCCGCTTGCCGGATGTGAGCGCGTCTCCATCAGCGCGCTCGGCAAGGAGAGTTTCATTGCCCACAACGTGGCATCGCCGCTGCGCCGCAAGGTCATCGAGATGTTTCAGCGCCACCGCACGCCCTTGAATATGGATATCGAGCTGCCGACGATTGAGTCCATCAAGCGATTTGTGGCCATGGGAGGCGGCGTGGCGCTGGTTCCCCACTTGACGGCCGCGCGGGAACTGGAGACCGGCGATCTGGTGGCGGTGCCCGTCG
>Ga0335082_10004461_pt1 | contig 15250 bp, 12 predicted proteins | sample Lox_Sample_41_FD_206718 | JGI IMG/M metagenome (GOLD analysis project Ga0335082, IMG submission 206718) | Soil microbial communities from Loxahatchee National Wildlife Refuge, Florida, United States - Lox_Sample_4.1 | ecosystem: Environmental > Terrestrial > Soil > Wetlands | place: USA...
TCCCCTGCTTGGCGAGACTCTCTTTGACGCGCAGCGCCAGCTCGGAGATGCGCATGTTGCGGTAGATCACGTTGAAGATCTGCCCCCGCACCTTCTGCTCGTCGGCTTCGAGGCAGGCAATGTACGCACGCGCCGCGTCGCGCACGTCGACCAGGGGCCGCCACATCTCGCCGCCGTAGTGGATGGTGATGCGCCCGCGCGTCAACGCGTCCTTGAGGAAGGTGTTGACGACGAGGTCGAAGCGCATGCGTGGTGCGTAGCCGTAGAGGGTTCCCTTGCGCAGCACCACCGGGGAGAAGTTTTCATCAGCCAGGGGGAGGAGTCGCTGCTCCGCCTCGAACTTGGAGCTGGAATAGGCGGCGCGCGGATTCACTGCGGCGGATTCGTCGAGAATGAGGTCGGCCTCGGGATCCTCGACGCCCTGATCGTAGATCGAGCAGGTGGAAGCAAACAGGAATCGCCGCACGCCGTGCTCCTTGGCGATCTTTGCCGCACGCTCGGTAGCGAGCGTGTTCATCTCGTAGTTCGCGGTCGGATTGAACTCGGCCGTCGGGTCGTTGGACAAGCCGCCGAGATTCACGACGGCAGTGACGCCCTCGAAGACGCTGGGGTCCATGACGCGCATGTCACCGACGATCAGCTCGACGCGGTCACGCACGGCTTGCAGGCCGTGGTCGCCGTAAATCAAGCGGTCGAAGACCTTCACCGCATAGCCGCGTTTCAAGAGCTCTTCCACCAGGACGGTGCCGACATAGCCGGCGCCACCGATGACGAGCACCTTCTTCACTGGAATCCGCATGCTCACGCCCCAAACGTACCTTGCTAGGAACCCGTTCGTCTGTCAACGCGAATCTGCGGAAGGGCTTACCTCAGTCTTGGTCGCGCTGAATTGAAAGGCTGCAAGCTGTCCTCTCCCACGCATCATCTCAGCGTGGGAGAGGGGAGGGTGAGGGCGCGTACTTTGTGCTGTGCACCGAGCACGCTGGCACCCTCACCTTTCATCCTCTCCCGCGCGGAACAGATGCGCGGGAGAGGGCAGCGTGCAAAGTGTTGCTGGCCTCCACTGTCGCCTTCGTGCTACTGGGCGCGCATGCGCCATGTAGTGGTTTTGGGGGCGAACGGGCAGCTGGGGACGGACTTGCGCGCCGCATTGAGGGGGTTGCGCGTGACCGGGTTGACGCACGCGCAGTTGGAGGTGTGCGATACGGCCCGCGCGCGCGAGCTGATCGGCGGCCTGCGACCTGACGTACTCATCAACACCACGGCGTTTCACAAGGTCGACATCTGCGAAGACGAACCGGCGATGTCGTTCGCGGTCAACGCGAGTGCGGCGTATGAGCTGGCGCGGCTGGCAGGCGACCTCGGCAGCACGCTGATCCACTTCAGTAGCGACTACGTCTTCGACGGACGCGCGCGGTCGCCCTACGGCGAAGAGGCGTTGCCGGGCCCGATCAACGTCTACGGCGTGTCGAAGCTCGCAGGTGAGTACCTGATACGCCGCTTCTGCGCGCGCCACTATGTCATTCGCACGACGGGCCTGTACGGCGTCGCCGGCGCCAGCGGCAAAGGTGGGAACTTCGTCGAGACGATGCTCCGCCTGGGCAAGGGTGGCAACCCGGTTCGTGTGGTTGCCGACCAGGTCGTCACCCCGACGGCGACCGCCGATCTGGCAGCCGCGGTTGCGGCGCTGATAGAGCGTGACGGCCACGTACCCTACGGCCTGTATCACGTCACTAGCGGCGGCCAGTGTTCCTGGTACGAGTTCGCACGCGCCATCTTCGAGCGCTGTGGCATGGAAGTCGACCTCACGCCCATCACGACTGCGGAATCGGGTGCCAAAGCCACCCGGCCGGCGTTCTCAGTCCTCGACCATCAGCGCTGGATACGCGCCGGTTTGCAGGAGCTGCGGCCGTGGCATGAGGCGCTTGACGACTACTTGCGCGCCAAGCAGCACATCTCTCGTTGAGCTGCCAGTTCCGAAATCGCATGATGCGACGACTGGCTGCCACCAGGCAAACACCCTCACCCCCTGGCCCCCTCTCCCAAGATGGGAGAGGGGGAAGACTCAGCGTTCCCCTCTCCCACCTTGGGAGAGGGGTTAGGGGTGAGGGCTGGTCTGATGGAACCGCCCCCGCTCCGTCGGTCTGGATCGTCGTGCTCAACCGCCGCGGGCGGCCCTACACGATCGCCTGCCTACGCGCCGTCGCGGCATTGTCATATCCGAACACCTCGCTGGTTCTCATCGACAACGGTTGCCAGGACTTCTCCGAGGGCGAGGTGGCGCAACTGGTTCCGGGCGCGCACTATCTGCAGGTCGCCATCAACCGGGGGTTCACGGGCGGGGTCAATCTCGGGATACGCCATGCGCTGCAGCACGGCGGCGACTACGTGCTGCTGTTGAATAACGACGCGACCATCGACGCGGACGCGGTCACCGAGTTGGTGCGCGTGGCCACCAGCGACCCGCGCATCGGCATCGTGGGCGCGAAGATGTTGCAGCTGGATGCGCCCGGCACGCTTGAATCCGCCGGCCTGCTTGTGGATCTCCGCTTCGGCCGCACCTACCAGATGGGATTCGGCCAACCCGATCGCGGGCAGTACGACGCCGCGACCGACCGCACCGCCGTCAGTGGTGGCGCGATGTTCTTGAGCAGAGCGGTGTGCGAGCGGCTCGGCGGATTCGACGAGCGGTACTTCCGCTACGTCGAGGACATTGATGTCTGTCTGCGTGCGCAGCGGGCCGGCTTCCGCGTCGTGTTCGCGCCGCTGGCGCGCGTGCACCACAAGGGCAAAGGCATGGCCGAGGGAAAGACGTCAGCGCTGATTTTGTACTATTCGGTCCGCAACCACCTCATGCTGATGCGGGAGTACGGCAAGGGAGGCTTGGTCGGGCAACTGGCGCGCGTGCCGATCATCTGCCTGCTGTATGCGGCATACGCCCTGCGCGCGCAGGCCCGGCTGGGATGGGCGGGACTCGCTGCAGTGTGGCGCGGTTGGTGGGACTACCAACGCGGGGTCGTCGGCGAGGCCCCAAGCGGTGACCGCTGAATCGGCGGGGAAGCGCTACCTCTCGGCACTGAAGCGGAAGTGTTGCGAGCGTGGATCCGCAAGCCATTGCGCCAGCGTCGGGGCTGCGCGGTCCTTCTGTGATACGGTGACTGGCATGTCCGGCCACTTGATGCCAAGCGCGGGATCGTTCCACAGAATGCCGCCCTCGTTGCCGGCGCCGTGCTCGGCACTGCACTCGTATAGGACGATCGAGTCGTCTTGCAACGCGATGGTCCCGTGCGCGAATCCAGGGGGCACCCAGATCACCTTGTGGTTGGTCGCGGTGAGCTCTAGCGCTGCATGATCGCCGAGGGTCGGCGACCCGTGACGCACATCGACGACCACGTCGATGATCGCTCCGTAAAGACAGCGCACCAGTTTGCCCATCGGCGGCTGCCACTGGAAATGGAGACCGCGTACCACGCCGCGCTTCGAGAAGGTCTGTATTGCCTGTAGGAAGCCGGACGGTATTCCGGCCGCGTCAAGATCTGCCTTTACCCATGACTGCAGCAGGTAGCCACGTTCGTCGGGAAAACTTTTCGCAGTGATGACTTTGACGTTGCGAAGCTCACCGGGGTCGCGCTGCATATGTGATCCTCCGTAACCGATGCTGGTGCTCAATAAAGATTCTCGCCGGCTGATACTACGCCGTGACCATGTGGTCCAGCGCTCGTCGGACCAGACAACGCACGCAATCGGCCGAGTCGCTTGCGGCAGTAGTCGGCGAACCAAATGTCACCGGCCACCGGGTCGATGGCGATTCCCGTACCGATGAAGCTCACGAACGAGTTGATCTCGGTGGGACAATAGGTCCCCGTGGAGTTGTAGAAGGGGTACAATGAGAGCGGCGGCAAGAGCGCTTCGTCCGTCCAATCCGCTTTGACGACGCCGACGGATGTTGCGGCTTGTGGGTCGCTGGTGGGCCCACCTTCGGTGAACCAGACGTTCTGGCGTCTATCGAAGGCAATCGAGTGGACCTGGTAGACCAACGGCCGTTCGCGCACGCGTCGTTGGTCGATGCAGGGATTGCGGCCCAACTGGTCGAGCGACCGACAAGCCGGATCGGCCAGACGGGTCATATCGAAGCGTCCAATGGCACCGTTCACGTACTCGCTGAAGACCAGATCGCCGTTGGTCGCCACCTTGATGTCCCACGGGCCAGTGCCGAACAGCTTGAGCAGACAGCAGTCGAAGCAGCTCGCCTCGATCGGCGCCGCCTCGCAGGTGCAGCGGTCGTACTCGCACTCATCGGCGCCGGCAGGTGCGGGCAGTGGGAAAATGACGAAGTCACCCGACTCGGGATCCAGTCGGCCGATGTGATTCCCGCCCCAGTATGCGGTGTACCAAACAGAGCCGTCGGGGGCTGCCGCGACGTGCCCTGGTTGGTAAACGCCCGCTGTCTCGGGAAGCTCGTATTCGTGGTAGCAGGCACTATCGTCAGTGACGTTGGGCGCGCAGACCTGCTCGGCGAGAACGCAGTCGTCCGCCGTGAAGCAGGCGCGCCACGTCGCATTGCTGCACCGGCCCGGCTGTGTGGGGGCTGCGGCGTTGCACGTTGCAGATGGGGTGAAGTCAAAGTGGTTGTCGAAGGCAATCCGCTCCGGATCAAAGCTCACGAGCCGAGCGCGCTGCGCGACCACCGGTGGCACTCCAGCGCTCTGCCGCGCGGCTTCGGTAAACCAGACCCGTCGACGCCGCGCGTCCCACGCAAGACCGAACACACTGTTGTGGTCGCCCGGAATATTATAGATCCGAAAGCCGTCGCCGAAGCTGTCCCGCGGATCATAGCAAACGACCCGGCTATGGTCCGGCAGGTCGCCGGGGTACGGCTCCGCCCCGCCTTGGGTAATCCAGATCCGCCCGGAAGGATCCACAACCAGCGCCTCACCGCTTTGACTGATCTGTGTTCGTTGCTCACCAAAGAGAGTGAGCGCAAACGGCCTGGAATCTGGCGACATGGGAATTGGCAGCTGTGTGAAGAGGCGCGTCGACGGATCAAAATACTTCAGTTCGAGGTGGAACTCCTCATTGATCCACACGCGGTGCTGCGCATCGACACCGACGGCGAGCGGTCCAGGATTCGTATCGGCCGTCGGCGGTAAGTCGAAGTGGTCGTAGGTATAGTACGCGATGTCAGTCGGAGCGGACGCTCCGCGAGCCGTGCACACGCGCACGCGTAGCGCGTGCGGCTGCGGACCCAGCTTCACGACGATGCGGTCGTGCTGCCATGACACAATCTGCCGGTCGGTCGACGGCACCGTTGCACGCTGCGTTTCGTCGGTTACCTCCAGGAACGCTCCACTGCTGGGCAAGCCGCACTCCCGCCCAGGCCCGGTCGCTGGCCGCCCGAAGCCTGCGCCAGCGATGGAGACCGCAACGAATGCGTCCGGGTTGTCTGCAGGATCATCATGAACAAGCGCGGTAACCGCGGACACAATGGGCGACCGTGGCTCGTATGGGTCGGGTCGCGCGCCACCCCAGGGCAGATGATCGCGTAACGGCTGGCAAGCAGCGCTCAGCACCACGGGCAGCGTCACAACGCCTACAAGGAGCGCGCTGCCGGCGCGTGAGGCGCGCTTCGCTCGGGGTCCCAACGGGGTAGGGAGGTCACGCACGGGAGGGAAGCACCAGAACTTGCTCTCGTCGACCGAGCCGATACTACATTGGCGCGGCGCTATCCAGCCCGCGCGCTTCGTAGGATGTCGAGGTAAAGTACGCTATACCTCTCGGCGGAGTACGCACGCATGCCGGACGACCTCAAACGTTTCGGAACCTGGATGTATCGGTTCGAGCTGCCGGACGGTCAAGTAACACCGCTGCACCAGGCGTTTCTCGACGATGTCCATCGGACCCGTGCGGCGATGATCTTTCCGCTTCTGGACGACCTCGTGCACGACTGGCGGTCCGTCCGCTGCCTGGACATTGCCTGTAACGAGGGGTTCTTCAGCTTTGAACTGGCCAGGCGCTCTGCCCGGGAGGTCGTAGGTTTCGACGCACGTCCGGTAGTGATCGAGAAGGCGCAGCTCGTGCAGTCGAAGCTCAAGCATGCGAATGTGTCCTTCTCAGTGTTCGATCTCGAGCAGCTCGGTCCGGAGTGGAAGGGGCGCTTCGACATCGTGCTGTGTCTAGGCATCATCTACCACCTCGAGAACCCAATCGGCTGCCTGCGCCGGGTGCGAGGTGTGACCACGAAGGTGTGCGTGATCGATACGCAGCTCAACCGCTTTTCGGGCGAGATCGAAACGCCGGAGGGTCGCGCCTCCTCGGTGCAACGGCGGCCCTCAGCTATGAGCCTGGTCGACGAACCCGAGGGGGAGCTATCAGGTGTGCAATCACTCAGCCTGGTCCCGAACCACAGAGCCATGCTGCGCATCCTCGATGCCGTCGGCTTCTCGCGCGTGCTGCAGGTGATGCCGCCACCCGACGCCTACGAACAGTACGCCAACTTCGATCGCGCGATCTACTTTGCATTCCCGTGAGACGGGGCAGAACAGCCTGCCCGCTCGGTTGATGTCGAAGATCCTTTCGGTTGTAGGGAAAGAGCTGGTCGGCTTTGCGGCCATCGAGTTGGTGATCCGCTGCGCCGTCGGACTCGGGCTCGTCTCGCTTCCGGCCATGAACGTCGGGATATTCGATCGCCTGCAGCATGGGGACGAGCCTGCGGTCGAACAGCGGCTGTACGAAGCCGACCGCGATCTGATCTTCCGCATGCGTGCAAACGCGGACCTCGTGTACCCGCGCTCGGCATCCTTCCCAGGCAAGGCAACTACCTGGAGGGTTCACACCAACGATCGCGGCTTTCGCTCGCCACACTTCGGAGAAGCGAAGCGTCCAGGGGTCTTCCGAATTCTCTGCCTTGGTGACTCGTCCACGTTCGGCATGAACGTCGACGACGCGGACGCGTACCCGCAGGTACTTCAGCGTTTGCTGGATGCGCGGGCCCCGCGGCGCTTCGAGGTGCTGAACCTGGGCGTGCCCGGGTATTCTAGCCGGCAGGGTCTCGAGTTGCTGCGCCAGCAGGCCCTCCACTACCAACCCGACCTCGTCATTTTCGCGTTCGGCACGAACGATCGCTTCTGGCGGCGTACGATTTCGGACGACCAGTTCATCCGTCTGAATCAGAGTACAGCGGGCGGCATCTTTCTGTATCTGCGCAACGGGGCCGAGCACCTGTATACGTACCGGCTCCTGCGCCGCGCCGCGACCGCGACGGCGCATTGGCTGTTCAGCGCGCCGGTGAACCAGCTAGCCGAACCGCGCGTCTCCCTCGCCGAGCTGCCTGCCAACATCGCGGCCGCCCAGGCGCTGCTCCGCGTGCAGGGGGCGTCGCTGTTGGTCGTGAACAACGACTTTTACGGCACGGACGCAATCGACGGCATGCGCGACGGCGCGCAGCGGGCAGGCGCACCACTGCTCGACATGCCCCGGGTGTTTGCCGAGCGCCACCTGGCGCGCACGAAGGCGCTGGAGGCGCAGTATCATCTATCGTCTCCCGAACCTCCTAAAGGCATGAGCCTCTTCCGCGTCGTCAGCAGCAATCCCGGAGTGCAGCTCGCCCTCGACGCACGACCCGAACTCGGTCCACAGTGGAGGCGCTTCCCGATGCGTGATGACGGGCGTGGCGCCGACCAGGTGGCAGGGGACGGCGTCTGGAGTGCATTGGTTCCAGTCGGAGACGCGAAGCGGGTCGAGTATGTCTACTGGGAGCGGCAGGGTTCAGACTTTGTCAGGGAGTACGCTGAGAGCATGCCGGGCGCCGCGACCCGGTTGCGGCCCGCCAGGGGGGAAGATGCCGCGAGCATCGACATCCTCGGCGAGGTCTATTTGCACACAGATTCCGCTCACCCAGACGAGGAAGGGCACCGGCTGATCGCCCAGGCGCTGCTCCCCGCGATCCTCAACGCTGCAGGAAAAAACAGTGGCGCGTCCTGACCTCCCTCGCGCCCGTCGAGCCCTAGTCGGGCAGCCGGCGATCCGACAGGGTGAGCGCGAGAATGGAACTGTCAGAGTCTGACCTGTTCGCCATCCTCCTGCGTCCGTTCGACCATTGGTTGATCGACGCACTGGCGCGCGCGGGCTGGCCGCCGCGTGCGGTCGAAGCACTGGTGGGGCTGGTACACGCGGTGGACGCAATGGTGCTGGTGTATCTTCTGGCGGGCGGCGCAATGGCACTACGGCGGGCAGAGCCACATGGTAGCGGGACGGGTTCGGGCTATCGATACGCCGTGCAGGCCGTCTCGGTCGGTATCGCCCTGGTCGCCGCTGGGTTGTTCGCCTGGATCGTCTGCCGACCGAGCTCCGGTGTCGCGGCCCTCGTTGGCCGTCTGGACCACCTGGCACTCTGCGCCTGCGCCGGACACGCCCTGAGTCGGTTGCCGATTGTGGCGCGGAAGTGGGCGCTCGGTATCGGCAGCGTCTGCATCCTCGGCCAACATATGGGTTGGACAACGATCGAGGTCGTTCTGGGTGCAGCCCTGCTCGGCTTTGGAGCGCTGAGGGTTCGGCGATGGAATGGACTCCGGGCAACGATCTGCGTCCAGGGAGCGATTCTTGCGGGTGCGTTTCTCGGCATCTGGGTGCTGCGGTCGTCGAATCTACTGATGGCGCTCAGCATGCAGGGGCTGTTCGCATTCGTGCTGCTGCGTCACCTCAGCTTTGTCGTCGAGACGCGCCGAGGACGGTCCGACGGGCTCGCTGACTACCTCTGTTATATGGTCTTCTACCCATCCTGCTGGGGTGCATCGGAGGTGTACAACGAATTCTACGATCGCAACCTGGCGGGACCAGGGCGTTACGACTACCGCAGCGCCGTGTGGTACGTCGTCTCTGGCAGCGTGCAGATTTGGGCGGCTCTCTTGCTGCCGGTTTCTTTCGAAGCTGCAGTGCACATCGAGCACACCGCCACGCTGTGGCTGACCGTCTTGTTGCTTTTCGTCCGCAGCTCGCTTTTCATCATGGGCTTGTGGGCGATCATCACGGCATGCGCGTGCCTCTACGGCATTGAGCTGCGACCGAACTTTGCGGGGATTCTGTGGTGCGAGAACCCATCGCAGTTTTGGCACTCCTGGCGAGGCACGATGACGAGGTGGCTCATCCAGTATGTGTACGTTCCGCTAGGCGGAAACCGACGGCTACAGACGCGCAACATTGCGGCGGCCTTCGTTGCGAGCACGCTCTGGCACTGCATGGGCGTCCCGTTCCTCAGCCCCCAAGCGGTTGGGTGGGGCTGCGCACCAATCATCCTGTGGGGAGTGATCAACGCGGTTGGTGTCATCGCCTTCGCTTCCGTGCGCCGACACGGCTGGAGTCTCGTGCCTGCACCAGTCCCGGCCGCTCTCCGCCGCGGCGCGAAAATCTTTCTTACGGCCTGCCTCGGCACCTTCACGGTAACGCTATTGGGCTTCGGTCCCACGACGATTGAGTACTTCGTCTCGTTCCTTCGTACGTTGGTTGGTTTGCAGGCCTGGTGACTTCCGACGCTGTGCCTTGGCTGCTAGACGGAGACGCATGAGCTTCAAGCAGTATCTTCCCGCACACGTCGCGGCAGGTCTCGACGAAACGTACAAGGCCGAGGCGCCGGGAGTGACCGGCAAGGCGTACTACGACCAGCACGTCGCCATCATCGAGGGACACGAAATGGCGGCGGCGATCTTCAAGGAGTTTCTCGGACAAGGCGGCATGCGGATTCTCGAATCGGGCTGCGGCACCGGCCGCTGGATGGCGTACTTCGAGCGCCTCGGAAATCGCGCCGTGGGAGTGGACGATAGCTGGGGGCCGCTGCGTGTGGCGCGACAGCACGACGCGCAGATGAACTTCATCCGCGCCAATGCGCTGTTCACGCCGCTCAAGCCTGGATCGTTCGATGCGGTCTACTCGTCGTACGTTGCCGAGCACTTCGAGGATGGGCCGGAGCAGCTGTTTCGCGAGATCCACCGCGTGTTGAAACCGGGCGGGTTGTTCTTCGTCGTTGTCCCGTTCAACAATCTCTTCCGCCGGCTCGTCGTCAATCCCATCCAGCAAGCCCTGTGCGCCTACTGGCGTTGGCGCAAGCGACCGTTGGCGTTCACCGAGTACCGTTATACACAGCAGGAGATGACCGGTTTCCTGGCGCGCGCCGGCTTCCGCATCCTGCGTGTCGCGCCGGACGACTTCATTCTCCCGTGGACCAAGGGGCTGTTTGTGGACTTCTGCGACGTTGGCATCTTCTTCGACTATCTGCCGCAGCGCCCCTACGAGTTCGGCCAACGCGGTCTGCGCGCGGTGCGGCTCATCCGCAAGTTGGGTCTGTGGCGCTCATGCGCCGGCATCTTCTACGTGGCGCGGGCCGAGAAGTAGATGCGTACCCTTCACCTCGCGCGCGCAACAAACACCACCTCGGCGCACACCAGCCATGGAGACCACCGCAGTAACCACCGCGCCACCTGGCCCTTGATTCCCGGCAGTACGAACAGCTCTGTTGTTCGTGGCGCCAGCGGACTGGAGAGGTTGTTGTGATCAATCCAGAGTCCCACCGTCCATGGCGGCAGCGCATCATTGGGGTACGCGCCGACGACCTCGAAATCCGCCGCCGTGAGAAAGCCGCGCACCTCCCGTTTACTGAAGCGGTATTCACCAAAGCGGAGCTCTCGACTCGCTTTTTTGCGTTTCCAGTTTACGTAGGTCTGGAGCGGGTTGACGATCGCGCGCCGAAAGGGGTTGTTGTAAGGAACCGCAAGCAGCAGGAGTCCTCCCGCTTTGAGGATTCGGTGCGCCTCGCGCAAGGCGCCGAGCGGGCCCGCCTCGTTGTGCTCGACCACACCGAGCGACAGCAGCGCGTCGACGGATTGAGATTTGAGCGGCATCCGCCACACGTCTGCTTGCAACATGTCCAGGCCGCGGTCGTGCTCCCGCGCGACGCGTCCGGCTTCGTGGTCGATCTCGATCCCCATGGCTCGGTACCCGTGTCGCCGCAGATAGATCGGCCAGCGCCCCGTCCCGCAACCGGCATCGACTATCAGGCCTTGCTTCGGCAGGTGTTGCAGGAAGACACCATGCAGCAACTCCTTTTCGCACAGGTCGACGTCCACCGTGCGCCCGGTGACCTTCCAAACGGCTTGGCTCCACTCGAGAGCGCTGAGCGTGCCCCACAGATAGAGCTTGTAGCTCATGCCAGACGGCCTCAGTGGGAACGCGTGCGCGCCAGGAGATCAAGGATGAAGCGCACCGGACGGTAGCGCCGCAGAGTCACGGCGAACGTGTCAACGACCTGCTCCCCGACACGATCAAGCCGGGCCGATACGTCAGCCACCTGGGAGCGCAGGTGCTCGACATCGGCATGCAACAGCGCGGTCGCATAGCGTAGTTCAGCGGCCTGCACGCGCGCCGCCGCGAGCGTCGCGCCCGGCTCCGTTGCCTGCGGCATCGACGCCGTGTTCGCTGCCTGGGGCGGTGCCGTGGACAAGCGCTGGCAGAACGCCTCAAAGCACAGACTCCCGGCTTGCCGCACTCCGTCAACGACGAGTTCGCAGTCCGGAAGAGTCTCTTGCCTGCTCGCCAATGGTGCGACGGTTGCCTGTGGGTCGGAACAGGTCAGGCGCATCTTGAGCTGACGGCCTTGCGACTGAGCAAGCGCGGGAAACTGAAACGCCACCCAGCGGTCGTGCCACACATAACGCGCCGGCGTCTCGACAATCGCTAAGCTCGTCTCGTCGTCGTCGAGCACCTCGACGCACAACTGTCCAGCGCTGGGGCCGCCGCGGAGCGTGAACCTGAAATCGATACGCACCAATCCGTTCTGCGGACAGCGGAACCGTTGCTCCACACGCCGCCCGCCGCCAAGTCCGCCCAGGTCTCGTTCCGGACGGTCCCAGCGCACCACCCCGAACACCGGCTCGAAGCGCACCAGCGCATCGTGGACAGTGCCGAGGTTCCACGCATTCTGGAAGCGCGCCGCCATCGCTTCGAAGGCGACTGCATCCACCTCGCTTCCACCCTTCAGCGCGATGCCGCACACACTGTGCGGATGCTGGGCATCACCTTGCGCAAACACTGCCTGCGTGCGGAAACCGCCCAGCAGGCGCGCCATGCCCTCCGGCGTAAAGCGCGTGTAGTCGGGCATGTGATGAATCGGGAAGTTGAACGGCGTAGTAACGATCGCAATGCCCCCCGGACGGAGTACGCGCTCGATCTCGCGCACCGCCAGATATGGATCCGCCACATGCTCGAGCGTTTCCACGGCGATCAGCGTGCCGATCGAGCCATCGGTGAACGACAAGCGATGCAGGTCTTCGATGCGATCGACGCCCGCTCCGTTGACAATGTCGCAACCGACGTACTGTTTGCCGGGAAAGAGGCTGCGGAGGTCGGCGAGTCCTTCTTGACCAGGGACTTGGTACGAGCCTATCTCGACCAGCGGCTCCGCAATCGGGAACACCTGGCTCACGGCTGCGACAAAGGCCCTTATATCCTCGCGCATCGCATCATCTCCGTGCCAGCAGGCGTGCCACTACCAGCGTCTCGGACTTGGAAGCGGGCAGCGACCAACCCTGTCCTGAGCCCCGTCGAAGGAGGGAGCGGGCCATGGAAATGACGCTGGCCGCAGGCCCTAAGCCCCGATCCACCGCAGGAAGCGATCGAGCGGGATATCGCGGGAGTTGCGCCGCGGGCCTGGGTTGCGAATGGTGATGCGGTCGCGTCGGAGGCGACGCGTGAAGCCGTCGGCAATGCCTATGAGGAACGGCAGCTGGCCCTGAACCCCGAGATAGAGCGAGCCACCGAGCGCCCACGCCAGGCGAAACACGATGCCAAAGCCCATGAGGGTAAGAAGCTTGGCCCACTGCAGCGGGCCGGCGTAGCGCCGCGCGAACATGATGGCGTTGCGGCCAATGAAGTAGCCGTACATGAACACCACGGCCTTGCGCGTGTCGCCGGAGCTGCTGCCTTTGTGCAGAATCGCGGCGCTGTCGACGTAGACGACGCGGTAGCCCTTGTGCCGGGCACGCGTGCACCATTCGACGTCTTCGTTGAGGTGGAAGAACTCTTCGTCGAAGACGCCGACCTGTTGCAGCGCGGCGCACCGGAGCATCAGCCCGTTGCCGATGAGCCATTCGACGTCCTTCGGAGACGGCTCTGAATGGTCGGGGGCAAAGCGCCCGACCGTGTGCACGAGCATCGGCCCCCACGTGATGATGCCGTAGCGTCCCCAGGTGAGGGTAGGGTTCTCCATCAGGAGATTCTTCGCGCCCGCGGCCGCGATCTTTGCATCGCTCTGCATGACGCTCACCAGCTCGCCCAGAACCGAAGGCGTCATCTTCGTGTCCTGATTCAGCACGAACACGTAGTCGGCAGCGTGCTCCAGAGCGTGGCGAAACCCCTGGTTGCTGCCACCGACGTAGCCGCGGTTCTTCTCGTTTGCGATGAGCGTGACCCAGGGGAAGCGCTCGCGCACTACGGGCACGGTTGCGTCTTCCGAGCCGTTGTCGATGACGATCACCTCATAGTTGGAATAGTCGACGCAGGGAAAGCTTTCGAGACAGGTGACCAGCTCGTCGACGCGGTTCCACGCAATGATGAGCACCGCCACGCGCGGTGCTGCCGATACGGTTGCTTGGCTCACCAGCGATTCTCCGGCCGCACCGACGTTCATGCCGCCAGCCAGCGCCGCAGGCGCCCCGCGATGCGACTCGCAAGGTCGTTGGCTTCCTGCGTTCGCACGATGGCCAACTCCGGGCGCAACCGACCGGAGAAGCCGTCGATGAGTCCCATGACGAAGCGCCGCTGGCCGCCGATTGCCGCCACCGCGTGCGTCGCGGTTGTGACCAGCATGCGCAACACCACCCCCGCACTCATCATCACCAACAACCGGACCCATTGGCGGGGTGACGCGTGCTTGCGCGCGAAGAGGATCGGATTGCGCCCCAGAAAGTAGCCGTAGGAAAACACCACCGGCCGCTCCGCCAGGGCGCTCCCGGCTCCTTTGTGCAGGATGGCAGCCGTGTCGACATACACCACCCGATAGCCCGCCTCGCGGGCGCGCATGGACCAATCGATGTCCTCATGCACCTGGAAGAAGGTCTCGTCGAACAATCCAACACGCTCGAGCGCCTCACGGCTCATCATGCAGCCGTTACCGATCACCCAATCGACGTCCTTGGGCGAGTCTTCCGGCGTGTCCGGCGAGTAGCGCCCAACCAGCGCCGAGAGCATCGGCCCCCAGTTCAACACCCCGTACTTTGCCCAGGTTTGTGTGGGATCTGCCATCAGCAAGTTCTTGGCGCCGGCAATGGCGATGCGGCGATCGCTCTGCATGAGTTGCACCAGCTGGCCAATGACGTCCGCTGTCATCTTGGTATCGTTGTTGAGGACGAAGACATAGTCGGCGCCGTGCTGCAGAGCGTGCCGCATTCCAACGTTGTTGCCGCCGACGTAGCCGAGATTGGCGCCGTTCTCGATTAACGTGACCCAGGGATAGCGCTCGCGGACGACGGTGACGGTGTTGTCTTCGGAGCCGTTGTCCACCACCACCACCTGGTAGTTCGAGTACTCGACGCAGGCGAAGCTCTCGAGGCAAGTGATCAAGTCCTCCAAGCCATTCCAGGTCAGTACGACCACGACAACGCGTGGCTGGGATATGTCCTGGCTCATTGCAGTTCCCCGCCCCTCAGCAGCTGCCCTCCGCCAGGCGCAACGCGCTGCGGATGAGGAACGGTCCGCAAGGTCATATCAGCACGAAGGTCGACGCTGCCGTCTTGGCAGACGCTGCCGCTCACGGCGAAGTGCACGGTGCCGTGGGCCCAGTCATGAACGATGGCTGCGGTTCGGTCGGTGACGGCTGCGTCCACGGCATAGGAGCCGTTGCGTAGAGCGGCCAGAAACGGGACGCGGACCTCGATGACGTCTCCGGCATGCACCCGCCCGGTGGGCTGCCCCAACCACAGGGTGTTGATCGCGTACACGTAGCCTCCCGTGCTATCGCGGATGGCGATTCCGAACACCGGATCGTCAGTGTCCTCGGCGGCGGCGAACAGCAACACGACCGTGGGGCGTTCCCCGGACAATACACGATCGACGCGTTGGGCTGATGCATCCTCCAACCAAGCTTCGCGGAGATGCAGCCGGCCGTCATGTCGCAAGCGGCCGGCAGCGGGCGCGCTCGGTGCGGGCTTGTCGTCGCCAAGGTAACGAGCGATGACACTGGCCGGCTCGCCGCTCGCGACGATGCAGC
>Ga0335082_10004464_pt1 | contig 15248 bp, 10 predicted proteins | sample Lox_Sample_41_FD_206718 | JGI IMG/M metagenome (GOLD analysis project Ga0335082, IMG submission 206718) | Soil microbial communities from Loxahatchee National Wildlife Refuge, Florida, United States - Lox_Sample_4.1 | ecosystem: Environmental > Terrestrial > Soil > Wetlands | place: USA...
CCGGCGAGGAGGCGGCGGTGGGACCCCTCGACGAGGAGCTCGGTGACCGAGCCTGGGACGACGGCTTCGCCCTGGTGGGCCAGGAGGGGGCGGCCCTCGGGCTCGCCGGCGCGGGGCGGCGGATCACCCTCGAGCTGCTCTCGGGGTACCGGTACACCCAGGTGTTTGCTCCCCAGGACAAGGACTTCGTCGCGCTCGAGCCGATGACCGCACCGACCAATGCGCTGGTGCGGGGAAGCGGGCTGGCGTCCGCGGGCGCGGGAGACCCGTTCCGGGCGTCATTTCGGATCCGGATCGAGGTGGAGGAGCCTCGGTTAGGGTGAAGGGTTCGCCGGGCGCGGAACACTGCTCGGAGGAACAGGGAGGAGCAGGGCCGGGGCTGCACCGCTGCCGGAGGTGCCGTGCCCGCCCCGGACGACGGTCTCTCCGATGCATTCCGGCGGCCCCGAGCGCTCCGCCGGGCCGGGCCAAATCGCGAAAACCCCGGCGCGCGAGGCGACGCGAAAAAGGGGCCTGACGAATCTGTATCGTCGGGCGATATCGATTCGTTTCACTATCGCTGGGCGATAGTGATTCGTCAGGCCGGGGCCGGGCGCGCCCGGGCGTGTCGGTCCCTCGGGGCGAGCGGGCGCGCTCGGGTGCCGGGCGCTAGTGCGCGCGGGAGCCGACGACGGAAGCCAGCGTCCGGGCGAGGTTCCCGCGGCGTCCGACCTCGATGCCATCGAGGTCGATCCACCGCGCGACCAGTTTCAGCTCGGCAGCGAGCGCCTCGGCGACCGGTCCGGGCCGGACCCCGGGCTCGAGGAATGCCGCCCCCACGCGGAGCCGGCGCTCCGGGCGCAGGGCCTTCACGTCGACTCGCGCCACCGGCCGGTCCCCGAGGAGAAAGGGAAGCACCCAGGCGCCCCACCGTCGTTTCGCGGGCGGGGTGAAGATCTCGTTCCGGTGGTGGAAGTGGAACAGCCGCTCGGCGCGGGGACGGAACCAGAGCACCGGGTCGAACGGCGCGAGCAGCGCCGAGGCGTCGATGCGGGCCGGCAGCTCCGCCTCCCGGTGGAGGTAGGCCGGCTCGCGCCAGCCCTCGACCCGGACCTGGCGCAGCACGCCGCTCTCCACCAGCTCGACGAGCCGCGGGCGCGCGTCGCGGACCGGCATCCGGTAATGGTCGGCCAGGTCGGCGGCGGTCCCCACACCGTTCGCCCGCGCGGCGAGCCGGAGCAGCTCGCGCTGGGCCTCCACCGGCGCCATGCGCCGACGGTGGTGCTCCTCGGGGATGATCCGCTCGGCCAGGTCGTACGTCCGGGCGAAGTTCGGACGGCGGTCGGCGACGGCCAGCTCTCCGCGCGCGAAGTACGCCTCGAGCACCGCCCGGGGAACCGTCCCGTACCAGCTGTGGGGCAATCGCCGCTCTCCGGTCGGAGGCGTGGGCAGGTCCGCGGCGGTGAGCGGACCGCGCGCCCGGACCCACTCCAGCACGTCCGCCACGTAGCCGGCGTGGCGGCGGAGGTACCGCTCGAAGCCGTAGGGGCGCACCGGCCGGGTCTCCATCCGGTGGCGGAGCAGGGGCCAGTGCGCCACGGGAATGATCGACGCCTCGTGGGCCCACTGCTCGGTGAACTCGCGGCGACGGTAGACGAGCGCGTCCAGATGGCGGCGATCGTACGGTCCGAGGCGCGAGAAGGGGACGTGATAGTGCGCCGGCACGAGCAGGTTGACGTGGTCGATCTGGACCAGCCCCAGCGCGTGCAGCACGCGACGGACCTGTGCCACGCCGACCGGACCGGAAGGCCGGGGCACGTGGAACCGCTGGGCGGCCAGCGCGATGCGCCGCGCCTCGGCGAGCGAGAGCGTCTCCCGGGGCATGCCTTGCGTCCGAGGGATGGTCACCTCCGCTCGGTGGATCAGAGCAGGTGGGGCAGGAGGGCGCGGCGCTCCCGGGGGTAGTCCGGAAAGCGCTCGCGGTACCAGGCGTGGTGTGACAGCGCGCGGGGGGCGAGGTTGGCCACCGTGTAGATGGCGAAGGCCAGACCGGCCCAGGACCAGGTGGCCAGCGCCCAGCCAAACCACTCCACCATCTCCCCCAGGTAGTTGGGGCAGGACACCCATTCGAAGAGGCCGCCGCGCGGAACTCGGTACCCCGTCTCGCCCGGCGCCCGGAGCCGGAGGAGCGTCCGGTCCGAGAGGATGTTCACCGCCAGCCCGGTGAGGAAGAGCGCCGCGCCGGCAAGGAACCGCGGGTCGCCGAACCAGGCGTCCGGGTACTCGCCCAGCTCCGAGACCCAGCGCGCATTGATGAAGCCGTTGAGCAGGTTGAAGACGAAGGCGAGCGCGACGATGAGCAGCGGCGTCCTCTTACCGGAGGCCCGCAGCCGAAAGGGAAACACGAACGTGCGCTGCACGTAATGGAGCTGCCAGAGGAAGAAGAGGGCAAGGGGAACGGCCGCGCTCCGGTGGCCCCCGGCGAGATAGACCCCGGCGAAGAAAAGCACCGCCGGGCTCTCCATGATCACCCACCCGGCGCGCGCGGGAACGGTGGGTCCCCAGCCGGGCCGCGTGTGCCGGCCGTACGGCGCGACGACGAAGCGGAGCGAGACGAAGGTCACCAGAGCGAGCACGAGCTCGAGCTGAACCAGCGTCCGTTGCAGGGTGAGGGGGCTCATGGGGAGCGGTGTCAGGGTCCGATCGGGCTGCGGGACGGCGAAGAATTCCCCCTTGGGACCGGGATGTCACGCTACAGTCGCGCGGCGTCGCCTCGGCAGGAGAGTGAATGCTCCGCTTGCGTCCCGCGCTGGCTGTCCTCGCCGTTCTTGCGGCGGGGCCTTCCTCCACGGCTCGTGCGGAGGAGCCTCCCGCGCAGGCCCCGGACGCCGGCCAGCCCTCTCCCTCGACGCTGGAGAGGGCTGGCGAGCACTTCGGGCGGTACGTGCCGGTCAAGCCCGCGGATCCGGCCGCCTGCACCACGAGCACCGAGTGCGCCAACAGGCTGGGCTACGGGGAAGTCTGCGTCGACGGCCGCTGCCAGGAGTACGTGGACAGCACCGACATCTTCACCATGCTGCACATGAGCAAGGCCGGGCACATCACGCCCGAGCCCTTCGTCCTCTACCCGTCCATCGTGCCGGCCGTCGGCTACAACCCGGCGCTCGGCTTTCTCATCGGGGTCACCGCCTTCCTGAACATGTACCTGGGCGACCCGGAAACGACGACCATCTCCAGCGCCCAGCCGGTGTTCCTCTACACCTCGTTGAATCAGATCGTCATCCAGCTCGTGACCACCCTGATGACCGCCGACAACAGCTGGGAGCTCCAGGGCGACTACCGGTTTTTGATCTACAACCAGGACACCTACGGGCTGGGCACCGGACCGACTCCTGTCTCCGGCGGGTTCACCCTCGGCGGTTACGGTCAGACGGCGGCCGTCCCCGGGGCGCAGCCGATGAACTGGAACCTCCTGAGATTTCACCAGTCGGTGCTCAAGAAGGTCATCGGGCCGCTCTACCTGGGAGGTTTGTTCCGCTTCGACCGCTACTACGTGGTCGATGACCTCGACCTCAACCTCTCCGCTTCGCCGCCCGTCGTCACCAGCCACTACGCCTACAGCCGGTACTACAGTTTCAATTCCAACCAGTACAACGTCTCGAGCATCGGGGCAGAGGTGCTCTACGACAGCCGGGACTCGACGGTGAATCCCTACCGGGGCGTCTACGCCGACTTCTGGTTCAAGGGAAACGCCACCTGGCTGGGGAGCTCGCAGAACGCCACCCAGGTCTACACCGAGTTCCGCACCTACATCGGCCTGGATGATGCCATCCCGCGAAACGTGCTCGCCTTCTGGTTCATCGGCCAGGGGGTGACCAGCGGCAACGTCCCCTACATGGCCCTGCCGGCCATCGGCTGGGATGCGCGCGGACGGACGGGCCGCGGCTACATCGCCGGCCGCTGGCGGGGGACGGGGATGCTCTACTTCGAATCCGAGCTGCGCTTCCGCATCACCGACGACGGTTTCCTCGGCGGCGTCGTCTTCGCCAACGCCTCCACCTTCACCCGGCCGGCGGTGAGCATCACCGGCTACTCCGACCCGGGCGAGCATTTCTTCCAGTTCATCCGTCCGGCGGGCGGGGTCGGGCTGCGCTTCATGATGAACCGCACCTCGCGCACCAACGTCACCGTCGACTTCTCGTTCAGCCAGACCGGCTTCGGCCTCTACCTCGGAGCGGGCGAGGCGTTCTGAGCTGCCTCAGCTTCCTGTCCTGGCTGCGCGACTCGCCCGGACCACCACCGCCGGGCGGCGAGGAAGAGCCCGGCCAGGACGAGATGGGCCCCGATGGACAGGGCCCGGCTCGTGTTTCGGTCCGGCACTTGGAGGTTGACGAAGAGCAGGGGCAGGACGTTGGCCAGGTTCCATCCCCAGTGCAGGCCGACGGCGGCCCACAGCGAGCCGGTGATCCAGAAGGCCGTCGCGTAGGCGAATCCGAAGGCGAGCAGGAGGAGCCACTCGCCCGGACCGGCGGCGAGGCGGAACACATGGTTGAGCAGGTAGGCCACCGAGGAGAAAAGGACGAAGCGCCACGCCGACCGGAAGAGCGGACGCCACAGACCCCGGGTGAGGATGTCCTCCGCCGCCGAGGGCAGGAAGGTGGTGACCAGCGCGATTCCCAGATCCACGGCCAGCTCTCCGCCCAGCGGCCGGTGGAGCAGGGGGACCGTCCGGTAGCTTCCCAACCAGAGGCCGGCGCCGAGCGAGGCCGCCTTCGCGCCGAGCCCGAGCGAGAGCGTCAGCGCGAGTAGCTTCCACCATCCGGGCCGGAGCTCGAGGCGGTAGGCGTCGAAGCCGCGGTAGCCGAGCCACCGACCGGTGGCCAGCGCCACGACGTAGAAGACGCCCATCAGCAGCGCCTGGGCGCCCCGGCTGTGAAGCGTCCGGACGCCGAGGACGTCCGGGGCCTGGAAGAAGACGAAGAGGACCGCGAAGGCGAGCGCGGTGCGCACCGCCGGCCGGCGGAAGAGCTTCCCTACTCGATGGTGACGAGGTGTGCGCCGGTCCGGGTCATCCACGCTCGGAGGGCGTCCACCTCCTCGTCGGTGGCCAGGGCGATGCATCCCTGGGTCCAGTCTACCTGGGCGTTGACCGGTCCGGCCCAGCGGAAGGGGCGCGTCGGGCCGTGGATTCCCACGTCCCCCCCGGTGAATCCCATCAGCACCTGGTCCACAGTGGGGTACCCGATGGGGATGAAGAGCCCGAAGCGCGTCGACGGCCGGGCCTCACCGAGCTCGTACTCGCCCAGCGGTGTCCGGCGATCGCCCTGGCGCGTCTTGCCGATGCCGCCCGTGCCTAGCGACACCCGCGCGCGCTGGCGCACGCGGCCGTCCTCGCAGGCGAGGAGGGTATGCTCGCGAGCTCGCACCACGACGCTGGTCTGCCGTCCCTGGCAGGCCAGCTCGGGCGGCGCCGCGTCGGGAACGAAGGGGGCGAGAAGAAATGCGGCGAGGACGACGCGCGCTCGGTGTCGAACTCCTCGCCTGCTCCTCATTCAGATGGCAAGCGTAAGCTGACCGGCGGCGTCCCTCCAATGTGGGACCCAGGCCAGCCCCACCACTTTTACCGAGATGCGGGTCCTTGTGGGGCGCACGACCACCGATTCGAGCTTCTCCGAGCCCGGGTCGGCGGCGACTTCGGCCTCCTGGAGCTCCTTCTGGAACTGCGCGTCGAGCTCCTGCTGCTTCTGCTGGATGTCCTCCACCGACGCGCTGGCCAGGTCGACGTCCTGGCTCTGCTTCATCGCCCGGCCCACGCTCCGGGCGGCGGTGGTGGCCCGCCCGATGTTGGTTGCGGAGACGGCCTTCCGGCCGAGCACCGCCCCGAGGAGCGTCGCTCCGAACGACACCGCGGTCTGCAGCTTGGCCTGTGTCGCCTCCGACTTCTCGCGCTCCACGCGCTGCTGCGCCCGCTGAAGGGCGGCCGCCAGCCGTTCGACCCTCGGCGCGTACTTGCTCTTGAGTACGTCGGCCGCGGCGTCCCGCGCCTCGCGCGCCCGGTGCTGGAGCCGAGCCCGGAAGGCGGCCTCCGCTTCGCCCGGCTCGGAGAGGAGGCCCTGGCTCGGGCTTCTCCACAGCTCGAGCGTGGCGCTGGCCTGCAGCCACTGGGTGAAGGAACGGGTCCAACCCTCGTAGCTCTTGCCCTTCGCCGCCGCGGCGGGTGGCTCCCCGTACTCCGCCACGGGCGGAGCCTCGCGGGAGAGGTCGTCCACGGAGAGCTCGGCGCGCGCGGCCCGGGCCCAGTCCAGCGGGACGGCGCCCGCCGAGAACGGCGCCAGGAACACCTCGTTCACCGTGACGTTGAGCTTGAGCTTGGAGTCGGTGAAGGTGATCGCCGCGGCCCCCAGCCCCTGCGGCTCGAGGAAGAGCCGTGTACCCACCGGCGCGGCGCCCCGCTCGGGAACGAAGAACTGCTGCACCTCCGGCCCCAGCGTCGGACGGCGCGTGCTCCCGGATGCCGGCCCGCCGCCCACCGCAGCGCCGCCGGCCGTGGGCGAGGGTGGGGTGGCGGGTGCCGGCGCCCCGCCGGTCAGCGCCCGCAGCTCCTCCCGGTCCAGCGGCCCGCGCAGGTAGCACAGCGTCCAGCGGGTCTCGAAGAGCACCGGGGCCTTCTCGTGGACGTTGTTCAGGAGGAAGACGCGCTTCTCAAGGCCGGAGAGCAGGTTGTCCATGCTGGCGCGGTCGAAGGCGCCTCCCGCGGCCGCCGAGGCGCCCTCCAGACCGTCGAGCACCCGCGCCTTGTCGCGCTCCGTCTGGAGCCTTCCCAGAAGCCAGGTCCCGGCGTTGGACAGCCCCTTGTAGTCGAGGTCCACCGGGTTCTGGGTGGCGAGCACCACGCCCAGGCCGACGGCCCGGGCCTGCTTGAGCAGGGTGAGGAGCGGAAGCTTCGAGGGGGGCTGCGCCACCGGAGGGAAGAAGCCGAAGATCTCGTCCATGTAGAGGACGGCCCGGAGGCTGCTCGTCCCTCCTTGGGTGCGCATCCAGCCCACCACCTCGTTGAGGAGGAGCGAGACGAAGAACATGCGCTCCGCATCCCCGAGATGGGCGATGGAGAAGATCGACACCCGGGGCTTCCCCGACGGGGAGTGGAGAAACGCCCCCACGTCCAGCGGCACGCCCTGCGTCCAGGCCGAGAAGCCGGGCGAGGCGAGCAGATTGTTCAGCGCCACCACCAGCGCGAAGCGCTCTTTGGCCGGATAGAAGGTCTCCAGATCCAACACCCCCACCTTGGCCATGGGCGGGGTCTGGATCTGCTCGATGAGCGAGGGCAGGTCGAGCGCCTTCCCCGCCGCCCAGGCCTGGCCGAGCAGCGAGGAGACGAGGACGTGCTCGCGGCTCTTCACCGGGTCGGCCTCGACGCCGATCAGCCCGAGGATGCTCGAGGCGGTGGTGGCCACCCGCTGGCGGAGCAGCTCGGCGTCCTCGGCCACCGTCGCGGCCGGCGGGGCGAAGGAGCGGAGCGCGGAGACCGGGGTGCCGGCCGTCCCCCCCGGGGTGTACACGGTGAAGTCCGCAGCGTCCCGGAGCCGCTGGATGCGGGCGCCGTCCTCGTCCCACGCCGCCAGTCCCTTCTTCCAGCTCTCCGCCACCGTGCGGGCGTATGCTTCCCGCGAGACGCCGGCCCGCTTGGCCTCGTCCTCCGGCACGTAGGGCGCGAAGTCCTCCGGGCGAAGCTGGGGGAAGGTGAGGAGGAGGTTGGTCAGGTCGCCCTTCGGGTCGATGACCAGCGCCGGGATGCCATCCAGGGCCGCCTCCTCGACGAGCCCGATGCACAGCCCGGTCTTTCCGCTGCCGGTCATCCCCACGCAGACGGCGTGGGTGGTCAGATCGCGCGAGTCGTAGAGGAGGAGCTGGCGCTTGCCCGGGGCGTCCCCGGGGCGGCCCGTCCGTCCGAGGTAGAAGACCCCCAGCTTCTCGTAATCGGTGGCGCCCATCGGGCGGGCGAGACTAGCCGCGGGCGGTCGCCCTGCCCAGGCACGAGGGGCGCGAGCGTTACGGGCCGACCTCCACCGGTGCCGTGCCGGTGAGCGCCCCCAGGGCGGCGGAGACCACCGTCTTCCCCGTCGAGACCGGGGTGAGCAGCCCGGCGGCGGAGACGCTGGCCACCGACCCGTCGCCCGAGCTCCAGCTCACCAAGGCGGTGACGTCCAGAGCCGACCCGTCGCTGTAGAGAGCCGTGGCGCCGAGGGCGAGCGGCGTCGAGCTGCTCAGCGAGAGCACGGCCGCGGGCGGGCGGATCTCGATGCCCACCGGGACGGCCGCCGTTCCGGTGAAGACGACGCTGGTGGTGACCTGCGAGCCGTCCGGCCGCGCCACCGAGACCCCGACCGGGGTGGGGCCCGCGACGAGGGCCATCGCCAGGCCGCGCGTCGCCTCGCCGTTCGACACCGCCACCCGGGTACCGTCGGCGCTGGACCACCGGGCCTGGGTGGTGAGGTCGAGCTGGGTGCCGTCGGAAAAGGTGCCCAGCGCGCGCAGCGGCAGCGAGGTGCCCAGCGCGCCGCTCGGCCCCAACGGCGCGATGGCCAGGGAGGTGAGGACGGCGGAGCTCACCGTCACCGGGGCGACCGCCTGGAAGCCCTGGAAGCTCGCGGTGACGTTGGCCGCTCCGCTCTGGCGCGCCTCGACCACGCCGCCGCCGGGTCCACTCCAGACGCCGGCCACCGCCGGCGACGAGGAGGACCAGGCAGCCCGCCCGGTGACGTCGAGGGTGGATCCCCCGGAGAAGGACGCGGTGGCCGTCAGCGGGACGCGCGCCCCGGCCGGGACGGGCGCGGCCGGTCCCTGCACGGAAAGAGAGGTCAGGGTCGCCGCGCTCAGCGAGACCGGGGTGGCGCCAGAGAGCCCGGCGAACCGCGCGCGCGCGTCTGCCGAGCCCGCGCCGAGACCGAAGGCCGTCCCCCGGTCCGCGCCGACGCCGCGCATCCGGAGCAAGGCCAGGGCCGAGGAGGTCCAGGACGCCTGAGCCGTGACATCGTGGTCCGACCCGTCCGAGAAGCGCGCGGTCGCCCGGAAGGCGCCCGGCTGCCCGGCCGGCACGGTGACGGGTCCGGTGACGCTCACCCGGGTCGGAGCCGGTCCGCTGACCGTCACCGAGCTCCGCCCGGAGGCCCCCAGGTACCGTCCGGTGACCGTCGCCGCTCCCGCACCGAGCGCGGCCAGCTCGCCGCGGCGAGCGTCGGCGTTGGAGACCCCGGCCACCGACGGGTCGGACGAGGAAAAGACCGTCCAGGCGGTGACGTCCATCGCGTCGCCGCTCGTCCAGACGGCCGTCGCCCGCAGCGCGGACGCCAGGCCCGCCGGGAGCTGGAGCAAGGGCGGCCAGACCTCGAGGACCGGCGTGTCCGTGGAGACCCGCGTCGCGGCCGTGGCCACGGCGTTGCCCAGGGTGGCCGTGACCTGGGCCGCCCCGGCATCGGCCGCCAGACCCCGGCCCCCCTCGACGCCGTTGCCCACCTGGAGGATGCCCGGGTCGCTCGTCGTCCAGGCGGCGAGGGGGGTCACGTCGAGGAGCGTGTCGTCGTCGAGCACCGCGGTGGCGGTGAAGGCGAGGCGGCCGCCGCCGCCGAGCGCCGCGTGGGGAGGGGCGAGCTCGAGCCGGCGCACGGAAGGGGCGGAGACGGTGAGGGCTGCAGCTCCGGTGAATCCACCGAGCTGCGCCGCGGCGGTGCACGACGCCGGCGAGCGCGTCACCATCGCCCCACCGCGATCTCCGGTGGCAATCTGGACACGCATCGGACAGGAGGAGCTCCAGCCCGCCTGGTCGGTGGCATCCTCCACCGTCCCGTCGGCGAGGAGGCGCTCGGCGGCGAGCGATGCGGGGAAGCCCACCGGCGCCGTCACCGCCGGGGGCCAGATGAGCAGGCCGGACGGATTGGCCGGAGAAACCCCCACCGACGAGGAGGCGATGCTCGCGCCGTAGGTGGCCACGACGTCGGCCACCCCGGCATCGACACCCTCCGACCGCCCGGAGGCGGGAAGGACGGCCACCACGTCCGGCGCGCTGGAGCTCCAGGCCGCCTGGCCGGTGAGCTCGAGCACGTCCAGGTCGGCGAAGGTGCCCCAGGCTCCGAAGGCGAGCGCGCCTCCGACGCCGATCGGATCCGGCAGGGCGGGGACCACCTCCAGCGTCGCGAGCGGTGCGTCGCTCACCACCAGGGGCACGCTGGCCATCAACGACCCGGCCTGTGCCTGCACCATGGTCACTCCGGCGGCGAACCCCTCCACCGCGCCGGAAGCGGTGGAGGGAAAGAAGGCCAGAGAGGGATCGTCCACCGTCCATTGCACGTTCGCCGTCACCGGCTGGGCGGTGCCATCGGAGAACAGCCCGGTGGCCTCGAGGGCCCGGAGAGCTCCGACCGGGACGGTCGGCGAGAGCGGGGCGATGGACAGACCGCCAAGCGTGGCGCCGGTCACGGTGAGGTCCGTGCTGGCCGTGAGCTTCTGGTAGGCGGCCCCGATGCGAGCCGTCCCCGGGGCCAGGGGGGTGACCACACCGCTCCCCGCCGCGCCGGACACGGCCACCACCTGCGGCTGGCTGCTGGACCAGGTGACCAGGGTGCTCAGGTCGGCATGCGTTCCATCGGTGAAGAATCCGGTGGCGGTGCAGGCCACGTCGGTCCGGGCCGCCACCACGGGGCGGTTCGGCACCACCACCAGCGAGACGAGCTCGGCGTTGGTCACCACCAGGTGCACGCTGGCCGTCCGGGAACCCAGCAGCGCCACGACCTCCACCTCACCCGTGCCCACCGAGAGAACCTCGCCCTGGGACCCGGCGCTGTTGGACACCTGCGCCACGCGCTGGTCGGTGGTGCTCCAGAGCGCGCTGGCGGTGACGTCCTCCATCGCGCCGGACTGCAAGGTGGCGGTGGCGGTGGCCTCGATGGTCGCTCCCAGGGCGACGATGCCGGCCGGAATGCTCACCGAGAGACCCACCACCCGGGTCGGAGGCGGTGGGCCGCCGGCGCACTTGCCGGCCTCGGCGTCGCAGTACTGATGGGTGGGACAGTTGTCGTCCGTGCGGCAGGGGGCGCCGGTGAGGTTCGGTACGCACCCGGCCAGGAGCAGCGCGGCTGCTCCACACCTCATCATGGCGAGCGGCCCAGGGTCGGCTCGACGAAGAAGAGGGTCACCGCCGCCGCCCCGGCCACCGCGGCGCCGACGTAGAAGCCGTTCGCCGCCGTCGCCCGGGCGTTGGCCGAGTCGTAGAGCTGCTGGGCCTCGGCCTGGCTGTGCACGCGGGCGTGCAGGGCATCCTGCGCATTCTGGGCGCTCGCCCCGAAGGCCAGCGCCGTACCCACGCAGAGCACGGCCACGGTGAGCGCGACGTAGGTCCACCGTCGCTCGCCCCCGGCCCGGCTGGGAGGCGGAGGCACGCGCTCGCTCACCGCCCCCTCGGGCGCCCGGGCCGTCTCCGGCTCGGTCTCCAGCGGCCTCAGGGTGAGCTCGAGCTGCACCGTTCCGCCGGCGACGAGGTCCACCTCCCGCTCGGCCGGGCCGTACCCGGAGAGCTCGGTGCGCACCGCGTGGCGCCCGGCGGGCAGGAGCCGGTCGACGGGCGCCGGCTGGGCAGGGCCCTGGTCGACGGCCACCATCGCGCTGGGCGGCTCCACCGAGACGCGCAGCCGGCCCTGGGGAGGAATCTGCCTGCGGAGCTCGACGACATGCCCGGCGACCGCGTCGTGGTCCGGAGCATCGGGTGCAGCCGCCAGGTACCGCTCGTAGCTGGCCACCGCCTCGTCGAGCCGGCCCAGCCGCTCCTGGCAGCGGGCGACGTTGTAGATCGCCGCCGGGCTCGGGCTGGCCGCCTCGGCCCGCTGGAAGGCCGAGAGGGCCGCGTCGTAGTTGCCGGCGCGGTAGAGCGTCTGTCCCTCGGCGAATGCCTCGCGGGCGCGGGTGCGCGAATCCTCCGGCTCCGCGGCGAGGAGCAGCCCGACGGCGACGGCGAGCACGACCATGCGGAGGTGACGCTTAGACCAGGGCGGCTCCGGGCTGCCACCCCGTCGAGGGGGGGTTCAGTACGGCGAGTCCTTGAGGTCCGGCAGCCCGGGCCGGGGCTCGACCCGCAGGCGAACGGTGACCGCCAGTCCCGGCTCGGGGCGGATGATGCGCACCGCCGGCGCGTAGCCGGGAAGGGTGAGCCGGAGCCGGGCCTGCCTTCCCTGGGCCAGGGTGAGGCGCAGCGGGGTGCGGCCGGAGGCCCGCCCATCGACGGTCAGCCTCGCCCCCGCCGGCTCGGAGACGATGCCCACCTCGATGGAGCGCTCGGCCTCGACGGGCGGCGCGTCGACGGGCGCGGCCGCCGGCGCCGCCCCGGCCCGGGGGACGGCCTCGACCTCGGTGGGCAGGGCGGCCGGCCCCGGCGCGCGGAGGGGCGGGGAGGCCACTGCGCGGTGCCGCGCCACCCAGACCGCTCCCAGTGCCGAGGTGACGGCCAGGGCGGCGAGCAGGGCCACCCATCCACCGAGGCGCGGCGTTCCGGGGACGAGCGCTGCATCGAGTTCGGAGACCACCTCCTCCATCCGGGCCGGGCGCTCCTCGGGCTGCTTGGCCATCATCCGCGCCACCAGCGCCGAGAGCCGGCGGGGGATGGGCCCGTGGGGTCCCCGGTCGGGGAGGCGAGGCACCGGCTCGAGGAGGTGCGCGGCCAGCACGTGGGTCGCGCTGGCTCCCCGGAAGGGAGGGCGGCCGGCGAGCAGCTCCCAGAGCAGCACCCCGAGCGAGTAGACATCCGCCCGGGCGTCCTGGGAGAGCCCGGAGGCCTGCTCCGGAGACATGTACTGCGGCGTGCCGAGGATCTGCCCGTCGCCGGTCTCCCGTCCGTCACGCCGCGGGTCGGCCAGGCGGGCGATGCCGAAGTCGACGAGCTTGACCGCGTCCGGGCGCTCCGGCTCCGAGACGAGGAGGACGTTCTCCGGCTTGATGTCCCGGTGGTAGATGCCCCGGGCGTGGGCGGCGGCCAGCGCCCGCGCCATGTCGCGTGCCACCCGGACCGCCTCCGCCACCGGCAGCGCCCCCCGCGCGGCGAGCCGTTCGGCCAGTGTCTCGCCCGGCAGGTGCTCCATCACGCAGTAGAAGCCGCCTTCCGGGGTGCGCCCGAAATCCACGACGTTCACGATGCCCGGGTGGTGGATCTGGCTGGCGGCCACCGCCTCGCGCTGGAAACGAGCCACGAAGTCCGGCCGGGCGGTGTGCACCGCCTTGAGCACCTTGACCGCGAACGACTTTCCCAGCGTCAGGTGCTGCGCGCGGTAGACGGTTCCCATCCCGCCCTGCCCGATGACCGACTCGATGCGGTAGCGGTCGCCGAGCACCGTGCCCGGGGCGAGGAGCTGGTCAGGGGGCTCGGGGGGAGCGGAGGGCAGGGACGGCAGGCCGAGTGCCGCGCGTCGCGCCACGGTGAGCACCAGGGCTCCGAGCTGGAGCCGGCTCCCGTCGACCAGCGGACCCGCCCCGGCCGGCCTCCCATCGACGATGACCCGCGTGGTGGGTGCGGCCGCCTCCCAGCCCAGGCCGCCATCCTCCCGGCGGAGGATGCGCACGTGGAGGCCGGCCACCCCCTCGCCGGCGAGGGAGAGCGTGCAGGCCGGATCCGCGCCGAGCGTGCCCCCGGCCGCCGGAACCACCAGCACCCGCCCCGCTCCTCCGCCGGAGGCGACGCGCAGCTCCCACTCCGAGGGCAGCCCCGGAGGCCCGACCCCATCGTCGGTGCTGCGCTGCTCGAGCGCTCGGTCCATGCTTCCGCCCTGCTCCGGGGATGATAGGAGGCTTTCATGGCGTACGTCGATCCGGCGCTGCGGCGGGAGATCTTCGGATGGCACAGCCCGCGCCTGGGTCTGGACATGCCCATCGTCCGCTACGGCGACTGGGGGCGCGCGCTGCTTCTCTTCCCCACCGCCTCCGGTGATTTCCTCGAAGCGGAGCGGATGTGGCTCATCAAGTCCGTCGAGCCGCTCATCTTCGCCGGCCGGCTGACGGTGTTCGGCATCGACAGCATCAACCGTCACGCCTGGATGAGCGACGGGGTGAGCGTTCCCGAGGCGGCGCGGCGCCAGGCGCTCTACTCCGGATACATCGAGGAGGAGGTCGTCCCCCACGTCCGGCGGGCGCTGCAGAACCCCTCCGCCCGGATCGGCGCCACCGGCGCGAGCTTCGGCGCCTTCTATGCCGCCAACGCCTTCCTCCGGCGCCCCGATCTGTTCGACACCCTCATCGCCATGAGCGGCTTCTACGACCTCGGGCCGGGCTACCTGCACGGCTACGGCGACGACAACGTCTACTTCAACAACCCTCTCTCCTACCTTCCCGGCATCCACGACCAGGGGAGCCTGGACCTGCTCCGGCACAGCCGGATCCACATCGTCTCCGGGCAGGGCGCCTACGAGCGTCCCGACGCCTCGGTCCGGTTCAGCCAGGCGCTGGGAGCCAAGGGCATCCCGCACCAGCTCGACCTGTGGGGCCACGACGTGAACCACGACTGGCCCTGGTGGCGGAGGATGCTGCCCTACTCCCTGACCGAGCGGGTGGGGTGGTGAGCCGCGCCTCCTCGCGCCCGCGCGTCGGGCTGCTCCTCGGCCGGGAGCGCAGCTTTCCCGACGCCCTCGCCGCCGAGGTCGGCCGTCGCGACCCCCAGGTGGTGGTGGAGCTGGCGCGGCTCGAGGCGCCGCGGGCCGACGTCCGGCCGCCCTACGACGTGCTGGTGGACCGCATCTCGCACGAGGTGCCCTCCTACCAGCCGTGGCTGAAGCTGGCCGCGCTGCACGGGACGCGGGTGGTGAACGACCCGTTCTGGCGCACGGTGGACGACAAGTTCCTCGATGCTGGGCTGGCCGGTGCGCTGGGCGTCGCCGTGCCGCGCACCGCGCTGCTTCCCAACAAGGAGCAGGGGGAGGACATCAACGCGGACTCGCTGCGCAACCTGACCTACGTCGACTGGGACCGACTGGTGGCCGAGCTCGGCCTGCCCCTCTACCTCAAGCCCCACTGGGGCGGGGGCTGGCGCGACGTCGTCCGGGTCAAGAGCCGCGAGGAGCTCCTCGCCGCCTACGACAAGAGCGGACGGCGGACGCTCATCGCCCAGGCCGAGGTGCGCTGGACGCAGTACGTGCGCTGCCTGGTCATCGGCCGGACCCACGTCCGGCCCGCCCTGTGGGACCCGCGCCGGCCCCACGCCGAGCGCTACCTGCTGGCCGGGGAAGCGATGGAGCCGCTGG
>Ga0335082_10004465_pt1 | contig 15248 bp, 10 predicted proteins | sample Lox_Sample_41_FD_206718 | JGI IMG/M metagenome (GOLD analysis project Ga0335082, IMG submission 206718) | Soil microbial communities from Loxahatchee National Wildlife Refuge, Florida, United States - Lox_Sample_4.1 | ecosystem: Environmental > Terrestrial > Soil > Wetlands | place: USA...
GCCAGATGATGCGGCTGAAGCCCCAGGAGAAGAAAGAGCTGCTCGATCAGTGCGTGGAGGTCGCCAAGGACCTCGGAGTGGACATGCTTGGGCTGGGCGCGTTCACCTCCATCATCTCGCGCGCGGGGACCGACATCGCCGGCAGCGGCGTCAATGTGACCACCGGCAACAGCCTCACCGGGATGGCCGCGGCCGAGGGACTCAAGATCGCGGCGCGGCGCGTCGGGAAGGACCTCTCCCGCGGCCATGTCGGCGTCATCGGCGCGGCGGGCTCGGTCGGCCGCCTGGCCTGCAAGCGATTGGCGATCGATTGCCACCGGATCACCCTGTTCGGCAACCCGTCCAATCCCGGCTCGGTGCAGAAGCTGAAGGCGCTCTCCGGGGAGCTCTACCAGGACGCGATCGAACGGTTGCACAACGGCGTGGTGTCCGGCATCGGCACCCCGCTGCTCCCCATCATCCATTCCATCCAATGCGCGTATCAGGCCTCGGTGCAGGAGCGCAGCGCCGAGACGCTCACGCGCCTGCACGACTGCATCGCAGAGCAGGCCCAGGGCGCTGGATTGGACGCGCCGATCGCGGCGACGATCGATCTCGACGGCGAGCTTCCGCGAATGAGTTTCGTGATCTCCGCGACGAGCCAGGGCAAGGCGTTCATCGACGCGTGCGTGCTCGCGCATGGTGCCGTGGTATGCGACGCCGCGCGCCCGGCGGACGTGGTCGCCGACATCAGCGAGCTGCGCCCGGACGTGTTCGTGTACGAGGGCGGGCTCATGCGCTTGCCGCAGCCCGTGTCGTTCGGGCGCCGCAACGTGATCGGCTGCCCGCCCGGGATCAACCTCGCGTGCCTGTCGGAGACCATCGTGCTCGCCATGTCCGGCATCCGGCGCGACATGAGCATCGGGGCCGAGCCTTCCTTCGCCGAGGCGCAGGAGATCCTTCGCCTCGCCCACCACCACGGCTTCGAGGTCTACGTGCCCGAGGCCGAGCGCGCCGCCGGCGCTGTGCGCGATACGCGAAGCGCAACCCTGCTCGCCGCCGCCGCATGACGACGCAAAACCGATCGAGGACCGAGCGATGAACCCCAGCCTTCCGCAGTGCCTGAGCACTTTCGTCCAATCCGTGAATACGCATCCCAGCGTCGGCAAGCTGCTGAAGGGCTGGGAGCCGCTGCTCACGATCGAAGCCACCGACGACGGGCAGCGGTTCCACTTGCGCGTGCAGGACTCCAAGGTCGCCGAGGTCGGCGCGGCCGATGCCGAATCCTCGCACTCGATCCTGGTGCGGGGAGAGAGCACGGTGCTCCGCGACGTGTTCTCGGGCGCCGTGAACCCCGCGCAGGCCTACCTCGAAGGAAACCTGGAAGTCTTCGGCAGCGACCGCGATCAGATCAAGCTGGATGCGATCAGCTTGGTGCTGTGGGGGATGTAAGGCCATGCGCTCAGAGCTCTCGGGCTATGTAGCCATCAGCGCCGGGATGGCGCTCGCGGCGAGCTGTTACGCCATGCTGGGCAGCCTGCTCGGCGGCATCGATGCCAAGTGGATCGTGCTCGCCATCGTCATCGCCGGCGCGTTCTGCGGATTGGTCTCGGCTTCCATCGGCGAGCTGGCCGCGATGTTCCCTTCCGCGCCGGGGATCCGCACTTACCTGCGCGCCGCGTTCGGTAACTACTCCTCGCTCGCGATCCTGTTTCTGTACCTCGCCATGGTCGCACTGGCCGCTGGAGTCGAAGGGACCGTCGTGACCACCGTGCTCGGCAGCGTCGTGCCCGGCGTGCCCAAGGTGCTCGTCGTGCTCAGCCTGTTCCTGCTCGTGATCGCCACCAACACGCTCGGCCTGGAGCCCCCGCGCACGCTCCAGCTCGCGATGACCGTGCTGCTCGTGGCCGCGACGCTGTTCGTCGGGGTATCGGCGATTTGGGCAGGGCGCTCGGTGCCGGAGCTGCATCACGCCGTCCCCGCCAACGCACCGAGCCTGCTCGATCTCGCGGCGGCCGTGGGCACCGCGATCTTCCTGTTCATCGGCTTCGAATGGGTCACGCCGATGGGGCGCGGTCCCAAGGCCTACGCGCGATTGATCCCGCTGTCGATGCTGGCCGCCATTGCGGGCCTGATCGTGGTCTACGGCGTGTTCGCCGCCGGTCTCGACCGCCAGGTCGACCGGGGATTGTTGGCCGGCAACCCGATTCCTCAGATCACGCTCGGCGCGGTGTTGTACGGCGACACAGGACGGTACGGCCTTGCGCTAGTCTCGCTGCTGGCCATGCTCACGTCGTTCAACGCCGGGCTCATGGGCGCCTCGCGCCTGATCTACGGTTTGGCACGAGAAGGTGTAGCCCCCGCGTGGACCGCGCGCATCAGCCTGCGCACGGGAGTGCCGATCAATGCGGTCGCCGCAGTCGGAGGGCTCTCGTTCATGCTCGCGCTGATCGTGATCCAGACCGGGACTTATCGCCTCACGGGCGTCACCGTGGCCGCCATCGAGTGCCTCGTCTACGGCGCCTTGATGCTGGCTGCCTTGCGGCTGCGGCGCACCCGCGCGGCAGCGGCGCGATCCTTCCGCAGCCCTGTCCCGATCGCCGCGCAGTGGTTGATCGCTTGCGCGTTCCCGCTGCTCGCGGTGTGTGCGCTGTTCTCCGTGCCCGAAGCGGGCTTCTGGCCGATCGCGTTGATCGGAACGCTCGCCACGGGCGCCGCACTGCTTGCGCTGCTGTCGGTGAATCGCACCGGCAGACGAACCCTGTTGACCACGAAAGAAGGAGCCACTCCATGAATTCCGCGGCATCGCCGGCGATCGAAGAGACAGCAGAGCATCGCCTGGATTATGACAACCCGGCTTACGTCTCCCAGGAGTACGACGAACGGCGCTGGTCGATCCAGAGCTGGTTCGAGCGTACCGCCTGGAAGACGCTGTACGGCACGCGCTACGGCCGGCCGGCAGACGAAGCCTGCCCCAGCCCGCACCTGTGGGAAGACCCGTTGCTGCGTCAGATCTACCTGCTCGACATCGCTTCGTTCATCACCGCCGAGCGCACGTCGATGCAGGCCGTGTCCGGCATGATCGGCCTGGCGCCCGACGAGCCCACCCAGATCCATCTCAGCACACAGGTGCTGGACGAGGCGCGCCACTACGAAGTGTTCTGCCGCCGGCTCGCCGACTTCGGACTCACGCCGGAGAAGCGCCAGCAGCTCGAACGGCAAGTCACCACCCGGGCGATGCGCAACTTCTACGACTTGATCCTCGAGCAGGTGGACAAGCGCGACTTCATCGGCGCGTCGCTCGCTCAGAACATCACGATGGAGGGCATGGCCTATCCCATCTACCGGTACGAGATCCGCTACTGGTCGCGCTTCGACCCCAGCCTGAGCCGGATCATCCGGGGCGCGTTCGCGGACGAGGCGCATCACGTCGGCTTCGGGGAGGCGGTCGTGCGCAGCCAGTTGAAAGGGTTGAGCGTGGAAAAGCGCAACCAGATGGTCGACCTGCTGCACGACATGCAGGGGCTGATGACGGAGGTGTTCGAACAAGTCATCAAGCACTACATCGGGCTGTACCAAGAGGCCGCCAACAATCACATGGACCTGATCGGCGACCTGGAGATCTTCCCCGGCCAGACGATGGCCACCTTGAGCGAGGAGCAACAGGCGCGGCAGCTGCTCAAGGAGATCAAGCACGAGCAGACCGCGCGGCTGAAGCACATCGGCGTGGACTACGCCTGCGCCTGAGAGGAGAACATCCATGGATGCATGCAACCGTTTCGAGAGCCGCGGCACCTATCTCATGATGCGGCTGGAAAACCTGGCGGCGCTGGCGGCCTGCGTGACGCTCGCCGTGATCCATATCGGCGAGATCCGCTGGACGCACTTCATCGCCTTGTTCGCCTATATCGATCTGATCGGCTATATCCCGGGCGCCATCGCCTATCGGCGAAACCCCGACGGATCGATCCCGCGCCTCTATTTCGTGCTCTACAACACCATGCACGGCTTCCTGTTCAACGGCGCGGTCGTCGCGCTCTGGTGTCTGCTCGTGGGCCCCGCTTGGGCCCTGCTCGCGATCCCGATCCATCTATTCGGGGACCGCGCCCTGTTCGGCAACTCCTTCAAGCCCTGGGGCGTCTCTTTCGAGCCCAAGAAGCATCCTGCCTTCGCCCGCTTCGAGCGGGAATTCGGTGAACCGCAGCTCTGACAGGACCCGGCCATGGACGCGCTCAGACAACTTGTCGAACCCTCGATGCCGGCCGTGCCCGCTACCCGCACACAGCCGGCGGCCGGCGTCATGCCGGCGTCTCCCCGCCTCAGCCCCGAGGCGGTTGCCCGCTTCGCCGATCATCCGTCGGGATATCTCGCGATGAACCGGGAGATGCGCCATTTCGTGAGCCCGGGCATCGACGGATTCATCGCCTATGTGCCCTTCGGCGGCGTGCTGTTCCAGCTCGGCGGCGTATTCGCGCCGCAGCCCGAGCAGGCGCGGCTGCTCGCGCAGTTCCGCGCACTGGCCAGGCGCATGGGCAAGCACATCTGCGCCGTGCAGCTTCGCCCCGATGACCTCGCGCTGTATGAGCAGTCGGGTTTCTGCATCAACCAGTTCGGCGCTTCCTACACGCTCGATCTCGCGGAGTTTCAGACCGCCGGCACGCGCTTCATGAAGATGCGCAACAAGATCGCGCGCGCGCGCAAGTCCGGAATCACTGTGGCCGAGCTGGGGGTCGACGCTCCGCGCGACGCGCAAGCCTGGGATGCGCTGCGGTCGATCACCGCGACGTGGCTGCGCACCAAGGGCCGCCACGCCAAACTGTTGGAGTTCCTGGTGGGAGAGCTGGGCAGCCCGGAAGATACGGACCGGCGCGTGTTCGTGGCGACTTACGAAGACAGGACGGTCGCGTTCATCACGTACGTGCCGTCCTATGGCCGCTATGCTGGCTTGATGCACGACCTGTCGCGCCGCGCGCCGGACGCGCCACCGGGCGTGATGGAGCTGATCAACATCACCGCCATCGAGCGGTTCAAGCGCGAGGGCGTGCGTTTCCTGAACTTCGGGCTGACGCCGTTCTTCGGCCTGTCGGAGGAGACCGATTGCGTAGCAACGCGCAGCAAGACCGTGTCTTGGCTGCTGGGCATGCTGGCGCGGCATGGCAGCGCGATCTATCCGGCCGAGAGCCAAGTGCAGTACAAGCTCAAGTGGAACCCGGAGACCATCGTCCCGGAATACATCGCTTTCGAGGGACGTTTCCGCTGGTCGATGGCATGGCGCCTGTTATTGCTGACCCGATCGATCTGAACCGCTCAAGCATTAGAGACGCTGAACCAAATGAACCGAGACGATACTCTGCTCGCCGAGTTGCAGCGGCTCGCCGGGCTCCCCGAGATGCACGGCAGTCTCGATGCGCATCTGCATGAGCTGGCTTCCTCCGCGGCGCGGCTGCTGCGCGCCCGGAGCTGCACGTTCCTCTGGTGGACCGAGGAGCATTCGGCGCCGCACGGCGAGGCCGCGATGCGCCGCTCGGAACCAGAACATGCCAGCGGGAATACGGTGTTCAAACGCGTGACCGTGGAGGCGCAAGCGACTCCTGCGGAAGAGCTGCCCGAGGCCGGCGCCGCGCAAGGCGCCCCAGCCGGGGACATGCTCCGGTCGCCCATCCGGAGCAGCGGCCGGGTGATCGGCGTGATCCACGTCTGCGGACCGATGGACAAGCCGCGTTTCGATGGCGACGACCTTCGCTTGCTGCACATCGTGACGGTATTCATCGGCAAATCCCTGCAGGCCGCGCAGCTGCACGGCCTGTTGCAGTCGCGCTTCGCCCAGATCGCGCTGGCGCAGAGCGTGGACCACACGGTCGGTCAGGTGCTGGCGAGCGTCCCGCATCCGACCCGCATCGTGAAGCTCCTGGCGAAGTCGTTCTACCGGGAGATGACCAAAGCCGGCTTCGGCGCCAACGACATCATCAACGCGGCGTCGCAGATCATCTCCGAGCTGAGCACCAGCCTGAAGCGCCATGCCAAGCGCCGCGACTCCAGTCTGGTCGAGGCGCGTAGCAAGCAGGGCGAGCCGCGGCCCGTCCCTGTCGCTGCTCCTAGAAGACCGGCCATCGCATCGGCCCGATGAGACGAGCCTGACATCTGCCGATCGACTCGGCGGCCGGGACAGCACGCGACGCGGCTGCCGGCCGCGGCAGCGTATTCTCTCCGCCTATGCCCTCCGGCATATGGTCCCGAGTCGCCCCCCAAGTACACTGATCGAACTACTCTATTCGATGGATGGGAGGGTCAGTCGATGATGTCAGCAATCACCCAGCGATCGGCGGCGAGCGGGCCTCGGCTGTTCTCGGCACCGGCGAACGAAGCCATGTGGGCCGGCTTTTCCGGCGAGGACCTGGAGCTCATTGCCCGCCATGCCACCCCCAGGACCTTCGCCAAAGGTTCCGTGGTCATCAGCGAAGGCGATGAGGCGCTGGCCCTCTACGTGATCGTCAGCGGCAGAGTCAAGGTCTACACCACCACGCAGGACGGCAAGGAGATCATCCTGCGGCTGCATGGGCCCGGCGAGTACTTCGGCGAGCTGACCCTGCTCGACGGGGCGACACGATCCGCTTCGGTGAAGGCCATCGAGCCCTGCAAGCTTCTGGTTCTGCCGAAGAGCAAGTTCGTCGACTGCTCGGCAAGCCACCCGCAACTCGTTCTGAAGCTGCTGAAAGATCTCAGCTGCAGGGTCCGCCAGCTCACCGATGAGCTGAAACAGGTGGCTTCGATGGACGTATACCAGCGAGTCACGAAGCTGCTGCTGGACCTTGCGGTCCGGGAGCAGGACAAGCTGGTGGTCACGCAACGCCTCACGCAACAGGAGCTGGCCAACCGCATCTGCGCCTCGCGGGAGATGGTGAGCCGGGTGTTGCAAGGCCTGGTCACCGGCGGCTACATCACGCTCGACCGCAAGCAGATCGTGATCAACAAGAAGCTGCCGGAGAAGTGGTAGCGCTTACTCGAGCCCGCGCTTCTCGAGCTCCTGTTTGATCGCGTCCAGCGCTGGCTGCACCGGGCTGTCGCGTAAGACCCATTTGATCCCGCGGTAGACGTTCCAGGCGAGGCGCAGGTAACGGCGCAGGAGGCCGCTGCTGATCTCCGCTGGGGATAGGAAGTGGTCGACCAGGCCGCACAGCCGGTGCATCAACGCTTGCTGCAGCTTGTCCCCGTCGGGACCTTCGCCCCTGGGCCAGACGAGCGCGAGCGGGCCGCCCGGGATCGCAGGCTCCTTCGCGGTGCCCAGCAACGGAATGATCGGGATGGCATCGATGCTCTGCGTCTCCTCGCGTCCGCTTCGCCGCGTGGTGAAGGTCTGCTTGCGGCTCGCCTTCTTCTTCTCCTCTGGATCCCAACCGTCGAACACGTGATTGGAGGCGTCGAGCACGAAGTGCTCTTGCAGGAAGCGCTGGCAATTGAGCCGCCCCAGCAGATAGTCGTGATGGCGGAAGCCCCGCGAGAGGAAGCCTCCGAACCCGCCCAGCGCCCCCGAGGCCAGCGCAAACTCCGCCCGCTTTGCATCTTCGAGCTTGCCGGTGGTCGAGACCCATCGCACCGGCGAGATCACGAACCGGCTGAAGACGCCTTCGTCGCGCGCCAGCTCCAGCTCTTCGACTTTGAAGCGCATCTGATACAGCACCGCCGATGCCAGGCCCATCAGCGCCCGAAGGATGGGGATCTGCGCGCCAGCGTCATAGTCGGGGTTCAAGCTGACCACGTTGGGAAAGGGATCGACCATGAGCACTGCACGCGTCGCCTTGTCCGGCTCGCGATCGTTGCGCCCGCCGGGTCCAGCCAACGCACGCCGAGCGACCTCGAGCGGTTCGTTGTTGATGACGCCGCCGTCGACGTTGGCATATTGATACTCGTAAGCGCCCGGGTTGCGGCTCACGCGGTCGGGCCAGCTCGGATCGATTCTCGTCTCGCGCTCCACCACCACCGGCACGCCGTCGACTTGCTCTGGCGCCGGGATGTACCAGGGACGCTGGTTGTACTGCTCCGCCTTGCGGCGAAGCACGCGTGCAGACAAGCCGACCGGGAATGCACCGCTCGCGAGCGCCGCGGTCTTCAGCGCATCCCAGTTCCCGCCGCCGCGGAACTCGATCGGCAGCGCGTCCGAGGGGCATGACCCCGAGTCCGAGAGCGCGAAGCGCATGTAGTCCGCCTGCATGGACATGCCGTAGCCCTGACCTTCGGCGCCGATCATCTGGATCGAATATGGAACGCCGCGCAGGTTCGTCGTGCACAGGTACACGTCCAGGGGGTCGGCCACGTACGCCGGCCAGGGCCGTCCAGCGTACCGCACACCGAGCGCCGAGTCGGCGATCGCATCCACGGCCTTCGAGTTCAGCAGCGACTGCACCCGCGGTGCGGCGTCGAGATCGTCGTTGCGCAGCATCGGGAAGATATCGGCCTGGTTCACCCAGCTGTCGTACAACTTGTTGTCGGTGGCCGCCGGCGGCGCGAGCGAGCGGACCGGGTTCACGCCCGTGCGCAAGCTGGAGGCGAGAATCGTCGCCGTCATGGCTCCTGCCGAAGTGCCGGAGATCACCTTGATGCGCACGCGGTGCGGCGGGACGCCCGGCTGCCCGCGCCGGCTTTCCCATTGCTCGAGCGCCTCCAGCAGAAAGTCGATCACACCGCCTGTGTACGCGCCGGCGGACACCGCGCCGGCCAGCACCAGCCCGACTTCGAATACCGTCCCGCCGTCACCGCTCTGCGCCATGTTCGCTTCCTCCTCGTGTTTTCAATCCTGCGGCGCTCATGTCCCGAGCGCGTGGCTCAAGGGACGAGCCCCAGCATCGCAATGACCTCGAGCCCGCCGGCGCTGGCGAACGGCAGCAAGATCGCGCGCACCAGGGGTTGCTCGGCGAAGGGCACGAACGCGCCTTCCTTGAGCGAGCGTACGCGTTTGATCAGCTGCTCGATCTGCTCGGCGGTCGGGCGCCATTCCTCCGCGTCGCCTTTGCGGGTCACGAGGCAGTGCTCGAGCTGAGCGATGCAGCGCTTCCGCACGCGCGCCCCGGTGCGCTGCAAGGACCACGCGGAGAAGCATGAGACGCCGAGGCTCGCAAGGTACACCACAAGCAGGCCGACGGGCATGTCCCAGTTGTCGAACCCATGCCAGCGCGATATGACGATCAGGGCCAGCAACAGGAACGGGAAGTAAATGAGAGGCGTGATCGCGCTGGTGCGCTCGGCCACGATGCGTGCGACCAGCCAAGCGTCGACGAGGCGCTCGCGCAAGCGAGCGTTCGCCTCCCTCACCTGCTTGCCCGCTGCCCTCTTGGCTGGTGCGCCTGCCGCGCTCAGCTCATGTGCATACTCTTCAATCAAGCCCGGAGGCCAGTGCCGCCGAACGTCAGGATCCGACACCGTATCGCAGAACCGGTCGCAAAGCCGGGTGAGGTCGGCGACGAAGAACAGCACCACCAGGTAGCCCAGCAGGAGCGAGAACATCAGCAGGAAGTTGAATGAACGCGCTACCGGCCCCCGCAGCGGTGCTCCCGGGAATCCCCAAAAATACATGATGATCCCGGAGATGAGCAGGAACGCGACGGCCCACAAGAGGGCCCGGCCGATACACCATCGCGGGCGGGTCGCCTCGGCGTAGTCGTTCCAGAAGCCTTCCACGCACAACTCCCGGTGTCGGTCCTTGTCACTCGGCTCTCCGGGAGCGTGCGAGCTGGACGCAGCCGTGAGCCAGCCCAGCGCAAGCTTCCAGGACCGCCGCAGAACGGTGCCCTCCCCCAGGCGGAAGCGCCTACGCACGCTGGCAGCGTTCCGCTTGCTCTTTCCGCAAGCTGCGAACAGAAGCAGCGCGACCAACAGCAGCGCCAAGCAACGCAACAGCTCGCTCGGCCAAGCACTGACGCCTTGGAACCAGAGCACGGGCTCGCCGCCGCCGCTGCTCGCCTCGTCGTACGCCGCCACGAGGCCGCCGCCCACGCATTCGAACAGGATCACGAACAACGTCAGGATCGTCCAGGCGGCGTATGGCGCGCCACCAGTGTGCTTGTCCCCCTGCGAAGCTTCTCTGCGAAACTGGAGACAGTGAGCGGCATCGAGGAAGGTGTCCCGGACCGGACGCAACAGCAGCGACGCGAGCAGCAGTAGCACGGCGAGACCGATGCCGAACGACAGGCCCGCTGAGTCCGGCACAAGCGAAGCTACAAGCGGCTGCACGTTCATCAAACCGGGCTTCGACGCGTGCGGTCCCTCGGACAAATCCCATGCGCGCTGGCGTCCGATCTCGTACAGTCGCGGTCCGACAAGCCAGGAGTTGATCTCGGCCTGCGTTACCCGCGGCGCCCACCGGGCCCGCCGGAGGTGCGCCCCGTGCGCCGGGCCCCCCATCACCTTCGAGTCTTGCAACGAACCTGCTGACCGCGCCCGCACGCCAAGCGGTACCGTTTCTCCCGGGGCATACTCTGGGCAGAGCACAGCCACCGTCGGTTCGGCGTCGCCGGCGTACGCGTTGTACAGCGCGAGGCGCGCGGAGAAATAGGCGGACGTCTGATAGGTCCCGCGAAACGGCGGCACCCACCCTTGCACGCAGGGTGCGAGCTCTAACCCGAAGCTCGACGCGACGACCACGTTGCGCGTCCAGTCGTACTGCTCGCTCGAGAGCAATCTCGCATCCAGGTCTGTCGTGAAGAACACCGCGTGCGGAAAGTCCTCGCGCAGCGCGCGCATCACCGCGATCTTGTCGTACACGTCGCTGCCGAGAACCCCGATGGCGCGAACCTGGTCGCGCGCAGCGGCCTGCGCCCAACTGCTGGACTCCGCGCGCTCTTGCAGGCGGCGGCTGTCGTCGCGGATGCGCTCCGACAACCGCCGCAAGTAATCGAACTGTCGCGGACCTTCGCCGCGCTCGAGCGCCGCCGCCGCGCGGTCTGCCTGTGCCGCGGACTCCTTCTGCTTGTCGTCTTTGGTGCTGTCGGTCGGATCCTCCGTCGGGGGAACCTGCCCGTCGAGTCCGCGCAGGTAGCTGTAACGCAGAATGCGGCACGGCGGGTCGCCAGCGGCCGCGGGCGAGTTCGCGAACTCCGCGGGATCATCCTCGCAGGAGTGCTCCACTCCCAGGCGCCGCAGGACAGCCTTGGGCAGCATGCGGCCGTAATAGGTGTCCGCTTCCGAGATCAGCACGATGTAATAATCGGGCGTCGCCGGCTTTGCGCTGGCCTCGTCTGCGCAGCCGGGTGCATCGTGTTCGAACAGTTGCCACTGGCGGCACTGCAGTTCCGCGACCAGCGCTTTGCTCAACTCCTCGTCTGTGGCGACCGTGGAGAACAGCTCAATCCCGCAGCTGTGGAAGTAGTGATACAAGACCGACCCTGTGGGGCGGGTATCCGCCCGCTCCCAGTCAGGCGGGAGCCAGCCGTGATTCCCGCAGGGGTGATACGGCGAGTCTCCGTTCAATCGCAGCAGGTCACGACCGGAGGCGGTGGCGAACGCCGAGTAGAAGTGCACCTGCTGGATGTACGGCGGGGCCTCGCAGTGCTGCTGGCGGGGTGTGTCCGTGGGTTTGCATTCGAGTCGAGGCCAGGGCGGCTTCCCGTCTACTTCGTGAACCATATCGCGCAACGTATCGGAGTCGGCGGGACCGATGATTGCGGTCTCAACCGTTACCTGGCGGGGCGGGGGGTGTCCGCACGCTTCCGAGATGGCGCGCGCCAGCTCGGCGACATTGGTCAGCGGCGCGACCGGCCCGCGCGACCGTTGCGAGAAAGCCTCTTCCTCGATCCATAGCACAAGAGCCATGCGCTCGGGCGAGCTGCCCCCGATGACTTGCCGACCGCCGGCTGGAGCGGAACCCGTGCTCGGTTCGCTCCTGCGGTGGTAGATCTCGAACGGAACCAAGCGCGGCGGAGCCTCGGACTTGCTCAACCGATCCGGCGTGAGCAGACCCATGCGCTGCGCATCGAGGGGAACGAAGTGCGCGACGGAGAGCGCGGCTTGCAGTGCATAGCGCGCGCGGCTGCGATTCTCGCTCGCATCAAGGTAGCGCGAACCGGAGACCATCACGCCGAGGAGGAGCAGATCGGCGTTTCCTCCGGACCCGCTCAGCACGCCGCGGCATACTTCCGGGATCGTGTGCGGGCGCTGGGCTCTTTTCTCGTCAGCGCTCTGCGCGCTCCTCACTCGGTGCTCGTGCCGCCAAAGCACGGCGAGCGGATCCTCCCATAAGCGCGCGTTGATATCCTGCAAGACCTCGCGGCGGTGCTGCTCGCTCTTCTCCCGGGCCGGGCGTCCGGCGTCGAGCGGCACGCGGTTCCACAGCAGCGTGCCGGCGATCGCCGCCGCGATGACCAATAATCCGGCGATCGGGAGCTTGGACGACTGCTCCTGGTCCGCCATGGCTGCTCTCCTCCCTGAGCTCGGGACTGCGGCGTTGCGGCGTCATCGCCGCAGGCTGCATGTCCGCCCGGCCGGTCACCTGCCAGCGACGGCACCGGGCACTTGCTCGCTAGATTAGTACGGTCGAACGCTGCGTGCCTATCCCCCGTTCGTCGTAGCCATCTGAATGTCCCCAGCGGATACGGTGGAAGCAGGTCCTGCCGCCGGGGGCACATGCACCGCACCCCGCGAACGCGCTGCCCGCGAGCTGCGGGATCGAAGATGCGATACAGGCGAATCAGCGAGACTGGCCGACCGACGCGGACGACTTCGCGTGACCCCCATCGGTGCCCTCGCCCGCCCGCTTCAGCGCGACATAGAAGGTCGCACCGCGGTCGGGCTCCGCGTCCGCCCAGACGCGCCCGCCGTGCCGTTGCACGATTCGCTGCACGGTGGCGAGGCCGATGCCGGTGCCCTCGAAATCCGCCTCGCGATGCAGCCGCTGGAATACGCCGAACAGCTTGGAGCTGTAGCGCATGTCGAACCCGGTGCCGTTATCGCGGACATAGACGATAGCTTCCTCGTCGGCATCGGGTTGCACGCCGATTTCGATCACCGCCTCCGCACGCCGGGACGTGAACTTGATGGCGTTCGACAGCAGATTGACGAACACCAGCCGCAGCAGCGCCGCATCGCCCATGACGGCGGGCAGCTCGTCCACCTTCCAGGCGATGTTGCGCCCCCGCGAATCGCGCGAGCACTCGTCCCGCGCCTCCGCCACGACCCGGTTCAGGTCCACGCGCCGGTTGCGCACCTCCGCGCGGCTGGTGCGGGAGAATTCCAGCAGCTCGTCGATCATCGTGCCCATCCGCAGAGCCGATTTGGAGATCGTCTGCAGGTAGCGTCCCGCGGTCTGGTTCAAGCCCGGAGCTTCCTCGGCGAGCATCTTGGCGAAGCCGTCGATATGCCGGACCGGTGCGCGCAGGTCGTGCGAGATCGAGTAGGCGAAGGATTCGAGCTCCCGGTTCACCGCCTCCAGCTCTCTCATCCGCTGGTACCTTTCCGCCTCCCACGCGATCTGACGGCTGCGTGTCCAGCGATAGACGGCAAACGCGCCGACGATCAGCAACAGCATCAGGACATAGGCAAACTGCACCTTCTGCCACCACATCGCCCACAGGTAGGTGCGCGGTTCCGCCACATAGAACGTCGCCGGGAAATGCGCCAGCCGGCGGAAGATGAATAGCGACTCCGCCCCGGATACGCGGCTCACCCCCTCCACGATCCCGCTGGTTGGAAAGCCTTCCTGGCGCAAGAAATTGATCAGCGTACCGTCCCTCGATGCGCCATAGATCTGCGCCAGGTCTGCATTCTTCGGCAGCGGGTAGCGGACCACGAGATAGCCGTCGTCGCGAACCACGCCGAGCGCTGCACCGCCCGGCAACGGCGCATCCTTCCAGAAGCTCTGCGGCTTGGCGAGATGTACACCGGCCCCAAGCACGAATCGCAGCTTGCCCTGCTCGTCGCGCACGCCGTAGCGGAGCGGGATGACCCACTCTTTGCTTATTGGGCCGAGAAACGGCCGGCCGATGGCCAGCGCTTGTCCGGCGGACAGCTCCTCCAGGCCCTTGATGAACGAGGGCTCATGAGCGAGCGAAGGCAGCGGCTGCCCGCGAGACGTCTCGGTGGTCGCCAGGACCTGACCGTCCACCCGCACCACCACGGCGATCCGCAGCTCGGTATTGGCCTGCTTCAAGCGTCTCAGCAGCAAGTCGGCATGGTCGAGATCGATCCGGCCGTTTTCGCGCCGGATGTCCTCGCTAAGCACATACAGCGCGCTTTGTATCGACAGGAAATAGGAATCCAGTGCAGTCTCGCCCAGCTGCGCGAGTGAGGCCAGGTATTGCAGCTCGCGGGTCTTCTCGGCCCGCCACGAGATCAGCGAATACGCGAGGCCGAACAGAAGCAGGAGGATCGCCATGAGCCAAGCCACTGCGCGCATGTGCGCGACGGCTTGATATTCATCCGTCTTGACAGCCACTGAGGACCTTCGTCGCTACGCCGCCGCCCGATGGCAAGGGGCAACGAATAGGACTGTACGCTGGAGCCGGGTCAGGAAGCAACCCGGGGGCGCGCGGAGTCCACAGAGAGGTCAGCTTCCCGGCAATCGCCAGGACGCCCGGACCGCCTCCGCGGCGAGGGGAGCGCTGCCCGCGGAGGGACGGCCCCACGCCCGCAGTGGGGTGGCATAATTGCCATCGGCCTGTCGTCGAGGGCGCGACTGAAGACCGCGGCGGACGCGCGGCCCGGAGCAGCTCCGAGCGACCCGTCGCTTGGGACGGACACCACCTGGCATACCCTAAAGCTCGGCGGCATCGGCACCAACCAACAAGCGAGACGAGGGAGGCGCATGCATCCGGAAATCCCAGACCTGCGCAGCGACAATCGCGTCGCTTGGCAGCCGAGCCAGCGCTATCCCGATCCCGCCGTGCAGGTTCTCGACCAGAGCTTCACGCGGTACCGCCTCAACCTCGCCAGTGTGGAGCGGATCGCGCATGGGTTCCGCTGGTGCGAAGGGCCGGTATGGTTCGGGGATGGGCGCTACCTCCTGTGGAGCGACATCCCGAACAACCGGATGCTGAAGTGGGAGGAGGAGACCGGCACAGTGAGCGTCTTCCGCAGGCCCTCCAACTTCGCCAACGGCAACACGCGCGACCGGCAGGGACGGCTGGTTACCTGTGAGCACGGCGCACGCCGCGTCACGCGCACCGAGTACGACGGCAGCATCACCGTGATCGCCGACCGGTTCGAGGGAAAGCCGCTCAATTCCCCGAACGACGTCGTGGTGAAGTCGGACGGGTCGATCTGGTTCACCGATCCGCCGTTCGGGC
>Ga0335082_10004466_pt1 | contig 15247 bp, 12 predicted proteins | sample Lox_Sample_41_FD_206718 | JGI IMG/M metagenome (GOLD analysis project Ga0335082, IMG submission 206718) | Soil microbial communities from Loxahatchee National Wildlife Refuge, Florida, United States - Lox_Sample_4.1 | ecosystem: Environmental > Terrestrial > Soil > Wetlands | place: USA...
CCGCCGACCTCGCGACCGCAATCTCGGGCTACCAGAGCCACTCCACCTCGAACGCATCCTCGATCTCGCAGGAAGCCGCCCGCGCGGCCCTGACCGACCTGGCGAGCTCGGACGCCTCGGTCGGGCGCATGCTCGCGGAATACGCCAGGCGGCGGGAGGTCATGGTGAAAGGCCTGCTCTCGCTGCCGGGAGTGCGGTGCAGCAAGCCCGAAGGCGCCTTCTATGCCTTCCCGGACGTGTCCGCGCTGTACGCAAGAAAAGGCGTCCGGGGCTCGTCGGCGTTCTGCGAACGGCTCCTCTCGGAAGCCCACGTGGCCGCCGTGCCCGGCGACGCCTTCGGCGAGGACTCCTGTGTCCGCTTCTCTTACGCCACCGCGCTGCCCCGCATCGAGGAAGGCCTCCGGCGCCTGGCGGGCTGGCTCACGGGATGAAGGCGGCACGCTCGTCGTAGAGCGCCAGAAGCGATCCCCAGGCGCCGACACGCACTCCGGAGCGGGCGGCCAGGACGGCAACCTGCAGGAGCGTGTGCAGGGCGATGCCGGCCCAGGATCGGGCGTTGCCCCACCATTCGAGGCCAAGAAGCAGGAGGACCGAAACACCTCCGAAGAGGAGCCAGAACGTGAAGGTGCCGAGGGAACGCCAGAAGCTTCCGGCCAGAAGCCGGCGCGCCGAGCCATAAGCGTGGAATGCCCCCGCCCCGGGATCGCGCCGCCGGGCGGCCCTCGCGAAGTCGTACAGGAGCGACGACACCGCGAACAGCAGGAGGGCCACGGCCGCGACGCCGAGACGCCAGCGGAGCCAGCCGTCCGACCAGGGAGGGGCGTCCTCGTAGACTCTCTTGCCGACCCACCAGGCTCCGCCGGCGAGCAGGCCGATTCCGAGCAGCAGCACGGCGAAGAGCAGGAAGCACTTGACGTTGTGCCAGAGGTTCCTGCGGCAGCCGGTGAAGAACTCGCTCCAGACGAAGGGCCCCGGCCGGCCCAGCGCAGCCACGATGCCGCCGGCAAGAAGCATCTGGAGGAGCACTCCGAGCAGGGCAGATCCGTGGGCCGCCTCGAAGGTGCCGGACACTGCCGGAGACTTCTCCCGAAGGAAATCGAAAACGTCGGTCGGCGCAAAGGTCGGGTGATTCGACAGGACGTGATCGCCGGCGAGGGTATCGACGAAGGCTCCGTGCAGGGCCGGCCACAGCGGGATTGCGGCTGTCACCCCGAGGAGGACCGTCGCCAGCGTCAGGAGCAGGATCAATCGGCCCTGGGAAAGGGCGGCGAAGCCGGCGCCGAGGAGGCCGCGGCGGCCGTTCACGCGAGGGCCCAGAGGATCTGCGTGAAGAGGCCGACCACGTACGAGACCCACCCGAACGTCTTCACGGCCGCAGCGCGCCCGCCAGTGTCCGCCAGGCCCTTGCCGGTGCCGAGCACCTTCGAGTCATTTTCGCGGTTCCCATCCCACGCGTTGTCGCGGTCGGGATCCACGGCCGCCCACGCCAGCTTCGATGTGTAGGCCGTGGTGAGGCGCACCCATCGCGCTTCGGCGGGCAGGTCCCGGTCCACCACGGCGCCGTCCCGGAAGACGAGGCGTGCCTTCGCCGCATGGGACCATTCCCCGAGGTTTCCGAACAGGACGACGGTGTCGTACAGGCCGGACGTGCTGCCGGCTTCCTTCTTTGTCTCGCGGCCTTTCGCGCCGTCGAACACGCCCTCGTCGGCTTCGCGTCTTTGAGTCCTGGCCGAGACGACGCTCCAGTCGAGCCGGGCCGTGCCGTCGACGAGGTTGACGCGATAGGTCGAGAGGTCGCGGCGGCAGACCCGCTCGAAGACGGCGAAGAAGTCTTCGGTCGAGGGGTGTCGGAAAGACCATTCCTGGAAGTACGCTCGCTCGGCGCGCGCGAAATCGCGGGGCCCCAGGTCGTGTTTCAACTGGGCCAGCAAGAGCCCGACCTTCGGGTAGGAGTTGACACCGTAGTGGTTCCCGGAGGCGAAGCGCCACGCGAAGCGGCGGATGGGGTCGAGGTTCGGCAGGCGCGCGTAATCCGAGTGGGCCAGGGAGGAGAGATCGAAGCCGATTCCTCCGGGAAGGTTCACCTGGCGGGGACCGAAGGCGAGACTCATCGCCCGGTACTCGGAATCGGTGTTGATGCCCTCGTCGAGCCACGCCTCCTCGAACTCGTTGGAGCCGACCATGCCGTACCAGTACTGATGGCCGAACTCGTGGATCGTGACGTCTTCCACGACGGGAACACGATCGAACGGCCATCGCAGCGGTATCCCGAATGTGCCTCCGGTGATGAAGGTGGGGTACTCCATGCCGCCGGAGCCCTGGCCGTCGTCGGGCGGGTCGACGACGGTCAGCGTTTCGTAGGGGTAAGCGCCGTACCAGAGCCCGTAGAAAGCGAGACCCTGCCTTGCCGAGAGGGCGTAGCGGTCTCTGGCCCGGGCGTGATTCGGCTGCAGCAGGACGCGCACGGCCACGGGCTTCAGGGAGAGCTCGGCTTCCGGCATGCCGAGCTCCTGGGCGGCCCCGGCGATCCAGCTCTCGGGGACGTCGGTTACCGGGTCGAAGCGGAACTCGTGGACGACGAAGTTCGGGTCCGCCGTCCAGGCGAAGTCGTGGACGTCGTTCTGGACATATCGGTAGCGCGTGCGGCCGCCCTGCTTCGTCCCGGCGGTGCGCCGGCCCGTGGCGCCCACGACGTAATTGGTCGGCACGTCGAGCGTCACGTCGTAGTCTCCGAAATCCGCGTAGAACTCGGAGTTGGCGTGGAACGCATGGCAGTTCCAGCCGCCGGCTGGCCGCCCGCGCATGCCGGCCGGTTCGTACACACCGAGCTTGGGGAACCACTGCCCGACGAGGTGATAATCGCGAACGAAGCCCGTTCGGGCGAAGATCTTCGGGAGCTTCGCTTTGAACTTGATATCGAGGGCGATCTCTCCGTTCGGAGCAACCGGCGAAGGCAGCGGGACCGAGAGGACCGTCTCGTCGAAAATGTCGTTGCCGTCGGGCCGGACGTAAGCCGCTTCCGGCCGGAGCTCCGTTCCATCGCGGGTCCGGATGGACAGGACGTCGATCCAGCCCCAGTCGCCGGGCTTGCCTCCGGCCTCCTCTCCTCGCGGCTTGCCGCCGGACTCTCGCATGAAAGTGGACCGGTTGTTCTTGAACGCGTTGAGATAGGTGTGGAAGAGAAGCTCGTGCACCGTGTCGGCCGAGGGGTTCCGCCAGGTCAGCCGCTCCTTTCCCTCGAGCTGGTGCGTGGCCGGATCGAGCGAGACCTCGATCGTGTACGACACGACGGGCGGGCGCACCGGCGTCGCCGCCGGGGCCGAAAGCGGGCAGAGCGCCGCCGCCAGGGCGGGCAGGAGCCGGAGGCCCCTCGGGGAGACCAGAAGTCTGTCCGGCATCGAGCTTTCCGGCGGGACTCTGTCCTTTCGGGATGGGCGAGTCAATAGAATCCAGCCGTGGCGCGCCGCACCGCTCTGCTGACAGGGGCCACGGGTTTTCTCGGCCGGCACGTTGCCCGGGCGCTCTGCGACGAAGGGTGGGACGTCCGCGCCCTCGTCCGGCGGCCGGGCTCGGCGCCGGAGCTCGGCTTCGCCGAAGCACCGGTGACCGTGGTTCGCGGCGACCTCTCCGAGGGATCCGACCTCTCGAACGCCGCAGAAGGCTGCGCCGCAGTCGTGCACCTGGCAGGCCTCTTGAACGCGAAGAGCCTCGAGGAGTATCGCGAGGTCAACGCGCGGGGCACGGCGCGATTGGTGGAGGCGGCGTCGCGGTCAGCGAGGGGAGCCCTCTTCGTATGCGTGTCGAGCCTGGCCGCGGCGGGGCCTTCGAAGGCCGGAAAGCCCGTGCGGGAAGGGGACACGCCTTCGCCCGTCTCCTGGTACGGCCTCACGAAGCTCGAGGGCGAAGAGGCGGTGAGACGCCAATGGCCGGGGCCCTGGATCGTGCTTCGGCCCGGCCCGATCTACGGCCCCGGGGACCGCGGCCTTTTCGTCTACTTCCAGCTCGCCGAATCGGGCTGGCTGCCCGTGCCCGCCGCTTCCTCGAAGATCCAGATCGCCCACGCCCGCGCCGTCGCCCAAGCGATCGCGCGGGCGGCCGCGCGTCCGGATCTCTCGGGGAGGAGGGGGTTCCTGTGCGATCCCGAAGCGATCACCCTGGGCGGCCTGGCAGCCGCCGTGGCGGGGCTCCGGCGGCCGCCGGCACGCCTGGTCCGTCTGCCGGGCCCCCTCGTGCGGCTGGCCGGTGCAGCCGAAACGCTGCGTCAGACCCTGACAGGGAAGACGCGCCCCTTCAACGCCGACAAGGCCCGGGAGATCCTGGCGGGAGACTGGTTGTGCGATTCGGGCCCCATGCGGCGCGATCTCGATCTGCCTGCGCCGGTTGCGCTTGCGGAGGGCCTCCGCGAGACCCGGGAGTGGTACCTTCGGGAGGGCTGGTTGCGTTTGTAAAATTTGCTAAGATGCGCCCGAACCGATAGCGAAACTCAAGGTGGGAGACAAAATGAGCAAAGCGGCTCCGGCCATCCGGGCCACCCCCTCGCGCGCCTCCTCCATTTTCGACAAGTGCTACCGATACGAGGAGCCTGCCCGGGTGCGCGCCGCCGGGATGTACACGTTCTTCCGGGTCGTGGGCTCGGCCCAGGACCCCGAGGTCACCATCGACGGCCGCCGGATGGTCATGCTGGGCTCCAACAATTACCTGGGCCTGACGAACGATCCGCGGGTCAAAGAGGCTGCCGTGGATGCCATCCGGCGGTACGGATCGGGCTGCGCCGGCAGCCGCTTCTTGAACGGCACCCTGGACCTGCACGTGCTCCTGGAAGAGCGCCTGGCCCAGTTCATGCGCAAGGACGCGGCCGTGACGTTTTCGACGGGTTTCCAGGTCAACCTGGGCGTCATCTCCTGCCTGGTCGGCAAGGGGGATTCGGCTTTCCTCGACAAGCAGGACCACGCCTGCATCATCGACGGCGCCCGGCTCTGCTTCGGGGAGGTCCGCAAGTTCCGCCACAACGACCCGTCGGACCTGCGCCGCCAGATGCGCAACGACGCGGCCGCCAAGGGCCGCTTCATCATCGTGGACGGCGTCTTCTCGATGGAGGGCGACATCGCGCCGCTGCCCGAGCTCGTCGAGGCGGCCCGGGAGTTCGGCGCCGGCATCATGGTGGACGACGCGCACGGGATCGGCGTCCTGGGCAGGACGGGCCGCGGCACGGCCGAGCACTTCGGCCTCGAGAACGAGGTGGACCTCATCATGGGCACGTTCTCGAAGTCCATGGCTTCGGTCGGGGGCTTCGTCGCCGGCGACGCCACGGTCATCGAGTACATCAAGCACCGCGCCCGCACGCTGATCTTCTCGGCCGCGCCGCCGCCGGCCTCCGTCGCCGCCGCCCTGGCCACCGTGGACATCATGGACCGCGAGCCGGAACGTCGCACGCGGCTCTGGGAGAACACGCGCTTCTTCGCCGACGGGCTCCGATCGATGGGGCTCGACACGGGCAACTCGGAGACGCCGGTGGTGCCGGTCGTCGTCGGCGAGGACATGACCGCCTTCCGGATGGTCCAGCGCCTCCACGACGAAGGGGTCTTCGTGAACTGCGTCGTGTCTCCGGCGACCGCTCCGGGCCGCGCGCTGATCCGGACGTCCCTCATGGCGACGCACACGAAGGATCACCTGACCCGAGCACTGGAGGCCATCGAGAAGGTCGCCCGAGAGATGGGCGTCGTCCGCGCCGTGACGGTCTAGCTTGGGCGTCTCGATCCAGCCCATCGGGCGGAGCAAGCGTGAGCTCGCCCGTTTCTTCGACGTGGCGGACCACGTCTATGCCGGGGACCCCAACTGGGTGCCGCCCCTGCGCGACGACGTGGCGCTCGTGTTCGCCGACAAGAACCCGTTCTGGGAGCACGCCGAGATCCAGCTCTTCGTAGCCGTCAAAGACGGCCGCGACGCGGGCCGCATCGCGGCCGTCCTCGACCGGGCCCACAACGCCTTCCACGGGGAGAAGATCGTCTTCTTCGGGTTCTTCGAGTCCGAAAACGATCCGGCCGTCGCGAAGGCCCTCTTCGACACCGCGGCCGCCTGGGGTCGAGAGCGCGGCATGACCACGCTGCGCGGACCGGCCAATCCCTCCTTGAACGACGAGTGCGGACTGCTCGTCGACGGGTTCGACGCGCCGCCCGTTTTGATGATGACGTACAACCCGCGCTTCTACGTGGGCCTGGTGGAGGGCGCCGGGTTCCAGAAGGCCAAGGATCTGCTGGCGTATTGGTTCCCGCTGGAGGAGAAACCGCTCCAACGCCTCTCCCGGGTGGCCGATCGGTTCCGCAAGAACGTGAAAGACGTGGTCGTGAGGACCGTCGGCAAGGGCGATCTCGCCAGGGATCTGCCTCGAATCCGCGAGGTCTACAACGAAGCCTGGGAGAAGAACTGGGGCTTCGTGCCGATGACCGCGGCCGAGATGGACTTCATGGCCAAGCGATTGAAGCCTCTGGTGGTCGAGGACCTGCTGTGGCTGGCGGAAGCGAAGAAGCCGGACGGCAGCCTCGAGCCGATCGCCTTCATGCTCATGCTCCCCGACTACAACGTCGCGATCGCGAAGGCCGGCGGCAGCCTCATGCCCTTCGGCTGGCTCAAGTTCCTGCTGGCGCTGAAGAAGGTCAAGACGGTCCGGGTCATGACGCTCGGCATCAAGCTCCCGCACCGGCTCTCCGGCCTCCAGGCCATCATGATGGCCGATTCGCTCCGGTACCTCCTGAAGAAGGGCTACACGGGGGCCGAGGTGTCCTGGCTGCTCGAGGACAACGACCTCGTGATCGGATCCGTGCGCCTCTGGGGTGGGAAGCTCTACAAGACCTACCGGATGTACGACCGCCCGGTCTGAGTCGCCGCTTTCCACCGGGCATTCCACCAGTCGTAGAGCCGGTCGCTCAAGGGCACGGTGATCCCGGCGAGCACCATGCCGGCGATCACGTCGATGGCGTAGTGATACCGGCAGTAGATGGTCGAGAGGATCAGGCCGGTCGCGAAGGGCAGGAGGAACCAGAAGGCCTTGCGCATGCGCTTCCAGGACACGATCAGAACGACCATCGAGATCATGGTGTGACCGGACGGGAACACGTCGTACTTGGTCTGCTCGAGCGTGTTCAAGGTGTCGTCGATCGCCTTCGAGACAGGCGTCGTGTGGACCGAGACGGTCTGGCGGTCGGCCAGCGTGGCCCGCGGGCCGAGGCCGGGGATGAAGAAGTATCCCGTGTAGGAAACGTAGTAGGCGACCACGATCGTGAAGAAGAACCGCCGGCCGTCCTCGCGCCGGAAGGCCCAGAGCAGGGCGGCGAGAGTGAGGCCCAGGAAGTAGTACGTCGTGTAGGCCACCGCGAACACGTCGTTGGCCAGCGGCGACACGAAGCGCTCCGCCCACACCGTCACGTCCACGCCGAAGAGGGCCCGATCGGCGGCGATCAGGAGGTCGTCCCGAGGCCCTCCTCGGAGGGCCTCGATGAGGGGGCCGAGCGCGTTGAAGACCAGGGGCAGCAGCACGGCCGGGTAGAAATTCTCCACGATTTGCAGAATCGCCGGGAGACGTTCCTCCCGCGCCGCGAGCCAGCCCATGACGAGCACAACAGCCGCCATCGCGGCCAGGGGTCCGAGCGAACTCCAGGGATGGGCCAGCCGGCTCCAGAGCAGCAGCGTCAAGACCCCGAGAGCGGCCATGAAGAGGAGCTGGACGGCTTCGAGCGGCCGCATGCGTCGCATGGTGCCTTTATACCGTGTCCGGGCGAGATGCGGCCGCTGTAGGATGGCCCCATGGCGGCTCGCCGAGTGAGCACGCTGGCCGCGCTGGCCTACGTCGCCGCGGCGGCGGTCGGCGCCGTGGAGACGGCGCCTCTCGTCGTCGTCGGACGCATCGAGACGACGATCCACCCCGCGTCGGCTCTTTACTTGAAGAAGCTGCTGAAGACGGCCGAGGAAGAGCGGGCCTCGCTCGTCGTCGTCGAGATCGCGACGCCCGGCGGCCTCGGAACCTCGATGCGCGAGATGGCGTCGGCGATCCTGGTCTCGAAGGTGCCTGTCGCGACCTTCGTCTGGCCTTCCGGCTCCCAGGCGGCCTCGGCCGGGTTCTTCCTGCTGCTGGCGGGGGACGTGGCCGCCATGGCTCCGGGAACCAATGCGGGGGCGGCCCATCCGGTCGGCAGCGAGGGACAGGATCTGCCCAAGACGCTCAACGAAAAGGCCGAGCAGGACGCCCGGGCCTTCATCCGCTCGATCGCCGGCCAGAGAGGGCGGAACGCCGACAAGGCCGAGACGAGCGTCACCAAGAGCGCGTCGTTCACCGAGAAGGAGGCCAAGGAGGCCGGGTTGATCGACGTGGTGGCCCGGGACGTGCCGGATCTGCTCTCCCAGATCGACGGCCGGAAGGTCGACCGCGGGCGCGGCGCAGTGGAGACGCTGGCCGTGAAGGGCGCGCGGATCGAGGAACGGGACATGTCCACCGTGGACAAGCTCCTGGGCGTGGTGTCGGACCCGACGGTGGCCTCCCTTCTTTTCCTGGCCGGGCTCGTCGGCCTCTACTTCGAGCTGTCCAATCCGGGGGCGATCCTGCCGGGGATCGTGGGAGGGATCGCCCTGCTCTTGGCGCTGTACGCCTTCTCGGTCCTGCCCGTCAACCTGGCGGGCCTCGCGCTCATCGTCTTCGCCGTCCTGCTCTTCATCGCCGAGGTCAAAGTCGCAAGCCACGGGCTCCTGGCCGTCGGGGGAGCCGTGGGGCTCGTCGTGGGGATGCTGATGCTCTTCTCGGGTCAGGGCGACAGGGCGGGCTATCGCGTGGACCTGTCCGTGATCCTCCCGGGGCTCGCGGTGACGCTGCTGGTGATCGGCTTTCTGACGTGGAACACGATCCGCATACGGCGCCTGCCCGTCCGGACGGGGGCCGAGGGCATGGTGGGGGAGGAGGCGCGGGTCGTGCGCGGGTTTACAGGACCCGAGGGCCGCGGCACGGTGCTCGTGCACGGCGAGTACTGGGACGCGGAGGGCGCGGCGGGAGCGGCGCCCGGAGAGGCCGTGCGGATCGTGCGGGTGGACGAGTTCAGGCTGAAGGTCGAACGGAGGGCTTCATGAGTGGCTTCGCCTCGTTTCCGGGGTTCGTGTTCGCGGCATTCCTGCTCCTCATCCTGGTGTTCAAGTGGATCAACATCCTGCGGGAGTACGAGCGGGCCGTGACGTTCTGGCTGGGCCGGCTCTCGCCGGCGGCCAAGGGCCCGGGCCTCGTTCTGATCTTCTGGCCGTTCGAAACGATGGTCAGGGTGTCGCTGCGCACGATCGTGCACGACGTGCCCTCGCAGGACATCATCACGCGCGACAACGTCTCCGTGAAGGTCAACGCGGTCGTCTACTTTCGCGTGGTGGACCCGAACAAGGCCGTGGTCCAGGTCGAGAACTTCCTCTATGCCACCTCGCAGCTCGCCCAGACGACCCTCCGGAGCATCCTGGGTCAGGCCACCCTCGACGAGCTCCTGTCCGAGCGCGAGAAGCTCAACGTCGAACTCCAGAAAGTCATCGACGAGCACACCCAGCCCTGGGGCATCAAGGTCTCGCTCGTCGAGGTCAAGCAGGTGGACCTCCCGATCGAGATGCAGCGCGCGATGGCCAAGCAGGCCGAGGCGGAGCGCGAGAAGAGAGCCAAGATCATCCACGCGGAGGGCGAGGCGCAAGCGGCACAGAAACTGTCGGAAGCGGCGGCCATCATCGGCCGGGAGCCGGCGACGCTGCAGTTGCGCTACCTGCAGACGCTGACGGAGATCGCCAATGAGAAGAATTCGACGATCGTGTTTCCGCTCCCCATCGAGCTCATGAAGTCGTTCCTCCCGAAGCCGTAGGGGCGCGCGGCCCCCGTCCCTCAGAAGTGCTGGAGGGCCTCGACGGGAGCGTATCCGTCGGTGAGCTCGATCGTGCCCGGCGGAGGGTCGGGACTGTGGATCAGGCCCGCAAAGACGTCCAGAAGGCCGGGGAGCTTCCACTGCGTCGCCATCGCGTCGGCGTTTCGCCGGACGGCGTCGAGGTTCCAGGGATCGGCTGACACCGTGGCGAACACCAGCACGTTTCCCGAAATCGCACGGCTCCCCGCGGCCAGACTCCTGCTGAAGACATACACCTGGCCGAATTGCCGGCGGATCGTCTGATAGGTCGCCCAGAACAGCCGGCCGTCCTTGCCCATCAGGTTGCCGATGAAATTGGCGGCGAAGACGCCGTCTGCCGAGAGTCGGCCGCGCAGGGTTTCGAAAAACTCCCGTGTCGTCAGGTGAAAGGGAACGCCCGTCGCGTTGAAGGCGTCCAGGACGATCAGGTCGTATCGGCGGTCGCCCCGGGCCAGGAAGGCTCGACCGTCCTGGACCGTGGTCCGGAGGCGGTCGGACTCCTTGTACGAAAAGAACCGCCGGGCCACATCCAGGACGACGGGGTCGATCTCGACGCTGTCGATCTCGATGTCGGGCCGCAAGCGCGTGAGCGACCGCACGGCGTCTCCGCCGCCCAGCCCGATCAGGCTGACGGTGCGGATCGAGGGCCGGATCGCCAGGGCGAGAGGAAGGCCCTGCTGGTACCCGATCACTCTCTCCGGATGAGCGAGGTTGATGGCGCTCTGCGACAGGTTGTCGAAGCGCAGCCAGCGCGTTTCCAGGAGCTGCGTGACGACGATGTGGTGATAGGGCGTGTCCTTCTGGAACAGGATGTGCTCGTTGCTCTCGATGCGGCCGTGGGCCAGGACGGCCGCGCCGCAGAGAGCCGCCGTCAGGGCGGCGATCGTGACGCTGGCCCCGCGCCGCACGAGCAGGAGGGCGCAGAAGACGAGCGTCGCCGAGAGACCGATCAGCAGCGAGGCAACCGAGAGAAGAGGCATCAGCAGGAACGTCGTCGCGAGGGTGCCCAGGATCGAGCCGGCAGTCGAGAGGGCGGAGTATCCGCCGGCCACCGATCCCGCGGCCTCCACCTGCCGGATGGCAATCCGGACGGCGAAAGGCGTCACCATGCCCATGGCGACGGACGCGGGCAGGAAGAGCACGACCGAGGCGAAGAGGACGGACCAGCGGGCATCCCAACCGAGGGTGACGAGCCGCTGGAGCAGAGCGTTTCCCCACACGACGGCGGGCACGATGAGAGCGGCGGCGACGGAGAGCGTGATCGAAAGAACGCCGATCGAGGGATGCCTGTCAGCCAGTTTTCCGCCCAGCGCATAGCCCAGGGCCAGGGCCGCCAGGAATGTCGAAATGAGACTTCCCCAGACGTAGACCGAAGAGCCGTAGGTCGGGGCGAGGACGCGAGAGCCCAGGATCTCCAGGGCCATGAGCACCGCCCCCGCCAGCGCCACGACCACCTTCAGGACGAGAAGTCGAGTGCCTCCCCCCTGCATGGATCGATCCAGTGTTTCCCGAGCCCCGGCCTCGACGCGCGCAGAGAGGACCGAGGATCCCGGCATGTTTCCGGTCATTCTAGCTGGTCTCGGGTTCCGTTGCCGCCACCGCCCTCACGGGGCTCGATGGGACGACGCATCGCGCTCGTTTGGGCCTTAGACTGTCGGCGTGGACGAGCCGCGGACGCACTATCAGATCTCGCTGACGTCGGGGCAGGCGGCCGGCGCGTTCGTCGTCCTCGTGATCCTGCTGCTGGTGTCGTACTTCCTGGGGCTGCTGACGGGGCTTTCGGGGCGGGAGGAGAAGGCCGCCCGCGTGGCTGCGGCCGCCGCGCCGACACCCTCGCCGGAGCCGGCGTTCCCGAAGCCGGTGCTCGGCGTGGCGCCGCGGGGGGGACGGCCGGCGCCGCCCTCGCCGGTCCCTTCACCCGTGCCGTCTGCCGCCTCGACGCCTGCGATTCAGCTCTTCTCGGACCGGACGGCGTCGGAGCCGACGCACGCTCCCGCCGCCGCCCCTCCGAGACCCGCGACCGGAAAAGCGGCTGCGGCCAGGCCGACGGCCAGGCCCACGCAGGCGGCGACCGGGTTCTGGGTGCAGGTGGATTCCCTCTCGTCGAAGGAGCAGGCCGAGTCGCGGCGACAGGGTCTTGCGGCTGCCGGCTTCAAGGCCGCGATCGTGCCGGGAAGCGGACCGAAGGGCCCCGTCTACCGCATCCGCACCGGTCCCTACGCCACGCGCGAGGAGGCGGAGCGGGCCGCGGCGAAACTCGCCGAGAAGGCGAAGGTGAAGCAGCCGTGGGTCGTGCCGCCGGGCCAGTGAGCGCGGGTCCTCCCCTGCGCGCTCCCGAATGGATCCGGGAGCGGCGCATCCGCCTTTCGGACCTGCACGAGGTCAAGCGCGTGATGCGGGAGCGCTCCCTGCACACGGTCTGCGAGGAGGCCCGCTGTCCCAACCGGGGCGAATGCTTCGCCCGGGGCACGGCCACCTTCCTGCTCAACGGGGACGTGTGCACGAGGGCCTGCGGCTTCTGCGACATCGCCAACGGGAAGCCCCGGCCCGCCGATCCCGGGGAGCCCGAGCGCGTGGCCTCGGCCGCTTTGAGGATGGGCTTGAAGTTCGTCGTCCTGACGTCCGTCAACCGGGACGACCTTCCAGACGGCGGGGCGGGCCAGTTCGTCGCCGCGATCGCGGCGCTCCGCCGTCTGCCGGAGCCTCCCGGGATCGAGGTCCTGACGCCGGATTTCCTCGGGGATCTCTCCGCCCTGGCGACGGTTGTCGAAGCCGGGCCCGATGTGTTCAACCACAACGTCGAGACGGTGGCGCGCCTCTACCCGAGGGTCCGGAGAGGAGCACGCTTCGACCGGTCACTTTCCGTTCTCGCCGAGAGCAAGCGGCTGGCGCCCTCCCTGACCACGAAGTCCGGCCTCATGGTCGGCCTCGGCGAGCAGGAAGGAGAGGTCCTGGACGTCCTCGCCCGGCTCAAGGAGTCGCGCGTGGACATCCTCACGATCGGACAGTACCTGCGTCCCTCGCGCGAGAGCCTGGCCGTCGAGGAGTACGTGCATCCCGACGTCTTCGAGCGATACCGCGAGGCGGGGGAGGCGCTCGGCTTTCGCCATGTCTTCGCGGGTCCCTTCGTCCGCTCCTCGTATCGCGCCGAGGAAGCGCTGGAACAGGCGCTGGGCTCGGGGCCCCGGGTTCCGCCTCGGTGAGAGGGTTGAGCAGAGGGAGACGGTGGACGACGCCTCTTGCCGGCGCCGTCTCCGGCCTCCTCTTCGCCCTGGCCTTCCCTCCGCTCGAATGGGTGGCTCTCCTGCCGGTGGCGCCGGTGCCCTGGCTCGTGGCCCTTCTCCACGAGGAGAGGCGCCTTACGGCCACACTGTCCGGCGTCTTCTTCGGCCTCGTGTTCTGGTGTGCGTCCATTCCGTGGGTCTTCCACGTCGTGACGCATTTCGGTGGCCAGAGCGGCGCCATGGGGGTCGTCTGCGTGGTCCTCCTGGCGGCGATCCTCGCGGAATGGCCGGCCCTGGTGGCCTTCGGCGCCGCCGCGGCGCCCGCCGGGTCGCTTTCCCGGCTGGCTCTCTTTCCGATTCTCTGGGCGGCTGCCGAGCATGCCCGCTCCTACGTGTACGGTGGGTTCCCCTGGAACCTCACCGGCTCCGCGCTCTACCGGCACCCCGTCTGGATCCAGACCGCCTCCGTCTGGGGCGTGTACGGGGTCGGCCTGCTCGTCATGGTTTGCGGGTGCCTCCTCGCCGCGGGTGTGGCCCTCCGGCGGGCGCTGCCCTTTGCGGCGGCGGCTCTTCTGGCGCTCGTCACGGGCCTCTTCGGCGCCCTGGGGCTGGCCCGGCCCCGGGCCGACGGACCCGCCGTGACCGCTGCCCTGGTGCAGCCGGGTATTTCACAGGAAACGAGGCTCGAGGCGAGAGCCGCCGCCGACAACTACCTCTCGGTGATCGGACAGGCCCGCGAGGCCGCCGGACGCGGCGCCGGTCTCATCGTGCTGCCGGAGTCCGCCCTGCCGGTCTACTGGGATTCGAGCCCGGCGATGCGCGGCGACCTCACGGCGATCGCCGCTTTGTGCCGCTGCCCCGTTCTCTTCAACGACATCGAGACGGAAGCCGGAGGGGCTTACTTCAACGCGGCCCGACTCGCGACCAGCCAGGGACTGGCCGGATCCTCATACCGCAAGGTCCATCTCGTCCCGTTCGGCGAGTACGTGCCCCTGCCCCGGCTCTTCTTCTTCGTGCGGCAGGTCTCGACGGAGATCGGCGAATTCACGGCGGCGAAGGAGCCCACGCTCCTCGAAGGAGCGGGCCTCCGGCTCGGCATGGGTGTCTGCTACGAGATCACCTACGACGCCCTGGCGCGCGAGGAGACGGCGCGCGGAGCCAACCTTCTTGCGACGATCTCGAACGACTCGTGGTACGGGAAGGCCGGGGCTCAGCCGCAGCACTTCGCCGCGGCCGTGCTGCGCGCGGTCGAGAACGGCCGCTACCTCCTGCGAGCGGCCGTCACGGGATTGACCGGCGCCGTGGACGAGCGGGGCCGGATCCTGGGAGAGCTTCCGCTGGATCGAAAGGGAACCCTGGCCGTGTCCGTGCGCTTGCTGGCGCAGACGACACCGTGGACGCGGTGGGGCCACGTCCTGCCGCTGGTGGCCGACGGCGCCGCGGCGGTCGTGCTAATCTTCGGCGCCTTCCGCCTCCTGCGGCGGCGCAACCCATGACCGAACGCGACGATCTCATCTCTTCCCTCCAGGCCGCCTCGGCGCGACTCGGGTCGCTCCGGGGCTACCTTTGATCGGGACGCGGCGCGGAGCGCGCTCGAAGGTCTTCGCGGGAAGGCCGCCACGCCGGAGTTCTGGAGCAAGCCCGAAGAAGCCCAGGAGGTCCTGAAAGCCATCCGCGGGCACGAGCGCACGCTCGCGACCGCGGATCGGTGCGAGGAGCTGGAGTCGGAGCTGGCCACCCTCGGGGAGCTCCTGAAGGAGGGCGAGCCGGCGGAAGCCGACGCGCGAGCCAGCCTGGCGACGGCGGCGGCCTTTGCCGACGACCTGGAGCTCTCGGTCAAGATGGGAGCCGCCGAGGACGTCAAGAACGCCTGGCTCTCGATCCACGCGGGCGCCGGCGGAACGGAATCCCAGGACTGGGCGGAGATGCTGCTGCGGATGTACATGCGCTTCTGCGAGTCCCGGGGCTGGAAGGCCGAGCTGATCGATCGGCAGGACGGCGAGGAGGCGGGCTTGAAGAGCGCCACGCTCCACGTCGTCGGAGACCACGCGTACGGTTACTTGAAAGGCGAAATGGGCGTCCATCGGCTGGTCCGGATTTCGCCGTTCGACGCCG
>Ga0335082_10004467_pt1 | contig 15247 bp, 5 predicted proteins | sample Lox_Sample_41_FD_206718 | JGI IMG/M metagenome (GOLD analysis project Ga0335082, IMG submission 206718) | Soil microbial communities from Loxahatchee National Wildlife Refuge, Florida, United States - Lox_Sample_4.1 | ecosystem: Environmental > Terrestrial > Soil > Wetlands | place: USA: Florida...
CCTTCTTGGCTTCTCCCCAAACTGGCGAGGTCGTGGTCATACATATGGCAACGAGCACTGCGATTTGAAAACTAGCGATCTTGGTCATGTTCCGCTCCTCCGTTATTTTTTAGTTATCTTCTTCTGCTCGATCTCTTCCTGGTACTGACTCGTCAGCTGCTCCAGCTCCACCTTCCGAACTTGCGTCAGCGGCTCCTTCTCGAGGAGTACCGCGCCAAGACCTTTGTCCTTGTATTTTTTGACGAGATCATCGGCGATTTGGGCAAGCTCGGCATTGTTTATGGAGCAGGTGCCCAGCTCTCTAGTTGTCCTTTTCAAGTCCGTTTGAAGGGCCTGCTTCTCACCGGCAGTCTTCTTTAATTCCCGGTCCAGGTCCTTGTTGCTGCGAAACGCTTCCTGGAGCTCCTGCTTGGTTCTGGCCACAGTTTCATCTGCTGCCTTGATCCTTACGTCCAGTTTCTGAAGCTGTCCGTTGAGCGATGCTACCTTTCCTCCTAAGATTCCTGCTTTCTTTTTTTCGCTCATGAGCTCAGCCTGCAGCTTGTTCGCATCGTCCAGGCATTTCTGCTCGAGGTTACTGGTGGCCGCGGCCTTTTCTTCTGACATCTTCTTCTGGATAAATGCTATCTTCTTGTCCTTCTCCTTGATTTTATCCTGGCAGATCTTCTGTTCCTTATTCACCTGCATCTGGCCGAAACCAAGCCCGATAATCAGCCCGGCCGCCAGGGCAATTGCCGGAATGATCAATTTTTGTATCGGTGGTATGTTCATGTTTTCTCCATTGCCATCAGGGATAAACAAGACCCCTAGGACCATAAATGTATTCTGATAAGGCTAGAATCGTACGTTGAAATCCACTTGTAACACGTCAATTGCCAGCGGCGGTCCGCTGATCTCGTTCGAGGTCAGCCATCGAGCCCTAAGCCAATAGTTCTTCGCCAGGCCGACATCGGCACCCACAATCCATCCCTTTGCATTGGTTCCGCCAAGATGAAAATCGGGGTCCGTAAAGGCATCTACAACAGCGTCTGCACCCAAATGCTTGTACGAGACATACATCCTCCATTGCTTTTTCTCCTGGATGGTCGGATAACCCACGGTGATCCCAAATTGCTCCCCTGTGACGTCCTTCACTGTGTCAGGGTTTCCTGTCCGCTCAATGACATCGTCTATGATGAACCCGATATTCTTCACGTAGTCGCCAAGAAGCACGATATGAACGGGATCCCAGAAGCCGAAATCAAGGACTCCAGTTAGGTTCACCTCCTTGTATTCCGGGGCGAGAGCAAGTACAGTGACGTTCGGGTCCGAGCTGATATTGAAAAGCGTGTTGCCTTTTTGCATGAACAGAGGTGCCGTCCAGTTCGTATCACCAGGATTGGATGGAGAATTCGGAACGCCCGTGATGTTCCTGTAGTCATAATAGGCCGCGCCGATCTTCACGGAGACGCCCTTCTTGTCCGTGTTTTCAAGGCCCATTTGTCCGGCCAAAAGCCACTTGTTGTGCGCACTGAAGTCGTATTGCTGCAGGGGAAATGCACCGCCGGTTAAAAAGGGTGCCCAGGATTCCGTAGTAGTGTTCTTCACTTTCACAACAAATCCTTCAAAGTTCAGATCCGGGGCCCATACCAGATCGGAAGACAGCCATGGATTTGGCATGCGGCCCCCATACAGGGTTAGGATTTTCGATGGTTGCCACCTGATATAGGCAAGATCGAAGACGACGCTGTCCTTGTTCATATAATCGCCCATAGTGCTGTTTGTCGACACGGGATTCGACGTGTTCCCCGTGGACAGCCTGATAACAGCGTCCGTCTGTTCGTTAACTTTTGCCTCGACCCCAAAACGCACCCTGTACTTGAAACGAGACGTGTCATCCTGCGTATTCATTTGCTGTGACGGGTTTGAAGGCTGTCCCAAAAGGGCGTTGTTCGAATCAAATCGGTCCGATTCATACCGCAGCCGGATGTCGCCGCCGAAACGGAGCCGCTGCTCTTTTTCCTTCAAGGCCCAGTTCACTTTCCAGACCTCGCGGTACAGTTCATTCATAACATCCCTTCTTACTTCTTCCTCGACCTTCTTGCGGACATCCTCAGTCACTTGAGCAGTAATCTGTTCGATTAATTCCTTATTATGCGCCTCTTGAGCGTCACGTGCCTTCTCAATGGGGGTAGTCCCTGTACCTTCGGTGATCAGCGCTTTCGCCTGCACTGGAGCTGGTGCGATTTCCTCGGTCTGGCTTACGTTCTTCTGTTTCACTTCTTTGACTGCTTCCTTGTGTGACTGATGGTGGGTCATGGCAACATCGCTCTGGGACGGCGTGCTCTCATGCCGGATGGTTACCGGTTTGGGAGCCGATGCGCAGCCAATTGTTATCGAAAGCAGGATTGACAAAATGCCGCCAGCAATATGCTTTCCCATCCCTGCCGGGGACGCTGAGGCCAGAAGGTCGGTTTTTTTTATCATGTCTGTATTCCTGATTGTTTCCTTTCGTCGCGATAATATCGGGCCGATCCTACCTGTTGAATCAGCCCTGAGAAATGATCCTGATGTGCATCGTTCGAGGCATACCCTCGGGCGGTGGCTCGCTGATCCGGAGAGAACGGAGAGAATCGATAATCGCCTCATCCATTTTGGCGTTTCCTGAAGAACCGATGATCCGGTAATCAATGACTTTGCCGTCCATGTCCACGCTCACCCTTACGACAGCCTGAAGCTTGCCCTTGGGAATCCCGCCTTCCTCATCAAGGTGTTTCATGACCTTCTTTCTGAGTTCCGTCGTTACGATCTGGGTATATCCGGTGAACTTCGTCAGGAGGGAGGCCTTTCCTGAACCTGAGCCCCCGGCTAGAAGGCTTCTGCCCCCTTTCTTCCCGACCAAGCCGAAGCTGTCGCTGCCTGCTCCGCCCTCGGCATCAACACCCAGCCTGTCTCCTGCTGGTGCATTGTCCTGATCATCGTTCTGGGGAGTCTGCGCCTCGTTTACTTCCGGATCGATGATCTCTTCTTTCTTCGGGATCTCTTTGACCTGCTCGGGTTCAGGAGGCTTTTCCTTGATCACCGGCGGAGGCGGCGGCTTGAGCAGCGTGACAGTGGCCGTCGTGTTCTTCTTTCGCGGTTCACCCCCGGATAGGACCGCTTTGACGATATATGCGCCTGCGCCGGCCACAATGATGAACACAGCGATGAGGATCCAAGAAATCGATTGTTTTTCTTGATTGTCGGACATATTTCGTACCCAAATCACAAACTACGAACTAGCAAAAGGCAGGCATCAAACTGTAAAACTCAAATCCCAAATAAATTCCAATATTGAAGTGCCAATATTTGGTTGGCCATTGTCATTAGAGCTTATTTGTAATCTGGTTTTTTTATTACTTTATTTCTTTGTTGTTCTTTGTTTGTCTTATCTCCTGGTTCACTTCACCAGCTTCTGCGTTACCAATCCAAGCTGCGTGATCTCAAGGCGCTGCAGGAGGTCCAGAACTTCGATGACGCTCTTATAGGAGATCTTCTCGTCGCCTCGGATGACCACCGGGAAATTGGGATCCGCGCCTTTGTACTGACGGAGTCTGGTCTCCAACTCTCCCAAGCTCATGGGAAAACTGTCAAGATAGATCGTCCCGTCCCCGGTGATGGTAATGGCCCTGGTAGTGGATTTCACCTTACTAGAGGCCGCGCTCGCTTTGGGAAGGTTGACACTGATTCCCTGCACGGACGCCGTCACGACAATCATGAACACCAGCAGGAGGTTCCAAGCCAAGTCCAGCATAGGGACCACATTGATCTCGTCGTATACATCATGCTCATCATAGGGGTTTTTCCCGCTACGCATCTTATTTCTCCCCTTCCAGCCTGAGAATGAATCTCTCAATAAAGACGTTCACATCGGCGTTCATGTCCTTGATGCGGTTCGTGACGTAGCTACTGGCGAACAGCGACGGGATAGCGACTAGGAGCCCTGCCAGTGTACAGGAGAGGGCCGAGGCGACGCCCGGCGCGATGGCGGCCAGGTTAGCTTCACCGCTCTCGGCCAGGCCGGCAAAGGTGTTCATGACCCCCCAGACGGTGCCGAGCAGTCCCAGGAACGGTCCACCGGCGACGCTCATGTTCATTATGACCATGCCAGCGGACAGCTTTCTGCTTTCATACATAGCCTCTATTTCGACAGCCGCCTTGAATCCGTTCATTGTCTTCTCGGACAGCCCCGTTCCTATTTTGACGTCTGCTCCCTTGTTGCCTGTACTAATCTTCAGTTCTTCGCATCCGGCCTTGTAGACCCGGTAGAGAGGCGATCCAGGGAAGTCGTGTTCTTTTCCAACAAGAGAGAATGGATGGTCCTGAGCGCGGAAAGACTGGGAAAAGGTCTGATTGACTCTTTTGGCATGATTCAGCGTTACGATCTTCTCCCGAAATACATACAGGGACGCGAAGCCCATGAGCGCCAGAAAACCGATTATCAACCAGCCATCGAGGGTAATGGTCCTTATGATGACCTTCATTAAGTGGATGGTAAGGGACTCGCCGCCACCGCCTCCCGATTCCTCCTCCAGATAGGACGTCAACACGCCGTCCGGTCCCTGGCTCTGGAATGCGGCCCTGATCCAGCCGGCGGTCCTCACGATGTTGGACAACTGAACTTCATCGAGGTCTCCGATGAATGCATTCCCGCCCTTTGCGGCACCGCCGATTATGATGTCCGCAGAGGGCGACGGAATAGCCCTATTCAATGTGCTTGCAGAGGCTTCTTTGCCGTCCAGATACAGGATGATCCGCTTTTCCGGATCCACTACTACGGCGAGGTGCTGCCAGCGATTCGGGGTCAAGGCAGCTGATTTCGGCGTCGCCGTCGCCGAGCCTTTGCCGTACCCGAGGCTGCAGTAAGCATTACCACCCTCGAGGCCGATCACTATTGACTGGATCCCATCGTCCCAGGAAAACAGATGGGCGCTGCCCGAAGACTGGTTCATGCGGACCCAGGAGGAAAAGGTAAATCCTTTGGTAAAATTGACCGATGGCGATCTGGCGATTGTCATCTGTCCCCCCCCGGCTCCGCTGAACTGCGCGCCGCTCCCCAGAACTGACGGTATCCCCAGCTTGCCAGTAAAACCTGTTGCGTGGTTGGCGTAAGCCGTTGCATCCCGCGGATTACCGTCCTTTTCAGCCATGTGATATACGGCCACGTAGTTCATATCGTATGTGCCGCCTGCGTCCTGACCGTCCGGGGCGGAAGCATTGCCGTAATACATCCAGATCGAATCCTGAGCATCACCTGCGGAGATATGCGGGACCCTGACCCAGATCAGCGCCATCTCTTCTGTTGGATCGAACTTTTCGACGTGATACTTAAGAGGTGTCTTGTCGTCGCTGCTCACGAAACGGATGTCCGACCCGTCCGCCTTGGCACTGGAGAAGCTGAAGTTTCCCGTATGGAGACGTATGAGTACCGGTACATCGTTCAGGTTCTCCGTGATGTCGGCGGCCTTAGTCGAGGCATCGAGCTGTATCTTCTTACGCTGCTGCCACTTCGCGTCCCACCAGGCATGCGCGTTCGGCGCCATCAGCAGACTTAGCAAGAGCATCGCAGCCCCGGCAATGATCATTCTGGCGGAAGCACTTCTCCATACAAAGGTCGATGTCCTGTTCATAACCACGGTTGTTTTCATTCCTCCTTCGTCCTGTCATCATCTTCAACAAAATCGATCACTTTTACTTCTAGCCACTTCGCGATGATGTCCTCGACCATCTGCGACGCCTGCACTTTTGCCGAGTTCAATGCTGATGCATCCGCGGTCAGTTGGCTGTTCTGGGTTGCGCTTGTAGAGCCTGTGAGAGTCCCCAGCGATGCGGTTCCCTCCGATGACTGGGGCAAGCCAACGGACCCCGCGGAAAAGTTTATGTTCGAGGCGTTGTTCACCTGGAGCGCCGCCAGGGTTATCTTTCCACCCGCGATCCCCGCCTCGCCTGCGTCGATTATGCCGCTCGGCGCGAAAAGATGGATGTTTCCAGGCTCCGGCGCGTTGGCCCCGTAGGTCACGGCCCGAATACCGCTCCCCACTGCAGGCGGAGTAAATACGCTCACGTAGAGGCCCTGAGGAGTCTTCACCCTCCGGGGCGATGCCGCGCTGACTGCGGTCCGCGATCCTCTGCCTGCGTTAACGCTTCCCTGGTCGCTCCAGATCGTGATATCGCCGCCGTAAAAGGTCATAACCCGCGATTCATTTACGTTCACATCCTTGCGCGCGAAAATATTGATGCCTCCGCCGCCCCCGGTCGTGATTCCGGTGGTCTTATTGGCTGTACCGGCTATCGGCAGGGCGGTCTGTCCCAGGTTGAGGCTACCGTTAGCGATCACGAAGATGTCGGACTGCCCTATGGATGTCGCGATCTGAGAAGAGGTCATATTAATATCGCCTGCTCCGGTTGGTGCGCCCAGGAGCGGATCGATCGTGTCTTTTCGGGTTGTTTGCAGCAACTGGGCCGCTTCGTCCCGTTTGCCCTGAGCCATCAACGCGGCGTAGTTATCGCCGGCCGTTCGGATGGTATCGAAGAAGGCCGTTACATCCGCAGCTGATTTGTCGAACCCGTATCCGGACAAGATGACCAAGCTGCTCTTTTCCATGCTCAGCTCAATATTGTTGCCGTTGCCAACAGCCTGGATACCGTCCTTAAGCGATCCTAGATCGATGGAGCCCCCGGCCTGAACCATGAATACGCCGGGACCACCCTGGATTAGGCCGTCGTGGGGCTGCAAATTGCTGGTTGACGTGCTGTTGGTGGAGGCCTTAACGTATTGCATGATGATATCGCCGTCCGCCCTGATCAACGACACGTCTTTCTCGTCGATGTTCTGACCTTCATAGGTGATGTCCCGGATATCATTGCCTGCGGTCACTTCCGCCTCTTTCGGGAACATCAGTTTCAGGTCTTTGATATCTCCGTCCGCATGTACCGTGATGGGCTGATCGTCTCCTAAATGCAGCGGCTGAGTGAGAGACCAAGTGCCGTCTGCGGGATTAAACAGACCATGATTATTTAACGTCCTGTATGACAGCCATTGGTTCGTCGTTTCTCTGGTGTTGCCAAAAATGGAGAATAGCCCGTACCAGTTCCGGGGATCGATGTCCGACACGAGGATCGATGCGGGATTACTCAGGTTGGAGGAAAGCCCGAGTACATCGCCTCCAGCCTTGAGGGTGAGGTTTCCTTTGGGTGAGGAGGTCATCACAAAATTGTTCATCAGCAGGATATCCCCTCCGGCGGTCATTCGGACCGTCGCAGGCAGAATCGTTTCATAGACCCGGGAATTAAAAACATTATTATAATAGGGAGAACTGCCGGCTAACGTTATGTCGGTTACGGCGTTGAGATTGATACTCGTATACTGCGTATACGTTGAATAAATGAAATTAGCGTACCTGTAGGCTTCTATCTGATCGCTTGCCAGCGTGGGATTCAGCACGGCACCGATCTGAATTTCTCCCTGGGCGGAAACATCCATCTTGCTATTGAAAAGTTCGATCTGTACCCGTTCATTTTTACGGGCAGAAGGATCGAAGGCCCCGACGTTTCCCATGGCATGGATTTCGCCCATACCATCCTTGTTCAGGAAACGGCCCTTGATATCCCCGCCTGAATAGATCGTAAGGTTCCCGGAACCGAATGTGCCTGCCTGCGCAAGGAAGTCCCCTCCTGTGCGGACAGTCAGGTTCCCGCCGCCCATGGTCGCCAGTCCGGCGGTGCCGTTAATATAATCAGCCGAAAAAAGCCCGTACGAACTCGACGATATCGAAGGAATGACGACATATATCTCTGAATAATGGTCCCAGGCTCCCGTGTCTGAAGTGGTCCACTGACCCGACTGGTTGCTCCATTTTCCTGCTTCCCTTCCCACCGAGAGGTTGATGCTGCCGCCGTTGTTGTATCTCCAGTAATAGGTACCATAGATGTCTGATTGCGTTACGCCTTCAAGCGGAAGTCCGGTCACAGGATTAATAACACTCGGGTCCAGAGGATTTGTTCCTATGGCCGCGGATGCAGCACCGGGTGAAAGCTGGCCGGTCGTGCGGATGGCGCCTGCCCCGGCATTGCTCGGGTCATCGCCGACAAGGAGATTCAGGTCGCGGGCAACGCTGATGTTGATATCGCCTGTAGCTGTCTGAATAGCGCCGGCGATGCTTAGATCACGGCCTACCTGTCCGCCGATCGACCCGGTAAAGGAAGCCAGATTGTAGTTCATCATGTAGTAGTTCTGATCCGCCTTTCCGATGATGGTGTCTCCTCCTGAGGCGAAACGGATGGGCGCACTCTCCGTGTAAACGGTTACATTATCCGCTATGTTCAGGTTCCCGGTATTCTTCCTGTTAACTGACATATAATCCGCGCTTGACGGGTCAGCTCCGGCAACGAGATTGAACCCCCATGAATTTCGTCCTGAAGGAAGAGAGGTGATCGTGATCCCAGATGCTGCGTAGGCGGGATAGTCCGTAAGATTGCTGTTGATATTGAGGTTGCCCTCCGCGCGTACGGTTAATACTCCGAGGTTCTTGTCATAGCCTAATAGGGACAACTCTATGGGCGCGTCTATCGTAATGTCACCGCCGGTATTGACTACCTCGATGCCGGGAAGGAGTTGGAAGGAGGCGCCTGTTGGCGCGGTCGGCTGAAGCCTCCCAGTAGCAGTGTTCGTTGCAGCATAAGATGCGGCTTCATTGAGCCAGACAGTGGAGTATGCGCTGGTTGAAAGGGAGGGCGATGCGTAAGTGTACGTCTTTGCGGCTTCTACATAGACAGATGATGCTCCCTTAAGCGATTGTTCTACCAGGTTGATCTTCACATCGTTAACATTGCGCTGCGCCCGCAGGTAGATCGCGCCGCCCACGCCTCCTTTTCCGCCGGAAACATCGATCGTTCCATTGACATTGATCCATCCTTGCAAAGGATCAATGCCAGCATAAGCGGAGCTGAGAAGAACGCTCCCGCCGGAAGAGCCTGCGGCGGAATTAGTGGCATTGACGCTGCCGCCGGACTGAATGGTCAGGGTGTTCATGGCGTATAGCTCGACGCTGCCGCCTTCAGTCCCGATGACATTTCCATAAACGTTGATCTGTCCGTTGGTTGCGTCGTCAGCGGTCAGTTTGACGCGGCGCGCCTGCAGATTCTGAGAGGGCGCGATGTCGATGTTCCCCTTAAAAGCCCGGATGTCGATGGATTCGGTGAAACCGCCTGCTGCAATAGTGCCGATCAGTTGCGTCATGTCGGTGTTGATCATGCTAGAATCCACACTCGATACCTGGTAAGTATCGAGAACAAGGGAACCACCGGCGCCACCCTGGGCCTTTCCCTCGAGATCGCCATTGATCGCTATTCCTCCGTTCCGCGCCTGCAGGGTCACGATGCCAGCGTCACCCTGGGAACCGGCGGAGACATCGATAATCGATACCGGCTTCAAGACAGCACCGGTAGCATCAAGGGAGGCAGGTTCCATGACGATGCTGCCGTTGTCTGCTCGAAGTGCAACACTTCCCCCGGGCGCGTCAGGTGTCCCGCTTGCAAGGATCCGACTGCCGCTGCGCAGAATGATGCCGCCCGTTGCCGACAGTTTGATGGACCCGCCGTCCACCTGGATCAAACCGCCCTGATCGATTGACGTCCCCTGGAAGTTCAGCATGCCCCCCGGCGTGGAGGTCGTGCCCATGGATCCGCCGCTGTTGGTCATGGTTATAGATCCAGCGGGGTTCGGATTGTTCTGTTCTGTATAGTAATTGGCACCTGTATAGACCGTAAAGTTTGCCGCGTCGACGGCCGTCGTGGTTGTACCGAACGAATTATTGGCTGTCTTGGCAGTATTGGACGATGTGACGCGGGCAGCGCTTAAAAGCAGATTAGCGTTCCCCGTAGTCAGGCTTCCCGAGCCCCGGAAAGTCAGGTCCCCTTTACTGTTCAGCGCTACCTGCGAAAAGCCCTGCAGGAGAACATCTCCGTTACCTATGTTGATCTGATCGGCATTCACCGTGAACACGCCCGTATTCCCAATGGCGCCGGTCGCCGATGAGGCTCCGGAATTGGTGAGAGTTATGGTCGGCGCAGCTAGGGTCACCGTCGTGCCGCCGTTGTTGACGCCGGTGATCTGTGCCGCGTCGAGTGTCAGGCTCCTGCCGGCGGAAAACGCTGAGTTACCCGTAAAATCGGTCCTGAATTGAATATCATTTTTGCTTACGAGGCTAATGTTGTTGAAGGTCGCGAACCCGTCCCACAACGTTTTTGTAAGGTACAGGCCCACATCGGTCTGCGTTTTTCCCCCGTCGGCCCCGAAGAATATCGCAGCGCTTTTCAGAGTCAGGCTGCCGCTATCGGACGTGAGCCCGCCCGTTATGTCTCTTACATCATTCACATCCAGGGTAAGGCCCTGTGATGCATACACGGAAGCGCCAGAAGCAATCGTGAGGCTGCCGGGAGTCGTGATATAGATCCGGTCGGTTCCGCTCATTCCCGTCGCTGCCTGAAGCACGCCGAGCTTCGCATCAGACTCCACAGTGACCGCCTGGTTGGCGGTGAGGGTGATCGTGGAGGCATCAATCGTAGCGCCGGCCCTGATCGTCACACTCTGCGTATTCCCATTGCCCAGGTCCACCTCGCTGAAGCCTTTGCCGGACAGACTGTCGGCTGATACGGTTAGTTTGCCCTGCAAAGCAGGATCGAGAGTGCTGTCGAATCGAAAATCAGCGGACAGGGGGGACATGGCCTTCGACTGAACGAATATGTCGGTTGCCGCGAGACCGATCGTGCCGCCGCGGTATCCGCTCAGTGCCGCGGCCCTGAGCGTGCCGTCGATGATCGTCGTTCGTCCGCTGATGCCGATGTCGCCGGCATCGCCGGAAGTCAACGACTGTATCACGTAATGGCCCTCCTGGGTTAGAACGTCCTGTGCGGACCGGATACTGTAGACCTGCCCCTGTGCACTTCGTATCGCCGTATCTGAGACGGCGGAATAGCCGACAACAAGTGGGTACCCATTCTTGGACAGGGATGATGGCCCCGGCAAGGCAGTGGACGACTGCTTTTCGATGATATAGGCACCCGGAAGGAAGGCGTATCGGGCATTTTGCGGGTTGTTCGCATCCAGTGGGAGCAGGTTGTACATGCCCGCGCTGAGACCTCCCCCTCCAGCTAGATACACTGCCGTTCCCGGCATCGGGAACGAACTGTCTTTGAATACGATATAGCGTCCCGGTTTGGTGAGCGGATCAATGGAGCCTTCCACTCCCGGCTGAAATTTGAACGCGAACACCGATCCACCGCCGGAAACGTCGATTTTGGATCCTTCCCGGGCAATGACTTCGTCGGCATTCAGGGTTATGCCCTTCTGGGGCAGGCTGTCATTGGTAAAATTCACTGAATTGTTAATAAGGTCCTGAGGATTAGCTTTATCCTCTATGACCCATATATTGCTGGGGTCAATGCCGCCGTAATTGATATTTGCGTTCCCTGCGGTCGACACGATACTGCCGTCGGCAAGATATATCCGCTTGCCGGGGGCGTTGAGCGTGACAGTCCCCAGCGGGGCCGTCAGGGTCACGCCGCTTTCCACGTCGATACCCCCGAGGCCTTCAATGGTCAGGTTTCCACCGGCTGAATAGATAGGCCGGTCACCGGTCGTATCCGTATTCTGAATCGTGTGTCGGAGAGTTAATTGTCCGTTGGCATAAATCGTGTAGTCGGAATATATATCCGGATAGATGACATTGTTGCCGTTTTTATAGGAATAATAATTGGCGGGATATATCCGCTCTGCATCCAGGACCAGGTTGCCCGAGGCGGACAGGTTTCCACTGCCAACCTTTCCGCCCACGACATTGTTATCGTATAAGGCCTGGCTCAGGCGGATGTCCAGAGCGGCCTGCAGCGTGACATCCTTGAAACCGATGAGATTCATATTGCCGATCACATCGATCCACTGGCCGGACAGGATTAGTTGAGAGTTACCAGTGGTCGAAGATGACAGTTGTGCAGGAGGATTATACGTATTGGTCAGAACGACCCAGGGCGCATTCAATGCCACATCGTTTCCAGCGCCTGTGATCTCCGGAGCGTCAAGGGTCAATTTCCGGCCTATGCTGACATTGTTAATGGTATCGCCGAAAATGAGAGCGTTATGGCTCCTGAACGTGAGATCGTCGAAACCCATGGCAAGGTAGTAGTTGAGATCCGAGCTATTGATAGCCATGCCGCTGGTCGAGTCCGTCTTGCTAATCTTCAGGCTGCCGCCACTCAGCCCCTCTATTTGTGCATGATTGGCAGTTATGGTTCCCAGCCGGTTCAGATTGCCCCCGTTGACCCCATAGGACAGGGACACGCTGCCGGGGTTGCTTGCATTGTTATAGGTGGTGAAATTTCCATTCCACAAAATGGTATTATGCACAATATCAGATCCGGAAACATCTACCAGCGCCGACGCCGCAAGAGTCAGGTCGCGAAATGCTGACAGGACTACATTCCCTCCGTTAACCGGCTGAAAGTTGAAGCCGAACCCCTTCGGCGTTGATGATGGATCAGGACGATTGTACCCAGTTGCAAGGATACTGGCGTTGTCCCCCACGAGGAGATCTAATCTCGTGGCTTGTATGCTTATATTTCCACCTGGCGATTCCAGCGTCCCTTGCACGGTGACTTGCGGCCCAGAAAGGGATATCCCGGTAGTCACGGCAGCAGGATTGGCCTGGGTGTCATTGGCGATCCTGACGACCGATGACCCGGCGGGTGCTGTTTGGATTGCGGCACCGTCAGAGACCTTAAGATTTGAAGTGCTGTTATCTGTGGGCCTTAAGTTGCCGACAAAATTTGCGCCGGTGCCTGCGAATGCGGCCCCAGCCTGGGCAGAAAAAAACGAAGGTCCAGCCATGTAGCTCGTTGCACTGTCTAGACGAATGACTGGCTGTTCCTTGATCTCCGCAGAAGAGCCTCCTGTCAGAGGGTTATTCAGCCGGACGAGCGACGGGCCGATGGCCGTATTTGATTCCACGACGAGGTCATTGATGCTGTTTAACGTGATCTGCGTGAAACCTGTATCATTCAGCCTATTTTGAGCCAGTACGAACGCCCCCGGAGGAGCAGAGGATCCGGAGCCGACATAGACATCCTTTGAAGCAATCGAGATGGCACCTCCCAGGATTTTGCCGCTCGGATCAGCCAATGCATAGCCACGCAGATCACCGTCCAGTTGAATATTCGATCCCTGGATGCTCAGTATGCCCGCATTCCCGCCAGTGATCTTGTTCTTCTGGTCGATACTGTAACCACCACTCACATCCAAAACCGCGCCCGACTTCATGAACACACCGGAACCATTGTCGGTTTTGTCCATGATGCTAATGCTGCCTCCAGTGGTCTGACCGTACCGAAGGGAGCCCGTATCGGTCATTCCGACTCCGGAGTTGTCAATCCTTTCCCCTGAGGCGTCGAGAATACTGCCTGTTCCCAGGGTTATCTTCTCATCGAGGGGTATATAGGAAGTACCCGTAGATAGGCCATTGGGGTTTTTTTCGCTCGTATAGTTCTGCACGGTGAACAGTTTGATCGAGCCCCCTAGGGTCCTGATGTCACCCTCATGGTCTATTTGTCTAGCGGTAGCTGAAAATGAACCGCCAGGCTGAAGCACGAGACTGGCATTGGCTGCAGTGGCTATGGTCAGGTCCGCAGTCAGATTCAGGGCGCCCAGCCTGGCATCGTTCAGCGTCTTCGCCGAGAGCAGCGTGGCTTGCCCGGTCAGGGGATCGGAAATCATGGTAAGCTGAGTCTGAGGGATTGTCTCAGAAAGGACCGAGATCGACAAAGGATCGTTCTTTAGTGACTGCGCATCGCCGATATTCAAAGTTCCGGCCCGAGGCGCTTCGAGGCCCCGCGCCTTGGAAAGCGCCAGCGCATCATTGTAGTCCTGAGCGTTATTAAACGACCCCTGCAAGGTCCAGGTATTCTGATTTTGGCCGCGCGTTACGCTGCCATTTAGTTGTCCATCGAGAACGATTGACGATGCTCTGAGCGTGAGCGTACCGGCATCGCCATACTGGGTATAACCCTGTACATATGTTTTGACCGGCGATGCCCCGCCGTAGTAAAGTCCTGAATAGGACTGCCGGATGCCGAACCTGTTGTATGTCTTCTCGTAATTTCCGAGGACCGTATCATACTGAATATTGACAGGGGCATTGCTGATGTCGTAGATTTTCGTGCCTGATAGCAGTTTGGTTGAATTCATCAGTCCGCCGATATAATTGATTGCGCCGCCGGAAAAATCTAGCAGTGCCCCTTGCTTGACGATAATGTCCCCGCTCGAGGCCGATATGTCGATATTGCCTGACTGAATCGAATAGGACCCATCAGCTTTTTTCGTCATCGCGCCGCCGATGAGCCGCTCCTGCGCGGTCCTGTCCCGGGTCAGGATCGCCTGGCTCAAGTCTCCGATTGCGGAACCGGCCGTAACGGACGTAGTAATCTTATCCCCCTGCAAGACGCCGTCCTTCTGTGCAGGTGCGTCCCGGAGTTCGACGCTAGTCAGCTTGAGATCTGTGATGAGCGGCACGGGAAGGTCCGCTACGATCCCGCTCACGTCGATGCTGCTGCCCGTCTCTAGATAAACCCGATTAGTCGCTATGATGGTGACGACGCCTGCCGGCGCGAGGATGGTGCCCCTCAATTCTACCTGGCCAGCGCTAGCGCTCGGGGAAGGGGCCAAGCCTCCTATAAAAACATTAGGCTGGATGTCAAAGGTATCATTGATGGTTCGAGGTTGGCCTGTCTGCGGATCCACAGATTCATTGACGGGGGGCAGGAGGATGCTACTGCTCGATCCTGTCGTGATCTTGTTCGCGGCCCTCAGTTCGACCTGACCTTTATTGTTCTGGTAGGCCGTCACGGAGCGGATGACCCCCCACTGGTCCACGTTGTTTCCGTACATACCTCCCATACCGCCGTCGGCGTACAATCTCCCGCTTTCTTGGTTCACCGCCCGGCCGAAGTCGGGATCATTGCTTTTGGGCTTTGAGAAATCATCCAGGACGACGATGTAATAGCCCGACCTGGTCGTATCGTTTTGGACCGGCGGGCTCAGGAGTATGTCCGTCCCAGCTGCAAGGCCGACCTGGCCCGCGGGAGCATCAACAGTGCCGAAATTTTCTACGCGGGGAGCCATGAGAAAAATGTATCCGCCGTTTACTGCATTGATCTCCCCAAAATTCGAGACAGCGGCCAG
>Ga0335082_10004468_pt1 | contig 15246 bp, 10 predicted proteins | sample Lox_Sample_41_FD_206718 | JGI IMG/M metagenome (GOLD analysis project Ga0335082, IMG submission 206718) | Soil microbial communities from Loxahatchee National Wildlife Refuge, Florida, United States - Lox_Sample_4.1 | ecosystem: Environmental > Terrestrial > Soil > Wetlands | place: USA...
CTGCTTGAATGCGACGGCCGCCCGGATCTACCGCCTGGCCGATGGAACGCGAACGAGCGGAGAGATCGCCGCCCAGATCGCCCTCGAGCAGGGCTCGCCCGCGGACGAGGATCTCGTCGCCCTGTGCCTCGAGGAGCTCTCGCAAAAGGGACTGCTCGAAGAGAGGTTCGAAGCGGAGCCGCTGCCGCGACGGCACGGCACGCGCCGCGAGCTCCTGCGCCGGCTCGGCGCCGCAGCGGCGCTGCCCGCGGTCATGTCCATCACGCTTCCGACGCGTGCGTTCGCGCAGTCGGCGGGCGCAGGACCGGGCGGCGCCACGGGGGCTACCGGCGCCACGGGATCAGCGGGAGTGACCGGGCCGACAGGGTCCGCCGGAGGAACCGGTCCCACGGGCCCTCCAGGGCCGACGGGCGCCATCGGGGCCACCGGGCCGACCGGCCCTGCTTTGCCGGCCACGCTCGCGATCGGCCCGACCGGACCCACCGGCCCGACCGGGCCGCAGGGAGTCATCGGACCTACCGGGCCCACCGGACCCACCGGACCCACGGGACCGACCGGGCCAACAGGGCCCGCCGGCCCGACCGGCCCTGACGGGCCGACCGGACCGATCGGCGTCACGGGAGCCACGGGACCGACCGGGCCGACGGGGTTAACCGGGCCGTCGGGACCGACCGGCCCCGCATTTGCGCCGGCGCTCGAGGCGCGGACGCGGGCCCGCAAGACGATCCACCTCTCGAACCCGACGGGACCGACCGGCCCGGCGGGGCCTCCCGGCCTGGGCGGCCTCGTGGGCCCGACAGGGCCCACCGGACCGATCGGACCGACAGGGCCGGCCGGACCGCCCGGTGCGGCAGGGCCGATCGGAGCCACCGGCCCCACTGGCGGAGCAACCGGCGTAACCGGGGCCACGGGCCCCACCGGACCCACCGGCATCACCGGGCCCACGGGCCCTTAAGCCCGGGCTTCGTTTCCGGCGCCGCCGACCGTGACTTCCGCTCCCCGGATCTGCCTCTGCATGATCGTTCGCAACGAGGCCCGTGTGATCGAGCGATGCCTCGAGGCCGCGCGGCCGATCCTGGACGCGGCGAGTCTCTGCGACACGGGCTCGGACGACGGTACCCCCGAGCTGGCGTCGGCCTGGCTGGAGCGCAGCGGCCTGCCCGGCCGCGTGCACCGGCACGCGTTTCGGGATTTCGGGGAGAGCCGCACGTTCGCCATCGAGGCCGCACGCGGCACGCTCCCCGAGCTCGGGCTCGATCCCGACGGCACGTACCTGCTCTTCCTCGACGCCGACATGGTCCTCGAGATCGCCCCGGCGTTCCGGCGCGGCGAGCTTTCCGCCGACATCTACACGGTCCTGCAGCGCAACGCCGGCCTCGTGTATCCCAACGTGCGGCTGGCCCGGGCGAGCCTCCCCGCGCGCTTCGTCGGCGCGACCCACGAGCACTACGCCGCCCCCGACGGGGCGCGGCAGGAGGCCCTGGACACGCTCACGATCGAAGACTTGAACGACGGCGGCTCGCGCGGCGACAAGCTCGAGCGCGACCGGCGCCTGCTCGAGGAAGAGCTCGAGCGCCGCCCGGACGACGTGCGCTCCATGTTCTATCTGGCACAAACTTATCGGGGCCTCGGAGAGCAGGAGAAGGCGCTCTTCTGGTATCGCCGGCGCATCGCCGCCGGAGGCTGGGCTGAGGAAACCTGGTATTCCCTGTTCGCTATCGGCCTGCTCTACCTCGAGACCGGCGACACGCGGCAGGCGCTGCGGTTCTTGAACGAGACGATCCGCCTCGACGCCAGGCGCGCCGAGCCCTTCTTTCACATCGCGCGGCACCTGCGCAGCCTGGGCCGTCATCTCTACGCCGCGCGCTATGCCCGGGCCGGGCTCGCCCGCGAATCGCAGGCCGGCCGCGCGCTCTTCGTCGAGCAGAGCGTTTACGACTGGGGGCTCCTCCGCGAGCTCTCCATCTCCGGCTATTACACGGCGTACCGGGAGGAGGGCCTCGAGGCCAACGAGCGGCTAGCGCTCGGACACGGCGTGCCGCGGCACCTCTCGGAGCTCGCGGCAAACAACGGGGCCTTCTACGCGAGACCGCTGCCGCAGGCCACGTACGTGGCGATCGCGCCCGCCCTCCCGCCGCTCTTCGCGCCCTGCAACCCGAGCATCCTCCGGTCCGACGACGGGTACTGGATCAACTGCCGGGCCGTCAGCTATCGCATCGACGACGCGCAGCAATGGCTGGCCTGCGAGGCCGACGGCGTGCTGCGGACGCGCAACTTCCTGTTGTCGGTGGACCGCGACCTCCGTTTCCGCGACCAGACCGAGATCGTCGCCGACTTTCCGCCGGCCCGCTGGAGCTGGGTCCGGGGCCTCGAAGACTGCCGCCTGGTCTCCCATCGGGGCCGGCTCGCCCTCACCTGCTCGACCTGCGAGCTGCACCCGAGCGGCATGATCCAGATGTCGCTCGTCACGCTCGACGAGCGGCGGGAGGCCCAGGAGCACGTGCCCCTGCGCGGGCACGGAGACAACCGGGTCCAGAAGAACTGGCTCCCCTTCGAGGATCCGAGGACCGGCGAGCTCGGGGCCGTCTACTCCTGCGAGCCCACGACGATCCTTCGGATCGACGCGGCGACAGGCGAATGCCGGCCGCTGGTCGAGCGCCCGACGGGCCGAAACCTGGGTCACTTTCGCGGCTCGGCCGGCCCGCTGCCGCTCCCTCAGCGCTTCGGCGGCGGCCGTCTGCTCATCGTCCACGAGGTCGCCATGCAGGGCCTGCGCTACTACCTCCACCGCTTCGTGCTCGCGGACTCCGAATGGCGGATCGTCAAGGCCTCCCGCCCGTTCTTCTTCCGCCATCTCGGCATCGAGTTTGCCTGCGGCGCCGCGCTCGCCCACGGCGACGAGGAGCTCCTGATCACCTTCGGCGTCGAGGACCGGGAGGCGTGGCTCGCCCGCATCTTCCTCGACGACGTCATGGCCCTGCTCGAGCGTCTGCCGGAGAGTTGAGAATGTCCGCGAAAAGACGGGTGAGATAGGCTAAAGGCGAAAGGTCGTACGGGTACGCGGGGAAAGTGTTCCTCGTGAGTTGGCGCCCTGGGGGAGGGGCGGCGATGGTGGGAGCCCGGCGGATCATTTTGTTCGCAACTCTGGTTGCGTCAGCTGCGCCGGCAGGCTCGGCGCAATCGGCATCGCAGAGCCCTGCCGATCTCGCCGCGCGCATGCTCCAGCGCCGAGCCGTCGAGGCCGTGATTTGGGGGATGCCGGCGGTCAACTACGACCTGATGTACCAGGCAGCCGTCCGCGCCGGGGCCGGCTTCAACCAGATTGTCTACTGGTCGCGACTGCCGGACTGGAAAATCCAGACCCTGACACCGAACCCGGACGCTATCTACCTGACACCCTTCCTCAACACGAAAGACGCCGGGCCGGTTGTGCTCGAGATTCCGCCGGCCGACGAAGGCTCGATCACCGGCACCGTCATGGACGTCTGGCAATGCGCCCTGGAGGACGTCGGCCCGGCCGGCGTGGACAAGGGCAAGGGCGGCAAGTACCTGATCCTGCCGCCGGGGTACAAGGCAAACGCGCCCGCCGGCTACATCCCTATGCCGTCTGACACCTACGAAGGCTACGCGCTGTTGCGTTCGATCCCGCAGAGCGGCAGCGACGCCGACGTGGCCAGGGCCGTCGCCTACGGCAAGCGGATCAAGCTCTATCCGCTCTCGCAGGCCGCAAGTCCGCCTGCGACGAGCTTCGTGGACGGTGTCGACGTCGTGTACGACGCCAACATCCCATACGACCTTCGCTTCTACGAGTCGCTCCAGCGCATCGTGCAGACGCAGCCCTGGCTCCCGCGGGACAAGGCCATGATCGATCCGCTCGCCTCGATCGGAATCGAGAAGGGCAAGCCGTTCGAGCCCGACGCAAAGACGAAGGAGCTGTTGAACGACGCGGCCCGCGAGGCGCACGCGTGGCTCGTGGCCCGATACGAGGCGTCGCTGGTGCCCTTCGACGAGGGCGCCCACTGGGCGCGGCCCGGCTCGCGCGAGCTCTTCGAGGGGCAGGCCTCGTTCTTCGCGAAGCCCGATGCCTATCCCACCGACATCCGCGGCGTGACGTTCTCCTATGCCTACTTCACGCCCAAGCACACGGGCGAGGGCTCGTCCTACCTGCTGACGATCGCGGACAAAGACGGCCGCCTGCTGGACGGGGGTTCGTCGTATCGCCTCCCCGTGCCGGCCAACGCGCCCGTTCGGCAGTACTGGTCGGCGACCGTCTATGACCGCTCGACGCACGCGCCGATCCGGAGTGCCCGGTGGCCGAGCCGTTCCTCGCAGACGCCGGGGCTCCAGAAGAACGCCGACGGGTCGGTGGACATCTTCTTCGGGCCCGCGCCGCCCGCCGGCAAGGAGTCCAACTGGGTTCCCACGCGCTCCGGCGCGGGGTTCGAGGTGCTCTTCCGGTTCTACGGGCCGGAGAAAGCGCTTTTCGAGAAGACCTGGAAGCTGCCCGACATCGAACGAAGGGAGAACGGACCATGAAAGCCCTAGCGAGCCTGATGAGCCTGGCACTCCTGGCGGCAGCCGCTGCGGCACAGGACGCCAGGCCGGTGCCCGGCGCGCCGCAAGCAATCGACACGCGGATCGGCAGGCTGGAATTCACGCACGACTTCGCCAACGGCTATCCGACCGACGCGACGGTCCAGAAGCTCTACGACGAGCGCGACTTCCAACGCGCCTGCCAGGCCTACCTCTGGTCCCTTCCGGCGGTGGCGTTCACGTCGTGGCAGCGCGGGACAAACGAACAGCTCGGCGCGAAGAACGGCCAGATCGTCGCGATCTTGTCCTACGAGGCGAGGCAGGGCGTCCTGACCGCCAACGCCACGACGCCGTACTACCTGGGGTTCGCCGATCTCTCCGGCGGGCCGCTCGTACTGGAGATGCCGGCGCGCGGCGTGCAGGGCGCGATCAACGACTCCTGGCAGAACGCGATCCCCGATACCGAGAAGCCCGGCAGGTACCTCGTGCTGGGGCCGGGGCAGAAGGCGCCGGCCGACGTCGCCGGCTACTTCGTGCGCCAGTCGCCGACCGTCAACATCTTTCTCGGCGTGCGGCTGACCGACCCCGATCCGGCGGGCGCGAAGGAGGCCCTGTCGCATCTGCGGATGTATCCCTTCGCGCAACGCGACCATCCGCCGCAGATGGACATCCTGGACGCCGGCACGAAGACATGGAGCGGCCTGCCCCCGCGCGGGATGAAGTTCTGGGAGCGGCTGAACGACGTGATCCAGGCCGAGCCCATCGAGCCGCGCGACATCTTCTTCCATGCCATGTTGCGGCCTCTCGGCCTGGAAAAGGGAAAGCCCTTCAAGCCGGACGCGCGCCAGACGAAGATCCTGACCGAGGCCGCGCTGGTCGGCGAGGCGATGGCGAAAGCCAATTCCGCCGACCGCCGCTTCGCGGGCGGGCAGTATCGGTCCGGGACGCACTGGGATTTCGCGCTCCGGCTGAATGCCGACGACCCGGACGCATTCTGGAACCTGCTCGACGAGCGCGCCTCCTGGTTCTACGAGGCGGTCGGCGCCGGGGCGGCCATGGCGCCCAAGCGCCCGGGCCCTTCGTCCGCCTACCTGAGCGCCTACAAGGACAAGGCCGGGAGGTGGCTGGACGGCGGCACGTCCTATCGGCTTCACGTTCCGCCCGATCCGCCGATCCAGCTCTTCTGGTCGGTCACGGTCTACGACGTCGACACGCGCGCTTTGATCCGCAACAGCCAGAGGATCGCCGATCGCTCGTCGCGCATGGACCTGCGCAAGAACCCGGACGGCTCGGTGGACATCTATTGCGGGCCGAAGGCCCCGGCCGGCTTCGAGAAGAACTGGATCCCGACTGTCCCCGGCCGGAACTGGTTCGCCTATTTCCGGTTCTACAACCCAACCCAGGCCTACTTCGACCGCTCCTGGCCCCTGTCGGACTTCGAGGAGGCCAAGCGATGAAGCGCGTTCTCCTCGCGCTGCTCGCAGCGATCAGCTCGGCCACGATTCCGGGTGTGCCCGAGTCGAACTGGCTGCCCTCGGCGGCCGGCAAGCCCTTTTCGCTGACGTTCCGCACCGATGTGCCAAAGGACATGGTGCTGCGCGGGTGGGCGCCGCCAGCGGTAACGCCGGTCAACCGAAAACGTTGATGAGGAGGACCGCATGAGGGCGAAGAAGGCAACCTGCATGCGGGCCGTCCTTCTTGCGGCAGCGCTCCCGCTCGTGTCGAGCCCGAATGTCTCGGCGCAGCTCAAGGGCCATTACATTCCGGGATTCACGGGTCTCGGGGACGGCAGCCAGCCTCCCCCGAGCATCACCCTGGCCCTGCCCGTCTACGTCTATCCGACGGACACCATCAAGGACGACCACGGCAACTCGTTCGCCGCTCATCCGAGCATCACCGCGAGCTTCTTCGGGCTCGGCTTGCTCGCGGTGACCAACGCTCAGGTCCTCGGCGCGAACGTCGGCGTGCAGATCACTCCGGTCGCCTTCATGAAGTCGCGCATCGAGAGCGCCAATCTCGACGTGCCTGGCTCGTTCGCGTTCACCGACATTTACGTTCAGCCGCTATGGCTTGGCTGGCACACGCCGCGCGCCGACTACACCGTCGGCTGGGGCTTCTTTGCCCCGACGGGCAAGTGGGAGCTCGGCGGAAGCGGCAACTCGGGGCTCGGCATGTGGTCGAACGACTTCCAGGCCGGGACCACCGTGAACCTGGACGACGAGCACGCCTGGACGACGTCGCTCCTTGCGACCTACGAGATCCACTCGCACAAGAAGGACACGAACCTCAAGGCGGGCGACATCCTGACGCTCGAGGGCGGCACCGGAAAGGCCTTCTACAAGAAAGTCGAAGGGACGCCGATCCCTCAGATCATTACTGTCGGCGTCGTCTACTACGGGCAGTTCAAGGTGAGCGCCGACACCGGAACCGGGCCTCTCTCCAGCGCGCTCCTCGCGGGTCACAAAGACCGCGTCTTCGGCGTCGGCGTCGAAGGAAACATCTTCCTGCCGAAATCGAGTCTTCTCCTCTGTCTGCGCGCGGTGCCAGAGTTCGGCGCGCACAACCGAAGCCAGGGGTTCACCATCCTGCTGTCTGCGGCCTATCAGCTGAAGTCGCTCGTCAAGATGCCCGAGCAGCACTAGCCGTCTCGCCGACCGCGATCCAGGGCAGTCCATCAGGAGGACGTAACGTGACGATCTCACCGCGACTCATCGGCGTTTTCTTCACCGCCGCGCTCTGGCCCGCGGGCGCGCCGGCGGCCGACCCCGGCAGCGGCAAGCCCAACATCGTCTTCATCCTGATGGACAACCTGGGCTATGGCGAGCCGGGCGTCTACGGCGGAGGGGCGGTGCGCGGCGCGCCGACGCCGCGCATCGACAAGCTCGCGGCGGAAGGCATGAGGCTCACCAATTTCAACGTCGAGTCGCAGTGCACGCCGAGCCGTTCGGCCATCCTGACCGGGCGCTTCTCCATTCGCTCCGGAACGCATTCCGTGCCGATGGGCGAGGGCTTCGACGGGCTCACCCGATGGGAAGTGACGATCGCGAAGCTCCTTTCGGGCGTCGGTTACGCCACCGGCCATTTCGGCAAGTGGCATCTGGGAAGCGTCGACGGACGGCTGCCCAGCGATCAGGGCTTCGACGAGTGGTACGGCATTCCTCGCACGACGGATGAATCGTTCTGGCCGGCGGATCCGGCAGCCAGAGCCATGGGTATTCCGTTCACCCACATCATGGAAGGCCGCAAAGGAGAGAAGAGCCGCGAGCTCGAGGTCTACGACTTCGACCATCGCCGCTCGATCGACGCCGAGATCACGCGCCGGACGATCGACTTCATGACGAAGAGTGTGCGCTCGGGCAAACCCTTCTACGCCTACGTGCCCTTCACGCTGGTGCACTTTCCCTCGCTGCCCAATCCCAAGTTCGCGGGCAAGACGGGAAACGGCGACTTTCCCGACTGTCTCGCGGAGATGGACGCGCACGTCGGAGAGCTCCTCGACGCGCTCGATGCGCTCGGCGCGCGGGACAACACGATCGTGGTCTTCACGAGCGACAACGGCCCGGAGGCGATCTGGCCGTGGCAGGGCTCGTCGGGACCCTGGCGCGGCTACTACTTCACGCACATGGAGGGCTCGCTCCGGGTGCCGTTCCTCGTCCGCTGGCCCGGCCGGATCCCCGCCGGCCGCGTCAGCAACGAGATCGTGCACGAGGTGGACACCTTCACGACGCTCGCCCGAATCGCCGGCGCTCCCGTGCCTCGGGACCGCGGGATCGACGGCGTCGACCAGACAGACTTCTTCCTCGGCAAGTCCGAAAAGTCCGCACGCGAAGGGTTCCCTGTCTTCGTCGCGGACCGGCTCGAGGGGGTCAAGTGGCGCAACTGGAAGATCGTCTTCTACGACGAGCAGCGGGACTGGTGGAGCCCGCCGACGAAGCTGGGACAGCCGAAGGCGTTCGATCTCATCACGGATCCGAAAGAGGAATACCCGCAGACGGGGCTCCGAAGCTCCTGGATCGCGGGCCCGGCCATGAACGTCGTCGTCGAGTTCGAGAAGAGCCTGAAAAAATATCCGCCGATCGCGCCGGGCACGCCCGATCCCTACACTCCGCCCAGGTAACGCCGACCGATCTCATGAAAGGAGTACGACGATGAGTGGCAAACTCTCCGCAATCGCGGTGGCTGTCGGACTGGGGCTGGGAACTTCCTGGTCGCCGTGCTCCGCTCAATCGCCGGCCGGTGCGGCACCAACTCCGGGGACTCCTATTGTCCTCCCTCGCCCCGACTTCCACTTCAAGGGCAACGTGGGACGGACCTACAAGGACTCCGACCCGGGTCAGTTCCCGCAGCCGGTGCAGGCGCCCAAGGGCGCGCCCAACATCGTCCTCATCTTGATCGACGACGCCGGCTTCGGACAGTTCAGCACCTTCGGCGGCGGTGTTCCCTCGCCCACCATGGACAGGCTCGCGGCGGAAGGTCTGCGCTTCAACCGCTTCCACACGACCGCGCTCTGCAGTCCGACGCGGGCCGCTTTGCTCACCGGCCGCAACCACCACTCGGTCTCTTCCGGCGTCATCCAGGAGGCCGCGACGGGCTACGACGGTTACACGGGCATCATTCCCCGCAGCGCGGGCACGGTCGCCGAAGTCCTGCGCCAGAACGGGTACATGACCGCCTGGATCGGTAAGAACCACAACACGCCGAGCTGGGAGATCAGCGCCGCGGGGCCGTTCGACCATTGGGCCAACGGCCTGGGGTTCGACTATTTCTACGGCTTCAACGGCGGCGACATGGATCACTGGAATCCGATCCTCTTCGAGAACCGAAACCTCGTTCCCGCCTCGACCGACCCGAATTACTTCCTGACGGCAGACCTCGCCGACCACGCCATCGCCTGGACGCGCAAAGTGAAGAGCATCGCGCCGGATCGACCTTTCTTCCTCTATGTGGCTCCCGGGGCGACGCACTCGCCACATCACGCCCCGAAGGACTGGATCGCCAAGTTCAAGGGAAAGTTCGACATGGGCTGGGACAAATACCGCGAGGAGACGCTCGCCCGCCAGAAGAGGCTCGGCGTCGTTCCCCAGGATACGAAGCTCACGACCCGCTCGCCCGGGCTGCCGGCTTGGGACTCTCTGAATGCCGACCAGAAGCGGCTCTACGCGCACATGATGGAGGTCTTCGCCGCGTACGGTGCCAACTGCGATTACCACATGGGGCGCATCGTCGACGCCGTGAAGCAGATGCCCGGCGCCGACAACACGATCTTCATCTACATCGCCGGCGACAACGGCTCGAGCGCCGAAGGCGGCCTCGAGGGCTCCATCAACGAGAACCTGTTCTTCAACGGGTTCACGGAAAAGTGGCAGGACAACCTGAAGGCGATCGACGACCTCGGCGGACCGAAGTACTTCAACCACTTCCCGGCCGAATGGGCGCACGCGATGGATACGCCCTTCCAGTGGACGAAGCAGATCGCGAGCCACTTCGGCGGCACGCGCAATCCGATGATCGTGTCGTGGCCGGCGAGGATTCAGGACAAGGGCGGTCTGCGCTCCCAGTTCCTGCACGTGATCGACATCGCGCCGACGCTCTACGAGGTGACCGGCGTCACGCCGCCCGATGTGCTGAACGGTGTGGCGCAAAAACCGATCGAAGGCATCAGCTTCGCCTACACCTTCGCCGATGCCAGGGCCAAGGGCCGCCGGACGACCCAGTATTTCGAGATGGGGACCAATCGGGGCCTCTACCACGACGGGTGGATGGCGTCCGCCGTTTCGGTCGCGCCGTGGTCGACCGAGCGCAACGCCGACCCCGACAACCAGAAGTGGGAGCTCTACAACATCGACAAGGACTTCTCGCAGGCGGACGACCTCGGAGCAACCAATCCGCAAAAGCTGCGGGAGCTGCAGGACCTCTGGTGGGCGGAGGCGGCGAAATACAACGTCCTGCCCATGGACTGGCGCGTCACCGAGCGCTTCAACTCGGAACTCGCGGGCCGGCCCAGCCTGGCCGGCGACGCCAAAACGCTCACGTTCTACGAGGGGCAGGTCGCGCTGCCGCCCGAGGGAGCCCCGCGCGTCCTGAACAAGTCGTGGACGCTCACGGCCGACATCGACGTGCCGGCTTCCGGCGCCGAGGGAATGATCGTCACTCATGGCGGCATCACCGGCGGATACGGGCTGTATCTGCGCGCGGGCAAGCCCACGTTCGTCTACAACTACATGGCGTTGGAACGCACGACCGTCGCCGCGACGGAGGCGTTGCCCGCCGGCAAAGTTCGGCTCAAGATGGATTTCGCCTACCAGGGAGGCCCGAAAGAGTTCGGCAAGGCCGCGGTCGTGACGCTGACGGCGAATGGCAAGAAGGTCGCCGAAGGCAACGTGCCGAGAACGATCCCCGCGACAATCTCGATCGGCGAGGGCATGGACATCGGGGAGGATGTCGGATCGCCGGTCGATTTCAGCTACAAGCTGCCGTTCAAGTTCACCGGGAAGATCGAAAAGGTGACGTTTGAGCTCAAGTGATCGACGAGGCTCGGAAGCGTCGCGACCGAAGCGAGATTGCAAACCCGAACTCCAGGTCGACTGGATAGGAGGAGAGGATGAAGACCGGGAGCCCATTCCGATTGGCCGTGATTCTTGCGGCTCTGTTGCCCGCGGCGGCTTTCGTTGAGGCTCAGGCGGCGAAGAGGCCGAACATCCTGGTGATCTTCGGAGACGACATCGGTCTGGCGGACATCAGCGTTTACTCGCACGGTGTGATGGGTATCAGGACGCCGAACATCGACCGGATCGCCAGGGAAGGCATGTTGTTCACCGACTACTACGCCGAGCAGAGCTGCACGGCGGGCCGGTCCACGTTCATCACCGGCCAGACGGTCCTGCGCACGGGCCTCTCCAAGGTCGGCCTCCCCGGCGCGAAGCTCGGCCTCCAGAAGGAGGACATGACGATCGCCGAAGCGCTCAAGCCGCTCGGGTACGCGACCGGGCAGTTCGGCAAGAACCACCTCGGCGACCGCGACGAGTACCTGCCCACGAACCACGGCTTCGACGAGTTCTTCGGCAACCTCTACCACTTGAACGCCGAGGAAGAGCCTGAGAACCCCGACTACCCGAAGGACCCCGAGTTTCGCAAGAAATACGGACCTCGCGGGGTCATCCGCTCTTTCGCCGGCGGGAAGATCGAAGACACCGGCCCGCTCACGATCAAGCGCATGGAGACGATCGACGACGAGACGACGGCAGCGGCGATCGACTTCATGAACCGGCAGGTCAAGGCCGGAAAGCCGTTCTTCGTCTGGATGAACACGACGCACATGCACGCGTACACCCACGTGCGGCCGGACATGCGCGGCAAGAGCGGGATCAGCGAATACCTCGATACGATGATCCAGCACGACGAGGACGTCGGGAAGCTCCTGAAGACCGTGGACGATCTGAAGATCGCCAACGACACGATCGTCATCTACACGACGGACAACGGCCCGCACATGAACTCCTGGCCCGACGGCGCGATGACGCCGTTTCGTTCCGAGAAGAACACGAACTGGGAAGGCGCCTACCGCGTGCCGGCGGTGATCCGCTGGCCCGGGCACATCAAGGCAGGCGGGGTGACGACCGAGGTGGTTTCGGGCCTGGACTGGTTCCCGACGCTCCTTGCCGCCGCCGGTGATCCCGGCATCACCGACAAGCTGCTCAAGGGCTATACCGCCGGCGGGAGGACGTTCAAGAACCATCTGGACGGCTACAACCTGGTGCCCTTTTTGGAAGGCCGAGAGCCGAAATCGCCGCGGAAGGCCTTCTTCTACTTCAATGACGACGGCGAGCTCGTGGCCCTGCGCTACGCCGACATGAAGTTCGTCTACTGCGAGCAGCGCCAGCCGGGTCTGCTCGCCGTGTGGTCAAATCCGTTCACCTGCCTCCGTGCTCCGAAGATCTTCAACCTCAGGATGGACCCGTACGAGCGCGCGGACTTCGACTCGAACACGTACTACGAATGGTCGCTCCGACACTCCTTCTACGTCGTGCCGACGCAGGACGTCGTCGCGAGCTTCCTTTCCACCTTCAAGGACTACCCTCCGCGCCAACGGCCCTCGAGCTTCAGCGTCGACCAGATCATCGAGAAGTTCCTGAGCGCGACGGCGCCCAAACAGTAGTCTGCTCTCGAGCGGCCGGAGTGCCGTCAGCTCTTGGGAGGCGCGACCTGCTTGCGCGCCTTTTCGACCTCGGCCTGGGCGTCGAGGGTCAGGCGGTAGGCGACGTAGTACTTGTAGATGTTGCGGACGTAGGTCGTGGTCTCGGTGCCGATCTTCTGGGCCACGACGATCTCGACGTTGTTGAACCACTTGTTCGGATCGAGGCCGCGCTTCTCGGCCTCCTTCCGGCATTTGGCGACGTTGCCCGGGCCGCAGTTGTAGCTTGCAAACGCGAAGAGAGGGCGGTTGCCCTCGCTGAACTTGGCGTTCGGGAAGTACGTGGACATGAGCTGGTCCATGTATTTCGCGCCGGCGTGGATGTTCGATTCGGCGACGTGGATGTCGCCGACTTTCATCTGCTCGCCGGTGTCCGGCATCAGCTGCATGATGCCGACCGCGCCCACGTGGCTCTTGGCCTGCTGATTCAACTGGGACTCCTGGTAGCCCTGGGCGGCGAGCATCAGCGGGTCGAAGCCGTACTTCTGGCCGTACTTCTCGAAGATCGCGAGCGTCGCCTGGAAGCGCTTGTACTCGGAGCTCGCCGTCGGGTCCTTCAACTCCTTGACCTTCTTCATGTAGACGTTCATCCGGTAGGCCGCGACGCCCTGCTTCATCGCCCAGTTCCTGAAGAAGTCGTCGATCTCGGCGGCGAGCTTCGGGCTCTCTTTCCGGATCGCCCAGCCGGTCTTGGCATCTGCCCGCAGGACCAGGTCGCTCCGGATCTTGAGGTGAGGCAGGACCGGCGCCCACATCCGCCCCTTCCAGTCGTCGACCACGAGGAGCTCGATCAGGCCGGCGTCGAGCATCTCCATCAGGTCTTCGTCCTCGAGCGAGTCCGGCACGAGGATGAGCGTGATCGGCGGCTTGTTGTCGCGCTGGAACTTCTCGTTCTGCTTCTCCAGGCTCTCGTAGTAGCTCGAGGCCTTCCGGACATGCACGCGTTTTCCGGAGAGATCGTCGAGCGACTTGAGATCGGGAGACTTCGGACCGGTCAGGATGACTTCGCTGATCGTCTTTCGGCCCTCGTCGCCCGCCACGAAGTCCACGGTCTTGAGCCGCTCTTCGGTGACCGTGAGGTTGCCGATGGCGACGTCGGCCAGGCCGTCGACGAGGTAGGGCAGCAGCTTGTCCCGCGTCGCCGGACCGATGTACACCGTCAGCGGCCGCTTGCCGAGCTGCCTGGCGTACTTGAAGTTGATGTAGCGCTCCCAATCGCGCACGAGCTCGACGGCAAGCCCGCGCTCGCGCCCCTTGTCGTTGAAGTAGAGCGACCGCGAGAACGGCGCATAGACGCGGATCATGCGGCGTTCGAGCAGCTTGTCGAAGTCGCCCTTCCACGGCTTGTTCGCGATCGCGAGCCTTCGCGGTGGAGCCGGCGAGGCCGGCGCGGGGGTTGGCGCGGCGGCGGGGGCCGTCTGGCTCTTTTCCGGTCCGGCGGCCGGCAGCGCGACGGAGGCGAGAGAGGCAACGAAGGCGAGCCAGGGTCGGCGGCGGATCATCACCGTCCTCCTCAGTGTCTACGATATGACGGCGAAACCGCGCGAGCCAGGCTCCGTCCGCCAGGCAGCGCGGGGGCTCGGAGGAAGTGATGCGGAAACTGTCGCTGACGAGCTGAAGTCAGGCGTCCGGGAGCGGAGTAGAAGAAGGCCGGGAGGAAACTCCCGGCCTTAACCCATGATGCCGGGCTACTTCTCGAGGACGAACTTCAGGCCCGAGGCGGCAATCTTGAGGTTGGCGCCCTTGGTCTCGCTCTTGAGATTGATGACGACGCCCTTCGAGTTGCGCAGCGACGAGACGCCGGCACCCTTGCCGACCGTGCCCTCGGCGCTCGCGGCCGCGAACACGCCGGAGAAGTCATCGAGACTTCTCAGGTTGTAGACGTTCCCTGTCGCCTCGGCCTTGGTGATGCCGAGCTCGGCGACCGAGAGGCCCTCGACTTTGAAGTGGTAGGTCCTCCCCTGGTACATCAGCTCGCCGCTGGCCCAGTTCCATCCAATACCCGCGGCCACGGAGCCCTCCGACATCCGGATCGTGGCGGCCGGCACCTTGTCTTCTCCGATCGCTGCGGCAGCAACCAGGAGAACCGCCGCCGTGGCGGCTGCAAACAAGACACTCAGACGATGGCGCATAATTTCCTCCTTCGATAACCCTGATCTGCAAAGGCCGCGCCAGAAATAGCAACGCCGGGAGTCTCCTCCCGGCGCTTGAGAGTCTTGGTTGCGGGGGGTGGATTTGAACCACCGACCTTTGGGTTATGAGCCCAACGAGCTACCAGGCTGCTCCACCCCGCGTCAGAGAGCGCGAACCTTATCGGAGGCGTTAGACAAGGTCAAGCTCGGGACCCTGAAAGTCCGAGGGTGGATTGCGCGCCGGCGGAGCCGGCGCGGCCTCCAGTTGGGCTCAAGAACTTGCGTGGCGGCAGACGGCTCGAACCACCGACCTTTGGGTTATGAGCCCAACGAGCTACCAGGCTGCTCCACCCCGCGTCAGAGAGCGCGAACCTTATCGGAGGCGTTAGA
>Ga0335082_10004469_pt1 | contig 15246 bp, 9 predicted proteins | sample Lox_Sample_41_FD_206718 | JGI IMG/M metagenome (GOLD analysis project Ga0335082, IMG submission 206718) | Soil microbial communities from Loxahatchee National Wildlife Refuge, Florida, United States - Lox_Sample_4.1 | ecosystem: Environmental > Terrestrial > Soil > Wetlands | place: USA: Florida...
CCAGGTGCTGCTCAGGTACTCCCAGCGCAGGCGGTAGCCGTTCAGGTAGGCCCAGCCGAAGTTGCCGACCTGGAGATCCTCGATCTGCGTGACCGCCGCCTCGCCGGGAAAGTCGGCGATGTTGCCGAGGCGATAGACGGCCGCGACGGCGAGCACGACCGCCATCGCCATCAAGACGCCGATGCGCCAGCCGGAGTCCGCCGAGCGCGGCCACCTGCCCCAGGCCAGATCGAGCCCGATGCCGATCAGGATGACGGCGCCGGTCCACCCCATCCAGGCGAAATCGAAGCCCGTCGTCCAGCTGTAGTAGATGCGCGCGGTCGCCGTCTCCCACAGCGCCGCGCCGCCCAGCGCGATGACGATACCGATCCCGCGCCGCCACGGCCCGGCCGGACCGGGCGGCGGCGCCGGCGCGGGCGCGTCGAAGCGCAAGCCGGCCTGTGCCACGGCGCCGACGACCAGCGCCGCGGCCAGCAGCCACCAGCCGTAGTCCTCGCGGCCGGTCACCTGGAATTCGTAGAGCCCGCGCGCCGCACAGGCGGCGGCGAGCACCGCACCGCCGGCGCGGAGATGGGGGAGCACGGGGCGGCGCCGCGGCGGCGGGGTGTCGCTCATGCGGCCGGCTCGACCCGGTCAGCCCGTGACGCGGTGTGCAGCGGTGGCGCCGGAACGGTGGCCCCGGGAGCGAGCTGGAAGCGCAGGCGACCGACCTGCAACGCGCGCAGCGCCGGGCTGCGGCCGTCGTATCGGCTCCACACCTCGCATTGGATCTGCACGTAGCGTTGTGCGGATACCACCCGCGGCCCTTCCTCGTCCTCGACCACAACCCACGGCGTCTCAGAGAGGTCCGGGGTCGGTCCCGTTCGATAGCGCACGCCGACGCCCATTCCAACGGCCGGCAGCTGGACGCGCTGCAACCCAACCCCACGCGGCGGCCCGCTCGCCGGCTGAATGACGAGGCGCAGCGCCGAGAGCGCGCGCGGCGCGAACCGGTACGACCAGACCCCGCCCGCGTCGGCCTGCCACACACCGTCGAGCGGCGCGAAGTCGTCGCCGGCGGCCGCGAGCACCTGGAACCGGCCGTCGGGCGTGTCGGCGGGGTCGAGCACGCCGCGCACGACGACGCGATCGGCGGCGCCGTCGAAACCGAGGCGCACGGTGACGTCTTGCGGGTCGGGGCGTGTGGCGGTCCCCCAGCGGCCGTTCGGGGTCGGCGCGCCGAGGAGCGCCTTGAGATCGTCGTTCGGCTGCCCGGCGGTGGCCTCGACGGATGGGAAGCCGATGCCGGTGGGATTGCTCGCCAGGTCGGCGCGCGGGCTCCAATCGAGCGCCAGCGGCGCGGCGCCGCCGGTCACTTCGATCACCGGCGAGGTCCACGTGCCGTGCCGCGCCGCCGGCAGCTCCTGCAGCGGCGCCCCGGCGGGCGCGGTCGGTCCCGGCAGCGCGAGGCCGTCGAGCGGCGGCGCCTCGACCACGCCGTCGAGCGCGCCGGCGCCGAACGGGACCGGCTCGACGCGCGCCCAGATCTCGACCCGGTAGTCGCGTACCCACACCGCCGCCAGCGTGTAGTTGGCGAGCAGGAACGGCGTGAAGTGCCGAAACGCCCAATTGCCGGTGATGACCACGTAGGCGGGGCGCGTGCGCTCCAGCTCGGCCACCTGCTCCGCCTGCCGGGCGAAGCTCGACTGGGCGTTGATCGCGAACAGATAGCGGCTCGCCGGCAGCCGCTCGGCCGTCCAGTACGCCGCCACGCCGGTCCCCGTTTCGAAGATGAAGATGCGGTCGTCGGGCGTGGTGCGCTCGTTCAGGTAGCGGCCGATCTCGACCTCGAACGGGCCGCCCGGATGGCGCGGCCACGCCGACGGACCCGCCCGCAGCGCGGCCCACGCCTGCGATACGATCGGCTGGCGCTGCGCGATCACCACCTGCAGCGGCGCCCACGCAAGAGCGACCGCCGCCGCGCCGAGCGCCAGACGCGGCACCAGCACCCACCAACGCTCGTTCGGACGCGGCTGCAGCAGCCAGGCCGCGCCGAGCGCACCCACCAGGACGCCGGAGGCGAACACCTGGATGAAGTAGTGCTCGTAGTAGTACTTCTGCTCTGCGATCAGCAGCAGGTCGGCGATCAACCACGCCAGCGCCGCGAGGCGGAAGCGGTTGGGGCGCAGCAGGCACACGACGCTGCCCAGCGCGACCGGCCAGACCAGCACCGGAAACGGCGCGAAGCGCTCCCACGTGCGCAGCCCCAGCTCCTGCAGCCGTGCGGAGAGCCCCGGCCCGGGCTGGGTCACGCCGTGCTGCACCAACAGGTAGAGGAACTGGCAGTCGAGGAAATCGGCCAACGCGTCGTGCCACCAGAAGTAGCCGACCACCAGCGCCAGCGGCAGCGCGGCGCCGAGCGCGTAGAGCGGCAGCGCGCGCAGCGGGCGCCGGCCGCTGATCAGCAGCGCGGCGGGCACCGCGCAGGCGACGCCCGGGTGCTTGAACACGATCGCCGCCGCGGTCGCGACACCGCTCAGCACCGCCCAGCGCACGGCGCCGGCGCGCCAGTAGTGGAGTGCCGCGGCGACCGCGGCGATGGCGCCGATCGAGCTGTACTCCTCGGTGTAGAAGCCGGCGATGTTGAAGGTCGGGTGATGGGCGAAGTAGAGCCACACCGCGGTCGCGGCGAGCGCCAGCGGCGCGCGCGCCTCCACCGCGCAGAGGCGGAAGAAGAGGAGGCCGGCGGTCACGTACAGCACGTAGTCGGTGAGCCGCAGGCTCCACACCTCCATCGGCAGGACGGTGAACACCGCGCTCTGGTAGAGAAAAATCCCGGGCGGCTTGGTGTCCCAGAGGTCGCGGTAGAGTAACAGGCCGCGCCGCAGCAGCTTGCCCATGGTGAGGAACAGCGCGCTGTCCCAGGTGTTGACCCCGTTGAACTCGTAGAGGTGGACCCACAGCGTGACGGCCGCGATCACCCCGACGACGGCCAGGCGTCCCAGCCAACGCCGCGCCGACGCCAGCGGGGGCGAGCGGAGGGGCGCGGTGCCGGTATCGACGCGGGTACGCACAGGCCCGTTCCGGGTAACACACCGCGGCGTGAGGGTCACACCCGCCCCGCACGCCGGCGGGACAGCGCGCTTGACTCGCGCCGGGCCATCTCTTAGCGCAGGGCGCTGGACGCGGCGCGTTTGCGCGAACGCGGGCGCGGCGTAGACTGGTGGCCGGTCTGAGCCTCTCGCCCCGACATGTGAATCGACCCGAGCGCGGGCGCGCGCCCGCGGAACACCCCGCGCCCGACCTCGTCCCGCTTGCGCTGGCGCTGGTCGCCCTCGGCGCGGCGCTCGCAGCACAAACCTACGTCTCCGAGGCCCCGTGGGGCAGCCTCGCCGGTTTCGCGCTCGGCGGGATCCTCATCGCGCTCGCCGCCCGTCGCCTGCCGGCGGCGCCCGAGCCGGCGCCCGCCCCGCCGCCCGAGCTGTCGCGCAGCTTCCGCGTCCTGCTCGGCTGCGGCCTCGCCCTCTGCACCGCGGCCGGGGTGCTGGTCTTCCGCGGTCGCCCGCCGTCGCTCACCCACGCCGTCTGGCTGGCCGGCTTGCTGGGGCTCGCGGTGGCCGCCGCGCTCCCACCCGCCGGAGTGACGGAGGATGGCCATCGGGCGGACGGGGCGAGCCGCGACACACTGCTCGCCGGCGCGGCGCTCGCGCTCGTCGCGCTCATCGTGTTCGGCTGGGACCTGACCGCGCTGCCGGTCGAGGTGCACGGCGACGACGCCGAGGTGGGCCTCGACGCCATCCGTCTGCTCGGCCACTTCGACCTCTTCGGCTCCGGCTGGTTCGAGCTGCCGAAGTTCCACGCCTTCCCGACCGCCGTCGGTCTGGAATTCTTCGGCATCAACCTGCTCGGCCTGCGCGCCACCAGCGCGGCGCTGGGCATCGGCTCGGTGCTGCTGCTGTTCGCGGTCGCCCGGCGGCTGTGGAGCTTCGAGGTCGCCCTGCTCGCCGCCCTGCTGCTCGCGGGACAGCGCTTCTTCATCCACCTCAGCCGGGCCGGCTATCACTACGTCGACACGCCGTTCCTCAGCCTGCTGGTGGTGTGGCTGTTGCTGCGGCTGTGGCAGGACCGCCGCCTCGGCGCGGCGGTGTGGTGCGGCGTCGCGCTCGGCCTCGGCATCCAGACCTACTACGCGTCGCGGCTGGTCCCGCTGCTGCTCGCGCTCACCTGGCTCGGCTGGATGCGCCGCGCGCCGCGCGCCGGCGCGCGCGGCCGCGTCGCGGCTTTCACCGTGATCGTGCTCGTCGCGCTGGCGGTCGCCGCACCGATGTTCGGGTACTTCGCCCACGATTGGGCGGCGTTCTGGGAACGCACGCGCGACACGAGCATCTTCAACCCGGCGCTGCACCAACATCTGGCGTACGGGTACGGCACCGACAGCCTGGCAGCGATCGTGCTCATCCAGCTGCGCGCCGCGCTCGGCCTGTTCAACGCCCGGCCCGACAACTCGGTGCAATACGGCCTCAACGGCCCCCTGTTCGAGCCGATCAGCGCGGCGCTGTTCGTGCTCGGCGCGGCGCTGGTGATCCTGCGCGTCCGCGAGCGCCGCGCCCAGCTGGTGCTGCTGTTCACGGTGCTGCCGCTGATCGTCGGCGCGGCGCTGACCATCGATACGCCCTTCTACCCGCGCATCAGCGGGCTGATGCCCTTCGTCATGCTGATGATCGCGCTGGCGCTGCAGACGCTGCGCGACGCCGTGCGCGCCGCGCTGCCGACGCGGACCGGCGGTCAGCTGGTCGGCGCGCTGACCCTCGGCGCCGTCGCGCTCATCTCCGCCACCAACCTGCGCACCTACTTCGTCGACTACGCGTCGCGCTACCGGGTTTCGCCGTGCCTGGAGATCGCGGCCTGGGTGCGCGCGCACGGGGCCGGCAAGACGACCTACATGGTCGGCAGCGCCCCGGGCTTCTACATCCGCCACGGCACCATCGCGTTTCTCACCTACGGCTACGAGACGCGCGATGTCGAGGAAGGGAGCCCGTGGTACCCGCAGCGCTTCGACCCGGCCAAGAGCGTCTTCGTCTACATGCCACAGGGCCAGCGCGTCATCCCGCAGCTCGAGCAGTCGGTCGGCCCGCTCGACGTGCAGGCGCACCACAACCGCGACGGCTCGATCGCCTTCTTCACCGCGATCCCGCGCGGGCACGGCTCGGCGCCGCCCGACCCCCCCGATCGCTTCGACCAACCCAACGCCGCTGGCGCCGGGATCGACCTCCTCGACCGCATCCTGCGCGCGGTCGCGGTCGGCGCGCTGGCGTTGCTCGCCATCAGCGGCACGGCCGTCGTCGGGCTGGCGCTGGTCGGATGGAGCCGCCGCACACGGCGGCCGGGGCTGTCGGCGTTGACCGTGCCGCTACGCGAGCGCGCCCGGCGGTGGCGTCGTCGGCTGGTCGGGCCCGACGACCGCGAGCGACGCGGCGAGCTGCCACGTGCGGCCATCGTCGCGCTGGTGGGGCTCGTCGCCGCCGTCGCCCTCGCGCTACGGGTCTCCCACCTGGCCGACCTGCCGGCCGGGTTCTTCTGTGACGAGGCCGGCAACGGCTACAACGCGTTCTCGCTGCTGCACACCGGACGCGACGAGACCGGCGCGCGGTTCCCCCTCTACGTCTGGTCGTTCGGGGTCAGCTTCAAGAACCCGGTCTTCATCTACTCGGCGATGCTGCCGACCGCGCTGCTCGGGCCGACCGAGCTGGCGGTGCGGCTGACCGCGGCGCTGTACGGCTTCGGCACCGTGCTGGCGATGTTCTTCCTCGGCCGCGCGCTGATGGGCCCCACGGTGGGCCTGCTCGCGGCGCTGCTGCTCGCCGTCTGTCCGTGGCACCTGCATTTCAGCCGCATCGGGTTCGAGCTCATCGCCCTGCCCTTCTTCTTCACCCTCGCCCTGACCAGCCTGGTGCGCTGGACACAGGGCCGCCGCACGCTGCCCCAGGCCGCGGTGCTGTTCGGGCTCTGCCTCTATACCTACGTCCCGGCCAAGCTCATCGTCCCGCTCTTCCTCGCCGGCTTCGCCCTGCTTTACTCCCGCCCGCTGCGGGCGCGCTGGCGCGAGAGCGCGCTCGCCGCCGGGCTTCTGCTGCTCACCGCCGCGCCGGTGGCGGTCTTCGACCTCACGCACCGCGCGCAGGCGCAGAGCTATTTCCGCGCCACCACGATCTTGGCGGAGGCGGAGCCGCCGTTGGTGATCGCGCGCCGGTTCGCCGCCAACTACGCCGCGTTCTTCTCGCGCGCGTTCTTGTTCGACGGCAGCGACGACGACGAGGACATCATCCGCCACACCGTCAGAGGCCACGGCCAGCTCTATCCGTTCTTCGCGCCGCTGCTCGGGCTCGGCGCCGCCGTCGCGCTGCTGCGCCGCGACCGCGCCCTGCGCCTGCCGCTGCTCTGGCTCGCCCTCTACCCGGTGGCGCCGGCGCTGATGAACGAGATCCCCAGCGCGTCGCGCGGCATCGCCGGCGCGCCGGCGTTCTGTCTGCTCGCCGCGATCGGCGGCGGGGCCGTGCTGCGCCTGGCGACCCAGGTCAGCGAGCGCCGCGGCGTCGTCCTCGCTCTGCAGGGGGGGCTCGCGCTCGCCGGCCTCGCCGTCGTGGTGCCGGCGGTGCGGCAGTACTGGGCGCTGTACCGCGACGAGTATCCCCTCTACTCCGCCAAGTACTACACCGGCTTTCAGTACGGGCACCGGCAGGTACTCGACTACTTCCGCGACCATTACGACGAGTACGACCGGCTGCTGCTGACCACCCTGAAGAGCAACCAACCGGAGGTGTTCCTGCGCTTCTACGACGGCCTGCGCCAACCGCCGGTGGCCGGCCGGGTGCCGCCGTTCGAGCACCGCGCCAACATGGTCGTCGGCGACCCCGCGGCCTACGCGACCTACGACTCACCCGACCGCCGCACCCTGTTCGCGGTGCTGCCCGAGGAGGTGCCCCTGTTCGCCGACGCGCAGGAGCAGGCGCGCATCATGGCTCCCGACGACACGCCGGCGTTCGTCCTCGTCAGCGCCAGCCGGCTGAAGGACTTCGTCTCGACCTGGCAGGTCACCGGGCCGCTGCCCGAGCACGACCGTTCGCCGGCGCCCGCCTGGACGCCCGAGGACCCGCCGCGCGGCGCCAGTGCGGAGCGCTGGCGGCTCTACGACCTGCCGGCGGCGGGGGTCGACCTCAGGGACTTCTTCGTCGACGACGCCGACCACGCGTGCGCCTGGGCGGTGAACTTCGTCACCAGCGAGAACGAGCGCGCCGTACGGGTCTTCGCCGGGTTCGCCGACCGCGGCGAGGTGTGGGCGAACGGATCGCGCGTGACCCTGGAGCCGGCGGGGGACCCCGCGCAGTCGCCGGTCGACAGCCGGGCGGGCAGCCTGGCGCTGCGCGCCGGCCGCAGCACGATCGCGGTGCGCACCTGCGCCGAGGGCGCCGACTGGCGCTTCTACTTCCGCCTGGCCAACCTCGACGGTACGCCGATCGACGGCCTGCAATGGGAGTATGGGCCGCGGGCCGGCGCCGCGCCGGCGCCACCGTCCGGCCCGGGCTGAGCGACGCGCGCCGCGGTCCCCGGCGCGGTATGCGGCCGCCCGACGGTCGCCGCGCGGCCGCATCGGCCTGCCGAGAGCGGCCGCATCGGCCTGCCGAGATTTGACAAGGAATATCGGCCCCGTTAGGAAGTCGTGTTTCGCGGCCGGCGTCGGCTGCGCGAACCCGCGGGCGGAATGGAACAGAGCGCACTCGATCGCAAAACGGTCGGCGGCCTGACCCTCGAGCAGGTCGTCTACCTCGGCGTCTTCCTGATCGCCGTGTTCCTGCGCACCTACCTCCTCGGGGACCGCCCGTACCACCACGACGAGTCGATCCACGCCTTCTTCTCGTGGCGCATCATCGAGAGCGGGCTCGGCGACTACAAGTACGACCCCGTCTACCACGGCCCGCTGCTCTACTACGCCAGCGCCCTGGTCATGTGGCTGTTCGGCGACAGCGACTTCACCGGACGGCTGAGCGCGGTCCTGTTCGGCCTCGGGGTGATCGGCTTCGCCTGGCCCATGCGCCGCTACCTCGGCCGCTGGGGCGCGCTCGCCTTCCTGCTGCTGGTCACCTTCTCGCCGAGCTGGACCTACTTCACCCGCTTCGTCCGCCACGACATCTACATGGCCCTCTGCAACCTCGGCGCCATCTACTTCGCCTTTCGATACGGGGAGAGCGGGCGCGCCAAGCATCTCTATCTCAGCGCCGTCTTCCTCGCCGGCGCGTTCACCGACAAAGAGGACATGTACCTCCTCCTGCCGCTCTTCCTCGGCGCGTTCGCGGTCATGATGCTGTGGGGCGTCGCGCGCGGCGAGCAGCGCCTGTCGGCGGCGATCGGCGAGACCACGTCGTTCCTGCGCCGCAGCCTGCTGGCGATCCTCACCTCGATGGTGATCTTCGCCAGCATCTGGACGCTGCTCTACACCTCGTTCGGCTACCACCCGGAGAAGTGGTTCGCGGTGCGCGAGGCGCTCACGTATTGGATCGGCCAGCAGCAGATCAAGCGCATCGGCGGCCCCTGGTACTATTACATTCCCGAGCTGGTGCTGTACGAGCCGCTGATCACCTTCCCGGCGCTCGCCGCGATCATCGGCGCGATCACCCAGAAGCCGGCCCCCGACCGCTTCATGCGCTTTCTCGTGGTGTGGGGCGCGGGCTCGCTGTTCATCTACTCCTGGGCACAGGAGAAGGTCCCGTGGCTGTTGGTCCCGCAGCTCCTGCCGCTGACGCTGCTGAGCGCGCGCTGGTTCGGGCGCGTGATCGAGAACCGCGCCCTGGCCCGGCCGGCGCCGGCGCTGGCGACCGCGGCAGTGGGCGCGCTGACGCTGTGGTCGCTGATCGAGGCGAACTTCCTGTACGACGCGCCGCGCCCCGACCAGGATCCGAACCACCGGCGCGAGACCATGCTGTCGTACGTCCAGTCGACCTACGACATCCACAAGGTCATGCAGCGCATCGAGCAGGTCGGCCAGCAGCTCGGCACCGGCGACAAGACCCGGCTGGCGGTGTCCGGCAATGCCACCTGGCCGTTCAGCTGGTACCTGCGCCACTACCCGGTCAACTGGGCGGCCAACCTCCGCAACGTCGACGTGCCGGTGGTGATCGTCGACAAGGAAGTGTCGAAGTCGAACGACGAGGTGATGCTCGACGCCTACGAACGCGTGCCGTTCCAGATCCGCGGCTGGTGGGAGCCGACCACGCCGACCCCGCCGCAGCTGATGAAGTGGCTGTTCACGCGCGACGCGTGGAGCGGGCTGGGCTCGAGCGACGCGGTGATGTACGTGCACAAGGACTTGAAGCCGGGGATGACGTTCTCGGCCGTGACGGTCAACCCGCCGCCGGCCGCGCGCGGCTACCCGCAGACCCCGGTGGCGCTCAAGCCCGCGGCGGTCTGGGGCAAGGCCGGTACCGGCCGCGGCGAGTTCAGCGAGCCGCGCGGCCTGGCGACCGACGCACAGGGCAACCTCTACGTGGCCGACACGAAGAACAACCGCATCCAGAAGCTCAGCCCGAGCGGCGAGGTCCTGGCGGTCTGGGGCCAGCAGGGCGATCAGCCGGGCCAGTTCAAGGATCCGGACGGCATCGCGGTCGGACCGGACGGCTCGGTGTTCGTCGCCGACACGTGGAACCACCGGGTGCAGAAGTTCGATCCCACCGGCAAGTTCATCAAGGCGTGGCAGCCGGACCCCGGCTTCTGGGGGCCGCGCGGCATCGCCGTGAACAAGGACGGCGTCGTCTTCGTCACCGACACCGGCAACAAGCGCGTCGTCTCGTTCAACAAGGACGGGGTGCAGATCGAGGTCTTCGGATCGGATGGCTCCGCGCCCGGGCAGTTCATCGAGCCGGTCGGCATCACCGTCAACGCCGCCAACGAGGTGATCGTCGCCGACACCGGCAACCGCCGCCTGCAGATCTTCAACGCGGACGGCGCGTTCCAACACGAGTGGCCGATGTTCGGGATGGAGGAGTTCTACACCGAGCCGTACCTCGCGACGCGCGCGAACGACGTGTTCGTCACCGACTCCTTCAATCACCGCTTCGCCCGCTACGACGACGGCAAGCTGACCGGCGTGTGGGGCAAGAGCGGCAGCGGCAGCGGCGAGTTCAACCGCCCGATCGGGATCGCCGTCGCGCCGGACGGCTCGGTCTACGTGTCCGACACGCTCAACAACCGGATCCAGAAGTTCACCGTCCCCCCGCCGGACGCCAATCCGAAGGCGGGCTGAACGCCCCGCTCGGGGCGTCGAGGCGCGCCGCGCGGCAGTCAGCGCTTCGGCTGCGTGCTGATGATCTTCTGGCGCAGGCGGAAGAGATCGTAGAACGCGCGCAGAATGACGCTCAGGTGCGCCCCGGTCTGCACGCCGGCCTCGCGCGGATAGTGGTGGACGCCGACCTCGCGGATGCCGAAGCCGGCGCGGATGGCACGGCCGTAGAGCTCGGCGTTGATGAGCGCGCCGGTCGACTCGAGCCGCACGGTCTCGAACACCTTCTTGGGGATCAGCTTGAAGGCGCAGTTCAGGTCCTTCACGTAGACGCCCAGCATGACGCGCACCAGCCAGCCGCCGAACAGCTTCGCGTTCAGGCGGCGCACCAGCGGATCGCGCCGCTCGATGCGAAAACCGGTGACGATCGCGTCTTCCGACGCCAGCGGCAGCAGGTGATCGAGATCTTTGATGTCGAACTGGCCGTCGCCGTCCATGTAGAACACGTAGCGCTTCACGGCGGCGTCAAACCCGGTCCGCAGAGCGGCCCCGTACCCAGCGTTCTGGGCGTGGTGCTGCGGGCGGACGCGGGGGAACTCCCGCTGCAGGGCGTTCAGGATCTCGGCCGTGCGGTCGCGGCTGCCGTCGTTGACCGGCAGCACCTCGTAGTCGATCCCCAGGGGCTCGAGATAGGCGATCACCTGCCGGACCACGCGATCGATGTTGGCCTCCTCGTTGTAGGCCGGCAGCACCACCGACAGCTCGCGCACGGGCTCGGTCGCCTTGCTTTTTGGGTCCTCGCTCATAGAATCCCCTCGCGTGTGATCGCCTGATGATCATCGAGTGCCCACACTGTCTTACTCGATTCCGCTTCGATCCCGCCCAGCTCTCCAACAGCCGCTCGATGCTGAAATGCGCGCGCTGCCGGCGTGTCTTTCCCGCTCCCGATCATCCGCCATCCGCTCGCCCGCGTCCGAAGGCCCCGCCGCCCGAGCAGAAGAACCTGTCCTTCTCATTCGACGACGACGACGAATGGCGGGCGCCGGAGCTGACCCCGGAGGATCTACCGGAAGAACAGTTCCTGCTCAACGTCCGCGCCGACGAGCCCGAGCCGCCGCGCGTGGCCGCCGCGCCGCCGCGGGCGCGCCCGCGGCGCGACGACGTGGAGCTGGTCCGCGACGACGATCTCGACGACGAACGGACGGCGGCAGCCGACGACGAGGACGAACCCATGCGTGAGGGCGGTGGCATCAGTCTGCGATCGGTGGCCGTGTTCCTGATCCTGGTCGTGTGTGCGTACGGGGCGCTGACGTGGACCCTGCTCGACGACCCGGACTGGGCCGGCCGCCTGACCCAGACGCTGCCCGTCATCGGCAAGGAGGTCCGCGAGCGCACCGTCGGCCAGGAAGTCGCCCTCATCGAGGTGCAAGGTCGCTACGAGCGCACGAAGGAAGGCAAGCTCGTGTTCCTCATCACCGGCAAGGCGGTCAATCACTCGGCGGAGTCCCTGCGCGGGGTCCAGATCGTCTCGAAGCTCTACGATCCGAACGCGCGGCAGCTCGACGAGCAGGTGATCCCCTGCGGCAACCCGATGGAGGCGAAGATCGGCGACCTGAGCATCCACCAAGTCGCCATCCTGCGCGGGATCAAGCCGACCGGCGACTTCGGCGTGCAGCCGGGCGGACAGTGCCCGTTCGTCGCCATCTTCCTCGATGTGCCGGCCACGGTCGGAACCTTCTCCACCGAGGTCGGCCGGGCCCAGCGTCAGGCCTGATCGGGGCCCTTGTCGCCGCCCCCACCGGCGCCGGGCTCGCCGGGCTTCGGCGTCACGTCGATCTCGTCGGGCTTGTGGAGCTCCTTGCGGAAGCTGCGAATGCCGCGCCCGAGGCCTTCGCCGATCTCCGGCAACTTCCCGGCCCCGAAGATGATCAACACGATCACCAGGATGACGAGCAGCTCACCGAAACCGAGTCCGAACATGGGGTACCTGCGAAGTATAATGAAGGGCGGCGACCGGCGGCGCAAGCCGACGTGCCCGAGCTCGGGGTGCGCGGCCGTCGCCGTGCGCATACGCGGTCCCGCAGATCCGCGCCGAGCATCCGCACACTAGCGGTCGACTGGCCTCGCCCGCGCTACACAGCTAGCATGACTTGATGCAGGCTCGGGCCCGGCGCGCCGTCTCCTTCGCCCTGTCGGTCGCCGTTCACCTGCTGTTGCTCCTCGACCTCTACACCTGGTCGCTCGTGCAGCCCGGCTTCCCCGAGCAGAAGCTGCTGCCGGTGCGCATCCTCGATTCGGCACCGTCGAAGGCCCGGGCGGTGCCCAAACCGCCGCCGCAACCGGCCGCCAAGCCGCCGGAGGCCGCCAAGCCGATCGAGGCGCCGCCGCCCCAGCCCGCGCCCCCACCGCCGCCCGAGCGCAAGTTGCCGCTGCCCGAGCAGCAGATCGTCAGCCCCTCGGACGCCGGCAAGAACGAAGCGCCGCCGGACACGCGGCTGCTGAGCGATCGCGACAACCGCGTCGATCAGCAGACGGTCAAGCGCGGCAACCCCGCGCCGGGGGAGGAGGCTCCGGGCCAGAAAAACCCCGCCAAGGCCGCGGAGGCCAAGTCGGCGAAGCCAGCCGACGCGCGCGGCGGCGGGCGCACCGACCGCCAACCACCGCCGCAGGTCGCCTCCCTCCCCGGCCTCGACCGCCTCATGCCCGACGCGCTCCGGCTCGCCGAGGAAGGCTATGGCAAGCAGCCCGACGTCCCCCCGGGCGAGCAGGTCGCGCAGGCCGACCAACCCCGCCAACTGCAGCCGCGCGGGTCGGACGGACTGTGGATCCCGTCGGCGGGACCGATCGGCACGCTCGACTTCCTGCCCGACGTCCGCGAGGGCGACATCACGCTGCTCAACACCAAGGCCGAGGTGTTCGCGCCGTTCGTGCGCCGCGTCGCGCTGCGCGTGTTCCAGAACTTCTGGATCTCGTTGAAGCACGACCTGGTCGCCTCCGCGCTCGCCACCAGCGAGACGGTCGAAGCCGAAGCGGTGATGAGCGCCGCCGGCGAGATGATCGGCTTCAACATCAACCAGCGCTCGGCGCGCATCTCGCTGGCCAGCGACCGCCGCCTGCAGCAGGCGTGCAACGACGCGTTCTTCGATCGCAACCCGCCCCCCGGCGCACGCGCCAAGGACGGCAACATCCATTTCATCTTCCGCACCGCCGTGCAGTCGCAGCCATCACCCCGCGGCACTGCGTACTGGGTCCAATTGGAAGCGGGGCTACTGTGAACCTGAGGGAGACCGATTGATGGAAGCGTTCAAGGCAATCATCCTGGGGGTCGTCGAAGGCGCGACCGAGTTCTTGCCGGTGTCGTCGACCGGGCACCTCATCGTCGCCGCCGACTGGCTGAACTATCCCGACGCGCAACGCGCGACGTTCGAGATCTTCATCCAGCTCGGCGCGATCCTGGCGGTCTACTGGCACTATCGCAAGGAGCTGCTCGACCTGGCGCGGCGCGCCACCGCCGACAGCTCGGCGCAGGGGCTGATCGCCAAGGTCCTGGTCGCCTTCCTGCCCGCCGCGGCGGTCGGCTTCCTCATCCACCACTGGATCGAGGATCATCTCTTCAGCATCCACGCCGTCGCCTGGGCGCTGATCGTCGGCGGCATCATCATCTGGCTGATCGAGCTGCGCCCGCAGCGGCCGACGGTGACCGCCATCGAAGCCACCGGCTGGCGGCAGGCGATCTGGGTGGGCGTGGCGCAGGTGACCTCGCTCTTCCCCGGCGTCTCGCGCGCCGCGGCCACGATCGTCGGCGGCATGCTCACCGGCCTCAACCGCCCGGTGGCGACGCAGTTCTCGTTCTACCTGGCGCTGCCGACACTGACCGCCGCGAGCCTGTTCAGCCTCGCCAAGGCCGCCAAGACGATCACCAGCGGCGAGGCCTCCTCCCTCGCCATCGGCTTCGTCACCGCCTTCGTCACCGCCCTGCTCGTCATCCGCGGCTTCCTGCGCTACGTCCAGTCGCACGATTTCCGGCCGTTCGCGTACTACCGCATCGTCGCGGGGGTGTTCCTGCTGCTGATCTGGTGAGGCCGGATGGCTGCACAGAGTCGCTGCCGGGCGGTCTTTTGGCGGCCTGCGGTCGGATGATACGTTACCGCCGTATGGGGCGCATCATCGCGCAGGTTGCCATCGCCAACGCGCTCGATCCGAGCAAGGAGATCCGCTGCCCGGCCCTGGTCGATACGGGCGCGAGCGGGTTGATCCTGCCGGCGGCGTGGAGAGCACAGCTCGGCGAGCTGCCTCTGCTCCGGACGGTGGAGCTGGAGACCGCCGACCAACGACTGGTGCGCGGGGAGGTCTGCGGCCCGGTGCGCATCCAAATGGAAGGCTTCGATCCGATTGCGAGCGAGGTCACCTTCCTCGACATGGACGCGGCGAACGGTGGGCACGAACCGTTGATCGGCTATATCGTCCTCGAGCAATCTCGGGCCGCCGTCGACATGGTGGGACATCGGCTGGTCAAGGTTCGCGCTCTCGACCTGAAGCGCGCCGCGTAGCTCCGCGCCGGCGCACGTGCGGGCCGGCATGTCCGCCGAAGGGCCCGCCCGTGCTTCGACCAACTCAGCACGAGCGGATCCCCTCTCGATTCGACCGAATGTACCGTTCGCCCTGAGCCGGTCGAAGGGCGCGCCCATCGCGTGGCGCGCGATCCGCCGCCAGCGGGGCGCGCCTACTGCGCCGCGCCGCCCTGTCCCGCCGGCCACCAGCGCAGGACCGGGCGGCGCGCGGCGTGGGCTTCGTCGAGGCGGCCAACCGGCGTGAGCGTCGGCGCGGCGTGCAGCAGTGCCGGGGTGTCGCGCGCTTCGCGCGCGATCGCCTCGAGCGCAGCGATGAATGCGTCGAGCGTCTCCTTGCTCTCGGTCTCGGTCGGCTCGATCATCAACGCGCCGGGAACGACCAGCGGGAAATAGATGGTCGGCGCATAGCAGCCGTAGTCGAGCAGG
>Ga0335082_10004470_pt1 | contig 15244 bp, 9 predicted proteins | sample Lox_Sample_41_FD_206718 | JGI IMG/M metagenome (GOLD analysis project Ga0335082, IMG submission 206718) | Soil microbial communities from Loxahatchee National Wildlife Refuge, Florida, United States - Lox_Sample_4.1 | ecosystem: Environmental > Terrestrial > Soil > Wetlands | place: USA: Florida...
CTGCCGGGTTGGGGGTGACCTTGCCGAGGAAGATCGAGCGGAACAACCGGTCCGACGCGGTGGCCTTGTCGGTGGTCACGAGGTGGACCATCTCGTGGTCGAGCGAGGAGACGATCCGTTCCTGCGCCGGCGCCGACTCGTACTCCGTCTCGTACGGCGCGAGCCCGACGGTGATGTGGTTCTCGGGCAGCGGACTCGCTCCCGCGTTGCCGTAGTGCCAGAGGTCGTGCATCAGCACGTCGATCTTGCCCCGCGGCGTCCAGTCCCAGAGGCGGGAGTGGAACTGCAGGGAGTTCTCGAAGGCGCCGGCCACCTGGGGCACCAGGTAGGACTGCAGCGGAGAGGTCCACACCAGCCGCAGGTCGCGGGTCTCGAGCGTCTGGAACTGCGCGGCGAGCCGGGTGGGCGCGCCAACCCGCACGCAGGCCAGGACGGCCAGGACGAATCGGAGTCTTCGCATTGTCAGGGGGAGAAACTACTCGGGGATCCCGGCTCCCGTCAGAGCAAGCCGGGATCCCCGCGGGGCGGCTAGTTCTGGGTGCGCATCGCCTCGCGCATGAACGCCTGGGACAGCGCCTGGCTCTGCGCCAGGGTGCGGAACGCCTCGCTCGCCTGCAGCGTCCGGAACGCCTGGCCGGCCACGATGTCGCGGTAGGCCTGGTTGGCCACGATGTCGCGGTAGGCCGAGCTGGCCTGCAGATCGCGGAACGCCTGGCTGGCCATCAGCGACTGGTAGGCCTGGCTGGCCGCCACCTGCTGGTAGGCCTGGCTGGCCATCGCCTGCTGGTAGGCCTGGCTGGCCACGATGTCGCGGTAGGCCTGGCTGGCCATGACGTCGCGGTAGGCGGAGTTGGCCTGCAGATCGCGGAACGCCTGGCTGGCCATCAGCGACTGGTAGGCCTGGCCGGCCGCCACCTGCTGGTAGGCCTGGCTCGCCATCAGCGACTGGTAGGCCGAGTTGGCCTGCAGGTCCCGGAACGCCTGGCTGGCGATCAGGGACTGGTAGGCCTGGTTGGCCTGCAGCGTCTGGAACGCCTGGCTGCCCATCAGCTGCTGGTAGGCCTGGCTGGCCATCGCCTGCTGGTAGGCCTGGTTGGCCACGATGTCGCGGTAGGCCTGGCTGGCCAGCAGCGTCCGGTACGACTGGTTGTCCATGACCTGCCGGAACGCGTCGCTCCGCACCAGCTGCAGGACCTGGTCGTTCTGGAACAGGGCCTGGATCTCGGGGTTCTTGAGCGACACGTCGGCCTCGGTCATGGCCCGGCCGTGATACCGCGCCGCGGCTTCGACCCCGCCGATGGTGCCGGACTCGCCGCCCCGCGGCGGCCAGCCGGTCACGATCCCGGCGACGACGAGCACGATCGCCACCGCCGCGCTTCCGATGAGCACTGCCTTCCTGGACATGATCGCCTCCCCCATTCGTTCGGTGACGAGTCTCATTCCGTCGACGGCCCGTTGCAGGGTGGTGCGTGACGACGCACGAGCCGGCTGCGGCAGCGCGTCGAGGATTGCCCGTCTCAGGTGAGGCGGCGGCTCGCGGTTTCCGACGCGGTCGAACAGCTGCACGACCGACCGCAGCCCGGCCTCCAGCACCCTTGCTTCCGCATTCGTTTCGACCAGCGACCGGAAGGCGGCACGCTCTTCCGGGGTGTTCGCACCATCGATCTCCCGATGGATGAGCTCGACCTGGTCCTGTTTCAGCATCGCTATCGGACTCCTTCGCCCAGCGCCAGCCGCAGCCGCTCCCGCGCCGTGAACAGGCGTGACTTGACGGTTTCGACCGGGATCTCCAGCACGCCGGCGATCTCCTCGTACGAGAAGGACACGAAATGCTTCAGTACCACCAGGGCGCGATCGTCGGGCCTGAGGCCCATCAGCGCCCTCCCGACCCGGTCCTCCGCCTCCGCCCCGCGATCGGGTGGAGCCCCCGGCGCCAGGATGTCGGGCTCGTCCTCCAGCGTCACCGTCGGCTTCCGGCGCTTCAGCGCGTTCAGCGACTCGTTCACCGTCATCCGGTAGATCCAGCTGAAGAACCGGTACCTCGGGTCGAACGTCCGGAGCTTCACGAACGCGTTGAGGAACACCGTCTGCGTGACGTCCTCCGCGTCCTGCACGTTGTTGAGCATCCGGAGCGCCACGTTGAAGAGGCGCTGGTGGTAGCGATCGACGAGACCGGTCGCCGCGTCCCGTTGACCCTTCAGGTACCGCTCCACCAGGGTGCGGTCCTGCTCGTCCGCCTCAGCCCGTGTCTCTTTCAATTACAACTCAGACCGCCAAAGGTTGGAGAAGTGCGGAAATGGCCCGAGACAACGTGCACCGGGGCCCCCCCCTCGGCAATGGCGGGGCGGGGAGCGGGCGTCCCGGGGCGTCGGGCCGGCCCCCCCCAGCACCCGGTCCCCGCGGGCCTTGGTGCAGCCTCCCCCGCACCGGCCGGGCTGCCTGGCGATATTGCGGCGCCGGCAGTATCAAGCAGGGGCACGCCGGGGGGCGCGATGCGGCCAGGCTTCCGGATGACGATTGGCGCCGATCTGGGCGAGGTCGCCGGCGTGAACGCCGCCTTCTCCGGGTTCGCGGACGCGCACGGGCTGCCGGCCTCGATCCGCCGCAGCGTGAACGTGGCCCTCGACGAGCTCCTGACCAACACCATCTCGTACGGGTTCGCGGGGCGCGGCGGCGGCCAGGTGACGATCGAAGCGGAGCTGGGCGCGGACCGGCTGTCCGTCACCGTCACGGACGACGGCCGGCCCTTCGACCCGCTCGGTGTGGCTTCCCCGGACACCGCGCTCCCCGTGGAGCAGCGGAAGATCGGCGGTCTCGGCCTGCACCTGGTCCGACGGCTGATGGACGACGTCAGCTACGAGCGTCGCGCCGACCGCAACGTGGTCGTCCTGGCGAAGCGGCTGGCGAGCGGGAAGACGGGGTCACGACAAAGGAAAGCCCATGGACATCACCACCCGAACGCAGAATAACGTCACCCTCGTCGCCCTGGCGGGGAGTCTGGACAGCAACACGGCGCCGGACGCCCAGCAGGCGCTCGAGGGCGTCGTGGCGGGTGGCGTGCGGAAGGTCGTGGTGGACTTCACCGCGCTCGACTACATCAGCAGCGCCGGGCTTCGCGTCCTGCTCGGCACGGCCAAGCGGCTGCGCGAGGCGCCGGGCGGGGGCGCGCTGCGGCTGTTCGGCCTGAACCAGAGCATCCGGGAGGTGTTCGAGATCTCCGGGTTCGCGACCATCCTCGCCGTGTACGGCACGGAGGCCGAGGCGCTCAAGGGGTTGTAGGGGCGCCGGCAGCGGGAAGGCCCTACGGCCGGTGCCGCGCCTCCGCCTCCTCCAGCCGCTGCGGCGTCCCCACATCCAGCCACTGGCGGCCCGTCACGTCCATCGGACGGATGACGTAGCCGCGCTCGGCCAGGTCGAGATACAAATCCACGATCGGGAAGGCGCCCCGGCGCCGGGACAGACCGGGCAACGCGGGCTCCACGACGTGGATCCCGGCGAACGCCATCTCGCGCAGGGTGCCGGCGGGCGGGCGCACGCGTCGCTCCCCCCGCGGACCGGTCCAGCCCATCAGCCCCTCGTCGTCGAACAGCAGCCGCCGGCTCGACGCGCGGTCCTGCACCGCGAGCGTGGCGACCAGCCGGTCCGCGAGCTGCCCGCGGGCCGCGCGGTGCCCGGCCAGCAGCGCCGTCAGTGGGATTTCCGACAGCACGTCCACGGCGTGGACGAGGATCGGCCCGCCCTCGGTGAACAGCGGCGCCGCGTGCACGAGGCCGCCTCCGGTGTCGAGCGGACGGCCGGGCTCGTGCGACAGCGCGACCTCGACGCCGGGCGGCGTATTGGCCGCCAGCCACCGCGCGATCTGGTCGGCATGAGCGCAGGTGTTGATCACCAGCCGCGTCGCGCCCGCGTCCACCAGGCGGGCCATGACGTGGCCCAGCAGCGGCTTCTCGTGGACCGGCACGAGGGCCTTGGGGATCCGGTCGGTCAAGGGCCGCAGGCGCTCGCCCAGGCCGGCGGCGAGGATCATCGCCTCCATCAGAGCTTCCCGTGCTCCACGCGGACGGCGACGTGCGGGAAGCGGCTCCCGAGGTGCGCGGCCAGCTTCTCGGCGAAGTACACGGAGCGGTGCCGGCCGCCGGTGCAGCCGAACGCGACGGTGAGGCTGGCGAAGCCGCGGTCCAGCCACCCCTCGACGTGGGCGTCCACCAGCCCGCTCGCGTTGGTCCAGAACTCCTGCGCCGCGGCCTGCCGCTCGATGTAGTCCGCCACGGGCTGGTCGCGCCCGGTGAGGTCGCGCAGCGCCTCCACGTGGTGCGGGTTGGGGAGCGCGCGGCAGTCGAACACGTAGCCGCCACCGTGGCCACCCCCCTCGCCGTCGGCGGGGATGCCGTCGCGGTAGCTGAAGCTCTTGATCAGCACGGTGAGTGCGCTGCGCGCCCCGCGGTTCGGGGAAGGCGCGGTCCAGCGCTCGACGATGCGGCGGAACACCAGTTCCAGCTCAGGCAGCGCGAGCGGCAGGCCGGCCGCGAGCAGGTCGTCGAGGTTGCGGGCGGCGTGGGGCACGCTCTCGAGGAAGCGGCGCTTGCGCTCGAAGAAGCCGCGGTAGCCGTAGGCGCCCATCGCCTGCATCAGGCGCACCAGCACGAAGCCCGTGAACAGCTCGCGGAAGCGCGCCCGGTCCACCGGGTAGGCGCGCTCCAGCTCGTCCAGGTAGTGGTCGAGCAACTCCAGGCGCAGCGCCGGCGGGATGGCGGCTTTCGCATCGTACAGCAGCGACGCCACGTCGTAGTGCGGCGCGCCCTTGCGGCCGCCCTGGAAATCCACGAACCACGGCTCGCCGTCCCGGATCATCACGTTGCGCGACTGGAAGTCACGGTACAGGAACGTGTCGGCCGGCGCCTGGAGGAGGAACGCGGTGAGGCGGGTGAAGTCGCGCTCGAGCCGCTGCTCGTTGAACGGGACGTCGGCGAGCTTGAGGAAGTGGTACTTGAAGTAGTTGAGGTCCCAGCGGATGGACTGCCGGTCGAAGGCGCGGCGCGGGTAGGCCTTCGCGTAGTCCGCCACCCGGTGGCCCTCGACCTGGAAGCGCGGCAGGACGGCGAGCACGCGGCGGTACAGCGGGACGATTTCGGTGGGGAAGTCGCCGCCGCCCCCCCCGGTGCGGGCGGTACTCAGCGCCTGGAACAGGGTGGTGTCGCCCAGATCCTCTTCCAGCCACGCCCCGGCGGCCTCGTCCTCGGCGTAGATCTCGGGCACCGGCAGGCCGGCGGCGCGGAACGCCTTCGCGAACGAGAGGAAGGCGCGGTTCTCCTCGCGGTCGGGGCCGAGCGCGCCGATGGCGGTGCGCTCCTGGTCCCACACCAGGCGGAAGTAGTGGCGGGTCGAGCCGTCGGCGGCGAGATCGAGGAGGGCGTCTGGCCGGTGGCCGAAGCGCTCTTCGGCGAGGGAGACGAGGCGCTCGTGCATCGCCGTAACAACTTAGCCGGCGACCGGACGTGTGACTACGATTCCCGGCGGGTACGCGGACGAGGCGGAGGCGGTCAGGGCGTCGCGGGGGCGCCGGCGAGCAGCAGCAGACCGGCCACGCACAGCAGCACCCCGACCAGCATGCGGAGCGACACCTGCTCCCGGAACACCGCGGCCCCGACCGGTACCAGGAGAAGCGCGACCACCACATTGGAGACGAGGGAGGCCCGGTTCAGCCTCCATCCCTGTCGGTAGGCCAGGAGGAATCCCAGCTCGATCATGACGACCGCCAGGCCGAGGGCGAGGCTCGAGCGGCTCACGACCTGTGAGAGCCGGGCCGGCATCTGCCTGGTCGCGACGAGGATCGCGACGCACAGTGCGAGCGCCGTGGCGAACGCGGCCATGAGCGGAGCGAACGGGCTGAGGCTCTTCGGCATCGTCCGCTGGGCGAGGTGGTACAGCACCGAGCCGGCGACGGTCAGGAGCAGGGGCAGGTAGAAGCGCATCGGTTGGTCCATGGCGCCATCTCTGCCCTCGCAACCTCCGCCTGTCAAGGCAGAGCTGGGTGAGGCAGGTGCGGACGTCGTGAGGCCCGGCCAGGGCGTTCAGGCCCGTGCCGGCGTCCCCGGCCGGGCTGGGTTCGGCGTGCTCAGCGTCCGCTCCCCCACCACCACGCGCACCTGGTGCATCGCGCCATCATCCACGAGGGGAATGGCGGCGGGATCCACGGGGTGGCCGTCCAGCTCGGCCGTCGCGACCCCGCGGCAGCGGCGCTCGGGGTTGGCGACGGAGATCTCGTAGCCGCTTCGCCCGAAACGCCAGACGATGGCGTATTCGGGCCAGGCCGTGGGGATGCAGGGATCCAGCTCGAAGCTCGCGCCGTGGCGCTTGAGGCCGAGGATGCTCTCCAGGCCCGCGCGGTACAGCCAGCCCGCGGAGCCCGTGTACCACGTCCAGCCTCCGCGCCCGACGTGCGCCGGGTGGGCGTAGACGTCGCCGGCCGTGACGTACGGCTCGGCCTTGTAGCGCTCGACGCCCGCGGGGCTCCGCGTGTGGTTGATCGGATTGAGGAGGTGGAACAGCTCCACTGCCTCGTCGCCGTTCCCCAGCCGCGCGACCGCCATCACCGTCCACACCGCGGCGTGCGTGTACTGGCCCCCGTTCTCCCTCACGCCGGGCGGGTATCCCTTGATGTACCCGGGGTCTTGTGCCGACTGGTCGAACGGGGGAGTGAGCGCCAGCACCAGGCGGGCTCCTCGCTGCACCAGGTAGGTGCGCACGGCATCCATGGCCCGCTCGGCGTGCCTCGCGGGTGCGGCTCCGGACAGGACGGCCCAGGACTGGGCGATCGAGTCGATCCGGCACTCGTCGTTCTGCGCCGACCCCAGCGGGGTCCCGTCGTCGTAGTAGCCCCTGCGGTACCACTCCCCGTCCCACGACTGCTCGAGCATGGCCGCCAGGCGGCCGGCCTCGCTCGCGTACCGCGCCGCCCGCGCCGGGTCCCGCTGCTCGCACAGGGGGATGAACCGCGCCAGCACCGTGGACAGGAACCACCCGAGCCAGACGCTTTCGCCGCGGCCCTGGAGGCCGACCCGGTTCATCCCGTCGTTCCAGTCGCCGCTGCCGATCAGCGGGAGGCTGTGGGCGCCGGCCGTGAGGCCCTTGTCGATGGCGCGCACGCAGTGGTCGAAGACCGAAGCCGATGCGGCGGCGAGCGCGGGCTGCCCGTAGGCCGCCGTCTCGCCCGCGGCGAGGACCGGCGCCTCCAGGAACGGGACGACCTCGTCGAGGAGCCCCGAGTCGCCGGTGGTGCTCACGTAGTGCGCCACCGCGTACGGCAGCCACAGCAGATCGTCCGAGCAGCGCGTGCGCACGCCACGGCCGGAGGGCTCGTGCCACCAGTGCTGCACGTCCCCTTCGAGGAACTGCCGGCCCGAGGCCCGGACGAGGTGTGAGCGCACGAGGTCGGGCCTGGCCAGCGCGAGGGCCATGGCATCCTGGAGCTGATCGCGGAAGCCGAAGGCGCCCCCCGGCTGATGGAAGCCGGAGCGCGCCCACATCCGGCAGCTGAGGTCCTGGTACAGGAGCCAGCGGTTCATGAGGACGTCGAAGGAGTCGTCGGGCGTGCGCACCTGGACGGTCTCCAGGGTCTCGGCCCAGAAGCGCTCCACCGCGTCGAGGGCGACGTCTGCGGCGGCGACACTGCCGTGGCGGCGCACCAGCTCGAGCGCATGGTCGCGGTCTCTTCCCTGGCCGAGGATGAAGACGAGGCGCCGGCTCTGCCCCGGGGCCAGGCTGATCCTGACCTGCAGAGCGGCGCAGGGATCGAGTCCGGCGCCGAACTGGCCCGTTGGAGCGCGGCGATGCAGGGCGGACGGCCTGGACAGCGAGCCGTTGCGCCCCAGGAAGGCGAGCCGGTCGCCCGTCGCCCAGCTCGACGCCTCGCTCGCGTGGGCGAACGCGACCCGGCCCGCGAACTCCTGGTTGTAGGGGTTCGTCGCCAGCACGGCGCCGGTGTCCGGGTCGAGCGCCGTTCGCACGTGCAGCCGTTCGCCGCTCTGCGGCGGCCCGAGGCACCACTCGTTGTAGGCGAACACGCTCAGTCGGCGGCGCCGGTCGGTCCGGTTGGTGAGGGTCAGGGTCGAGAACTTCACCGGGTCCTTCGCATCCGCGAAGACCGCGACTTCCTGGAGAACGCCGTGGGAGGCGTGCGTGAAGCGGGAGACCCCGGCGGCGTGCCGCGTCACGAACCGGCCGCTCTCGCGCGTCCGCCGCATCGGCCCCGGCGTGGGCGACCATACGTCGCCCCGGTCTTCGTCCCTCAGGAAGAGGGCTTCGGAGGTGGAGTCGGTCACGGGGTCGTTGGCGAAGGGCGTGAGGCGGTTCTCGCGGCTGTTTTCCGCCCACGTGAACGCCGACCCCGAGGCCGAGACCACGGTGCCGAAGCCGGGGTTGGCCATCACGTTCACCCAGGGCAGCGGCGTCTCCTGGTCCCCGTCGAGCGCGACGACGTACTCGCGGCCGCCGGCGGCGAATCCGCCGGTGCCGTTGGCGAAGGTGAGGGCCGGGATCTCGATCTCGCCGTCGTCCGGCCGGGAAGCCGGGCGCGGAGGTGGCGGCGGCTGCTGCTCCTCCTTCCACTCGGGCTCGGAGTACGGCCAGTCCAGCTGCTCCGACAGCTTGCCGCGAGCTCCGCTCAGGATCACCCGGGCCACGCTGGCGAGCAGGGTGCGCTCGTCCGCGCTCATCCGGTCGCCGCGCAGCAGGTACACCCCGCCCGGCCGGTGCTTCCACGCTCCCCAGGGACCGGTGTCGAGGAGCGCGGCGAGCTGGACGTGCAGCTCGTCCACGTAGCTCACCGGATGCTCGTTCAGGATCACGACGTCCGCGCTCAGGCCCTTGAGCCGCCAGTACTCCTGGGCCTGGAGGATCTGGACGACGAGGGGGAAGTCCTTCCCCTCGACGACGGGTACCAGGAGGATGGGGAGGTCGCCGGAGATTCCGTGGGCCCACAGGCCCGGCTGGCCGAGGACGTTGCGCTCCAGGACCTCCGGCCCCGCCCGCAGCGAGGCGTCGGCGTACAGCAGCCGCGAGGCCAGGCGCTCGAACAGCTGGGCCTCGTCGGCGGTGATGCCGAGGTGCCGCAGGGTGCTCTGCGCGTGCGTGAAGGCCAGCGAGAAGGTGCGCGCCGCGGCGCTGGGGTCGTGGTACTTGTGCGCCATCGCCAGCGCGCCCTCCCGGGTCAGGGCCATCCCCGTCGAGAAGGACATGCGCACGAAGGCACCCGGGGCCAGGCGGATGCGCTGGCACAGGCTGACGATCGGGTCCAGCACCGCCCCGGTGGTGCCGGAGAGCGCCCGTCCGTCGAGGGCCGCCGGATCCTCGGGGCCGTGTCCGCGACCCAGGAACCGCCCGCGGTCGGTCTCCCACTCCACCGGCCCCTGCATCCTCCGCTCCACGCTCAGCACGTGCACCGCCCACACCCGCGCCTCGTCCCGCGCGCTCGGCCGCCGGGTGCAGACCAGCGCGGCGCTCTCGGGCAGGTACTCGGTCTCGACGAACAGCTTGCTGAAGGCGGGATGGGCCAGGTCCTCGGCGACCGGGGCCAGGGCGATCTCGGCGTAGCTCGTGATCTCCAGCTCGCGAGGCCGGTCGCTCTGGTTGGTCACGGTCAGGCGGCGCACCTCGACGTCGTCCTCGGTGGAGACCGCGACGTCGAGCTGCGTCGCGATCTCCTCGTCCAGGCGGCGGAACACGGCCCGCTCGGGCCGGAACGTGACCAGGTAGTCCTCGGGCTCCCGGTCCGTAGGATGGTAGGCCGCGGACCAGACCGACCCGCTCCGCACGTCGCGCAGGTAGAGGAACTGGCTCCCCAGGTCGCGGGTCGAGTCCTCGCGGTAGCGGGTGACGGCGCGGCCGCGGCACAAGCTGGCCCCGCCGCCGGCGTTGGTGACGATGGCCGTGTAGGTGCCGTTCGACAGGAACTGCGCGTGAGGGAACCGGGTGTGGGGCGACCGGAAGCGCCGGACCGCGACCGCGGACGCCGGCGCCGTCACCCGGGTCTCCTCGGCGGGCCGGGGCTGGGTGATGGGAGCGTGGCGCGGCGCGCGCTCCTGCAGCAGCAGGGCGGTGGCCTTCACGCGCGGATCGGCGTGGAGGCGCTGCACCATCGCGTCGCCCTGCAGGGCGTTGGCCAGCGCGACCAGGCTCATTCCCTGGTGATGGGCGAGGAAGGCCTGGACGACGACCCCATGGGTGCCGTGGGGTCGGGGCTCGCCCGCGCTCTCGCCTTCGTCCGGCTTGCGGTGGGTGTAGTCGATGGCCTCGTAGAAGCCGTACGCGCCGTCCAGCCCTTCCCGGGCCAGGCGCCGCAGGTTGTGCGCGGCCCGCTCGGGGTCCACCATGGCTGCGAGGGCGGTGGCGTAGGGGGCCACCACCAGCTCGTCGCCGAGACCCCGCTTGAGCCCGAGGCCGGGGACGCCGAAGGCCTTGTACTGGTACGTCCCGTGGCGGTCCACGACGTTGAAGGCCGACTCGGAGATCCCCCAGGGCACGCCCTGCTGCCTCCCGTATTCCATCTGGCGGCGAACGGCCATGCGGCACGACTGATCGAGGAGGGTCCCGGGGTAGCTCCGCATCACCAGCAGCGGCATCAGGTACTCGAACAGGCTGCCGTTCCACGAGAGGAGCGTCGGCGCGCCGCCCACGCTCGTGAGCAGCCGGCCCAGGTGGAACCAGTGACCGTCCGGGACGTCGCCCTTGGTGATGGCGACGAAGCTCGCCAGGCGGGCCTCGGACGCCAGCAGATCGTAGTACGACGGATCGAGCCGGCCCGGGCCCTCGGCATCCGCGAGGCGATAGCCGATGGCGAACACCTGCCGCTGCCACTCGTAGAGAAAGTCGAAGTTCATGCCGTCGACGAACCCGAGCGCGCGCGAGGCGAGCGCTTCCAGGCTCGTCGCGAACCCATCGGGCCCGGCGGTCGGGGCCGCCAGGAGTGCGGCGAGCGAGCGCGACCAGAACGTCGCGTCGGCGCACGCGCCGGAGGTGGCGCCTTCCGGCTCGAACGCTGCGATGGCTTCGGTCAGCGCGGGCACGAGCTCGGCGGCGCGGGCCAGCTTCTGGTCCGCGTCCCCGGGAATCTCCAACCCGCGCAGCACGGAGCCCACCGCCGCGGCCAGGCGCTCCCTCGCGTCCCGGTTCGCGGCCGGCGCGTCCGCCGGACGGGCCAGGCATAGCAGGGCCAGCTGCGCGGTGTCGGCAAGCCCGTCGCAGACCTGCGCTGCGGACTGGGGCTCGCGGGCCAGCCGGCGCAGGCCCTGGGCCAGCGTCAGCAGCGCGCCCGCGAGGTTGCCGCTGTCCACCGTCGAGACGTAACGGGGGGGCAGCGGCGCCAGCGTCCTCGTGTCGTACCAGTTGAACAGGTGGCCTTCGAAGCGCTCCAGCTCCTCCGCGGTGGACAGCGTGGCGTCGAGCCGCTCGACCAGCTCGGGCGTGCGGATGAAGCCCAGGTCGTGGGCGGCCAGGGTCGAGAGGAGCCCCATCCCGATGTTGGTGGGGGACGTCCGGTGGGCCACCGTCGGCGCGGGCGTCTCCTGGAAGTTGTCCGGCGGGAGGCCGTGGTCTCCGGCGCCCATGAAGGTCTCGAAGTAGCGCCAGGTCTTGCGCGCGGCGAGACGGAACAGGCGCCGATCGTCGGAGCCCAGGGGACGCCGCTCGGCCGCCACCGGCCGGCTGAGCCAGTAGGCCACCAGCGGGGCGGCCATCCACAGGGCGATGAGGGGGCCGGCCACGGGGAGGCTGCCCGGCTGAGCGGCGGCGATCAGGGCGAGGAAGACCGCGGCGATGAAGGGGCTGGCCGCCATCCCGGTGAGGAACAGCAGCGCGCCGGCCCTGGCGCTCAGGCCGGCGGCCCGGGCGGTGGTCGCGGCCGCGGTCTCCCACTCGAGCAGGCGGCGCTGGGTGATCACCAGGCGAACCAGGGTGAGACCGATGGCGTGGGCCATCTTGTAGGCCTGGTAGGCGAGGAACGTGATCTGCAGCAGCGTCTGCGCGCCGGCGGTGCTCGCGTCCTCGCCCAGCATCCGCAGGAACACGCGCACCGGCTGCTGGGGCGCGGGGCCGGCACCGAACCGGACGGCCAGCGGGTAGAGCGGGAAGGCGATCGCGGCGAGCACCGCGACGGTCCAGACCAGGGACTCGCCCGGCAGCACCAGCCAGGCCAGGGCGAGGAAGGCGACGGTGGCGGGAGCCACCAGCGTGCGCCTCAGGTTGTCGAAGATCTTCCAGCGGGCGATGACCGGGAGGCGGTTGCGCTCCAGGCCGCCGCGGGTCGGGACCCAGGGGAACAGCCAGGCCAGGATCTGCCAGTCGCCTCGCGCCCAGCGGTGCTGCCGCCGGGCGTGCGCGAGCACGCTCGCCGGGTAGTCGTCCACCACCTCCACGTCGGTCACCAGCGCGGCCCGGGCGTGCAGGCCCTCGAACAGGTCGTGCGAGAGCAGCGCGTTCTCCGGCACGCGGCCTTCGAGGGCGGCCGTGAAGGCATCCACGTCGTAGAGGCCCTTGCCGGTGTAGGTCCCCTCCGTGAACAGATCCTGGTAGGTGTCCGAGACCGCGGTGGTGTAGGGATCGACGCCGGTGTGCCCGGCGTACACGCGGGCGAACAGCGAACCCGCGGCGCTCGCCATCGTCACGCTGACGCGCGGCTGGAGGATTCCGTAGCCCTCGGTGACCCGGCGCAGGCGCGGGTCGAAGTGGGGACGGTTCAACGGGTGGGCGATGATGCCGATGAGCTTCCGGGCCGCGTGCAGGGGGAGCTGCGTGTCGCTGTCCAGCGTGATGCAGTAGCGGATGCCGGGCAGCACCGCCGGATCGCCGACGTGGACGCGGTAGCTCGTGTCCGTGGCGCCGCGCAGCAGGCGGTTGAACTCCTCGAGCTTCCCGCGCTTGCGCTCCCAGCCGATCCACGACCGCTCGCCGGGGTTCCACTGGCGCACCCGATGGAACAGGTGGAAGCGGTCGGTGCGCCCCTGGCCGATCCGCGCGTTCAGGTCCATGACGCCGGCGCGGGCGGCCTCCAGGATCCCGGCGTCGTCCGGCAGCTCCGCCGTGGGAGCGTCGGCGAAGTCGCCGAGAATGGCGAAGTGGATCCGCGGATCGGCGTTGCCCAGCGCCAGGACCTCCACGTGCTCGAGCAGCTCGGCCACCCCGGCCACGCTCGTGAGCAAGGTCGGCACGACCACCATCGTCCGCGCGTCCTCGGGGACGCCGGCCTGGAAGTCGAGCCGGGGCAGGCGGCGCGGCGGCACGAGGTGCGCGGCCAGGCGTTGCACGAGGGAGATGACGAACTCGCTGGCGGGCAGCAGGAGGAGCGCGGCGGTCCAGGCCTGCGTCCACCAGCCGCCGCCCAGGGCCCGGACGTACGCGAGGGCGGCGACCAGCAGGGCGGCCGTGAGGAGCGCGATCGATCCCAGGTAGACGGCGGTGGCGTGGGCGAAGAGCACGCGCCGCGCGCGATCGGCGAGGCGCGGACGGTACGCCACGTCGGTCTCGAGGCCGGGCCGGCCCCGGCCGATGAGGTGGTAGCCCACGTGCGCCGCGCGCTCGCCGGCCGACGTGAGCTCGGCCGCCTGCCGGGCACTGGCCACGCAGCGGAGCGCCACTCGGACCTGCCCCTCCCCGGTGGCCTCCGCCAGTTCCTCCACCGCCTGCCGGTAGCGGTCGCGGCTGAGGAAGTCCATTCTCGCGTAGACCGCGGCCGGGTCGCGCTGCAGGACCTGCTCGACCAGGCTGACGTGCTCGAAGAACAGCATCCAGTCGAGGGTGGAGCAGAGCCGCAAGCTGGTGATGGCGTTCGCCACGGAGACCTGGGCGGCGGCCTGGGCCTGGTGCTCGGTCCGGATGGCATCCTCCGCCGTGATGCCCTGCGCGGCGAGGCGCTCCTCGACGGCGGCGCGCACGGGAGAGACCAGCGGCCCGTACTCGCGCATCCGCTGCAGGAGGCGCACCACGTAGGCCGTCTCCAGGACCTCGGGGAGGGAGCCCAGGGGCGCCGCGGCTTCGGCGCCGATGCGGGCCAGGAAGCGGTCGGCCACCAGGCGCGCGTCCCGGCCCCGGAGCGTCTCCTCCGCCAGTCGCCTCAGGTTCTCGACGAGCGCGACCCTGAGCACGCTGGGCCAGGCCCACAGCTCGCCGATGGTCAGGGGCGCCACCGTCTGGTAGGCGGTCACGAAGCGCACGAGCTGGTGCCGGTCCAGGCGGCCGTCGGTGTGGCGGATCAGCTCCAGGGCCATGGCGTAGACGCGCGCGATGCCGGCCGTCTCCCGCGGGGCCAGCGTGGGCAGGTCCCGGTAGTACTGGCGGGGCAGGTCGTGCCGGATGCCCCGGATCTCGGACTCGATGAGGTGGAAGTTGTCGAGCAGCCACTCGGCCGCCGGGGAGACGAACTCGCCGCGGTGGACGTCGCCGGCGAGGACGCGATAGGCCTCGCGCAGCACCCGGGCGTCGTCCTCGAGGCGGGAGAAGAAGGCTCGGCCCCCGCGGTGCGGGTTACGGGCGAGGGTGAAGCTCGCGGCGAGGGCCCTGGCCCGCTCTTCCAGGCGTTCGAGGCTGAGGAGCTCGCCGCGAAGGGGCTGCTGCGTCTCGGGGCGGCGGCGGCCGCCGAACAGGCGGAGCAGCGGTCTCAGGACGTCGGCCACGGCGAACTTCCTCTTGATCCGCGTGTCGGAGCCGGCGGCCCGGAACCGGGCACAGGCGTGCAGGGCGCCGCTGGGCCGCGCGCGCCCACCCGCGTACGGCCTCCTCAGGCTCGGCGGGCGATGGTTCCCTGCGGCCGCGGGCGCGCCGAAGGAAGGGTCGCCCGCTGGGCTGCCGCCGGGGCGGCATTCGTTGCGACGTCGGCTGATGGAGGTTGCTGGCTCTGCACTGCCGGCGCGTCGCCAAACACGTGCACATCGAGCCAGGCCCCGAACTGGCGATCCAGGTCATCGGGCGAGGCCCCGGCGACTTGCGGGCTCACCATCCGTCGCCTGCCCGCGAGCATCAGATACCAGCTGGGTGGCATCTCGGGCTGCTGGCGCTTCTCGTCGGCGGGCTGCCCCTCGTACGACACGAAATGAAAGGACTGCCCCCGATGGACGAGGCGGTGTTGCTGCGTCCTGTAGATACTCATGCTGCCCTAGTTGGCCGGGCTAGAGGGAGGGTGTGCGACGTGCCCGGCCCGGGAAGACTCCGCAATCTACCTGGTTTTCAGGGATTCCGCTGCGGCGGGCGCCGTTTG
>Ga0335082_10004471_pt1 | contig 15244 bp, 14 predicted proteins | sample Lox_Sample_41_FD_206718 | JGI IMG/M metagenome (GOLD analysis project Ga0335082, IMG submission 206718) | Soil microbial communities from Loxahatchee National Wildlife Refuge, Florida, United States - Lox_Sample_4.1 | ecosystem: Environmental > Terrestrial > Soil > Wetlands | place: USA...
ATAATATCGCCGTTACATTTGGCGACGATCTCTTCGACAACGCCGACATCCGCGGCCACTAGATACCCCGCGCCGAGGGCCAGAAGAGGGATGAACAATTTCATAAATACCATTATGGCGGATGTGAGGGCCCCTGACGGCAACCCTCCTGCAGCCCCCGGATTGTCCTACGCTGGCCACCGTTTCCCGAGAACGAACACTCCAGTCTTCGTCCCAAGCGCCAAATGAAGGAGTACCAGATGCTTGTTGATGGCACGGCAGTTGCGGGTCTGCGAGACCATGCTGCTACAGGATTTCCGCTACGCCATCCGTACCCTGTTCAAGAGCCCAGGCTTTCTCGCGGTGGCCGTCCTGTCACTCGGGCTCGGCATTGGAGCCAACACCGCGATTTTCAGCCTGATCAACGCCGCTATGCTCCGTGCGCTGCCCGTCGTGAACCCGGACCAGCTTGTCCTGCTTACCGACCCTGGATCGAGTGGTGTTGCCCTGGAGACCAGAGAATGGGGCGTACGCAACATCCTGTCTTATCCCGAATTCATTGAACTGCGCGCCCACAATAGCGTGTTTTCCGGCGTGTTCGCCGCGCAGAGCGCACCAAGCGACCTGGACGTCTTTACTGGACGAGGCGGCAGCGAGCAGTCCACCAAAGCCCATGTCCAGCTTGTATCGGGCGAGTTCTTCAATGTCTTGGGCATCGAGCCCATCTTGGGCCGGGCCTTCACGCCGCAGGAGGACCAGGTCCCGGGAGCCAATCCTGTTGCGGTGATCTCCTACGGCTTCTGGCAACGTGAGTACGGCGGCGATCCGCGCGTGGTGGGCAGCACGATTCGCGCGGGGCAGGCAACCTTTCATATTCTCGGCGTAGCACCGTCCGGGTTCCATGGAATGCTGGTCGGATCGGATCTCGACGTCTGGCTTCCGATCACCATGCAAGAACAGGTTCTTCGCGGCCGGAACTATCTGAAACCCGTGGACACTCTATGGCTTCAAGTGATGGCGCGCCTAAAACCGGGATTGTCTCCCAAGACGGCCGAAGCAGGAATCAACGTGGCCTTCCAGCAGATCCTCAGGGGATGGGCTGCGGATCTCCCGACCGACAAGGAGCGCACGCAGATGCTCGGTCAGAAGATCGTGCTGCGAGCCGGCGCGAAAGGCGCGTCCGAAGTGCGTGATCAGTTCTCGGACGCGCTCCTGATGCTGATGGCCATGGTTGGCCTGGTCTTGCTGATCGCCTGCGCAAACATTGCCAACCTGATGCTGGCTCGGGCCAGTGGGCGCCAGCGCGAGATCGGAATTCGGGTGGCGCTGGGAGCGGGCCGTGCCCGGCTAATCCGTCAACTACTGACCGAGAGCATTCTGGTTGCCGCACTCGGCGGGATTCTGGGAGCTTTCCTGGCGGTCTGGGGCACCGATGTTTTGCTGGCGATGGTGTCCGTAGGCATCATCGACCTATCACTTCAAGTGCAAGGCGATTCTCGCGTCTTTGTTTTCACTGCCGCCCTGTCGCTGGTCACCGGCATTTTGTTCGGCCTGGCGCCGGCGCTGCGGGCTTCAAAGCTGGACGTAAATCGAAGCCTGGCGGCCAATGCTCGCGGCTCAATCGGAAGCCGGAGCGGAATTCAGACGGGCCGCGCCCTCGTGGTGGCGCAAGTAGTGTTGTCCCTGCTGTTGCTTATGAGCGCGACGCTATTCGTGCGCAGCCTCCACAACATGGCGATCCAAAAGCTCGGCTACGATCGCGAGCATATCTTAATAACTCAGATCGATCCGATCTCGTCAGGGTACAAGGGTGCATCTACACTGGCGCTTTACCAGCAGATTCGGGAACAACTGCGAGTCATTCCCGGCGTACAGGCTGTGACTCTGTCCAACGTGAGCTTGTTCGGCGGCGATTCCGGAGATAAGATTTCGCTCGACAGCCCGATGCCGCAGAACCCCGACGATCGACGGTCGCGTTGGACGCTTGCCGGGCCGGATTATTTCAAGACCGTGGGCATTCCATTGCTCCGCGGGCGAGAGATCGATGCCGCGGATGCCGCACGCGGCGCTCAAGTTTGTCTGGTCAACGAGGCGTTCGCGAAATTCTTCTTCGCGAATTCCGATCCGATCGGCAGGCACGTCACCGACGAATACCCGACCACGCGCGAGACTTACGAAATCATTGGTGTAGTCGCCGACGCCAAGGAACACAGCGTCGGTGAAAAGCCTCGGCCGCGATTCTACGCCAACATTTTTCATCCGATCGGAACGGTAGAACACGTGACGTTCCTACTACGAACGTCGAGAGATCCGGCCGGAGTCATCGGGGCAGTACGCCGCACAATTGCCGCAGTGAACCGGACGCTCCCCGTTCTCAGCATTCGTTCTCTCGAAGAACAAATTGATCGCCGTCTGACCACCCAGCGTCTGCTTGCTGAGCTGGCCTTGTTTTTCGGGGCCCTGGCACTGCTGATGGCGGCGATCGGGCTCTATGGCGTGATGTCCTACTCGATCAGCCGCCGGACCGGCGAAATCGGCGTCCGCATGGCGCTGGGCGCGTCAACGAGGGGCGTGATCTGGATGGTATTACGCGAGACCCTGCGGCTCGTGGCTATAGGCGTCGCCATCGGATTGCCGTGTGCCTTGGCATTGGGCCGCTTAATCGCGAATCGCCTATTCGGTCTAACACCTTCAGATCCGCTGACGATCGCGCTGGCGATCCTGATCATCCTCGTAGCGACGATGATGGCTGGCTTTGTCCCGGCTCACCGCGCATCGCGTATAGACCCCATGCAGGCCCTGCGTCTCGATTAGATCGGTATTCTTCCCAGCTCTACAAGCGCGTTCTGATTCCACCCGCGGTGTTTGAAGAGCTGATGCATCCGGCTGCCCCAAGCCAGGTCCATGACTGGCTGGTAAGTCAGTCAAAAAGGATCTCGCTGGCCGTCATCAGCTCGGCGTCGAAGTCAGTAGGTAGCGTGCCAGTCGTACCAGAACGAATAAAGCGGCCTTTCGATAGAAAAGAAGGACCGCCTTTCCCGCAAATAGGTAGACCGTGCTTTCTCGAAATTCATCCAATCGCCCGGTATGTCCTCACCCCACGGACCACTAGATCCGTGAGTGAACTGGAACCGCAAATTCGCAATGCGTGCCCGATCCGTAAACTTCTCCGCGATCCCGGCGAGCCACTCGGGGCGACGCTGGGTTGCTCCGTTCACCAGCCCCAGGCAGAAGTGTTTGAGGCCGGTCGCCCGCACCGGAATCCACCCACACTGGTTCACCAGCTTGAATCGCGTATAGCCAAGATCTCGAAGCAATGACAGCATCCCCACCGCCTCTTCTTCGGAGAGTACCGCGGAATCTCCGACACACTCGGACTCCACCGACAGATATTTGGGAAGACTACCCCCACCGAGCGCATTGACGCAAAGACTGTCATTCCCTTCGATGTCGATCTTTAGATAATGTGGAACACCATACTCCGCAAGAATTTGCGAAAAGGGCACAACAGACACCGAGATCGATTCATGAACTGCGCCATTTCGCGATGCGATGGTCTTGTTAAAGGAACTCCAATCGAGGTGCTCGCACATCCAAAAGGTCGCGGTCCCCGCAGTCTCCGCGATGCCGACGTTCAATAGGATGAGCCGCTTAGCCGCGATCTCGTTCGCAAATCTGAGTTTCGCCCTTTTGACCATCAAGGGATTCGCGTCGATCGCAACGACAGTGTAGCCGCGGAAGAGATAGTAGGCTGTATCCTGGCCATCGAACAGGCCCACGTCATAGATCAGATCGGAACGTACTCCTGTCATCGACCGCCAAGATAACGATTATACGTCCCGTTGAATAAGGACCGGCCAAGTGCCAACAGAAATGACCTAATAGCCTTTTCCCCGAGATTTCTTTAACCACGAACCCACCTTAGTATAGGCCCCGCTCTTTGCTGGGGACTACGTAGCTCGCTAGCCACTGGAGGCCTGAAGGACCGCGTCCGTCGGGCGATAAGAGTCCTGTAACCCTTCGCAAGCGCGTGTTATTTCTTGGTCGTCACGAATGTCTTTGCAGCTTCAAGAATTCAGAAACCGCTCCGTGATCCAGTTAGAGGACTCGATAACTCTGAACTGTGCCTCCGAGCTGCGCGACTTGCTACTGCAGGTGCTGAATTCCAAGAACCAAATTGAGATCGACGTAAGCCGGGTTACTGAGTTCGATCTTTCCGCACTTCAGATACTTTATGCCGCCCGTCTGGCCGCGAATCAAACGGGAGCCGGTCTCTCCACCGCAAGCCCCGTCCCGGAGGTGGTGCGCGCGGCAATCCAAGAATCTGGAATCGAGCTGATTTTTGAGTCCCCTAGTCAGGAGGCACGGTAGACGATGGCCAAAGTCATCCTTACCGTGGACGATTCCTCCAGTATCCGCCAATTGGTGCGTTTTACCCTCTCCGGCGCCGGGTACGAGGTGATCCAAGCCGTTGACGGGCAAGATGCTCTGGCGAAGCTCACGGTGCCCGTTCATCTGATCGTCACCGACCTCAACATGCCGAATCTGGACGGCATTGAGTTGATTCGCCAGGTACGCACCCGCCCGGCCTACAAAGGAATCCCGATCCTGATGCTGACTACCGAATCCCAGGACGCCAAGAAGCAGGCGGGGAAGGCGGCCGGCGCTACCGGTTGGATTGTAAAGCCCTTCAGTCCGGAACAGCTTCTGGCGGTGATTCGGAAGGTGCTGGGATGATCGACGCAAACCGCCAGGCATTCCAAGAGGAAGCACGGGAACTGCTGGCTGAACTCGAGTCGGCGCTGCTCGCACTGGACGACCGGCCCAGCGACATGGACCTGATTCAACGGACGTTTCGCGCGCTGCACACCATCAAAGGCTCCGGGTCCATGTTCGGCTTTGATGAAATGTCCCGTTTCACGCATCAGGTGGAAACGGCATTTGACCACGTACGCGAAGGACGTTTGGCGGTGACTCCGGATCTGGTGAACATCACCCTGGCAGCCGGCGACCAGATTCGATCGATGCTCGAGGGCAGCGAAGCGAACGAGAATTCCGGAGAGCCCCAGGACATTCTAGAGAAGCTCGCTCGCCTGGTGCCTCCCGCCGCCATTTCTGATCATGTCGCTGCCCGGGTCTCCTCTCCAGCAATGCAGCGCAAATGGCGAATCAGCTATAGGCCTGCCCCGGCGATCTTCCTGCACGGGACGAATCCGCTCCTGTTGCTTCGCGAACTGCGCGAGTTCGGCAGGCTCGAGGTCGCCATTAACACGACCGCACTGCCTGACATCCGCCAAATGGACCCGGAGAGCTGCTATCTCGAATGGGACCTCACGCTAGAAACTACCAAGGGGCTCGATGACATCCGCGGTGTCTTCATCTTCTGTGAAGACGATTGCGAACTGACCATCGAGGACCTCAGCGCGCAACCTGCTAGTGGCTCCTCAGAGAGCACCGCGGCCAAGAAAGCGGATCTCACCCGCGAACCATGGACGCTCGGCTCTTGGGAACGCCGCCGCGACCCCTACTCGATCGGCGGCGAAAAGGTTAGCATTCGCGTCTCGACCGAGAAGGTCGATAGCCTCATCAACTACGTCGGCGAGTTGGTGGTTGTCCAAGCCCGGCTGAGCCAGATCGCCTCGAATTCGAACACCGGCGAGCTGCGCCTTGTGGCTGAAGAAGTGGAGCGGCTCACCTCGGGTCTCCGGGATCATGCCATGAGCATGCGCATGTTCCCGCTCAAGAATACCTTCGAACGGTTTCGCCGCCTGGTGCATGATCTCACCTCGGACCTGCACAAGGAAGTGGAATTCACCACTGGCGGCGCGGACACCGAGCTGGATAAGACGGTAATCGACCAGTTGAACGATCCGCTGCTGCACCTGATTCGCAACAGCATGGATCATGGGATTGAAGCGCCAGAAGTTCGCGCCGCGGCTGGAAAACCACGCGTGGGCCGGATACACCTGTCAGCCGCTTATTCCGGCGCCAATGTGCTGATCGCCGTGAGTGACGATGGTTGCGGGTTGGACCGCGAAGCCATTCGTGGGCGGGCGATCGAAAAAGGCATGATCTCGCCCGACGCGCAGCTCACCGAATCAGAGGTTTTTGGCCTGATTCTGGCGCCCGGCTTTTCCACCAGCAAACAAGTGACGGATCTGTCCGGACGCGGAGTCGGCATGGATGTGGTCCGGCGTAGTGTCGAAAGTTTGCACGGATTGTTGGAAATCACCAGCGCGCCCGGCGAAGGTACCACGGTCACGTTGCGGCTTCCCTTGACCTTGGCGATCATCGATGGACTTCTGGTCCGCGTCGACGCCGCGCACTTCGTGGTGCCGCTTGCGAGTGTCCTCGAATGCGTGGAACTGACGGCGGAAGATGTGAGCGGAGCGCATGGAAAATGCCTGGCGAATGTGCGCGGGGAGTTGGTGCCCTATATTCGCCTGCGCGAGTGTTTCCGCGTGCCTGGCCGCAGGCCGGAGATCGAGCAGATCATGATCGTCGAAACGAGCGATGGCCGTCACGGTCTGGCTGTCGACGAGGTGCTCGGAGATCACCAGACAGTGATCAAGAACCTCGGCCGCGTTTATCGACACGTACAAGTGGTCTCCGGCGCCACAATTCTCGGCGACGGCACCGTAGCGCTGATTCTAGACCCCCAAAGATTGGTACAGCAGTCTATCCGCGCGGCAACGTATAAGCTGCGCGACTCGAGTCAAGAGACTCGTGCACTGAGGAATTAACCCGGAGCCCGCTAGCGATTCCGGAAAACATCTCGGTTCCGCCATCATTCCGGTTGAGGGGATGGCGGCCAGGAATCCGAAAGAAAGAGCCATTACCGCATGCTACGAACACAAGACAAACGTAAGACCAATGGACATGGAACGGGGAACGGCATCAACGCCGTGCCCGCGCGCAACGGCCACGCGAAGGAGGACGCCTTCAACGAGGCCCAGCTTTTCGATCTGGTGCCCACGCCAGTGATTGTTCTGGACCGCGATCACACTATCCTGGCGATCAACCGGGCGGCTGCTAACGTCGCCGGACGCACCAAAGAGGCCTCGATCGGGGCCAAGTTTTGGGACCTGTTCGATAATGCGGCATGCCGGGCCGGGACTTGCACCCTCGTCAAGGCCATTCAGACCGGCGCCACGGTAACGGGCACAGCGTCCATGAAGGTGCAAGGAAGGGACGTGCCTCTGCGCACCATCGTGTCGCCTTGGCATGACGCCAACAATCAGATTGCCGGCGGCATTGCGATCCTCAATGACGCCAGCGAGGAGGCTCTTGCCTCCGGCGAAGTCTCCCGTCTGGTAGCGGCCTCCCGCGCGGGTAAGCTTAGCGAACGAGGGAAAGCGGATCAATTCCAGGGAACTCAGCGGGACTTGATCGAGGGAATTAACGCTATGCTCGACGCGATCATAGGACCGCTTCAGTTCTCCGCCGGATACGTGGATCGCATCAGCAAAGGCGATATCCCACCGAAGATCACCGACGCCTATCAAGGCGACTTCAACGAGATCAAGACCAACCTGAATGCTTGCATCGATGCTCTCGGCGGCCTCATAGCCGGCATGAAGCACATGTCGGACGAGCACAACCTGGGCGACATCGACGTAGCCATCCCGGCGGACAAGTTCCAAGGCGCTTATCGCACCATGGCCCAAGGCGTCAACGACATGGTCGCCGGACACATCGCCGTTAAGAAAAAGGCGATGGCCTGCGTAGACCAGTTCTCCAAAGGCAACTTCGACGCGCCGCTCGAGCAGTTCCCTGGCAAGAAGGCGTTCATCAACGACAACGTGGAACGGCTGCGCGGCAACGTGAAATCATTCATCGCCGAAATGCAGCGCATGTCGGACGAGCACAACAAGGGCGACATCGATGTGGCCATCCCGGCGGATCGTTTCGAGGGCGCGTTCCGCGTCATGGCGCAAGGCGTCAACGACATGGTGTCCGGTCATATCGCCGTCAAGAAAAAAGCCATGGCCTGCATCGCCGACTTCGGTCGCGGCAATATCGACGCGCAACTCGAGAAGTTCCCGGGCAAGAAGGCGTTCATCAACGACACCATCGAACAGCTCCGCGCCAACCTCAAATCGTTTATCGCCGAGATGAGCCGGATGTCTGACGAGCACAACAAGGGCGACATCGACGTAGTGATTCCCACCGAGCGCTTCGAAGGCGCATTCCGTGTCATGGCGCAGGGCGTCAACGACATGGTCGCCGGCCACATCGCCGTTAAGAAGAAAGCCATGGCCTGTATCGCGGAGTTCGGCCGCGGTAACTTCCAGGCGCCGCTCGAGAAGTTCCCGGGCAAGAAGGCGTTCATCAATGACACGATCGAGCAGGTACGCACACACCTGATTAGCGTCATCCAGGATATGGACGGCCTGGTCCAGGCAGCCGTTCAAGGCAAGCTTGAAACCCGCGCCGATGCATCCAAGCACAGCGGCGACTTCCGCAAGATCGTCGATGGCGTGAATCGCACGCTCGATGCCGTGATCGGGCCGTTGAATGTGGCCGCCGATTACGTAGCGCGCATCAGCAAGGGCGACATCCCGCCGCAGATCACCGATAGTTACAACGGCGACTTCAACGCCATCAAGGACAACCTCAACATCCTGATTTCAGCGATGCACGAAGTAACGCGCGCGGCCGAACTCATCGCCGGCGGCGACCTCTCGGTCAACGTCCGCGAACGCTCCGCCGAGGATAAACTCATGCAGGCGCTATCAGCGATGATCACGGGCATCTCGCGCATCGTCACCGACATCCGCAACATCGCCGAGGAAGTCGGCGCGGCGAGCGGATCCATCAGCACCGCTGCCACCCAAGTATCCAACGGAGCCACGCACCAGGCGGCGTCGGCTGAAGAGGCATCTTCATCGATGGAGGAAATGGTTTCCAACATCAAGCAGAACGCTGACAACGCGCAGCAAACCGAAAAGATCGCCACCAAGTCGTCCAAGGACGCGAGCGACAGCGGCAAATCCGTCCGTGAGGCGGTGAACGCGATGAAGGAGATCGCCAACAAGATCTCGATCATTGAAGAGATCGCGCGCCAAACCAACTTGCTGGCCCTGAACGCCGCCATCGAAGCAGCTCGCGCGGGCGAGCACGGCAAAGGTTTCGCCGTAGTGGCTGCCGAAGTACGCAAGCTCGCCGAGCGCAGCCAGAAAGCGGCCGGCGAGATCAATCAGCTTTCGGTCAGCACCGTTACCGTGGCCGAGAAGGCCGGCGAAATGCTGGACAAGCTGGTGCCGGATATCCAGCGCACGGCAGAACTCGTGCAAGAGATCACCGCTGCGAGCCGCGAGCAGGATACCGGGGCCGAACAGATCAACAAGGCTCTGCAGCAGCTCGAAAAAGTCATCCAGCAGAACGCATCCGCAGCCGAGGAGATGGCTTCGACCACCGAAGAGCTGACCACGCAATCCGATCAGTTGACTGCGGCCATCGGCTTCTTCCGGACGGCGGATGGAAGCACATCGGTTCGTCAGCCCGTTCGTCCGGCGGCTTCCTCTCAGCGAACCGCCTCGCGTGGACCGGCAAAGAATGAACCATCTAACGGACACCTAGCTCCATCGAAGCTGAAATCGAAGACTAACGGCGTGAACCTCAAAATGAAGGACAAAGCGGACGCTCTCGACGAGGAGTTCGAGCGCTTCTAGAAGGAGAATGCCATGAATGCCACAGCAATCAAGGAAACACGGCAATATCTCACCTTCAAGCTGGATGAGGAGGTGTTTGCGATCGACGTCGCCAAGGTACGCGAAGTCCTCGACTTCACCACCATCACCAAGATTCCCAGAACGCCGGATTTCATGAGCGGGGTCATCAATCTCCGGGGCAGCGTAGTTCCTGTGGTTGATTTAAGGCTCTGCTTTGAAATGTCCAAGACCAACAAGACCGTCAACACCTGCATCGTGGTCGTCGAAGTGCTGCTCGAGGGCGAACCGACGGTCATCGGAGCGTTGGCGGATTCGGTCGAAGAAGTCATCGATCTGGAGCCGGATCAGATTCAGCCGGCCCCCCGGATCGGCACGCATCTGCGCACCGACTTCATTCGAGGCATGGGAAAACGCGATACCCAGTTCATCATGATTCTCGACATCGACAAGGTATTCTCAGCCGAGGAGCTGGAATCCTTGCAGAACGAAAGCGGGAGGTTGCTGGAGGAAACGACGGCCTAGAGGCTTTCAGCGGTCCGCGATCGGCGATCAGCCTTTGTCGAAAAAGCATCGCCGATCGCCGGCCCACAACCCACAACCCAATGGAACCCGACACACTCTCGGCTAGAGATTCCCAACGTCTTCGCGGACTCATCTACCGGGAGTGTGGCATTCACCTCAGCGCCGAAAAAGAGCTCATGTTGGAGGCTCGCCTTCGAAAGCTCATGCGGCGTCTCAACCTGCCTACGCTCTCCGAATATTGCTCCTATGTCTTCGCCGGCGACGGCGGACCGGAGGAACTCATTCGTTTGATCGACGCAGTCACCACCAACAAGACTGATTTCTTTCGCGAGAACCGGCACTTCGATTTTCTGATCGAGAGCACGCTTCCGCTGCTGGAACGCGAATATCGTGCCGGCACCTATAGCGTTCTACGAGTGTGGAGCGCCGGATGCTCCACGGGCGAAGAGCCTTACACCTTGTCGATGGTCTTGAGCGAGTACGCCGCCGCCCGGCCGGCCTTTCACTTCCACGTCTTGGCGACCGATATCTCCACCGCCGTGCTGGATCAGGCCCGCCGCGCCGTTTACAAGGCCGACGTGGTACGGCCAATCGCGTCTGAGCTTCGCCGCAAGTACCTGCTCCGAGCCAAGGACAGGGAATCTCCGCTATTCCGCATCGCGCCGGAATTACGAGACCTGGTGGAGTTCCGCCGGTTGAATCTGATGGACCAGGATTTCGGCTTCTCCGAGCAGTTGGACATCATCTTCTGCCGGAACGTGATCATCTACTTCGACCGCCACACGCGCGAAGGCCTGCTTGGACGGCTGGCCCGCCAGTTGCGCCCCGGTGGCTTTCTCTTCCTCGGCCACTCCGAGACCTTGAATGGTCTTGACGTTCCGTTGACGCCCGTCGGCCCGACCGTCTACAGAAAGCCCGACCGTGCTTAAGTCCCTCGATGAATTGCCGACAATCCACGTGGCCGCCGCCGAAGTACAAATCGTGCAATCACCGATGTTCCTCCAAACAGTTCTAGGATCCTGCGTGGCCGCAGTGTTCTGGAGCCCGCGTATCGGGGCGGCCGCGATGTGTCATGGTGCGCTGCCGGAGTGTCCCGCGAGTCTGCTGCGCGATCCCACATCGCCCCTTCGTCTCCGATATGTCGACTTCTCCATCCGCTATCTTGCGGAACAGATCTGCGCGCGCGGTGCGAGACGATTCGAGATCCAAGTCAAACTGTTCGGAGGCGCCGATGTCTTACCCGTCAACGGCTCGCGGGCCGCTGTATCAGTCGGCCGCAAGAATTGTCAGCACGCAATCCGAACGCTCGAAGAAGAAGGACTCCATCTCGCCGCCTCCGATTTGGGAGGCACCCTGGGCCGAGTCATTTATTTCAACACGGAGACTGGCGAGGTTTTTCTGCGCCGCCTCCAGCCTACCGTGACGCTGGATGCCTTAGGCGATCCCGTGGAGGCCTAGGATGGTCGAACAAAAAATCCGCGTCCTGGTGGTCGACGATTCAGCGGTTGTGCGGGAGACGCTCCGCAATATCCTCGACAGCGACCCGCGGATCGAAGTGATGGCCACGGCCAGCGACCCCTTCGTCGCGGCAGAGCGGATGCGGGAAGAAATACCCGACGTCATTACGCTCGACATCGAAATGCCGCGCATGGACGGGCTAACGTTCCTGCGGAGGATCATGACCCAGCATCCCATCCCGGTCGTGATCTGCTCTAGCCTGGCCGAAGAGGGCGCCGAAACGTCACTCCGCGCGCTCGAATTCGGCGCGGTGGACATCATCACCAAACCTCGGCTGGGCGGCAAGCGCTTTCTCGAGGAGTCGCGGCAAGCGCTCTGTGACACCGTAAAGGCAGCGGCCGGAGCGCGTGTGCGACCGGTTTCGAGCAGGCCGGAAGTCGCGCCCAAGCTCAGCGCCGACGCTGTGCTCGCCAAGCCGACCCACGTCCTCACCGAGACCACCGAGAAGGTCGTAATGATCGGAGCATCCACCGGCGGAACAGAAGCGTTGCGCGAGTTGCTCGAAGCGCTGCCCGCCGACAGCCCAGGCATCGCCATCGTGCAGCACATGCCCGAGAACTTCACCCGCGCTTTCGCCGGCCGCCTCGACAAACTCTGCCGCATCGACGTCAAGGAAGCTGAGAACAATGACACCGTCTTTGGCGGCCGCGCGCTCATCGCCCCGGGCAACCGTCATATGCTGTTGAAGCGCAGCGGCGCGCGATACTACGTAGAAGTCAAGGACGGACCGTTAGTCTGCCGCCATCGTCCCTCGGTCGATGTACTGTTTCGCTCGGCAGCCCGCTACGCCGGTAAGAATGCTCTAGGAATCATCATGACCGGGATGGGCGACGACGGCGCCAGAGGCTTACTGGAGATGAGCGAAGCCGGAGCCGACACTGTGGCTCAGGACGAGCAGACCTGCGTAGTTTTCGGAATGCCGCAAGTGGCGATCAAGCTAGGCGCCGCGGACCGCATTTTGCCGCTCCAATCCATCGCCCCGGCAGTAGTTCAATTTGCCCGCAAGTAACATCACCTGGGGCAGGTCAACCTGGCCTGCGATTCTACTCCAACCGATAATTCGGCGCTTCCTTCGTAATAATCACGTCGTGCACGTGACTCTCTCGCAACCCCGCCGACGTCACCCGCAGAAAACTCGCGCGCTCCTGCAAATCCCGAATCGTCGGGCAGCCGCAGTATCCCATCCCCGCCCGTAACCCGCCGACCAGTTGATACACCAGCTCCGCCAGGGGCCCCTTGTAAGGAACACGCCCCTCGATGCCCTCGGGCACCAGCTTCCCGCTTGCGTCCTGCGAGTATCGATCCGAAGATCCTTGCGCCATCGCCCCCATCGATCCCATTCCGCGATAGCTCTTGAACGTGCGCCCCTGATAAAGAATCGTCTCGCCGGGACTCTCTTCCGTTCCCGCCAGCAGACTTCCGATCATCACCGAATCAGCCCCAGCCGCGATCGCCTTACTCACATCGCCCGAGTACTTGATTCCGCCATCGGAGATCAGCGGAACGCCCGAACTCCGTGTGGCCCGCGCGCACTCCGCAATCGCAGTGATCTGCGGCACTCCAGCGCCACTAACCACGCGCGTTGTACAGATCGAGCCCGGCCCAATTCCAACCTTGATCCCATCGGCGCCCAAATCGATCAAATCGCGCGCACCCTCGAAAGTAGCGACGTTGCCGGCAATGAGATCCACATCCGGCAGCTTTTGCTTGATCGCGCGCACGGCCGCCATCACGCCTTCCTGATGACCATGCGCCGAGTCCACTGCGATCACATCCACTTTTCGCGCCACCAGCTCCTGCGCGCGCTCCAAGAAATCGCCGGTCGATCCCACGGCGGCTCCCACGCGAAGGCGGCCCTGCTGATCCTTCGCTGCATTCGGATATTTCAGTTTCTTCTGAATATCCTTTACCGTGATCAAACCCTTCAGCGCGTATTGATCGTCCACCACCAGGAGCTTTTCCACGCGATGACGATGCAGGATCTTTTCCGCCTCTTCAAGAGTCGTGCCGACAGGAACAGTGATCAGATGCTCCTTGGTCATGACTTGTGAAATCGGCAGATCGTAGCGCGATTCAAAACGCAGGTCGCGATTCGTGAGAATTCCGACCAGCTTTCCATCCTTGGTCACCGGCACGCCCGAAATCCGGTAGCGCTTCATCAACTCCAGCGCCTCGGAGATCTTTTGCTCCGGACCAATCGTCACCGGATCCACGATCATCCCGCTCTCACTGCGCTTCACCTTATCCACTTCTTCGGCTTGACGCTCGATGGGCATGTTCCGGTGAATGATTCCGATGCCGCCCTGCTGCGACAGTGCAATGGCCAGGTGCGACTCGGTCACCGTGTCCATAGCCGAGCTGACGATCGGAATGTTCAGACCGATATGCTTGGTCAGACAAGTGCGCGTATCGGTTTGCGCCGGGACGACGCCGCTGCGCGCCGGCTGCAGCAGTACGTCGTCGAAAGTAAGTCCTTCTGGAATAGCTTCTGGAATCATGAAGTACCTACTATTATGCCCCGAACGCTAAGATGAGTCGCATGGCAACGTTGGGACTAATCGAATATCAGGACGCAACCCCGGAGGTCCGCGCAGTCTATGACGAAATCATGGCGACGCGCAAGACCGATTGGATCAATAATTTTTGGAAGGCGCTAGCTCACGATCCAGTAACGCTTCGCCGCACCTGGCAGAGCATCAAGGAAATCATGGCTCCCGGCGCGCTAGATCCGCTCATTAAGGAGATGCTGTACGTCGCGGTCAGCGTCACCAATCAGTGCGGCTACTGCATTGCCTCCCACACCGCCGCGGCGCGAAAGGCAGGAATGAGCGACGCGATGTTCGCCGAGCTGATGGCCGTAGTGGGCATGGCCAATGAAACAAATCGCCTCGCAAGCGGCTACCAGGTCGAGATCGACGAGCGGTTCTTGACTGCGGCAAAATCCTAAGTCAACTAGCGCGCCATCCTTCACGCGGTAGGGATTCTTGCTATTCTTACGATGCGAGCTCAACGACACCCTTAGTTGCCTCGCACGCCATGACGGTCACGGTCAAGAACAAAATGCCCTTAATCGTGCCGCCCTCGATTCAGAGGAAAGCCGGTCTAACCGTAGGCAAAGAATTGGAATTCCGGGCAAGTGGCGGCGTAATTACCATTACCCCCAAACTACCGGCAGCGGACGAAGACTATACTCCCCAGCAGCGACGTCTCATCGACCGCCAACTTGAGGAAGCCGCCAAAGGGCCTTTCCATGGTCCGTTCGATACTGCGGACGAGATGATCTCGCACATGAAGGGGCAACTGAAAAAAAGGAAAGCGGCAAAAAAGAAACTGAAACACTCTCGATGAAGCTCAAGTACAGCGATGCTGTGCTTCAAGCATTGGAGGGATCCCCTGAGTCGGTCAAGAAAGCATTCTTTAAGCAGTCACAGCTCTTGGAGCAGAATCTCCGTCATCCATCTTTGCGGGCCAAGAAGTACGATGAAGGTCGAGATCTTGGCAAGCGCGCGTCAACAAGGACTGGCGCTTCTATTTCCGAATAATAGACGACA
>Ga0335082_10004472_pt1 | contig 15244 bp, 12 predicted proteins | sample Lox_Sample_41_FD_206718 | JGI IMG/M metagenome (GOLD analysis project Ga0335082, IMG submission 206718) | Soil microbial communities from Loxahatchee National Wildlife Refuge, Florida, United States - Lox_Sample_4.1 | ecosystem: Environmental > Terrestrial > Soil > Wetlands | place: USA...
CGGGTAACTCGCGGAAGCAACGCGGAAGAACGCTTGCGGGGCTTGTCCTTCTGGGAAGCGGGGCGGACCTTCAAGGTCGACCACGCCGCTGCCGGAAGCAGTGGTGAGCGCCATGGCCTGCACACCCGGAAACTGATCGAGCCGCTGGATCAGCCGTTGTGCGTACGCGAAGATAGCGGGCCGCTCGCGGTAAGCGGGTCCTGAGAGAAACACTTTCATTAGGCCGATCTTCTCGGGCTCGAAGCTTGCCGGGTGCGCATACATACGGACGAAGCTCTTCACCATCAGACCCGCGCCTGTGAGTAAGACCAGGGCCAAGGCTACCTCCCCGGCGACCAGCAAGCGGCGAAGCTGCAGGCGGGCTGCACCTGCGGAAGCACTACGGCCGCCTTCTTTCAGTACGGAATATAGAGAGCCAATGGGGAGTGAGAGAACGGGAGCTAATCCGAAAACGATGCCCGCGAGCAGCGAGATCGCAAGAGTGAAGAGCAGCACACGCAAATCGATTCCGACCTCGCCGAGGCGTGGAACGGCAGCGGGGTTAAGCCGGACCAGCAGGGCGTCGGCAGCGCGAGCGAGCGCCAGTCCCGCAGCGCCGCCCAGTAAGGCGAGCGTGAGACCTTCGATCAAAAACTGCCCCAGCAGCCGGTCGCGTCCTGCACCGATCGCGGCGCGGATGGCGATCTCGCGATTCCTTGCAGTGGCACGCGCCAGCAGCAGATTTCCGAGATTGGCGCAAGCGATGAGCAGGACGAACGCAACGGCGGCCAGCATGATCAGAAGAGCGCGCCGGCTCTCGCCGACCAGCTTTTCCTGAAGCGGAGTGGTGCGCAGTTCCGCGGCCGAGTAAAAACCGCGCATCGCCGGGTTGTCGCGAGCGATGCGGGTTTGAATCGTCTGGAGTTCCGCGCGAGCCTGCTCGACGGAGACCCCGGGCTTCAGCTTCGCGATGACGAACATGATCAGCATGGAGCGGCCTCGCGTTTGGGCCTCCGGGGGGATGATGTTCGGGGTGAAGGCTTCCGCTTCGCCGCTCATTCCGCCAGCCATTGTGGCGGGGGGTGGAAGAAAACGGAAGTCCTTGGGGAGGACGCCAACGATGGTCATTCCGTGGCCGTCGACTTGAATCACCCGGCCCACCGCGCGGGCATCACCGCCGAATCGCTGTTCGAACATGCGCCAGGTGAGAACGACGACGTCGCGGTCGCTGTCCGAGAAGAGGCGGCCCAGCGCAGCGCGCGCGCCGGCGATTTTCCAGAACTCGGGTGTGGTGTAGACGAAGGAATGTTTGGACGATTGGTCGCCGTCCTGGACGGTTTTGTCGACGGTGCCATAGCCGGCCACTTCCTCGAAGGACTGCGATTGTCCGCGCCAGTCGATGAAATCTGGAGCCGAGGATGCTTCGAAATGGAAGCGCTGGTTGTAATTCGCGAGCCAGACCAGACGATCGGGGTCGGGATACGGCAGCGGCTTGATCAAGACCGCGCTGACCACGCTGAATACGGCCGTGTTCATACCGATGCCGAGCGCGAGTGTGAGGATGGCGACGGCGGCAAACATTCCGTTGCGCCGGAGGCCGCGCAGCGCGTAGCGAGTGTCCTGGAGGAGGCGCTCGGCCCACGTCCATTGCCACACAGCGCGCGTTTCTTCGGTGACTCGCAGGACGTTGCCGAACTTGCGTAGCGCCGCGCTTCGGGCCTCTTCCGGGGACATGCCGCGTTCGATGTTCTCGTGAGTCTCCATGGCGATGTGCTCGCTGATGTCGCGGTCGAGGTCGTTTTCCATGCGGCGGCGAAGGGTCATGATTTTCCCTCCTGGCGGGCAGCGTGGAGAATCCCGGCGATGGCGCGGGCGAGTTTTTCCCATTTGGAGGTTTCGAGAGAAAGCTGTTTTCGGCCTTTTGGGGTAAGACGGTAGAATTTGGCGCGGCGGTTGTTTTCGGAAACGCCTTCTTCGACGGAGATCCAGCCGCGTTTGATAAGGCGGTGCAGGGCGGGATAGAGGGAGCCTTGCTCGACCTGGAGAACGTCCTCGGAGTTGCGCTCGATGTGCTTGGCTATGGCGTGGCCGTGGGCCGGGCCGGGGAGGAGGGTACGTAAGATGAGCAGGTCGAGCGTGCCTTGGAGGAGGTCGATGCGATCCGGGGCGGCTTTGGTAGACATTCTAGGTGAAGCATAAGCTTGTTCGGGTAGAATGTCAAGGGGAAGGGGTTTGTGAAAGGACAAGCCGGAGGCATGTCCTACAGGGGCGATGCGGATAGCGGGTTGCGGGATGAAGCTAGCGATGCGCGGGCGCGCTTGCGCATCATGGACTCGAAGGAGATGCGGGGTACGGTGATTAGCTTGCGCATTTCGGCGCTTCGGAGCAGGCGCTGAGTGGCGTTGGGCATGCGCGAGGCGGCACGGTCGAATGCGCTGGACGACGCTTCGTACATGCCGGCTATTGCGCGGTAGTAACCCTGCTGTCCTTTTATCTTTTGGCAGCCTGTCACCAGGGCGGCGAGGACTTCGTCTATCTCTTCCAGGCGAGCGACTACTGCTCCCCAGTCGTCGAGGAAGGGGCAGAGGGGCAGCAGGGTGACCGGGGAGCGGCGTAGGGCTTTGACTGGACGAAGCGGATAATGGCGATGGCCTTCGGCCGAGAGTCCGGTGTCCTGGTACATGCGAACTGCCTGATCAAAACGGCCTCGCGTCAAGAGATGGTCCATCAGCGGGAGTGTTACTGCAGTCTGCTTCCAGAAGCCCATGCCTTGCTTGAGATCGCCTCGGTTGTGGGCCAGCGTCATCGCCAGGCGTAGCAAGTCGAGTTCACCGTCGCGCTCGGCGGCTACTTGATCGAAGACCGATTGTTCGCGATCGATTTCGGATTCGATGGCTGCCTGCGCTTCTTCCGCCGAGGCCGTGTCGCCGAGCTCCAGCATGCGGCCTAATCCGCCCGCGATGGCGCTCCAGTGTTCCCCGTTATGGCCACTGACGCCGCGAACGCAACGTGTCGAGATGCCTTGCTCTGTCCAACCGCGGGCGCTAAGAGCGAACTGCAGCATGGGCTTCAGCACTTCCGCGTCGGATGTCTCGCGCCATGCCAGGCCGCGGATTTTCGTGTCCACGTCGGTGGGAACGAATGTCGCGACGGTGGCGTGATGGCAGGAGAGGCAGAGGGCGAAGTAGTCTTGCAATTGCTCGGTGCGATTGAGATCGGTGCGGTGGATGTTTTCCCAGCTTGCCAGGACGCGGAGGAATCCGTCTGGCGTTCCGCCGAGTTCGATTAGTCTGGCGCGCTCTGGCGGAGGCATGCGGGACTGGAGGAATGGGGCGGTGTTGTGGACTTGGGACAGCAGAGTTTCTGGGGAGATCCAATTGGACCAGGCGCAGGGTGTGGTGAGTAGCTCCGGCAATCTACTAGTGTTCATCGAACAGGCCGCGGCGGCGTAGGTCGGGGAAAATGACGTTGCGAAGGCTTGGCGCTAATAACGCAGCATTGTCGCGTGGACTGAACCATACCAGGTCTTGTATTTCGGAGTGCGGGGCAGGAGTGCCATCGAGGTCGCCCGCGTAGAGTTCGATCCTGACGGTCTTATCATCTTGTCCGGCGGCGGGGCTTTCGTAATCGCCCAGGTGATGAAGATTGGAGATTTCCACCTTGCCCAGTTCTTCACGGCATTCTCGTTTGAGACACTCTTCCGCGGTCTCACCTGGTTCCAGGGCGCCGCCTGGCAGGATGAGGAGTGACGTGGTGTGCTTCTTGCGGCACAGCAGGACGCGGCCCTCTTTCATGTGCAGTAATCCGGCTTTGTGGTAGTCCGCCATCTTATTGCAGGATGGGGAAACGCTCGAAATTATCGGGTACGAAGAGGCTCCCTTCCGTGACTCCGGCGGAAGCGTGTCGCTTAAGCTCACGGGCGAGTTGGGCGCCGTTGATTCGGCCTGTGAGAAATGCCTGGAACCCGGCTATGACGCGTTGAACTTCTTGCGCGGATTCGTGCACGAATTCCAGACGAAAGTGGTGGATTCCTGCTTCGCGCCATGCCTCCATGTGCGCACTCGCCTCCTGCGCCTCCGCACCGAAGACAGTGTTCCGGCAGCCGACATCGGCGACTACAGGATGCGCGCGGCCTTGTGAATCTCGCAGGGCGACTCGATGCTTTTCGCATGGGCGGCCGCAATCGCGGTGGGTGGCGCCGGTGGAGAGGAATCGGCAGAAGACGCAATGCTCGGTGTAGAAGACCGGAAGATGCTGGTAGGCGATCGCCTCGATCCGCTCGCCTCCGATGGTTCTGGCTAATGCGGAGATCTGCGCGGCGTTCAGATCGTGGGTGGGAGCGAGACGCGCGAGACCCAATTCGAGGTAGGCTTCGGCGGTCAGTGTATTGGCGGTGTTGAGGCTGAAATCGCCAATCAGCGGGTGACTGGAAGTTTCCTTGAGAGTGTGGAGAATGCCGGTGGTACGGACGAGGATCGGGCAGTCCAGGCTGGCGAGGAACGCCGTGATGCGGCTCTCGCCGGGCTTCAAAATGCGCGGACTGGCTGCTCGAACTGCGAGGCCCGCTTCCTTCACGCGTTGCACGGAAGGTCGCAGGCCGTACAGATCCAGATAATCCAAAGTGATGCTATCGGGCTTGGCTGCGATTGCGGCTTCGAGTTGTTCGGCGTTGCGGACCAGGACGTGGAGTTGAGCTGTGGCGGTGATTGCCTGCGGTCGCGTAGCGCGGCGGAGGCCGGAGGGAGGATGGATCGATCGAGTTGGGGGACGCGATTGGAGTTCCTCTAGTTTTTCGACTGCCTCGCGGCGCATTCGATTCAACAGGGATACGGGGGCGAAGACGGAGCCGGCGATTGCGGCGCTGAGTTCAGCGAGTTCGTACGGTGTACCGCCAAGCCGGCCGAGTTGCTCTTTCAGCGTCTCTTCTGTGAGTCCCCGATTCTGCGCGGCGCCGAGCGGGGCGGGAGAATCCACTGTGACGGAAAGACCGCGTGGCAGGGTCCAGCGGGTATGGAGATACTCGTTTTCTCCGGTTATGGCATTGACGGTGATGGGCTGCTTCGAGACCGGCGCGCTCGGGTCCAGAAAGGGACGGACAACTCGGTCGAGCTCGGGATCATGCGTGCGCCACAATAGATCGCCCGCTCGAATACGGCCGAACTTTACGGTGTTGTTGGCGAAGCTTAGCTCCAGCGTGCCGTCGAGATGCGGCGTCACCTGGTATACCCGGCCTCCTTCTTCGTCTTCCTGAGGGCTGCGCCAATCGGCGGCATCGAACACGACGCCATCTCCCGCTTTGAGCGGAGCAATTTCGTGCACGGAGGCCGGTTGCACGAGCACGCTCAAATTGCGAACGGCGGTGACGGTTCCGATATGCACGCCTCGGTGTCGAGGGCTTCGGCCGTTCACTACCGTTTGATGATTCACGCCGGTGATGAAATGCGCGCCGAGGCCGCGGGAGTAAACTTGCTCGAGTTCGAGCTCCTGGCGAGCGGTGAGGGACAATGCCCTGCCGGCGTATGCGTCGTCGACGGCCTGGCGGTAAGCCTTTGTTGTCAATGCGACGTAATCCGCGTCTTTATAGCGGCCCTCGATTTTCAAACAGCCTACGCCGGTTGCAACGATTTGCGGCAAGTGGTGCAAGGCGGACAGATCGCCGGGGGACAGGAGATAACGGGCGTCCGCGAGTGGCTTATGTTCGCCGTCCACTATCATTTCGTAAGGTAAGCGGCAGGCCTGCGCGCACTGGCCTCGGTTGGCGCTGCGTCCGCCCCATGCTTCGGACGAGAAGCACTGGCCGGAGTATGCGACGCATAACGCGCCATGGACGAATATTTCCAGATCCGCTTTCGTCCTGGCGTAGATTGCGGCGACTTCTTCTAGAGACAATTCGCGAGCGAGTGTGACGCGATTGGCTCCTTGGGACATCGCGAACTCGACGCCCTCCGCGCTGGTGATGCTGGTTTGCGTGGACGCGTGTAGTTCGAGATCGGGGGCGATCTGATGTGCCAGCTTGAGGACGCCGATATCTTGCACGATGATTGCGTCGACACCGGCTTCGGCGATGGAAGCGAGGGCGCGCGCTGCTTCGGCGAGTTCGTGTTCGAAGACCAGGGTGTTGAACGTCAGATAACCGCGCACGCCCCGGCGGTGGAGTGTGCGCATTGCCTCGGGGAGTTCGCCGAGGTCAAAGCCAACCTTGGCTCGAGCGCTGAAGTGTTTGAGGCCGAAGTAGCAAGCGTCGGCGCCCGCTTCGATGGCTGCATGGAGCTGCGGCCAATGTCCGGCGGGGCTCAGCACTTCGGGTTTGCGGGACGGCATTGGGTTCTTAGTTTAGGGTAGCGTGTCACTGGTTGCCGTAAAGGACAAGCCAGAGGTCGTCCAACGTCCCATCAGTGACAATTTGGTTGAAGGCGCTGACGCTAGGCCATGACTTTCATTAGGGCGGCTTTGAATTTGTCCATGTCCTGTTGGGTGCCGATGGAGACGCGGACGTGCGTTGGCCAGGAGGGCCAGAGGCGGCCGATGAATATTTTTTGATCGGCCAGGGCTTTCACGACATCGTTGCCGTCGCGCTTGACGTCCATCATGAAATGGTTGGCTTCGCTCGGGACGTAGGATATCTTCTTGGCTTCGAGAAATTCGAAGACGTTTTCCCGGATATCGCGGTTAATCTTGCTGCGCTCGGCAACCAGCGTTTTTGATTTCAGGCTGGCGGTGGCGGCGGCGACTCCGGTCACTGGGAGGAAGCCGACGCCATAAGGGCGCAGCTTCTGGAGCAGGTCGGGCCGGCCGATCGCAAAACCGGCGCGGAGTCCGGCCATGCCGTACACTTTTGAGAAAGTTCGCAGCACGATGACGTCTTTGCCTGAGGACACCAGATCCAAGGCGGGCTTGGCCTTCGTCGAGAAGTGAATGTAGGCTTCGTCCAGTAACAGGACGCATCCCTTGGGCATCTTGGCGACAACGTAATCGATATCTTCGCGCGGCGTAACTGTGCCAGTGGGGTTGTTGGGATTGACGATGTAGATCAGACCGGCGGTTGGGTCGGCTTTCACCATGGCTTCGACGTCGTGGGCGTAATCCTTGCGCAAGGGGACGTGGGTCACGTTCGCGCCGATAAACTTCGCCGTTCCGCTGCCGGCCTCGTAACCCGGGTCGGCCATCACGAAACCGCGAGTGGGAGACGTGAAGGCACAGACTGCACGATGTAATGGATCGCTGGAGCCTGCGAAGGGCGTGAAGTACTCCGGCTTCAGGCCCTCGATCTCGGCGGCGGTTTTTACCAGGTCGCCGGTTTCGTTGTGCGGTGAGTAGCGGCCGCCGGATTTTGCGATCTGATTGATGGCGTCCAAGGCTTCCGGGCATGGTCCTAGCGGATTTTCGTTCTCGTTGATGCGGACTGCGTCGGGCGGCATTTCGCGCCGATTGCCGCGCTGTGCAAACGCCGCTTCGTTGTAGAAGGGAAGAGCCGCACCGGCCGTGAGGACACTGGCGATCCTCGCGAGTTGGCGGCGACTAAAGCCTCGAGACAATATATTTTCTACGGTGGCGGGCGAAAGCGCTGGGGGCATCGGAATCCTCCTGGAACTGCCCCCAGGTTACTGGAATGGGTTCCGAGAAGTCAAAGAGTCTGCGCGCTCCGCTTCGCGCGAACTCAAGCCAGAGGCTTAAGCCACGCTAGTGAGCGGCAGCGGCTGCGCTGTGTGTGTCGGTGTGGTGTTTCGCCGCTTCTTCGGCGTGGTGTTCGGCGTGAACGGTGTGACCGTGGGCAATGTGAGCGTGGTGGGCTGCTTTTTCGTGATTGCCGGACTCGTGATGCCTGGCGGCTTCGTTGTGGTGCGTGGCCGCGTGCCCGTGGTGTTCGGCGGCTCTCTTGTGATGTTCGGCTGCTTGATGACTTGCCATTCTCTTCTCCTTCGCGATTGAATTTGGCGAACTCACTGCGGAGGAAGCCAGCGTGCATTGGATCGACGAGCAGTGAATCCGCGCCTAGTGTAGACCGGAGACGTTACGGCTTGATGACGGCATGAATTCTTAGTGCAAGCCGCTTCAGCTAGAATGAAGCGTCAATGGCCAGTGAGCCGCTGGATCTTCTGCTGTTGCATGCGCCGAGCGTTTACGATTTCCGTAAACGATCAATTTTTTATGGTCCTGTCAGCGACCTGATTCCTTCATCTACTGTTTTCGAGATGTACCCGGCAGGGTTTCTTACGATCTCGAGCTATCTGAAATCGAAAGGGCTGCGGGTGCGGATCGTCAATCTTGCGGTGCGCATGATGAAGGATCGGAATTTTTCCGTTCCCGATTTTCTGGCGACGCTGCGGCCGCGAGCGGTGGGAATCGACCTGCACTGGTTGCCGCACGCGCACGGATCTTTGGAAGTCGCGCGCATCGTTAAGGAGATTTATCCGGATGTGCCGGTGATTTTTGGCGGACTGTCGTCGACATATTTTCACCAGGAACTGATCCATTACTCACAGGTGGATTACGTCGTACGAGGTGACAGCACGGAGGTTCCTCTGCATCAGCTTCTGATGGCTCTGCAGAGTGGAGCGTCATTGGATCAAATTCCAAATCTCACGTACAAGCCGGCCGGGTTGCCGCGCGTGAATCCGCTCACGTTTTTGCCGCCGACTCTCGATTACGCGGATCTTCGCGCGGACCTGATGGTGGAGATGGTGCTGCAGTACCGCGATCTGGCGAGCGTGGTGCCGTATGAAGGATGGGTGCGGAATCCGATCACGGCGATATTCACGGCGAAGGGATGCGCCCATGAGTGCGCGACTTGCGGCAGCTCGCACACGACGTGCGGGCATTTGACGATGCGGATCGCGCCAGTTTTTCGAACTCCGGAGAACCTGCTGGCGAACATGGTGGCGCTTTCGCGCTTCACCAAGGCGCCGATTTTTCTGGTCGGCGATCTGCTTCAGGCGGGACGAGATCATGCCGAGGCGGTGCTGGAGCGGCTGCGTTCCGCGAACATCGAAAACCAGGTGGTTTTTGAATTCTTCGATGTGCCGCCATTGGATTTCCTGAGGCGCATCGATTCGTGCGCGCGCAATTACAGCATCGAGCTGAGCCCGGAGAGCCATGACCACGAGGTTCGCCGCGCACAGGATGGCGAGCCCGCGTACAACAATCAGCAGATGGAAGAGTCCATCGCCGAAATGTTGCGTCTGCGCACGACGCGGATCGATGTGTTCTATATGATCGGGCTGCCGCGGCAAACCTATCAATCCGTGCAGGACACGATCACTTATTGCGAACACTTATTCCAGATCAGCGACCGCCGGTTGTCCTGTTTCATTTCGCCCATGGGTCCGTTCCTTGATCCGGGGAGCCGCGTATTCGAGGAGCCGGAAAAATTCGGATTTCGGATGTTCGCGCGCACGTTGGAGGAGCATCGGCGTTTGCTGGTGCAGCCGAGCTGGGAGCACATCCTCAGCTATGAGACCGAATGGATGACGCGCGCTGAAATGGTGGATGCCACTTACGATGCCGCGCAACGATTGAACGATCTGAAATTTCAATATGGGCGGATCTCGTCGAAGCGCCACAGCGCGGTCGCCGAGCGGATTCGATCGGCGCGAGACCTTCGGCGCCGGCTGGCGGAGGGACGGGAGATTTCCGAGCTGGAAGGCGAGATCGACCAATTCAGCATCTCGACCGTTTGTGACAAGCGCGAGTTATTCTGGGCGCGGCATATGATCAACTTCAAGATCGGCGAGATCTTGCGGATCGCGCGGCGTTATTATCTGGGATCGACTAGTTAACACGCCGTCATATCAGTCCGCCTGTGAACAACGTGTGCTCGTCAACGAAGCACAGTTTGTTGCCGAACGGATCTGTACAGTAGAAGCTGCGTTCGCCCCAGGGTTGCCTCTCGATTGGCCGAAGGATGGAGGCGCTCGGTTGTCCAGCGACGCGCTCGAAACAGGCATCGAGATTATCCACAGCAAAGTACACATGATCCGGATTGGGCTTGGCGTCCCAGGGGTCGCCGTCGGATCGAGGATCGAAACATGCGAGGATGGCGCTGCCGCATCCGAAATAATGACGTCCCGGGGAGATGCGCCGTCCAGGCTGTTCGAGGATGGCGGAATAAAAGGCTGCCGCCGCCTCGATGCTCGATACGGGAATGATGACGCGGAACAGTCGTATCGATTCCACATTTTCTCCAGTGACATAAGTGTATTTTTGTTCGGGGGCTTTGGCAATCAGGCACTTTGAAGTACCCTGTTCTTCGCGAGACTTTTGACTATGACCAAACAGGCAGCAAGCTACATGGAACGCGACAGATGTCCGGTCTACACGGCGATCCGCGTGGTCGAGGGCCGTTGGAAGCCGATGATCTTTCGGCGTCTTGGCGAGGGCTCCGTCGGATTTGGCGAGCTTCGGCGGAGCATGCCTGGGGTGACCATCAAGGTATTGCGTCAACAGCTTCGACAGTTGGAAGCCGACGGGCTCGTAGCACGATCTGTGCAGCAACAGCCGACGCTTCGTGTGCAGTATCGGCTGACGGCGCATGGACGCACACTTGGGCCTGTATTTGAAGCACTGTGGACTTGGGGCGTGAGCCACCTAGCGCGCTCCGCCGTCGCGCTGAACTCAGCCTGACCGCAACCGGTAGAGCCGTTACGGATTTCCACGGACTGTACCGGAGACGGGGCTAAGGTGGCGGTCAGCGCCGTGTACGGTTGTAAACGTTACTTGTTGTTTTGACACGGTTTGCAGCGGTTACAAACAGTCTAGCGGTGTCAAGGGTTCTTGATCCAGGAACTTAGGACCTTCGGTCCGAATGGAACGTGCTTTGCAAAACAAGGTAACCGAATCGGTAGGAGGACTATATGTCGACTGACGAAAAAACGCCGCGGCAGCGGTCGCACGCCTGGATTTTCCTAGCTCTTTTTCTCGGATTGGCGCTGGCCATCGCGGGGAACGTGTACCAGTTCGTGAGGGGGGAACAGGTGGCGCGCGATCTGGCGTTGCTCGAGCAGAATACGCAGAATCAGATTGCGAAATTGAGCGATGCGGCGGTGCAGAACCTGGAGGCGAATCAGCAACGCTTCGAGGATATGAAGAAGCAGATGCAGGATCAGACAACCGCGGCGGTGCGTCAGGCTCGGTCGGAGGTCAAGAGGACGAACACGAAGCTGTCGGACAGTCTCGAAAGGAAACATCAGGAGATTGCCAATCAGTTGTCGGACTTCAAGCAAGACACGAGTACAAAGTTGGATAAAGTGTCGAGTGATCTCAATCAGACGGGGGCCGATCTGAAGCGCGTCGTTGGCGACCTTGGAATTATGAGCGGCGAAGTGGCGACGAACTCGAAAGAGCTGGCCAGTTTGAAGCAGCTCGGGGAGCGGAATTACTTCGAGTTTGACTTAGCGAAGACGAAGGAACCGCTGAAGGTCGGCGACATACGGTTGAAGCTCCGCAAGACGGATCCGAAGCATGGGAGATTCACAGTGGACGTGCTGGCCGATGACCGGACCATTGAGAAGAAGGATCGAACGCTGAACGAGCCCGTGCAGCTTTATGTCGCTGGCGCGCGGCAGCCTTATGAGATCGTCGTCAATACGGTGAAGAAGAACGAAGTTGTGGGCTATCTGGCGACTCCGAAGGTGAGGATTCCTCGGGGGCAACAGGCGGAGTAGGGGTGTGGGGTGCAGGGTGTAGGCGAATCTGGAAGCTAATGGAACTAGTTGAGCGGCGGGAGTACTGCCACCAAGGAGTTTGTCCTCGCCGTTGGTTCTACGCCGAGCAGGTTATGCGCCCGGGTTAGGCCATCTTGAGAATGGTCGTAATCCGCCGGCGCTGGTAGCATTCCCATGGAGGTCTTGCCAACATGCGCCTGCGCATTCTACTCACTTTCGCCACCTTTGCCATCGCCGCCACGGCGGTCGCTCAGGATGACAACGATATCAGCCAACGCGTTCCAGACTCATTTCAGGTCCGGTATGCCTCGAACCTGAACAAGGGTGATTCGTACGTGAACATCACCAACACCGGCTCCGACGTGCCTACCGGCGATAATATCTGTGTAAACGTCTACACTTTTGACCCATCTGAAGAGATGGTCTCCTGCTGCGCTTGTCTTGTGACTCCGAATGCGCTTGTTTCGCTTTCGGTTCAAGGTGACATGATTAGCAACACGTTGAGCCCATCGACGCCAACCGCCGTCGTGATCAAGCTACTCGCCACCAGGCCCCAAGATGAAATCACCTGCAATCCAGGCATTGTGCCTGGGGTTATGGGAGAAGAGGAATTAGCTCCCGGCATGCGAGCGTGGGGCACGACTCTTCATGCGCTCCCGGGCACTCCAACCACGTATGGCTTGACCGAAAGCAGGTTCTTAAACGGTGGTTTAAGCCTCGCCGAAGGAGTCCATCTTCTCCAGTTCTGCGGTTTCATCCAGGCCAATGGTAGTGGTTTTGGCATCTGCAAATCGTGCCGTTCCGGTGGTCTTGGCGGTGCGAAGCAGTAACCAAACCGTCATATCCGGAACTAGAGAACCGTTTGCTGGTCCTCCAGCAACACGGGCCGACTCGAATCGTTCGCAGGCACAGAAAGAAAAGTTGGCTAGAAGTACCTCTAATTCAGCGTCTTTCCTAGGACACTAGGGAAGACGCTGTCCACATAGTAGCTATTGCGTTCGTCGTTGATTGGAGCTACGCTTTCGGCGTGTGCGGCCCATGCCGGATCGTCTTCCTGGGCGGTCTCCTGATTTCGCCAGTTGGAGCGCAGGAGGCTTCGCCGCTCTTCCAGACGACATCTGAACTGGTGCTGGTGGATGTGCAGGTATTGCACAAAGCAACCAACACACCGGTTGCGTCGTTGCGGGCAAGCGATCTCCGGATCTTCGAAGACGGAGTGGCACAGGAGATTCGTCACTTCTCGCGTGATGAACTGCCCTTGTCAGTGGTGCTGCTGTTCGACTTGACGGCAAGTGTTCATGGCCCATTGAAACGTCTCTCGCAAGAGGCCAAGGGTGCGCTTGAGCACTTCAAGCCCCAGGATCAAGTGGCGGTCATGGTCTATGGAGAAAGCGCGCGGCCGCTGGATGGGTTTTCCACCGATCGGGATCGCAATGCGCGCGCCATCGCACAGGCGGCCACGATGAGCACCGGCGAGGAGGCTTACTTTAACGAGGCGATGTATCAGGCGGCTTCTCAATTGAGCCAATCGGGCGCGCCGTCCAGCAGGCCGCTGATCATCTGGCTCACCGATAACATTCCCGATTTTTCTGATTCCAAGAAACTGGTCCACTCGGAGGACGATGCCTTTCGCGCGCTTCATGAAGGTGGCGTCGTCGTTGCGCCGATGCTGCTCAGGGATCCGATGTATCGCTCTCTGATTGCGATGATGAGCCCGATTCTCAGTCATATGGCGAAGGCCCATCCTCCGGGTGATGCGCGCAAATATGCCGAGTTGACTGGCGGTCAGGCGATCGGGCTCCGCGGCAAGAAACCTGGCGAACGGCTTGGGGAACTCATCGACGAACTGCGGGGGCGATACACGATTGGGTATCGGCCGGCAGAGTCGAAACCGGCGGGGACATTCTGCAAATTGCGCGTGGAACTCGCGCCGGGTGGGGCGTTGCGGCCGAGCGAGTGGGTCGTGTTGGCGCGGCAGGGTTATTACCGTAAGTGAATTACTGACGGTCCCACACTACCGTGGTTTGAAACGATCGCTGCAGGGTGTCCGTGCCGCGAACGGTTGCGGTTAGAGTTGCACCGTCAGCGGAAACGACGTAGCTGCCTTCGCCGACCGTGCGATCGCCCATTCGAGCTTTGGCGTGGAGTGTGTGCGGGTCGGGACTGGTTGCGATGGCAGTTACACCGGGCGCGCCCGGGACATCGTGCTCCTGGCCATCCAAGATGAACTTCTGCGGTTGCTCTTCGACGTGCTTGCCGTCGCAGACGCCCTCTGCGCGCATGAGGTAGCCCTCGGCGTTGCGTTCGAAGCGCATGGTTCCATCGGAGGGCCGGTGATTCGGATCGAAATCCGATTTTTGTGGGTTGAGTTTCCATGTTCCTGTGAAAGGATCTTGTTGGTTAGTCATGGCTCATGATGAAGGCAAAGGCGGGAGAGAGTCTTGAAGGATGGCTTAAGTTTCGCTTAAAAGTCATCTCCCGCTACAGTGCGCGATAGGATGTAACGAATGGCGGGCCGCGAAGTGTACGAGTTTGGCGAATTCACGCTCGATGTCGGCGAGCGGAGGCTGACGAAACTCGGGCAGGCGATCGCGCTGGCTCCGAAAGCGTACGACGTGTTAGTGGCGCTGGTTCGTAACGGCGGGCGATTAGTGCGGAAGGGTGAATTGCTTGCGGCTGTGTGGCCGGATTCGTTTGTCGAAGAGGGGATACTCGCGGTCCATATTTCGCAATTGCGTAAGGCGCTGGGGCGGGGTCAGTTCATCGAGACCGTGGCGCGATCGGGATATCGATGGGTGAGCGGTACCGGCATTCGGCCCATGGTTCCGGTGCATGCGTCGGAGGCGTACGAGTTGTTCGGGCGCGGCCGGGAACATTTGCTAGCAGCCTCGATGACAGATACGCCGAAAGCGGTGGCCGCGTTCCAGGCGGCCATTGAGCTGGAGCCTACTTATGCCGCGGCCCACGCCGGTTTGGCCCTGGCGTGGTGTGCGCAGGCTGAGTTTCGTGTTGTGCCGCACGCAGACGCTTATCCTCTAGCGAAGACAGCGGCGCTCGCGGCGTTGGCGTTGGACGCATCGTCCGCCGATGCTCAAGTGGCGCTGGGAATTGTGCTGTTCCTTAGTGAATGGAACTGGGTCGGCGCGGAGCGTAGTCTGCGGCGGGCACTCAAGTTGAACCCGAATCACACCGAAGGGTACCTCGTGTGCGGGCGGCTGATGGAAGCCCTCGGAAGACTGGATGAAGGTCTGGAGTTGAAGCATAAGGCACTGGAACGCGATCCGTTCTCGCCGCTCGTGCATCTTCAAATTGCGCTGTCGTATTGGAACCAGCGGCGGTTCGACCAATCGATCGAGTGGGCGAATAAGGCGCTTGCATTGGATCCGCGACACTTGCTCGCGCGCGAGCATCTGGCCGGCGCGTATTGGAAAATGGGCGACTTCGACAGGCATATGGCGGAGTCGATTCGCCACGCTGAAGATTACGGCGCTCCTGTCGAACTGCTCGACGAACTGAGGCGGATTTATGCCGAGGGAGGACGCACGGCGGTTGTGCGGCATAGCCTCGCGCAGATGGAGCGAGCGGGAGATCGCGCTCCGGCGTTT
>Ga0335082_10004474_pt1 | contig 15241 bp, 14 predicted proteins | sample Lox_Sample_41_FD_206718 | JGI IMG/M metagenome (GOLD analysis project Ga0335082, IMG submission 206718) | Soil microbial communities from Loxahatchee National Wildlife Refuge, Florida, United States - Lox_Sample_4.1 | ecosystem: Environmental > Terrestrial > Soil > Wetlands | place: USA...
CGCAATGTACTTGTCCGGCTCGCGAAGCCGCAGCTGCGACAGGATATCGTGCCGCACCCGCTGGGTGGCGCTGGCCGTGAAGGCGGCAATGGGCTGGTCCGGAAATCTCTCTCGCAAGGCGCTCAGCTGCCGGTATTCCGGCCGGAACTCATGCCCCCATTCGGAAATGCAGTGCGCCTCATCGATAGCGAAAAACGCGATCGGTGCCTGCGATAGCCACTCGACCGTATCCTGCCGGGCCAGGCGTTCCGGTGAAAGATACAGCAGCCTGTAGGCGCCGGCGATCGCGCGTCGAACCACCTGATTCTGTTCAGCCGGCGTGAGCGAACTGTTCAATACCGCCGCCGGAATTCCCATTTGATCGAGCTGCGCGGCCTGGTCCTGCATGAGCGAAATCAATGGGGAAATTACCACCACGGTGCGGCCCATGACCACCGCAGGAAGCTGATAACAAAGGGATTTGCCGCCGCCAGTCGGCATGACGACGGCGATGTCGTGTCCCGCCAACAAGCTCCGCACGATGCGCTCCTGTAACGGGCGAAAGCCATCGTATCCCCAGTAGCGTTTCAATGGGGCCAACAGATCTGGGCCGGAAGGCAAAAGACATTTTATCGCTATTGATTTGTTTTACTAGAATAGTACACTAGTAATTGAAATGACTAAGGCAGATCAGGCGGACCCACCATTTCGCTTCCAACTCGACCTGCGGTCGGGCGTTCCCGTCTATCGCCAGATCATGGACCAGGTGCTTGCGGGCATTGCCTCCGGCCGCCTTGCTAGCGGCGAACAGCTTCCCACCGTGCGCCAACTGGCGGTGGACCTTTCGATCAACCCAAACACGGTGATCCGCGCCTACCGCGAGTTGGAGATTCGCGGCTTTCTCGACACCCACCAGGGGTCGGGGACATTCGTCGGCACGCAGCGCGTGGAGCAGGACGGCGAAGAGCGCAGGCGCAAGCTGGACGGCATCGTTGGAGATCTGGTGGCTCGGGCCGGCTCCGAGGGATTTACGGCGCAGCAGGTGGTGGAACGGTTGAAGGAATTTTTGGCGGAACACAAGGGAAGGAACTGACATGGACCTGACGAGTTTGCGGAAGGGCGCTCTGGCGGATGTTTCGCCTGAGTGGCCGGTTAGTACCCTCGGGATCTTCGTGTTTGCCGCGTTCCTGGCGGCGGGAGGAGTTGCGACGGCGGTCCTTCACCAAAACGCTCCCGTAATCGCCGGAGCAGTGGCCGGCACATATTTCCTGTGCGCGATTCGCGTTGCGCAGCAGTGGGAGAAGGCGGCGGTTTTGCGGTTAGGCCGCTATCGCGGCATGCGCGGGCCGGGCGTATTTCTGATCGTGCCGGTTATAGACTCTGTGAGCCGGTACATAGACCAGCGCGTGCGCGTGACCGATGTCAAGGCCGAATCGGCTCTGACACGCGACACCGTTCCAGTGAACGTGGACGCCATCGTGTTCTGGCTGGTGTGGGACGCCGAGAAGTGCATCCTCGAAGTGCAGAATTTCGTCGAAGCCATCATGCTGAGCGCGCAGACTGCGCTGCGGGAGTCGATTGGCCGCCACGAACTCGCGCAAATGATTACGGAGCGCGAGACACTCGGCCACGAGTTGCAGCGCATTCTCGACACCAAGACCAACCCGTGGGGGATCACCGTGCACTCGGTCGAGATCCGGGACGTACACATTCCGACGGCGCTCGAGGATGCTATGTCGCGGCAGGCGCAAGCCGAGCGCGAGCGGCAGGCGCGAATCATTCTGGGTACGGCTGAGACGGAGATTTCGGACAAGTTTGCGCAAGCCGCCCAAGTCTATCGCGACAATCCGGTGGCGCTGCACCTGCGCGCTATGAACATGTTGTACGAAGCGATTAAGGAGAAGGGTTCGATGGTGATCGTGCCGTCATCGGCGGTTGAGACCATGGGGCTCGGGGGGCTGTTGGGCACGGCGGCCTTGAGCAAGCAATGACGATGCGCGGCAGCCTAATGACTGTCGACCAGTCTGCCGATCAAGTTAGTGCGGCACGAATGCCGCAGTCCATTTGGGACGGGAAGGCCTGAGAGATATCCCGACCGGAACGGACTCTAATTGAGAGGTCGCGATGTCGTTGGCGGTTGTGGTTGCACTGTGTTTCTTTCAGGCTCCCGGGCTTAATTCACCAGAGCGTCTGGAGCATGAGGTTTTAGCCTGGCAAACCAGGCACATGGCAGAATCGGCTGCCCCTCAGCCGGCAATGACCAGAGAAGCGGCTTATGAAGAACAGCAGTTCGTCAGCAAATTCAACCACTTGCTGAATACCCTGCGAGAGTTTACGGATCAGTACAACCGTCACGTCATCGATGTAAAGAAGATAAAGGCCCTCAAGAAAGCCTGGCGCGATCTGGAAAAGACCGACGCCTGGTTCCGGCTCGACGAAGCCTCAGCCCGCTAGATCTCTCACTTCCAGATCCTTCCCGTGCGGAACGGCTTCGACGACGTCGCGCACGCTCGACAGGAGCCGCCGATTGTGCCACAACAGAAGCTTGGGATCGGCTCCCCATTCCCGTTCGAAGCCCAGGCGCTTTCAGAAGCTGCGGTCCGCGATGCGGCGCCGTATCCGCTATCAGATCACGCGCGGCGGATTGTTGTTTACACTCGCCGTGGCTCTGGTAGCGGCGGCTGCGATCGTCTCCGGCAATAACCTGCTGTTCTTGATTCTCGCCACCATGATTTCCACGATGCTGGTATCGGGCTTCATCAGCCGGCTTTGTCTCGCGGGTCTGGAGTTGGACCTGATGCTGCCCGAGCACATTTCAGCGGGGCGAGCAGCGCGGGCCAAGCTTTACGTTCGCAATCTCAAGGGCTGGATGCCCTCGTTTTCCATCCAGGTACGGGGCGTGCCGGAGCATCCGCAGACTACTCTAGGCCGGACGCTCGAACAGCGCGCGATTCTTACCGCGCCCGTCTACTTTCCCGTGATCCCGGGCGGCGCAGTGCTCGAGGAGAGCGTATCTGTTCAGTTCGACCGTCGCGGAACACAGCGCCAGAACAGTTTCGTTTTCACCACGCGGTTTCCATTCGGATTTCTCGATAAGATGACACGCGTAACGCTGCGCCGCGAAGTGGTGGTGTATCCGTCGATCGAGCCGCGGCCCGGGTTTCCGGAGCTGCTGACGGCGATTGTGGGCGAGATCGAAGCTCACATGGTCGGGCTGGGGCGCGACTTCTACCGCATCCGCCCCTACGAAGCTTTTGAAAGTGCGCGGCATCTCGACTGGAAGGCCTCGGCGCATACGGGCGATTTGCAGATTCGCGAATTCGCGCGGGAACAGGAGCCGGCCGTCGAAATCTTTCTGGACCGCAATGTGCCGCCGCATCTGGAAGGCTGGTTCGAGCACGCGATCGAGTGTTGTGCATTTCTCGCCTGGAGCCTTTGGCAGATGGGAGCGGGCATCCGCTTCCGCTCGCAGCAGTTCGACCTCCGCGTGCCGGAGGAAGGCGATGTGTACGCCGTCCTCAAGTATCTGGCGCTGGTGTTCCCGCAGTCGGGGAAGCCGCCTGAACACCCTGCCGACGAATCCAGCTTTCAGATCGTGCTGAGCGCATCGCCGAACGGGTTCCGCGACCTCGGATGGGCTCCGGCTCATGTCCTGGGGCCGGAGGCGTTTGACGTTTCTGGGTTGCGCACGGGCAATTAGGCGAGGCGTGCCCCGCCCCTACATTTTGTCCGGCGCATTAGTCGTCTTCGGCAAACTCGCGGTCGAGCGCGGGGAGTACATCCCGATTGCCTGCCATCCACACGTAGAGAGTTGGAAGCACGAAGATGCTCATCACCAGTGTGAGGCTGAGGCCGCCAACGATCACGATGGCAAAGGGCCGCTGTGAATCCGAGCCGATGCCGTGGGACGTGGCCGCGGGGAGCAGGCCGAGCGTCGCCACCAGCATGGTCATCATGATGGGACGCAGACGCAGTACGGCGCCCTCGGCGGCCGCGTCGTCGATGGAATGGCCGTGCGAACGGAGCTGGTTGATGTACTCGACCATGATGACGCCGGTCTGCACGGCTACGCCGAACAGCGCCAGGAATCCCACGCCCGACGATACGCTAAAGTGCGTGCCCGTCAGATAGAGCGCGAACAGGCCGCCGATGGGCGCGAGCGCCACCGTCACCAGAATCAGCGAAGCCCATTTAAACGATTTGAATGCCGAGTAAAGGATCATGTAGATGGTCAAAATCGTGATGGGCACGATGATGGATAGCCGGGCGTTAGCGCGCTTGGCACTTTCGTACTCGCCGGCCCAGTCGATGTGGTAACCAACCGGCAATTTGACCTTTGCGCCGACCGTTTTGATCGCCTCTTCGACGGCACTACCGAGATCGCGGCCGCGCACACTGTATTTGATCGCCACATAGCGGGAGTTGGCCTCCCGATAGATTTCCGAAGCGCCATCCAGCACTTCCACTTGAGAGACTTGCGCTAGCGACACGCGCTCATTGGAGGGAGCCAGCAGCCGGATTCGCTCGATGGCCTCGCGGGTGTCGCGGTATGAGGGGAGGTAGCGGGCTACCAGGTCATAACGCTGCTCTCCCTGCAACACCTGGCTTACAGCCTTGCCGCCGACGGCGGTTTCGATGGCATCTTGCACATCGGACACGTTGAGCTGAAAGCGGGCCGCCTTCGGGCGATCGACGGTGAAGTTCAGGTTGGGCTGGCCGATCACGCGAAACAGGCCCAGGTCCTCGATGCCCTCGATCTTGCGCATGATGCCAACGATCTGGTCGCCCTTCTCCTCGAGAGTTCTGAGGTCTTCGCCAAAAATCTTGACCGCTAGTTCGCCTTTGACTCCGCTCACGGCCTCCTCCATGTTGTCGGCAATGGGCTGCGAGAAATTCCAAAGAACGCCGGGAAGCCTTTCCAGCTCGCGATCCATGGCGGCGATCACCTCCTCCTTGTTCTCCCGGAAAACCGGACGCCATTTCTCTTTCGGGTGAAGGTCCACGAAATATTCGGTATTGAAGAAGCCGGTGGTATCGGTTCCGTCATCCGGCCGGCCGATCTGCGAGATCACCTGCTTGACCTCGGGGAATGCCGCGAGGATGACACGCGCTTGATGCATCAGCCGTGTGCCCTCCGTGGGGCCGGTGCTAGGGGCCAGGGTACCGCGGGCCCAGATGGCTCCTTCATCCAGGTGCGGCAAGAACTCGGAACCGATGGCGCCGCCCACGGCAAGGTAGATGGCGACGCCGAGTAAGGCGGCAGCGCCCCCGACCGTGATCCAGCGGTAGTGAATCGCCGCCCGAACGGCCACTCGGTACTGGCGGATAATGAATGCAAGGGCCGGGTTGCGCCACTCGCTGAAGTGGCGGCGAAACAGAAGGCTCGCCAGAACGGGCGCGATCAACATGGAAAACGCGAGCGCGCCCAGCAGGGCGAAGGTTACTGTCCAGGCCATGGGTTTGAACAGGCGGCCTTCCACGTGCTGCAAGGTGAAAATCGGAATGTAGGCAGTGATGATGATGGCGCGGGCATAGAATACGGGGCGCTGCACCTCGTGCGCGGCTTCGCGGATCCATTCGCCCAGACCTTTTGACTCATCGGTCCGATGCCCGATCACACGGATGATGTTCTCAATCATCACGACTGAGCCATCCACCACCATGCCGAAATCCAAAGCGCCCAATGACAGCAGATTCGCGGGAATTCTTCTCAGGTCGAGGCAGATAGAAGCGAACAGCAGGGAGAATGGGATGGTCAACGCAACGATCAGAGCGCCGCGCGCATTGCCAAGAAAAAGGAACAGGACGATGGTAACGAGAATGATTCCCTCAGTCAGATTGTGCAGTACAGTGTGCGTGGTGTAGTGAACCAGATCGCTGCGATCGAGGAAGGGCACAATCGTGACTCCAGGAGGGAGGATCTTGTGATTGAGTTCGTCGACCTTCTGGTGAATGGAGACGAGCGTGGAATCGGAATCAGCGCCTTTGCGCAGAAGTACAATTCCCTCGACCACATCGTTGTTATCGACCACGTGGCCGTCGGCGCGGCGCACCGCCCTGGCGATTCGACCCAGGCGGATCCTGGGGCCCTGCGCAACCGCGGCAACGTCCTGAACACGCAGCGCGGTTCCATTCTGAGTTTTGATCGCCGTCTGCATGATGTCGCTGGTGGTGCGATAAAGGCCGACTGCGCGAACGTTGATCTGTTGCAGCCCCGCCTCTACAAAACTGCCGCCGGCGTTGGTGTTGTTGCTGGCCAATTGCTGCTCCACTTGGCCGATGCTCAGTCCGTAGGACACAATCTTTTCGGGATCGATGCGCACCTGATACTCGCGCGTGATGCCGCCGAAACTGACCACGTCCACGACGTTGGGGACTGATTTGAACTGCTTCTCGAGCGTCCAGTCTTCGAGCGACTTCAACTCCATCAGGTCGTACTTGGGATTCGTGCTGTGCAGCGTGTACCAGTAGATTTGGCCGACGGGACTGTAGTCGCTCCCGATCTGCGGCTGCAAATTATTGGGCAGGGACAGTTGCGCCAGACGCTCCAAAACCTTCTGCCGGTTCCAGTCGTTCTCGGATTCATCGTCGAAGATCAGCATCAGGCTCGAAAGGCCGAACAGCGAGGTGGAACGCAAGTGTTCAAGGTGCGGCAGTCCGTTCATCACAATTTCGATGGGAATGGTGACCTGCTGCTCAACTTCCTCGGCGGCGTGACCGGGCCATTGAGTGATGACCTGCACGTAGTTGTTGGCGACATCGGGGTAAGCTTCGACTGGGAGGCTATGAAATGAGATGGCACCCCAAACCAGCAACACCAGCGCCACAGCCAGCACCAGGAAGCGATTATTAAGCGCGTAGTCGACGCTGGCGCGGATCACTGTTCCACCGTGTTCTGCAAGACCAGCGCCTTGGCCACGACCTGTTGGTTCGGCTGGAGGCCGGAAACAATCTCCTGCATATTCCCGGGAAGCATGATGCCCGCAACCACTCCGACGCGCTGAAATTTCTTGTCGCCCGCCGGCACGTAGACCCAGTCGCGATCATGCAAGTGGAGAACAGCCGACGCCGGGACCGAAACGCGCGTCTCTTTTTTCGAGCCACGGAACGTGGCGCTGACAAACATGCCGATGCGCATCATCCCGGGATTATGCATTTCGAGACGTACTTTTGCCGCGCGGATCGCAGGGTCGAGAATCGGCCCGATATTGCTAACGCGCCCTTGGAACACGCTTCCGGGATACGCATTCAGACGGACTTCGGCAACCTCGCCCAGGCGGACGCTCGCCAGATCATTTTCGTAAACGTCGCACAGAATCCAAATCTCGGACAGGTCGGCGATCGTGAAAAGATTCGGCGAGTTGTCGAGCGTTTTCACGCCTGCGGCGGCGGTGACGTTTTGCTCGATGATGACGCCCGCGGCCGGCGCGAAAATATCAACCACCGCGCTGGGATGATTGCTGTCTACGCCCAGCACTCGCAAGCGTTCGGCGGCGGTCTCCACGTCAACTTTCGCTTTATCCAAAGTATCTTGCGCAACTTCGAGGTCTTTCTTGGCCACGGCGCCTTTGTCGTACAGCAGCTGCGAGCGATCAAACTGCGCCCGTGCCAAAACCTCGTCCGCCTGGGCTTTCCGATGCTCGGAAAAAGCGCCGGAGATATCGGCGCTCTGGACGCGCATCAACAGTTGCCCTTTTTTCACTTCGTCTCCCAGGCGCGCGCGAATTTCCACGACGCGGCCGGAAGCGAGCGAAATCACGGGAACGGAGCGGGCGACATCGGCGCTGACCACACCCGTCACTTTCAATTCGGGAGCGGTGCTGTGCGGTTCGGCCGTGGCCAACGGAAACTGCTCAGGCTGTTTCACCTGGACTATGCTGACGTCCGGTTCCTGCTCAATTGTGGTGGGTGGCGGCGCTTCGGCCTTGGGATCGGCCTTCACTCCGTTGCCACAGCCGGCGAGGAATAGCGCCGTGGCAACGACTAGAGCTGCGGGCAGGACAATAGCGCGAATCATGGTATGACCTCGCGACCGACGGCGAGATTTAATTGGCTCGCGGCGGTCAGGTAAGAACCAATCAGGTTCAAGTAGTTGAGTTGCAGGCTGCGATACTCGCTTTGCGCATTCAGGAAATCCAACAGCGATGCGCCGCCGCGCTGGTAGGCAAACGCCACCGTGTCGCGCACCTTCACCGCCCGCGGCAGATACTCCGTTTTGTAGGGCCGCAACAACTTCAGATTGCTGTCCAGCATGGCGTAGCTCGAATCCACGTCGCTGAATACCTGCGCCTCGGCGGCGTCGCGCAGCTTTTCATTGCGGCGGATGTCCAGCTCCGTGCGCAGCTTCTCGCCCTGGTTCTTGTCGAAAATGCGCAGCGGGATCGTGACGCTGAATCCCAGGTAGACCGGAATGGGCGGGCTGCGCGCCAGGTCCACGCCAAACGTGGGGTCGGTCGAGCCGTTGGCTACGGCGAGCGTGTGATCCGTCTTGGCCTTCTCAACCGACTGCACGGCGGCTTTCAGGTCGGGCCGCGCGTCGATCGCCATGCGGTGGAATTCCTCGAGCGTTTGCACCTGCTCGCTGAATTCGTAGGGGCCGGTGACGTCGAACTGCTCTACCGGCATGCGGTCGTAGAGCAGCGTCAGCAGCTGGATCTTGGCGGTGCGCAGGCTGACTTCGGCGGTCAGCACGTCGGATTGGAATTGCACGCGCTGCAGTTCCAGGCGATCGAGATCGATCTGCGCGATATCGCCGGCCTTGTAGCGCTCGCGGCTCACGCCGAGCACTTTGTCCCAATACGCCAGATTCTCCTGGGCGAGCTGCAGCACGGCTTTGGCCTGCAGAATTTGCACGAAAGCGCCGCGCACGCTGAATAGCAGAGTGCGCTCGAGATCGGCCTGGCTGGATTCGGCGATGCCGGTGGCTTTCTTCGCGCTATCCAGCCGCAGCTCGCGCTTGTGCTGGCGCTCGTGCAGATAGCTGGCGGAGACGAAGGGCAGCAGATTGGTGATCGGACGCCAGGGGTAATTGCCCAGAGGATCCGGGAAGGGATCGAACTGATCGAGCGAAGCGGTGAAATCAGGATTGGGCCGCAGATTCGCGGTAATCTCCTGCGCGCGCGATTCCGCGATGCCGATCCGCCCGGCACTGAGCGTCGGGTTCACGGCCTCGAACTTGTCGCGAATTTCCTGCCACGTGTAGGCTTTCTGCCCAAACGTACGGGGCGCCAGAAAGGCCGCAAGCAGGACACCGATCGCGACAGACCGCGCTAACGCTCCGTGTGGCGGCTCCTTGGGTTGCAAATGATACCAGCGAGCGCTCCATTCCGCCTGCCAAATCGGGAACCACCCGGCGGATGCCAACGGCGCCGGAGAAGCTGGCAGGTGGGCGAGCGCTCGCCGCACTTGGCGACGCATACTCCCTCTTCCTAAAAATCAACTTTGGTGATTGTGTTAGAAGCTGAGCGCGGGCTCGGGCGGTCCCCGGCTGACAAACGAAGGCATCTGCCGCAGTACGCTTCTGGGCGTGCAGAGGCAAACCAGGCCAAAGAAGAAGAACGCGACAAACAGGGTGTAAAACGCGGTGACCTGCAAGTGCTCAAGGTTCTGCAACACCAGGTAGATGACGGTGTCGGTGTCGGAGTTATCGGGAGCCGAATGGCCGAATCCGCTCCTGGTCTCGAGGCCGGCGCTGACGTAGGCGAAGTTGATGACATCGTCACTAGCGGAAACACAGGGAAACAGCGAAACCATGACCAGAAGCACGGCGAGGAGCCTTTCGCCCCTGGTGCTGGAAATGGTCCACCGGCGGCGCTCCGACGCGAGCAGGGCCGCTAGGGCGCCAAGCGCAACCAGCAGCCAAATGAGATTGAGAACGGTAACCAACTTTTCCGTATTCTACCGCAGAGGGAAGCCGGGCGCGGCTCCCGGGAGCAGCGCGGGGGTGATACGGGTGGCGCCAATGGCCAGAAGTTTGCTAACAGCGGGTTGGCGCAATAGACTGGTCCATACTGGAGGAGCATGGAGAATCCGACGTTAGATCGAGAAGTCGTTGTCCTGCTCGCAGAACACGACCCAGCCGTACGCGTCATGCTGGAAAGGCTGCTGAAACAGGGCGGGTATGACCTGCTGGTGGCCGAGGACGGCCAGGAGGCGCTGCAGAAGTCCGACGAACACAAAGGCAGGATCGACATCCTGGTGGCAGATGTGCAAATGCCGGGAATGACGGGATCCGATCTCGCGAGGGAGATTCGGGGCTCGCGTCCGGAAATCCGATTCCTGTTGCTGTCGGCTTCCGAACAAGGGCTCCTGGTTCTGGATTCGACCTGGCACTTTCTTCAAAAGCCATTTCTGCCGAAAGCTCTGCTCGAGAGAATTGTCGATGTGATCAAGAAGCCGCCGACGCCGAGCACGACCATGGGCAGCTAGCTCACAGCTGACGGCCTGTAATCCATGGAAATCTAGTACTGTTTCTAAATGAAAGCGCGGAGCGCGCGAATTTGTGTAACGCTTTCGCAGCATTGTCACTATAATGGATGGCCACCATGCCGACGTATGCCCAAACAGACAGACCGCTCATTGTTACCACGCCACTTGGAAAAGACGTACTGCTGATCACCGGCTTTCGAGGCCATGAGGGGATCTCGCAGTTATTCAGTTTCCAACTAGACCTGCTGGCCGAGCGGGCGGCCGACGTCCAGTTTGACAAGATCCTCGGTGAGAGCGTCACCGTGGAACTGCGGCTGCCAAACGGCGACAAGCGTCACTTCAACGGGCTGGTCAACCGGTTTACTCAGGGAGTGCGCGACCACACCTTTGTCACTTATAGGGCGGAAATCGTTCCCAAGCTTTGGCTGCTCACAAAGAAGGTCAGATGCCGCATTTTTCAGCAGCTTTCGATACCCGATATCTTGCGCCAGGTGCTCACTGGTCTGGATGTCAGTTATCAATTTTCGGGAGTCTACCATCCGCGCGACTATTGTGTTCAGTACGGGGAGTCTGACTTCGCGTTCGCCAGCCGCCTGATGGAAGAGGAAGGAATCCATTACTTTTTCAAGCACGATGACGGGAGTCATCAGCTTGTCGTGAGCGACCTGAAGAACCCCACGGTTCCCGGACAAAGCAACGTTGTTTACGAGGAAATGGCGGGCGATGTCCGCGAGGAGATGCGCATTACCGGATGGGAAAAGACTCAGGAAATGCGCTCGGGCGAGTACACGCTTTGGGACCATTCCTTCGAGCTTCCCGGCAATCACCTGGAAACCAAGCGGAAGAATGTCGACAGCGTTACGGTAGGAAAGGTCGTCCACAAGCTAGGTGTCGGCGGCAACCAGCAACTGGAAATCTACGAGTACCCGGGCGGATTCGCGGAGCGCTTTGACGGAATCGACCCCAACGGGGGACCGCGGCCGGCGGATCTGAAACGCATTTTTGAGGATCGCGACCGCACGGTGAGAATCCGCATGGAGCAGGAAGATGCCAATGCCCTGGAGATCCGCGGCGCAAGCGATTGCGGTAATTTCAGCGCCGGACACAAGTTTGCGCTGGAACGGCATTTCAATGCCGACGGCCAGTATCTGCTGACGAACATCGAGCACGATGCCAAGATGCTTGGCTACCGCAGCACCGAACACCCCGAGTTCAGCTATAAGAACGTCTTCACCTGCGTGCCGGCGGCTTTGCGATTCCGTCCGCAGCGCGTGACCCCGGAACCGGTGATTTCCGGAATGCAAACCGCGACGGTCGTGGGGCCGAAGGGCGAAGAGATTTATTGCGATAAGTACGGGCGGGTGAAGGTGCAGTTCCACTGGGACCGTGAGGGAAAGAAGGACGCTAACAGCTCCTGCTGGGTGCGCGTAGCCCAGGTGTGGGCAGGCAAGGGGTGGGGTGCATTCTTCTGGCCGCGGATCGGCCACGAGGTGGTCGTGATCTTCGAGGAAGGCGATCCCGACCAGCCGCTCATTATCGGCAGCGTGTACAATGCCGAGAATCTGCCGCCTTTCCGCTTACCTGCCGCCAAGAAGTTCGGCGGAATCAAATCGGCCACCGTGCATGGGACGTCCAAGAGCAACTACAACGGGGTTGTGTTTGTCGATGAACAGGGAAAGGAACATATGTCGCTTCACTCGGAGCGCCACATGGTGATCAATGCCGAGTACGACGTATCGTATACTACTGGGCGCCACATCGGCCAGAGAGTGCCGGGAGCTCGCACGGTGACCGTGGGCCGGCTGCCCGGCATGGAATAACAGGAGGAGAACTGCAGTGGGAACTCTCTACCTAGTCATCGCTCCGATCAGTAACGCGCCCGCCACAGGCGGCAGTGGCGGTGGGGGGCCGAACAAGAATATCTGGGCTAAGCCGGAGCCACAGGCGATCCTGGGTCTGAACTCCACGGTAGTTTTTGGGGGCAATGTCCAGGTTGCGTTTCCGATTAACTTCCAAATGGCGGTTGGCAGTAACGTTCAGATTTGTATCAGTCCAAACGCGTGGTCGACGCTATACCTGGACAGTTCAGCAACTACTTTGCCGGCCGAGGGCAATCGTATCCTTGGAAGCGGCCTGGGCGGCAACATGCAGCTCACTATGGGCACGAGTGCGAACTTCGTGATTGGCCAATCGTTCGACATCAATCTCGGACCTCGCAGAATTACCCTGGACGTGCACAACAAAACGGGCATTCAGGCCTGTGTCAGGGTTATCGGCACCATCATCTTGGCTGCGTCCATCGTATTTCTGATTGCCTACGGGGCTATCTCAGACGACGATGGCCGCGCAGCAACCGTGATGATATTTCAGATCACGATGCAGGTTCTGCTCATTGTTCTCATGGATACCGAGAAAATCTATGGCAAGATGGACGCTGGCTACCAGAAGGCCTTCGAAGACACGTTCGTCGCGGGTGATCAGCATAACCAGTACGCCAGCACGTTTGTAAGGTCTTCGGCAGACAATTACACGCTTCTGGGAGCGCTCGAAGTCACTGGCATCGTGATGGCAATGGTACTTCCGGTGGTACTTGAGATTGCTGGAGAAGTAAAACTGCATGACCCCGATCCCCAGGTTGTGGTGGACGCCGACGGAAATCAGATCGGCACGGTGCAGTGAGCAAATAAGCTGGTTGCGGTATTGAGTTCATGTTGGTTTAGGGGAGGGCTTGATGAGTCAAGATGAAAGTGATTTCGGCGCTGGTTCGGGCGGCGGCGGAAAAGACACGCAGGATCAGTCTCGTTTCTTCGACGGGACGTACTCGGTAACAGCCAACCAGGTGGAGTTCATCAGCCGCGCACCGCTTCCTCCGGCTGCACCCAATCCATGCACGATTACACTTCTGGCCAGCGACATCATGGAGCTGAAAGGAAACGTGAACCTGCATGGCCTGGGAGGCGTCCGTATTACAGCGGGACCGCCGCCGCTTCCCGAAACCTCTGGGGACACCCAAGGGGTCGAAATCGAAGTCGGCGAAATACAGAACGTTACTATTAAGCGTGGGCTGATCGACGGCGTCGATCAGAAGATTGAGATGACGCCTAGCGGGATTACCGTAGATGGCGGCGCGATGCCGATTACGATTCAGAGCTTGACACAAATCAAGCTGTCGGTTGCCGGTGGGCTGAGCACGATCACGCTTGGGCCCGACGGCATCACCATCATGGGGCTGCCCTTGGTGAAGATCAACTAAGGGATTCCAGGGAGATTGGGTGTGGGCAACGACCCTTTGATCAAGGTGACTGCCGCGACGGCAGCGGAGGTCTGCCAGCGGTTCGATGTGTCGCGCGAGGCAAGGGAACTCCTGGCCAACGGCATGGGACCGTGGCAGTTCGTAGAAACTCTGGCGGCCAAAAAGCGTTACGTTGAAGGCATCGATTTCCTGGCCCATGCACTGCCCGCTCGGGAGGGCGTCTGGTGGGGTTGCTTGTGCCTGCAGCACGCGTCCGGTGACAGTCTCACTCCCACGGAGAGGGCCGCCTGTGTAGCCGCGGTTCGATGGGTAATCCAGCCGACGGAGGAAAACCGAATGGCGGCAAAAGCTCCGGCCGACGCGGCCGGTATGGGTACGCCGGCGGGTGCGTTGGCAATGGCGGCAAACGGAGGGCTGCCGCCGCAAGAACCGTTTGCGCCGGCGAAGGCCGTGGCGATGGCGGTGAAACTGGCCACTCTGAAGTCCCCTCCCGTTGCCGTGATGGAAACTCAGCGGTCCTATCTGCAGCTGGGAATCGGCGTGGCGGCGGGGAAGTTCGGGTAAAAGGAAGGATTGACGTATGGGAATGCCAGCTGCTCGAATGACCGACATGCATGTGTGCCCGATGGTAACGGTTCTAGTGCCGCACGTCGGCGGACCGATTCTTCCGCCGTGCTGGCCCACAGTGCTGATCGGTGGCCTGCCCGCCGCCCGGGTCAGCGACATGGCCACATGCGTGGGCCCGCCAGACGTTATCGTGTTGGGCTCGTTCACCGTCATGATCGGCGGCTTGCCAGCGGCACGGCTGGGTGATACAACCGCTCACGGTGGAACGATCATCATGGGCTGGCCGACGGTTTTGATTGGTTGAGGAATTTCGGCGTATGAGCACTGGGCAGGGGACAATTCCTTTCGAGAAACAGTCCGATCCGCAGACGAACCGGATGTGTGGCGCCGCGTGTTTGAGCATGGTGTACCGCTCTCTTGGCAAAGACGTCCCGCAGTCGGCGATTTGGCCGGTGATTGCAAAACAGAACCGGTTCGGGAGTCTGGCATCCACGACTCATCTTATGGCCAAGGATGCGTTAGGGCGCGGGTTGGCGGCGGTAGCGATCCAGGCCAGGCATCCTCTGCAGGCCCTGCGCCTATGCCACGAGGCTGGAGCCCGAGCGATCCTGAATCACCGGCTGAAACCCGATTCCCCTGCAGGCCACTACACGGTGCTGGTGGATCTCGACAACACAAGCGTGGTCTTGCACGACCCGAACTTCGGTCCCTCGCGGCGCGTGAACCACGCCGAACTGCTTCAGCTGTGGCAGCCGTACTTCGCCAACTCGGAAATTGTGGGTGGTGTCCTGATCTGCATTGCGGAGAACCCGCCGGAGCCACCTGCCTGCCAATTCTGCCGCACGGTCACCCCGCCGAGCATCGAGTGTCCGAATTGCAAGAAGCCGATTGGGCTGCGGCCCGCCGCGGTGCTGGGATGCATGAACCAAAACTGCATCGCCCGTATGTGGAGCTACATCTGCTGCCCGGCATGCGATTTCATGTGGGACTATGGCGCACAGCCGGCGCAAGCCG
>Ga0335082_10004475_pt1 | contig 15238 bp, 10 predicted proteins | sample Lox_Sample_41_FD_206718 | JGI IMG/M metagenome (GOLD analysis project Ga0335082, IMG submission 206718) | Soil microbial communities from Loxahatchee National Wildlife Refuge, Florida, United States - Lox_Sample_4.1 | ecosystem: Environmental > Terrestrial > Soil > Wetlands | place: USA...
GTGTCGGCGGCAGTTGTTGCCCGGAGGAAGTTCGGTGGCCAAAATACTCGTTGCGGATGACAACAGCAACATCCAGAAAATGGTGGGCTTGGCCCTCAAAGATCAGGGTATCGATGTGGTCGCCGTTGGCAACGGTGAAGCCGCGGTTCGCAAGATCTCCGACATTAAACCAGACCTGGTCCTCGCCGATGTGTTCATGCCCGTGCGGAATGGCTACGAAGTTTGCCGATACGTGAAGGAAGATGCAGCCCTTGCACACATTCCGGTCATTCTGCTGGTCGGAGCGTTCGATCCCCTGGATGAGCAGGAAGCGCAGCGAGTGGGAGCGGATGGCGTGCTGAAGAAGCCATTTGTTCCACCCGACCCGCTGATATCGATGGTGAAGTCCGCGTTGGCGCGTGCAGGCGTCGCGATTGGCGGAGCACCCGCCGCCGAAAAGCCCGCGGAAGCGGCGCGGTCCACCGCCGACATTCTGAGAGGCAACGTCGGTTCCAAGATTGCGGCACTTACTCCAGAGAAGCTGCCGGAAGTTGCGCCGGAACCAGTGGAAGAGTTTGCTACGCCGAGGGAGCACGTGAAGATTGCCGCCGGGGAAGAACCGGTTGCGTTTGGAAATCTGCTGAACACGTCCGAGGAGGAGGAGGCTGCCGTACTCTCCTCCAAGCCGATGATCGAAATCGCAAGGACAAAGGATTGGGACGAAGAGAGCCAGGACGTGCCCGAGGAAGAAGACCAGGAAGAAGAAGCTCCGCGCGGAGGCTGGCGTCCCGGCGGCCTCGACGAGGAACTGGAGCGGGCAGCGAAATCAGGGCAGGGCGCGTCTGACTGGCGCGACGAGGCTTTCCACGGCAATTCTCCGGCGAAGCGCAATGGGTCCGAGCATTGGAGCCAGGCTCCCGAGCATGCGAGCCTGGTGGAAGTCGCTGAGGTGAAGACGGCCACGCTTGCGGCAGTAGAGACCAAGCCCGCGGAAGCGGCGGCGCCGTTCAGCAGCGACGCGTGGGCCGCCGCGATGGCGGCAGGCGTCCAAGAGAAATTGGCGAAGCAGGCCGAGCCTGTAATCGCACCTGAGCCTGTCTCATTGCCGGAAACGGCCGCTGAAAACGTTGCCAACGAACTTCCCGGCACGGTAGCCGCTTCGTTGAACAGCTTCCCGGCAGAAACCCCGGCAGTGTCCGAGCCGCCGGCTGTTGGCAGCGAGCCGGCGAACTGGGCTCCTGTGCCTGAAAGTACCTGGGAGGCGGAGGCGAAGCGGGCTTCGATGCTGGCTTCGACATGGGATGCGCCGGTGGCCGCGGAACCAGCGATCAGCGAGCCAGCTCCGGATGAAACACAAGAGATTTCCGCGTACTCCGCCGAGGAGCCTGAGATTCATGCCTCGACGCGAGTCGAAGAGACATCCGCGTATTCCAGCCACTACGAAGCGGCAGGCGAGCCTGAGGCAGTTGCGCCGGAAGAGCCCGTTGCGATTGATACTTCCGCCGAAGTCGCGATCGAGAGTGCGCCGTCGAATCCATGGGCAAACGCCTGGGAAGCTCCGAAGGCGGAGTCGGCGCCAGAAGCGGCTCCGGTGGTTAAACAAGAGGCGGCTCCCACGGCGACCGAAGTTCCCCAGGCCGCCGCGCCGGAAGCACAGGCACAGGCGCAACCGGATATGGATGAGCTTGTGGCGCGGGTGCTCGGAAAGTTGAACCCGGACGTGCTGCAAAAGGTCACGCACGAAATCCTGAAGCCGGTCATCGAAGCCATTGTTCGCGACGAACTCAACTCCAAAAAGCCGTAACTTTTCGAGATTCACATCCCCGCATTCCGTCAGGCGACGCCGCTTGAATTGACGCGCCCGACTACCACCCCGTATATTCAAAGATTATCTTGCCATTCGAGCAGCCGGCGTGTGCGACTGCCCTGGACGGAAGCCGAGGACGGGATGCCCCGAGAGATAGCCAAAGCGTACGAACCGCAGCAGATTGAGCCGCGCTGGGCGGAGTACTGGGTGAAAGAAGAGCTGTTCAAGGCCGACGCCAGCGCGCCGGGACCCGTATTTTCCATCGTCATCCCGCCGCCCAACGTGACGGGTTCGCTGCACATCGGGCACATGCTGGATCACACGGAGATCGACATCCTGACGCGGTGGCACCGCATGTCGGGCTACAACACTTTGTACCTGCCGGGCACCGACCACGCGGGGATTTCGACGCAACGTGTGGTGGTGCGCCAGCTTTCCCACGAAGGCATCCACTACCGCGATCTTGGGCGCGAAGAGTTCATCCGGCGAGTGTGGAAGTGGAAAGAAGAAAGCGGCGGCACGATTCAACGACAGATGAGGCAGATCGGGGAATCGTGCGACTGGTCACGCGAGCGATTCACGTTGTCGCCGGAGCTTTCGGGCGTGGTGCGCGAGGTGTTTGTCCGGCTGTATGAAGAGGGGCTGATCTACCGGGAAAAGCGGATGGTGAACTGGTGCCCGGGCTGCCGCACCGTGCTGAGCGACCTGGAAGTGATCCACGAGGAGAAGCAAGGGCACCTCTGGTACATCAAATATCGTGTGGCGGGCTCGGAGGCGTTCCTCATCGTGGCGACGACGCGCCCGGAGACGATGCTGGGCGACACGGCGGTGGCGGTCCATCCGGAGGACGAGCGTTACAAGCACTTGATCGGGAAGAACGTGGTGCTGCCGTTGATGAACCGCGAGATCCCGATTATCGGGGACGAAATGGTGGAGCGCGAGTTCGGCACGGGCGCCGTCAAAATCACGCCGGCGCACGACCCGAACGACTTTGAGGCCGGCAGACGCCACAAGCTGGCGCAGATTGACGTGATGACCGACGACGCGCACATGAATGAGAACGCGGGCGCGTATGCAGGCCTGGAGCGTTTTGCGGCGCGGAAGAAGATCGTGGAAGATCTGCAGGCGCAGGGGCTCATCGAGAAGATTACGGAGCACATCAATTCGATCGGGCATTGCGAGCGCAGCCGGACGATCGTCGAGCCGCGCGTGTCGCTGCAATGGTTCTGCCGGATGAAGCCTCTGGCCGAGCCAGCCATTGCGGCCGTGGAACGGGGCGAGATCCAGATCATTCCGGAAAACAGGCGCGAGGAATATTTCCACTGGATGCGCAACATCCGCGACTGGACGTTGTCGCGGCAACTCTGGTGGGGGCATCGCATCCCCGCGTTTTACTGCCAGAAGTGCGGCGAGACCATCGTGAGCCGCCAGGACCCGGCAAAATGCGCAAAGTGCGGCTCGACGGAACTGGTGCAGGATCCCGATGTGCTGGACACGTGGTTCAGCTCCGGCTTGTGGCCATTTTCGACGCTGGGCTGGCCGGAAGAGACTCCGGACTACAGGAGATACTATCCAACGAGCCTGCTGATCACCGGATACGACATTCTCTTCTTCTGGGTCGCGCGCATGGTCATGCTGGGCCTGCACCTGACGGGGAAGGTTCCCTTCCGAGCTGTCTATCTGCATTCGCTGGTGCGAACAGCTGGCGGGGAGAAGATGTCCAAGTCGAAAGGCACGGGACTCGATCCAGTCGCGCTGAACGAGCAGTTTGGCACCGATGCGATGCGTTTTTGCCTGGCGTCGATGGCTGCGCCGGGCACCGACATCGTGTTGTCGGACGACCGGCTGGGAGGCGCAAAAGCGTTCGCGAACAAGATCTGGAACGCGGCGCGCTTCTTATTTGTGAACCTGGACAAGTTTGAGCAGGGCGGCGCGACGATGGAGCAACTGGCGGCGCCGGAAGTTCGCGGCAAGGCACCCCACGTGTATGAAGGAAGAGTGCCGTTGGCGGACCGCTGGCTGTTCGCCCGGCTGGCGGACGCGATCAAGAGCGTGAACGACGCGCTGGCAACGTACCGGTTCCATGAGGCGGCGCACAGCGTCTACCAGTTTTTCTGGGGCGACTTCTGCGACTGGTACATCGAATGGGTGAAGCCGGAACTGCAGCACGCCGACAAGGCGCGCGCGACCGTGGCCTGGCAGAACCTGTTTGCCGGATTCGACGCGGCACTGCGGTTACTGCACCCGTTCATGCCGTTTTTGACCGAAGAACTGTGGCACCAGCTTCCGCAAGAGCCGGGCGCGAAGTCCATCGCGCTGGGCGCGTTTCCGACCGCCAAGCCGGAGTGGCACGATCCGGCGGGGGAGAAAGAATTCGGCCTGGTGCAGGAGATCATCCAGAACCTGCGGGTACTTCGCGCGGAAATGAAGCTGGACCCGAAGAAGAAGACATGTGCGGAGTTTTCGAGCAGCGATGCGTGGGCCCGCGGTGTGATTACGGCGAACCAGGACGCCATCCAGCGGCTTGCCATTCTTTCCGGCTTGCAAATTTCGGCGCAGAAGCTGCCGGAAAGCGGCGGTGCGATGCGCTCGAGCGCGCAGTTTGACCTGAGAATTCCGTATTCCGCCGAGACGGTGGACGTGGCGGCGGAACGGACGCGGCTCAATAAGGAAATCGAAGGCTTGCGCAAGGCGATCACGTCGAAGGAAACTCAGCTCGGAAACGATACCTTCCGCAGCAAAGCGCCAGAGAAGGTCATCCAACAGATGGAAGAGGCGCTGGCGGCGCAGCGGGTCGAACTGCAGAAGCTGACGGATCGACTGAAACAGTTCGCCGGCCAATAAACGGTTTATGGACTGGGAATCGGCAACCATCGAAAGCATCATTTCCGCGGCACTGCAAGAAGACGTCGGCTCGGGTGATGTGGCGGTGGGGGCCGCGGTCTCGCCGTCCGCCGCAGTGGAGGCCCGGATTGTGGCCGGGCGTGACCTGGTATGCGCGGGCCTGCCGCTGGTGGAGAGAATCCTGTCGCGGATGGATACCGACGTCTCGGTTGAGGCGCAATGCGAGGAAGGGCAGAAGGTTTCGCAAGGAACGAGCTTGCTGAGACTGAGCGGGAATGCCGGCGCGATTCTGAGCGCGTCGCAAACAGTATTGAATTTTCTGTCCCGTCTCTCTGGAATCGCGACGCTCACACACGCGTATGTGGAACAAGTGAGAGGAACGCGCGGGCGAATCGGCCACACGCGCGAGACGACGCCGGGACTGCGCCCCCTTGAGCAATATGCCGTGCAGGTTGGCGGAGGTGCGCGCCGCCACGGAAGCCTGTTCGATGCCATCGTGCTGCGGGAGCCACATACCGAGCTGTCCGGCGGCATCAAAGCAGCTCTTGACCGGGCGCACAGCCATGCATCAACACTGCTGAATCCGGCCGCTCTGACGGCGTATGAGGCGACGGGGACGCTTCCGAGCGGGAGCGGAGCCGCTTCCCTTCCCATTCAGATCCAGGTGTGCGACGAGTCAGAATTGCGGGAAGCGCTCGCGGCGGGGGCGGAGAGCTTCCTGCTGGTTGATGTGCCGCCGAGCGAGGTGCGACGGCTCGCGGAGATTGCGCACGGTGAGCGGAAGGATTGCACAGTCGAGGTCACGGGTGACATCGCGGTTCCGGAAGCGCGCGCGTACGCCGAGGCCGGGGCGGATTACATCGCGCCGGCGAGGCTGATCAGTTCGGCGCCGCCGGCGCGGGTTCGCGTGCTTGTCGACAGCCTCCGGGAAAAGTAAGCTAGAGTCGCACATACAGGATCAGGGCCGAATGCCCCAGACACCTTCTCTGCCAGGAACAACAGATCGGCGGTTGGCCGCGCTGCTGGCGCTGCTTTCGGAAAACGCCACGATTGTTATCAGCGGAGCGCGCATCGCCCGGGAGATCGGCGTCACGCGCTCGATGGTGTGGCGCTGGGTCGAAGAACTTCGGAAGCTCGGAGTGCACGTCAAAGGACAGCGCAGCACGGGGTACTTCCTGGAAAAGGTTCCAGACATCCTGACGCCAGACCTGCTGCGCAAGCGGCTGAAAGGCAGCCTGTTGGGAAAGCGCGTTCTGCACTATTTCAAAACTGATTCCACAAATCGTATTGCGATGGAGCTGGGCTTTGCGGGCGAACCGGAAGGCACAGTGGTGCTGGCGGAAGAGCAAACCGCAGGCCGCGGGCGAGCGGGCCGCTCTTGGCACTCCGAAAAAGGAACGGGGCTCTACGTATCGATCCTGTTGCGCCCGCGCCTGGCGCCCGCCCAGGCGCCTCTGCTAACAATGCTGGCCGGCATTTCAGCACAGGCCGCGGTTGAATCGCTCACGGGCTTGACCGCGGAACTCAAATGGCCGAACGATCTGCTGCTGAAGGGCAAGAAGCTCGGAGGCATTCTCACGGAAATGCATGCGGAGCCGACCTCAGTGCGCTTCATCGTGATCGGCATCGGGATCAATGCGAACCAGGAAAAGTTCCCACCTGAGATGGCGGGCGTGGCCACGTCCCTCCGTAAAGAATCGGGCCGGATGACGTTCCGTCTGGAACTCTTGATCCGATTGCTGGCGCAATTTGAGAGCGACTACCGCGTATTCCTGAGCGAAGGCGCGCCGTTTGTGGTGGACCGTTTCCAAAAAGTGTCGGATTTCGCGAAGGGCCGGCGCGTCCGGGTGGACACGGGCGTGGATACATACCAGGGCACAACCGCTGGCCTGAGCCCTGAGGGACTGCTGCTGGTGTCGCGCGACCAGGGTCCGCTGACAACGGTAATCGCGGGCGACGTGACCGAGGTTCGCTGAATGCTGCTGACCATCGACGTAGGCAACACCAACACGGTTCTTGGCGTATTCCGGGGCGAGGAGCTGATCGCGAACTGGCGGCTGACGACGGCGCGCGCGCAGACAGTGGACGAATATGGCGTTCTGGCGAGGAATCTTTTTTCGATCGCGGGCCTGAACCAGGAAATGATCACCGGTGTGATCGTCAGCTCGGTCGTGCCGCCGCTGAACTGGACGCTCGCGGAGATGTCGCGATTGTACCTGGGGAAGAAGGCGCTGTTCCTGGAGATGGGCGTGAAGACCGGAATGTCGGTTCACGTCGACAATCCGATGGAGGTGGGCGCCGACCGGATTGCGAACGGGGTGGCGGCGTTTCACCAATACGGCGGACCGTGCGTGGTTGTGGATTTTGGAACAGCGATTACCTTCGACGTGATCTCCGCGAAATGTGAGTTTCTGGGTGGAGTGATCGCGCCGGGTCTGGGTATTTCGTCGGAAGCGCTGTTCTCACGAACGGCGCGATTGCCACGCGTGGAGATCAAGGATCCCGGGAAAGTCATCGGCACCAATACGGTGACGAATATTCAAGCCGGCCTCTATTACGGGGCGGTCGACATGGTCGATGGGATGATTGCGCGCATCAAGGCCGAGCTGCGCGCGGAACCCACGATCGTGGCCACCGGCGGCCAGGCGCGACTGGTAGCGCGAGGCTCGCGCCACATTCAGCACGTGGATGAACACCTGACGCTTACGGGATTGCGCCACATTTGGGGCAAAAACAATGCGCCGGAGTCACAGGAAAAAGGGATGGCGTCACCTGCGAAGGCGGAGCTTTCGAAGCCAAAGAAAGCGGTGCGTTGAAACGCGCTGGCTGCTCCGCGAACATGGAAAACTGGAACTATTTCAACTATTTCACGGAGATTGAGGAGCACTTCTGGAAGAGGAGAGGTGCGCACCTGCTGGTATCGCCGTTGGACTGGGCGATTATGGAGACCTGGCAGAAGGCGGGCGTGCCGTTGGAAGCGGCGCTGCAGGGAATCGACCGCGCGTTCGAGAGCTACCAACGCTCGAGGCGCGGCGCGGGCAAGCCGCTGAAAAGCCTGGCATATTGCACGGACGCGGTGCTGGAAGCGGCGGAGGAGAAACTCGAAGCAGCGGCGGGGGCAGGCGGCGCCAGGGCTGAGGTCAAGGAGCCGTTCGGGCGCGACGAACTTCGCGCGTATCTCCAGCGGAATGCGGAGCTGCTGAGGACGGCGGCCACGAGGCATGAATCGACGCAAAGCGCATTGACCGGGATGCTGCGACAGGCAGCGGACTCGGTGATTTCGGCGAGCGTGGTTCTGGACGCGCCGGGAGCGCTGCGATTGGAAGACCTGGAGCGGCAATTGACGGTCCTCGACGACAAGGTCCACGCCGCGCTGCTGACCCATGCGGGCGAAGACCTGCTGGTGAAGATCCGCCGGGAAGTCGATTCGCAATTATCGGCGTATCGGCGCAAAATGAAAGCAGACCAATTGGCGCTGGTGGAGCGGCAATATTCCCAGAAGCGGCTGCTGGACGAATACCAATTGCCGCGCTTGAGCTTGTATTACTTTTCCTAAGACCTTCACTCCAGTTCGGTGAGCGAAAGAATACGGATGGCACATCTATGTCGAATGAGTTACAGTTATCAATTGAGAAGCTAATTTACGGCGGTCAAGGTATGGCTCACGCGGACGGCAATACCGTCTTTGTGCCCTATGTCGTTCCGGGCGAAGAAGTGCGGGCAACGGTTCGCACGAAAAAGAAGAAACTGCTGCACGCCAGCCTGCTGGAAGTTCTAAGACCGGCGCCCAGCCGGATCAAGCCCGCCTGCCCGCACTTCGGCACATGCGGCGGCTGCCACTATCAGCACATCGATATAGCGGAACAAGTAAGGCTGAAGAAGGAGATCCTGCGCGAGACACTATCGCGACTCGGCGGAGTGCAGTGGGAAGGCGAGATCCGCGAGCACGTCGCGGAACCGTACGGCTACCGCAACCGGGCACAGTGGGCATTTCGCGACGCATTGCCGCGCGCGTTCGGCTATTTCCTGCCGGAAAGCGCTCACATCCTGCCGGTCGACGAGTGCCCCGTCCTGTCGCCGCGTCTCGCGGAAACGTTCCGTCAACTGCAGGAACTTGCCCGTGGTAATGCCCTGCCCCCGGGCATTCTGGAAATTGAAGCATTTGCGGACAGTGCGGATGAAAAAATGGCGCTCAATATCGCTTTCGAGCGTTATTCGAAGCCTCCGAAGCTGCTGCTGGCTGACTTTAAAGCGGCGTTACCCGCGCTGGAGAGCCTGCTTTTGCAGGATGACAGCAAAAAGCGGTTCGACCTCGACGGCCCGGGTTACCTGACGCACGTCGCAGGCGGCTTTCACTATCGCGTGAATCACCTCTCGTTCTTTCAGGTGAACCGCTTCCTGATCGAGGATCTGCTACACACGATTACGGCCGGCGCCCGCGGAGATTACGCGCTCGACCTGTACGCCGGAGTCGGCTTTTTCACGCTGCCGCTGGCCAAATCCTTCTCGAAGGTCGTGAGCGTCGATGCCAACCCCTCGGCGATTCGCGACCTGAAGACCAATATCGAACAGGCCGGAGTGACAGCGATTTGCGAAAACGAGCACACCGAGGAATTTCTAAAGAAGGACGGGGACCGGCCGGATTTCGTCGTGCTCGACCCGCCGCGCGCAGGCTTGGGTGCAGAGACGGCGGCGCGGCTCGCAAACCTCGGAGCGCCGGAGATTGCCTATCTGTCGTGCGATCCTTCGACGCTGGCGCGCGACTTGTCCGTCATCGTGGGCTCGGAGCGCAACTCCAGTACGGCAGTTCCGGTGTCGCACAAATACGAAATCGCGGAAGTGCACCTGTTTGACCTCTTCCCGCAAACCTTCCACATCGAAACCATGGTGAGGTTGCGAAGAGCCTCATGAAACTCCCGGCCGTAGCGATTGCCGCCGCATTTGCGGGCGGCATTCTGCTTGGCCTCTCGCGAGCGTTCCCCCCGCACGCGGCTCCCGGCGCGCTCCTGGCAATGACTGCCGGTGTGTCTATTGCGCTCCTGGTGGCCGGCTTCGTGTGCGCGGCACGGAAGAGCATCTGGACAGCCGCGGCGTTCTCATTGCTCTGCTGGACCTGCCTGGGTGTGCTGGGCGGGCTCGGGAGCCGAAAACCTGTGCCACCCGAACATGTCTTGTCTCGTCTGTTCGCGCAGCGACTGCCGCTGCGTACGCCATTGCGCTGGCACGGCACGCTGCGCGAGGAGCCTTCCCGGCTGCCGTGGGGTTATGGCTTCGAAATCGATTTGACCGGCGTGGATACCGCCGGCGGATTCCTGCCACTGACCGGGGGGATGCGCGTAGGATTCACGCCGAAAGACGGCGATGCGACGCTGCCGGAACTTCACGCGGGCGATTCCGTGAAGTTGCTTGCGGAGGGCCGGCTTCCCCTGGTCTACAAGGATCCGGGCGCATTCGACCGGCGGGAGTACCTCGCGCGGCAGAACGTCCATGTGCTGTCGACTCTGCGCGCGACGACTCTTCTGGAACATTCGCCGGCGACGGGACTACCCTTGCATTCGCGAATCGCCCGGCTCAGGAGCCGGCTGCGCACCCAGCTGGACGAGCTGTTTTGCAGCTCGCCGCGGACGGCGGCCATCCTGCGGGCCATGCTACTGGGCGACCGCACATTCGTCGATCGCAGAGAGTCGGTCGATTTTCAGAAGACCGGGACATTTCATGTGCTGGTGGTAGCGGGACTGCACGTCGGAGCGCTGGCGTTTTTCTTGTTCTGGGCAGCGCGGAAGTTGCGCCTGTCGCAGGCCGCGCGGACTTTGCTGATACTCACCACCCTTTCCGCTTACGTGCTGGTGGTGCAACAGCGCGCTCCCATCTTTCGCGCCGGGTTGATGGCGGGGATCGTCGTGTTGGGTTCGTTCTTCTATCGGCGGCTGGAGTTGCTGAATTCAGCGGCAATCGCCGCCATGATTCTGCTCGTAGTCGATCCCACCTACATTCGGGATATGGGTTTTCAGCTGTCGTTTCTGGCGATCGGGTGTATCGCGGGGTTGGCTGTCCCTGTGCTCGAGCGAACCGTCCAGCCTTATGTGCGAGCGTTGCGCCATTGGACGGACCTGACACGCGACGCGAGCTTTGCGCCGATGCTAGTGCAGTTCCGGCTGGACTTCCGTGACGCGGCGGGACTGTTCACGGGCAATCTGCGCGACAGGCGAAAAGAGTTGGCGGAAAGAGCGATTGGCCTGACGGCTGGCGCCGGCTTGCGCGTCACTGAGATATTCGTCCTCTCGCTTGTGCTCCAACTGGGCATGCTTCCGCTGATGGCGTTGGATTTTCATCGTGTGTGCTTGTCAGGGCCAATCGCGAATACCTTCGCTGTGCCGCTCACCGCAGCGATTGTGCCGATGGGTTTTCTGACCCTAGCGCTTTCGATGGTCTTGCATCGCGCGGGAGCCGTGCTGGCGCATCCGCTAGGCTGGCTCGCCGGATTGCAAGGGTCGATTGTGTCGTGGTTTGCGGCAATTCCGCGCGGCAGTTTCCGGATTCCCTCTCCTCCGTCATGGCTAGTCGGATTGTTCTTTGCCGCGGGTGTGGCGGCGGTGGTCGCGCTGCGTTTTCGGGCCCGGCGGCGGTGGACCGGTGTATGCATTGCCGTTGTGCTGCTGTCGGCCGCGGCGCTGATCACCACATATCCGTTTCCTCCCTCCGTAAATCGCGGACGGCTCGAGGTCAGTGTGCTGGACGTCGCACAAGGCGATTCGATTCTGGTGATATCGCCGAAAGGCAGCACACTGTTGATCGACGGTGGCGGAGCATTTGAAGGGTTTCGGGGACGAGAAGAACATGTGGGATCCGATCCAGGAGAGGAAGCAGTCTCGACGTATCTGTGGTCTCGAGGATTTCAACGGCTGGACGCGGTCGCACTCACACACGCCCATCAGGACCACGCTGGCGGCTTAATTGCCGTCTTGCAGAACTTCGGGGTGTCGCGGTTGCTTCTCGGCCGGGAAACGGCGGCCCCAGCGTTCCAACAGCTCAAAGCAACTGCACACCAGCTGCACGTTCCGGTGGAATACGACGGCCGTGGAAAGAGTTTCGACTGGGACGGGGTGCAGATCGATTTCTTGTGGCCGGATACGGACGCGACTGAAGTGGCTCCGCAGGCGAAGAACAACGATTCGCTGATCATTCGACTTCACTACGGCAGGAGGACGATCCTGCTGCCCGGCGACGCCGAGAAGCAAGTCGAATACACATTGCTCGGCGAGGACGGACATGACTTTCTGCGCTCCGACGTGCTGAAGGTGGGCCACCACGGGAGCAAGAACTCTTCGATGCCGGACTTCCTGGCGGCGGTCTCTCCACAGATCGCCATCGTTTCGGCAGGCGAAGAAAACCCTTACGGGCACCCGGCACCGGAGTTGCTCGAACGGCTCGAGGGAAGGGGCTCACGCGTTTTCCGCACGGACAGAAACGGAGCGGTGCAGGTTCTTACCGACGGAGAGTCCCTGACGGTCCACTGCTTTGTTTCGAGTGGAGATGCACTGCCCGCAAATCTAGGTACGAAAGTGCCAAATCAGCAGCAAGGCGATCAGCAATAGGACAAATCCGATCATGGCCTGATATTCGTGGTTTTTGGCGTACTGCTTCGCGGAGAATGCGCTGCTTGCCGGTGACGGGTGCGCGCTCGCGAACAGGCGGGGAAAGAACAGCGGAACGGACGCGGAGTATTGGTCGAAGGCTGCGCCGTGTTGGCGGCGGAGCTCCAACTCTTCGCGACGCATCACCATGCTGTAGACCAGCGTGAAATAGACGAAGAGCAAGGCGGCCACCCACCAGGAGTTCATGGCCACGGCCGCCCCGGCCGCAAGGATGCTGCTGCCAAAGTAAAGCGGGTTGCGCGTGCGCGCGTAGGGACCAGTGGTGGTGAGGACTTCCTGCTTGTGGAGATAGCCCGCGGCGTACGCGCGAATGGCCAACCCGATCAGGCCGACGGCGCCACCCATGATGATGGAGCGCAGTGTGGGGCGGGCCAGCACGAGAGCAACAATGCCGAGGAGGTAGCCAAGGCGTACGCGCCAGCGCTGGAAAAAGTCGAGGGCACTCATGTCCGCGCCCCCGCGTGCAATCTGGCTTGCACGGCCCCGAATACCGCCTCCACCGATAGTTCCAGGAGCGAGGGAGCGGTCTCATTCGAACGATGATAGGTCGTCGCGGCGTTGGCGCTGCGCAAGACGGTGTCGCCCGGCGGAAAGGGCCCGTTGCGCTTCGGGTCTGTGGGGCCAAACAGGGCAACAGCCGGCGCCCCGAGAGCAACGGCTAAATGGAGTGGGCCAGTGTCACCTCCGACGACGCAATCGGCACCACGCAAGAGCGCCATCAGCGGGCCCAACTCTCCATCGTAGATCAGCGACTGGCCGCCGCCCGCGCAGCCTTGCAGCACCGAGCCGGCCAATTCCCTTTCGCCAGGCCCGTAGTTCACAACGCAGGCAAGCTTCAATTCCTGGGTAATCTTCCGGCAAAGCGCGCCGAAGCGATCCGCGGGCCAGCATTTCGACCGCCAGCCGCCGCCGGGGCTCAGCACGATGTAGCGTTCGATACCCTTTTCACGGAGGTCGCACCGCACCTGCTGAACTTCGCTATCGCCTACCCTCAGACGGCAGGAAGCGACTCCGTTCTTCGCGCCGGCGCGGACGGACAGTTCGCCGTTCTGCTCCGCTACGTGCGTCGACCGCGCCTCAACCCGCTCGGTATAGAGAACCGGCACGCCATACTCGCGCACGCTCGACCACGAAAACCCGATCCGCCGGCGCACACCTCCGAAGAGCGGCAGGAGCGCGGCTTTCCACAAGCCCTGGTAGTCGATGGCCGCATCCCAGGTCTGAACGCGCAACTGGTGGATCGTGCGGCGCACGGAGTCCATATTCCGCGAATCGACGGGCCAAATCTGCGACGCCAATCCGCTGGCAGCCACCAGTTCCACCCATCGCGGATGCGTGAGCCAGACAATCTGAGCGTCCGGAAAACTGTCTCTGAGGCCCGCGACCGCCGGGAAAGTGTGCACGATGTCGCCCAGTGAACCAAGGCGCACGACGACGAAGCGCGGATCAGCCATGCGAACCTTTGCGAACCGCTTCAAGGAACCCACGCGTCGAGTGATCCTTCGGATCCCCCACGATGGCAACGCGAATCCCGAGTTGCGCGCTGACGGCGCGTTCCGGGACAGTTTCCGCGGTATAGTCTGTTCCCTTGGCGTGGACATCGGGCCGCAATGCATCGAGGAGCGCGCGGACGTCGGGTTCAGAAAAAATGATGACGTAGTCGACGTCGCGTTGAGCGGCAACGAGCAGCGCGCGCGCCTGTTCATCGAGAATCGGACGGCCCGGCCCCTTCAGGCAGCCGACACTCGCATCGGAATTAACCGCGACGATCAGCGTGTCGCCTTCCCGCTTGGCACCGGCCAGGTAGCGCACATGACCGACGTGCAGCGTGTCAAAACAGCCGTTCGCCAGCACGACAGTTTTCCCTTCGTTCTTGAGGCGAGCTACTGTCGCGACGGCGGCGCTGCGGTCGAGGATTTTGCTGGAGGCGGATCGCATGGCTCAGGCGGTCAGCTCCGACGCAGCTTTCCGAATCGCGTCGAGCAGTTCCTTTCGTGCGACCGTAGCGGTTCCGCGTTTCATGACCACAAGCCCGCCGGCGATGCTCGCTATGTTGGCGGCTTCGACGGGCGACGCGCCGCTGGCAAGCCCGAGTGTGTATGCCGCCAAGACGGTGTCTCCGGCGCCGGTGACATCGACGGCCTCATCGCTGCCATGGATGGGAACGTGCACCGTAGGCTTTCCAGGTTCGAACACGGCCATGCCATCCTTGCCGCGAGTAACCACGAGAGAGTCGAGTTTCATGCCTTGCAGGGTCGCGCGCCCGCAACGTTCCAGCTCGCCGACATTGCTGCCGATCGTGGTGTTGTGGGCAGCTTCGAGTTCAGGTTCGTTTGGCGTCGCGGTGGTCACACCAGCGCGCCGATATTTGGCCAAGCCGTAGCGAGAGTCGAGGCTCACGGGAATCCGGCCGCGGAGCTGTCGCGAGATTGCACTGACCAGTTCGGGGGTTGCGACGCCGAAGCCGTAATCCGAGATGGCCAGTGCGTCTGCGTTTCCGCAGCGCGACTTCAGCAGAGCCGCGATGCGTTTCGTCTGCTGCGGATCGAGCGCGGTTCGCGGTTCATAATCGACCCGAAGAACCTGTTGCCCGACGGTGTGGGCCCACCCTGCCAGGAAGCGGGTCTTCGTGGGAGTCACGCGGCCTTTGTTCCGGAGGATGCCGGACACATCCACCTTTTTCTCGCGGAAACTCGAGATGAGCTGATCCCCAGCTTCATCGTCACCCACAGTGGAAATCGGCAACACCCGGGCGCCGAGCGCAGCGAAATTGTTGGCGGCATTGGCGCCTCCGCCGGGCATGATGCGGGTGTCGCGGTGGCGTAAGATCAGCACCGGCGCCTCGCGAGAGACGCGGGTGATGTCCCCGGACTGAAACGAGTCCGCCACAAAATCACCGAGGACGACGACCCGCTTCCCCTCGAACCGCTCGACACATTCTGCAAGCGCCAGC
>Ga0335082_10004476_pt1 | contig 15236 bp, 14 predicted proteins | sample Lox_Sample_41_FD_206718 | JGI IMG/M metagenome (GOLD analysis project Ga0335082, IMG submission 206718) | Soil microbial communities from Loxahatchee National Wildlife Refuge, Florida, United States - Lox_Sample_4.1 | ecosystem: Environmental > Terrestrial > Soil > Wetlands | place: USA...
GAGCGCGTCCGTACGGACCTGGATCCGTATGGTGTGGTCGAGCAGTTTCCCAAGCTGGAAGGCCGGCAGATGGTGATGGTATTGTCACCGAAGAAGAAGCCGGTGCATTGAGCCTTGCCCGGCGCGTACCGGGGGTTGAAAACAAGTGATGCTGCGGTTGCAAGCGCCGCCTCAAGGCGGCCACCCGGCGTCAAGCTAGAGGAAGGAGTTGTATCCATGCCCAAGCTCAAGACCAAGAGCGGAGCGGCCAAGCGGTTTCGCGTGCAGGGTAGCGGTGGCATCAAGCGCACCCAGGCCAACCTGCGCCACATCCTCACCAAGAAGAGCACCAAGCGCAAACGGCACCTGCGCGGCACGACGGGGTTGAACCGCTCGGATACGCGTGCCGTCAAGACCATGCTGCCCTACGCATAAGGAGATCGACCATGCCGCGAGTCAAGCGTGGGGTGACCGCACGCGCCAGCCACAAGCAGGTCCTCGAGCAGTCGAAAGGGTTCCGAGGTCGCCGCCGGAACGTCTTCCGCGTCGCGACCCAAGCGGTGATGAAAGCCGGGCAGTACGCGTATCGCGATCGGCGCGTACGCAAGCGCGAGTTCCGCGCGCTGTGGATCGCGCGCATCAACGCTGCGGCTCGAGAGTGCGGAATGACCTATTCGGCGTTCATGAACGGATTGAAGAAGGCCTCCATCGACCTGGACCGCAAGGTGCTCGCCGACCTGGCGGTCTTCGACAAGGCCGCGTTCGCCAAGATCGCGAGCCAGGCGAAGGCCGGCCTCGGCGCCTGAGCTCGACAGCGGTGCCAAGAAGGAGGCTGGGCTAGCCTCCTTTTTTGTTTCTCCAATGTCGCGCAGTCAACCATAAGCCGACCGTATGGACGCGTTAGAGACGCTGGTAGCGGAAGCCACCCAGGCATTCGAGCGTGCCTCGTCCGCCGCCGAGCTGGAGCAGGTCAAGGCGCGCTATCTCGGGAAGTCGGGTGCGGTGAACGAGCTGCTCAAGGGCCTCGGGAGGTTGCCGCCGGAGCAACGACCCGGCGCTGGAAGCCGCATCAATGAGGCCAAGATGTGTGTCGAGGCCGCGCTGACGGCCCGCCGTCAGGCGCTCGCACAGTCCGAGCTCGATGCCCGACTGGCGGAAGAGGCCCTCGACGTTACACTTCCCGGACGCAGCCGTGGGCGCGGCAGCGTGCATCCCATCATCCGTACGTGGCAACGCGTCGAGACCATCTTCGCGTCGATCGGATTCGAGGTTGCGGACGGCCCGGAGATTGAAACCGACTGGTACAACTTCACCGCGCTGAACCAACCCGAGAACCATCCAGCGCGGTCCATGCACGACACCTTTTACGTGGAAGGCGGCTTGTTGTTGCGCACCCATACCAGCCCGATTCAAGTGCGCTACGCGCAACAGCACGAGCCTCCCTTGAGAGCCATCGCACCGGGTCGTACCTACCGCATCGACAGCGACGCAACGCACTCGCCGATGTTTCATCAGGTCGAGGGGCTGTGGATCGACGAAGACGTGAGCTTCGCCGACTTGAAGGGCGTGTACACCGATTTCTTGCGGCGCTTCTTCGAGACCGACGACCTGCAGGTGCGGTTCCGCCCGTCGTTCTTTCCGTTCACGGAACCCTCGGCCGAGATCGACATGGCGTTCCAGAGCGGGCCACACAAGGGGCGCTGGCTGGAGATCTCCGGTTGCGGGCAAGTGCATCCGGCCGTTGTGCGCAACTTCGGGCTCGACCCCGAGCGCTGGATCGGTTTCGCGTTCGGGAGCGGCCTGGAGCGGCTTACGATGCTACGGTATGGAATCGATGACCTGCGGCTGTTCTTCGACGGCGATCTGCGCTTCCTAGAACAATTCGCCTAACGGCGGTCACGATCGCTCAGTCTGCGGCACGCGAATGCAGTTCTCGGAATTCTGGTTGCGCTCGATGGTGGATCCGCCGCATACCACGGCGAAGCTCACGCATCTGCTCACGATGTCCGGGTTGGAGGTGGAAGCCTGCAGCCCGGTCGCACCGGCGTTCGCCCGCGTAGTGGTGGGGGAGGTGCGCTCGGCGGAAAAGCATCCCAGCGCCGACCGCCTCACGGTATGCCGCGTCGACGCCGGAACGGGCTCGCTGCTCAGCATCGTCTGCGGCGCCCCCAACGTGGTGGCGGGCATGAAGGCTCCTTGCGCGCTTGTCGGGGCGCGATTGCCCGGTGACGCGCCGGACCGTCCGATCGAGATCAAGGCCGCTACAGTCCGCGGGGTGCAAAGCGAGGGCATGCTGTGCTCGGCACGTGAACTGGGGTTGTCCGACGATCACAGCGGGCTGCTGGCGCTGGATCGCGGCGCTCCGGTGGGGGAGGACATTCGCAAGCTTCTCCAGCTCGATGATCACGTCATCACGGTGAAGCTGACCCCCAACCGCGCCGATTGCCTCTCGGTGCTCGGCATTGCGCGCGAGGTCGCAGCGCTCACCGGCGCGCCGCTCAGCCCTCCGCGCACGCACGCTGTGCCGAAGACCTGCGATGCCACGTTCCCGGTGCGCATTTCCGATCCCGCGGGATGCGGTCGCTTCACCGGGCGAGTGATCCGGGACGTCAACGCGAGGGCGGCAACCCCGGAGTGGATGCGCCGGCGTCTAGAGCGCGCAGGACAGCGCTGCATCGCCCCGCTGGTCGACGTGACCAACTACGTGATGCTGGAGTTGGGACGGCCTTTGCATGTCTATGACCTGGACAAGCTTTCGGGGGCCATCGACGTGCGCTTCGCCCGCGAGGGGGAGCGACTCAAGCTGCTCAACGAGCAGGTCGTGGACCTCGATCCCGGCGTGCTGGTGATCGCCGACGGTTCGGGGGCGATCGGCTTGGCTGGCATGATGGGCGGTGACAGCACCAAGGCCGACCTCGATACCCGTAATGTGCTTCTGGAGGCCGCCTTCTTCTTTCCAGATACCATCGCCGGCCGCGCGCGTCGATACAACTTCGCAAGCGACGCTTCGCACCGCTTCGAGCGCGGCGTGGACTTCGAGAACAACGTCACGGGGATAGAGCGCGCCACCGAGCTGATCGTGCAGGTATGCGGGGGGCAGCCCGGGCCTGTCGTCGACAACATCGCACGGCTCCCCGAGCGCAAACCGGTACGCATGCGCGTGAACCGGGCGCGGCGCGTCCTCGGGCTGCCGCTGCCGGCCGAGGCGATGGGCGACGTCTTCCGGCGCCTCGGCTTCAAGCCTGAACGCGAGAGCACGGGCGACGACGACGTGTTCGTCGTCCAGCCCCCCTCCTATCGCTTCGACATCCAGATCGAGGAGGATCTGATCGAGGAAGTGGCGCGGGTGCATGGGTTCGAGAACATCCCGGCGCATATCCCGCGAGCTGCTGTGGTGATGCGCGCCGAACCCGAGACCCGGCGCTCGCTGCACGCGCTACGCGAGCGTCTGGCGGCGGCGGACTACCAGGAGACGATCAACTTCAGCTTCGTCGAGCGTGAATGGGAAGCCGACTTCGGCGGCAACGACCATCCGATCCGCCTGCTCAACCCCATTGCGAGCCAGCTGTCGGTGATGCGCACCACCCTCATCGGCAGTCTCATTGCCAACGTGCGCTACAACCTTCATCGACGCGCCAGGCGCGTGCGGGTGTTCGAGGTGGGAAGGGTATTCTTGCGTCATCCCTCGGCACCCGAGGCGCCGCTGGAAGTCGCCGGCATCCGGCAGCCGATGCACATCGGGGCGGCCGCGTACGGGCCCGCGATGGACGAGCAGTGGGGCGTCGCCGCGCGTGGCGTCGACTACTTCGACGTGAAAGCGGACCTGCAGGGGCTCCTTGCGCCGGCGCAAGCCCGATTCGAGCCGTCGCCGCATCCGGCCCTCCATCCGGGGCGGTCGGCACAGGTGCTGCTTGCTGGGAACCTGGCGGGTTGGTTGGGGGAGCTGCATCCCCGGTGGCAGCAGAAATACGAGCTACCCGGTCCGGTGGTGCTGTTCGAGTTGGACGCGTCGACGCTCCAGGAAGTGGGGTTGCCGGCCTATCGCCCGGTGTCCAAGTACCCCGGCGTCAGCCGGGACCTGGCGATGATCTTCCCGGAAGAGGTTCCAGCACAAGCCATCCTGGAGCATATTGCAGCGCATCAACCGCGCTATCTGGATCGCATCCGGCTCTTCGATCTATACCGCGGACCTGGGGTCGAGCAGGGGAAAAAAAGTCTTGCTTTCCGCATGTTATTGCAAGATACTGAAAAAACGCTGACTGATCCTGAGGTTGAAGCCGCTGTGGCCGAGGTCGTAGACCAGCTGACCCGGCGGTTCGGCGGAAAACTGCGCGATTGAGGTTGAGATGACGCTCACCAAAGCAGACTTGGCCGATCTCCTCTTCGAGAAAGTGGGTTTGAACAAGCGCGAGGCCAAAGACATGGTCGAGTGCTTTTTCGAGGAAGTGCGCAAGGCCCTGGAAACGGGCGAGGGGGTCAAGCTATCGGGGTTCGGCAACTTTCAGCTGCGAGACAAACCTCAGCGTCCTGGCCGAAATCCGAAGACCGGCGAAGAGATCCCGATCACCGCCCGCCGGGTCGTCACGTTCCACGCCAGCCAAAAGCTGAAGGCGACGGTGGACAAGAACTACCATGGACGAGAGCCCGAACAGCACCAGCAACAGGAAGCCTAGCCTTCCGGCGATCCCGGCTAAGCGCTACTTCACCATCGGTGAAGTGAGCGAGTTGTGCGGAGTCAAACCGCATGTGCTGCGCTACTGGGAGCAGGAGTTCACTCAGCTCAAACCGGTGAAGCGGCGCGGTAACCGCCGCTATTACCAGCATCACGAAGTGCTGCTGATTCGCCGCATTCGACAGCTGCTGTATGACGAGGGGTTCACCATCAGCGGCGCCCGCCACCGCCTGGACCAGGCCGCAGAACAAGCGCCGCCTGCTGCTCCAGAGGCGCCCAAGAGCAACGGGTTGGCGCTTCGCAAAGAGCTGTTGAGCATCCTCGAGTCATTGCGCTAGAGCAGGCCTTCGCCAGGCCCTGGCGCGCGATAGGGTTTTGCTATAATCGACTCGAAGTCGGGGCGTAGCGCAGCCTGGTAGCGTACTTGCATGGGGTGCAAGTGGTCGCTGGTTCGAATCCAGTCGCCCCGACCATAGACAGCGAAGGGCTAGAGACACGGTGCTCTAGCCCTTTGTCTTTGGGGTGCACAGCCGCGTACACGCGCGTGGGGAATTCAAACGCCGTTTTCCATCGATGCGTACTGTGCGCATCGATGTCGCTCGGGCGGGTCATCGCCTCTTCTTCGATCCGATAGTCTCGGCGCGTCAACAACTTCATGATGCGCGTGATGATCCGGAGGAACGAATCCCGCAACTGCTCGAAGGTGGAGGCGCGCAGTTGATGGAAGACCGGCCCGTCCTCGCGGCTGTCATGAGGGGCTGTCGAGCACCAGGCACAGTCGGTGCCCGCAACCCTTTCCCCGGGCCCTCTCGATCTCGCTCATCCACACGCCCACTGCGGCCAGACGCGCATCGCCCGAGCCGCAGGCGAGCAAGCACGTTGCGGCTGGGCGCCGGATGACGCGAGGTGGATGATGCTGCTATCCTCGCTCTGCACGGCACGAGGGCCAGGGAGGGGCGCGCGCAAGGACGCGGCTTCCAATGCCGGTGCGTGGTCGAACGGCGCTTCGGGGAGGAGCATGCCTGCCTCGCGTCTATGGTTCGGTTTGTCTGCGCTGCTGGTTTTTTCGGCAGCGTGTCAGGCCGCCGACTTCGCCAGCAGCGCGGAGGCGAAGGCCGCCGCGGCTGCGGCTGCGGCGCGATGCAGCGGCGCACGCGGCGCTCTAACGGGCGCCGCGGAGGAGCTTGCGGCTGCCCAGCGCCGATATAGCGAGCTCGAATCCAGTGGTCCCGACCAGAGGGATCTGCGGCGGGAAGCAGCTCGCCTGGCCGGCCAGATCCAGCGGCTCAGGCTGGAGGAAAACGAGGCCATCTACGAGCTGCGTCAGGGCCTCTATTGCAGCCAATGCATGCGCTCAAAATCCGAGATCGAGCGCGGCGGCGAGAACTTCTACGCGCATCTGCAGCGCGTGCAAGGGCACGTCGTTGCGGCGACCCCGGAACAGGTCGACCAGAAGGCCCGGGAGTACGACGATAAGATCGGCGAGCTCAACGGCCAGTACCAGTCGCTCGAGCTACAGATGGCAGCGCGCGTGCAGCAGCACAAGCAACGCCTCGCCGCGGCGCTCTTAGCCGTCGCTCAACAGCGCTCGCACTACGCGCAGCTGCAATCGCAATCCGCGTTGGCCTGCTACGAGTACGCGAATGACATGCAGGACGCGGCGGTGTTGGAGTCGCGCGAACGCGCGCTGGCGCAGGCCGAGGAGGAGCGCCGCCGACGCGAGCTCGCGCGGCGCCGTCTGGAAGAGAAGCGCAGTGCTCAGTTGGCGGCGCGAGCGCAGGCGGCCGCCGAGGCGTCTGCGCGACGCGCGATGGCGCAGGCGGCCCCACCGCCCGAGATGCCGGCATCGTCCGATTCCGCCAGCGACAGGAGCGCGCTTCCCCAACCTTCCGGCAATCCACCCGATTCGGACACGCCGAGCCCGACCGTCAGGCCGCCGGCGCTCGTCACGGAGCACAGGCAGCCGGCCCCTGACCCCGAAGAACTGGCGCACGAGTGGGCCGAAATGCGCGATTCCGCACGACAAGCGGTGTTCGCCAATTCTGCGACCGATGCGGCCGCCGGTTCCGCGTCGATGCTCGAAGAGTTGAGCAACGACCTTGCGCCGCCCGCGCAAGGCAGTTGGGCCGAGCGCACTGCCGTCGCACTGGCGCGCGCGCGGGAGCTCGCCGCCGGGGCGCTGCAGAACTGGAAGCGCGAGGCCGAGTCCTCGATCCCGGACCGGGCGCTGGATGAGGCACTCGCCTACGGTCCACCGACGATCCCGGAGCGCGTGCAACGCCAGGTCAAGGGCGCGCTGGACGACCTGGTCGAATCGGCAGCCGGGCCCCGCATGGCGTCGCTCGCCGAGCCAGTGACCCAGGCGCTGGCCGAACGGGCGACGACGGCCCTGCAGGAGCGCGTGGCGAGAACCGTGGACGAGACGATGCTGAGACTGGGCAAACGCACGGAGCCGGCCGACGAGGCGTCGAGGCTGCAAAGCGAATTCGAGGCGGCGGCGAGCCCCACCAAGCTCCTGCTGCAGACTTGGCCCGCGCAGGGTGGGCGAGCCATCGCCGGCCTCAAGGCCTACCAGGGAGAGCTGCTCGATAAGTTCATCCGCTATTTCGGCTTCGCTGCACAACAGATCCAGTCGGACGGAGCGGGTGCGAATGAGTAGCCTGTCGCGGCCCGGCGCACTAGCCGGCCTCGGATTGTTGTGCGTCCTTGTCGCGCTCGGCGGCTGTGCGGAGCCCGGTCCCAACCCGACGCACGAGCCCGAGCCGGTGCGCGCGACGCCGGCCAACCAGACGCCCGCTAGCGCAACGCCGGCCAACGTAACGCCGGCAAGCCCGGCGCCACCCGCCGAGACGCCGCCCATACGGCACATCGCCACGCTGGCCGACGAGCTGGCCGCGCACCCACCCCAGCCGGCTGGGGCGTCGCTGTCACCTGCCGCGCCCGCGTCGTCGCCGGCGATGCCGGTGCTGTCGGCAGAACGACGGCGGGCGCAGCAGACCATGCTCGCCGCATTGCGCGAGTTCGTCTCGGATCGGGATACCGGCAAGGCTCGCGATGCCTTGGTGCGCGCCGCCGGCGAAGATCCCAGCTATGCGGAGCCGCCCTATAACCTCGCGATTCTCGCGGAAGCCGAAGAGAACTGGGCGGAAGCGATCCGCTATTACGAGCAGGTCGAGGCGCTCGCAACGCCGCAGGATCCACTGCGCAAGACGGCAGCGGAGAAGCTCGGCCTGGTGCGGCAACTCGAGGCCGATTCGCAGACGCCGGAAGGCAAGCTCGACGTGCAGTACACACTGAGTGTGGATCGAGCGCGTCAGTTCCTCGCGGCGCAGCAGCCGGCCGAGGCAGTCGCGGAGGCGGAGCGCGCGATCACGCTGCTGCCGAATCGATACGAAGCGTACTGCGTCGCCGCGCTGGCCGAGCGCGAGCTCGGAGCGTTCGAGAGCGCGATCGGTCGGCTGCGGCACGCGAAAGAGGTCGCGCCCGCCGAGATGATTCCCAAGCTCGACAGCTCGCTGCAGGAGCTGGAGATCGACGAAGCTTATGCAACGACCGTTGCAAGCGCCGGCGACGCGCTCGCCGCAGGTCAGTACGACCAGGCCGCGGGCCTGTATGCCGATGCGCTGAGGACCAAGCCGTCTGAGCAACAGATCGGCTTGAAACTGGCGACCGCTCTGGTCCTCGCAGGCAACACCGAGCAGGCTAGGCCGGTGATGAACGGCCTGTTGGCCTCGCGCAGCCCCGACGTGGTCTACGGCGCGACGCTGCAACTGAAGGCACTGGACATGGCGGCGAATGCCGAGAAGTCGCAGGCGCAGATCGTCGAGGCGACTCGCATGACGGCGCAGATGCAGGAAGAAGCCAGGCGGTTGCTCGAACGGTCGGTGGAGTACCAGCGCGCTTCCAACGCCGCCGCGGGCCTCTACATGGAGCGCGTTCCCGACGACCTTTCCCTCGCTCTGGTGAGGCTCGCCGCCGCGCGCAACCCGATTCGTGCCGTAGCGGCGAACGGCGACCGGGCATGGGCGATCCTGTACGGCAACAACTCGCACGTCGCGAGCAACCTTCCGCAGCAACTCGCCGAGTATCTCGAGTCGCAAAGCCACGGCGGCGCGGCGGTGAGGCGCATCTCCTTCGGCCCGAACGACTCGTGGGTCGCGGTCGCCGGAGGGAATGGCTACTGGGGACACTCGGTGCCCAACGCGTTGGTCGAGGCACTGAAGTCCGCGCACGACAACGGCACCGTCATCTCCGATGTGACCCTCGGGCCCAACTCGAGCTGGTACTTCGTCCAGGGAGGCAACGGCTGGTGGTACGACGGCGTTCCATCGGGCCTCGCGAACGCCATCAAATCGCTGCACGACAAAGGCAGCACGGTCAACCACGTGGCGCTCACGCCCGACGGCGGATGGCCGATCATCTACGACAACACCGGCTATTGGTATCAGAGCATTCCTACGGCCATGGTGACGGTGCTGGCCCAGCTCAATACCGAGCGCAAGAAGATTGCCGCGATTGCGTTCACCGGCGCGGACGGGTGGGTCGTGGTCCAGGAGCAACCGCCGGTCGAGAAGTGACGGTAGAGGCACGCGCGAGCGCGGAGGGCCTGCCACAGAGCAACGGAGCGGGACGGCAGAAGCCGATCGACGCCAGAAAGGTCACCGGCGGCGCCGGCTAGTTCAAAGGCATGCAGGGAGTGGTTCGCGGCAGTACGGCACGAGCGGCCGGGGCTGATTCGATAACGTAGGCGCACAGGACATTCCAACGCCGTTTTTCATCGAGGCGTACCGGATGCGTGCGCCAGTAGATGGTCAACCGTGTCAATTGTCGGTGGAAGAGGTGCGATAGTGCGAGGTCTGCTCCACTGATTCATCGGGCGAGGTCGACGAGATCAACGCGCATTGTGCGGTTTGCCCCGGCGCGCGAGAAGCGGAAACGGCGGGCTGAGTGGTGCGAGCGGCTCCGGCGTATCGGGGGCACGCCGCTTCGAACAACGCCCCACGGGATTGCCCACATGGGCGAGTGCATTCTCGCCTATCACTCACCGCACATCCGCGTCATGGCCCACTGTATCGTGTCGTCGCTCGAGCGATTGTGCTCGCATCTCCACGAGACGATCTTGCGCGCGGTGCATTTGCTGTGAGCGTTTCTGCCGGCGCGTTCTCGACGGCGCTGCGGGCTGGTTTGTCCGCCTTGTGCGAGCAGCGACGTCCGCTTCTTATCCTGCAGAGCTTGGTGGCGGCGGTCGTGGCCTGCGGGTTTCTGCTCCCGGGCTTCGACGGCTTGCTGCGCGCCATCGGCGAGCGCATCGCTGCGGGCGGCGCCGCCGCGGTCTTCGTGACTGCGGGCCTGAGCTGCGGTCTCCTGGCCGAAGCGGTCGTCGTCACTGTGCAGCAGCGCGGGCGGTGGCGGAGCTCCAACCTGCGCCAGGCGGCGTTCCGCTTCGCGCTCTATGGCGCGAACGCCGTGCTGGCGAGCCTGTTCTTCCGCCTGCAGGCCGCGTGGTTCGGCGATGGCCTGGGCTGGTCCGTGCAGCTTCCGAAGCTCGCGATGGACCGGCTCGTGGCCGGCCTTTTGTTGTTCTTGCTGGTCCAGCTCACCGCAGCGCGCCTGAACGCGCTCCACTTCGACCTCCGCCGATGGACCGCGGAGCTTGCAGGACCGTTCGTGCGGCTTCACTCCCTACCCGGGCTCGCGACGCAGTTGATGTTCTGGCCGCCGGTGACGCTCGCGATCTATCTCTTCCCCGTGGCACTGCAGACGATCTTGTTCCTTGTCATCGGCGCGGCCTGGTCGCTCCTGGTCGCCGCGCTCGCCGGCACGCCGCAGTCACAGACCATCGAGGCATCGACATGACAGAGATCGGCGTCATCGGGCTCGGCCGCATGGGTTCTGCGGTGGCCCGCACCCTCATTGCGAACGGCACGCCGCTGCTGCTGTGGAACCGCACCCGCAGCCGCGCAGAGCAAATCGCAGCGGCAACGATCGCGGCCAGCGCGCAGGAGGCCCTCGCGCGCTGCCGGCTGGTCCTCTTGATCGTGTTCGACCATGCGGCCTTGGAGGGGCTGCTGAAGGCCAACGGCGACCGCCTCGGCGGGCACTGTGTCGCCATGCTGACCGACGTGGCACCGCGTGAAAGCGCTGCACTGGCGACCCTCGTCACCCAAGCGGGGGGCAGCTATGTCGAAGCCCAGATTTACGCCACTGCCGACGAGGTTGCGGCACGCCGGGCCTGGGTACTCATCGCGGGCCGCATGCGTGCACTGTATCGGTCGCACGGGTGCGCCGAAGCCGACCGCGCAATCGATCTCCGCTATAATCGGCGCAAGCGCGTGCAATCGAGCTATGCGGGGCGTCGGCAAAATCAGGATCTCAGTTATCCGCGGTCAGCCAGGCTTTCGAGCGCTCCCGCGAACTCGTGCAGACCACACCACGCCTGCCGACTTGGTCGACGGCATCCTGGCCTCAAGCGCGTCATCCCAGTAGTAGAGCACGCCGGCGGCCGACCGCATACCATGCGCATCCTGCTCAGTAACGACGACGGCTATTTCGCTCCTGGGCTCGCGACGCTTGCCGAGGCGTTGGCCGCGCTGGGCGACGTGGTTGTCGTGGCGCCCGAGCGGGACCGCAGCGGCGCCAGCAACTCCCTCACGCTCGACCGGCCTCTCGCGGTGCGTACATCCCACCTCGGGTTCCATTACGTGAACGGCACGCCGACCGACTGCGTGCATCTGGCGGTGACTGGGCTGCTCGATCACTTGCCGGATATGGTCGTCTCCGGCATCAACCACGGCGCCAACATGGGCGACGACACCATCTATTCCGGAACGGTCGCTGCCGCGACGGAAGGCTTCCTGCTCGGGATCCCGTCGATCGCGATGTCGCTTGCGAGCAAGGCCGGCGGCAATTACCCGGCTGCGGCTCGGGTGGCGGTCGACCTGGTCACCCAGTTTCGCGAGCGGCCTGTCCCGCAACCGGTGCTGCTGAACGTGAACGTGCCCGATCTGCCCTACCACGAGCTGAAGGGGACACGGATCACGCGGCTGGGACGGCGCCACAAGGCAGAGGGCGTGATCCGGTCTAGCAATCCGCGCGGGGAGACTGTCTACTGGATCGGCGCAGCCGGAGATGCGCAGGATGCGGGAGAGGGCACCGACTTCCATGCTGTGGCACACGGGTTCGTCTCCATCACGCCGCTGCAGATCGACCTGACGCATTTCGCCCAGCTCGGCCAGCTCGCGCATTGGCTTGCTGCAGAGGATGCCCCCGGTCTGCCCACGGCACAGCCGGAGGCGGCCAGCGGCTAAGCCGGACCCCACAGGCACGGCACCCAGGACTCGATGACCAGCAGCCATCTCGGCGTCGGGATGACCTCTCAGCGGACCCGCATGCGGATGGTGCAGAGGCTGCGGGAGCAAGGAATCCGCGACGAGGTCGTGCTGGCGGCGATGGGTGAGCTGCCGCGTCACATCTTCGTCGACGAGGCGCTGGCACATCGGGCCTATGAGGATATCGCGCTCCCGATTGGGTTCGGCCAGACGATCTCCAGCCCGTTCATCGTTGCACGTATCCTGGAGCTGACACGTGCCGGCTCTGCGTTGGAAAAGGCATTAGAGGTTGGGACGGGGTGCGGTTACCAGGCTGCGTTGCTATCCCGGCTGGCCCGGCAGGTATACAGCGTCGAGCGCATCTTGCCCCTGCTCACCAGAGCGCGAGCGCACCTGCGTGAGCTGCGCATCCGCAACGTTCGCGTCAAGCACCTGGACGGCCATGTGGGCTTGAGCGAGTTCGCTCCGTTCGATGCGATCGTGATGGCTGCTGCGGCAACTCATGTTCCGGAGGCGCTGCTCGAGCAACTGGCCCCGGGAGGGCGGCTCGTGATGCCGCTGGGCGACCGCGAGCAGCGGTTGACGCTGGTCACGCGCACCGGGGACGGATTCTCGCAGCAGACGCTCGAGCCCGTGCATTTCGTGCCTCTCGTCCCAGGAGCCAGGGTATGACGGCACCGGCGATTCTCGACGCCGCCCGAGGGGAGCACGTGTCTTGAGCCGGCGCGTCGCGCTCGCATGCATGCTCTGCAGTGCGATGCTGGGCGGCTGCACCGGGGCGCGAGCGCCGGTCGCGGAGCACGGAGTTGCCGACTACCGCCGGGCCGCCAAGCCAGCCGCAGTACCGGCCGGGGGTTCCGCAGCAGCTAAGCCCGTGCCAACGAAAACGCCGGCTGCGATCTTCGCGGCCCCGAGCTCTGCGCCCGCCTCCGCCGCGAAGGCCCGTGCGGCTGCAAAGGAAGTCGCAGACGAGGATGCCCGTCCGGCAGCATATACGGTCAAGCGCGGCGACACGCTGTACAGCATCGCTCTGGACAACGGGCTGGCCTACAGGGAGCTCGCCGCCTGGAACCAGATCTCCGATCCCAACGTCATCAAAGTCGGCCAAGCGCTGAAACTGCGCGCCCCTCCGGGCTGGAAGCCCGACTCGGCCGGCGCCGACGAAGTCGTCACGCAGCCGCTGATGTCCACGGCGTCCCCAGAAGGCCAACCCCTGGATATGCCGGTGCCGACGATGTCGCAGCCGAAAGGCATCAAGGTGCCGTATTCGGAGGCAGCGCTCACACAGCTCACTCGGTTTCCGGACCGGCCTCCCGTGGCCAGCGCCCCGGCGTTGCCGGTCGAGGCCAAGCCGAGCGGAACGGCGCCGTCCCCGGCGCAGGCCCCGTCGTCGACACAGGTCGCCAAGGTGGAGAGCACCCCACCACCGGCGGCATTGCCACCGCCCAAACCAGAGCCCGCGGTGCGCGAAGGCGCTATACAGTGGGTTTGGCCCGCGTCGGGGAAATTGCTCCACACCTTCAATCAAGGACCCAATCCGAAGGGCGTTGCGATCGGTGGCGCATCCGGCGAGCCGGTGGTCGCCAGCGCCACGGGCAAGGTGGTATACAGTGGTAGCGGGCTGCGGGGATACGGTAAGCTAATCATCATCAAGCACGATGACACGTACCTCAGCGTGTACGCTCACAATCGTGAGTTGCTGGTGAAGGAGGGAGAGCGCGTGAGCAGGGGACAGCGGATCGCGGAGATGGGCGGCACCGGCTCGCAGCAGGCCGAGCTGCACTTCGAGATCCGGCGCTTCGGCAAGCCGGTCGACCCGCTGAAGCTGCTGCCGCCGGAGGGCCCGTCATGAGCGAGGAGAATCCCGCCGCGGGCGACGAGCTACCCGACGAGGTGATCCTCGGTGCGGCCGATGCGCCCCCCGAAGAGGAGTACGCCAGCGCGGACCTGTTGTCGGACGTAACGCAGCTGTATTTCAACGAGATCGGCCACAACCACCTGCTGTCTGTGGACGAGGAAATCTGCTACGCGCGGCTGGCGAAGGCCGGCGAGTTCGCCGCCCGCCAGAAGATGATCGAGCACAACCTGCGGCTGGTGGTCAACATCGCCAAGCACTATGCCAACCGCGGGCTTGCCCTGCTGGATCTGATCGAAGAAGGCAACCTCGGGTTGATTCACGCGATCGAGAAGTTCGACCCGGAGCGGGGCTTTCGCTTCTCCACGTATGCGACCTGGTGGATCCGCCAGAGCATCGAGCGCGCGATCATGTACCAATCGCGCACGATCCGGCTCCCCGTGCACGTGATCAAGGACCTCAACATCGTGTTACGCGGAATGCGCCATCTCGAGACCCACTCGGAGCATGAGCCCACCGCCGAAGATGTGGCTCACCTGCTGGACTGGGACGCGGGGGAGGTGCGCCGGTTGCTCGTGCTCAACGAGCGCATGGCGTCGCTCGATGCACCGCTCGACATCGACCCTGGGCTCTCGGTCGGCGAATCGCTGCCCGACGAGAACGGCATGACGCCCGAGGCGCGCCTGGAGGTGTCGGAGATGGTGGCGCAGGTGCGGCGTTGGCTTGGCGAGCTGTCCGATCGCCACCGCAACGTCATCGAGCGCAGATACGGCCTGAACGGCTCCGAGATCCACACGCTCGAGCAACTCGCGCAGGACCTGAACCTTACGCGTGAGCGGGTACGCCAGATCCAGATCGAAGCGCTGACCACGCTCCGCCGCCTCCTGCGCCGCGGTGGAGTCGGCCGCGATATGCTGCTTTGACCGCGCCGCCGCTGGCGCCGTGACCGACTAGAACGAACGCACGAGCCGCCGCAGCCGGTACAGATCGCCTCGGGCCTCGCGCGGACGGCGCGCGTAGCGTAGCTCGAGATACAGTCCTGCGATGGCATCGATCTGCGGCTTTAGCGCCGGGTGTTCGGCCGAAGCCCGCCGCGCGAATTCCAGCGGACCTTCGGCAGCTCGCCGTTCGGTCCCCCGGCGCGCGAGCTTCCGGCAGAAGCTGCGCCAAGCCCGCACTACAGGATCGACCGTCGTGACGCGCAGCCGGCGCAGCGTGCCGAGCGCCAGCGCTGCCATGATCAGGCCGCCGATCCCGATCAGCAGCGCCGTCAAGGCTTGCCACGACGCCTGCCGGAGCCCTGCGCTCTCGAGAAACCGCGTCTGGCGCTCGGGCGTGTAGCCTAGCACCCACTGATTCCAGGCATTGGCCACGGCATCCCAGCTGAAGCGAAGCTGCCGCA
>Ga0335082_10004478_pt1 | contig 15235 bp, 13 predicted proteins | sample Lox_Sample_41_FD_206718 | JGI IMG/M metagenome (GOLD analysis project Ga0335082, IMG submission 206718) | Soil microbial communities from Loxahatchee National Wildlife Refuge, Florida, United States - Lox_Sample_4.1 | ecosystem: Environmental > Terrestrial > Soil > Wetlands | place: USA...
TCGAGGCGCAGCGCGGGCAGCCCGAACAGGAAGCCGACCAGCAGGCAGACCGCGCCGGCGACCGGCAGCGTCGCCCAGTACGGCACGCCGTAATGATCCATGAGGATCGCGGTGCAGTACGCGCCGATCGCATAGAACGCGCCGTGGCCGAGCGAGATCTGGCCGTTGTAGCCCGTCAGCATGTTGAGTCCGAGCAGCGCGATGGAGTACACCATCACCAGCGTGAGCTGGAAGACGTGGTAGTTGGTCAGAAAGAACGGCGCCACGCCGGCGGCCGCCAGCGCGACGACGAGGGCGATCAGCGGGCTCTTCCTCATACCCGGGTCACGTGCACCTTGCCGAAGAAACCCGAGGGCCGGACGACGAGCACGCCGACGATGAGCACGAGCGCGACGGCGAGCTTGAGCTCGTTGCCGATCACATAGGCGCCCAGCACGTTCTCGAGCACGCCGACCAGGAAGCCGCCGAACACCGCGCCGGCTGGATTGTCGATGCCCCCGACCAGGGCCGCCGCGAAAGCGTACAGCAGCACGCCGGCCATCATGTTCGGGTCGAGGTAGACGCTCGGCGCGATCATGATGCCGGCGACCGAGCCGATCGCCGCGGCGAGCCCCCAGCCCAGCGCGAGCATCCAACCCACCCGGATGCCGACGAGGCGGCTCGACTCCGGATTTTGCGCCGCTGCGCGCATCGCAAGCCCGAGAGGAGTGAAGCGAAAGAAAAGGTAGAGCAGCAAGAGCACCACCAGCGTGACGCCGATTGCGCCGACCTGGTGTGGCGACATGTACCTGCCCAGGCCGATCTGGTCGGGAAACGGGCTCGGAAACGTCTTGATGGTGTAGCTGTAGATCCAGCCGGTGATGCTGGTGATGATCACGAGCAGCGCGATGAAGACCACGACCACGGCGAGGATCGGAGAATTCTCGACCGGCCGGATCACCAGGCGCTCGATGAGCACGCCGAATACGAACGCGATCAGAACCGTGAGCACGAACGCCGCCCAATAAGGCATGCCCGCGTTGATGAGCGACCAGGCCACGTAGGTGCAGCACATGCCCATCGCCCCCTGCGCGAAGTTCACGTGATGTGTCGCCTGGTAGATCATCACGAGCGCGAGCGCCAAGCTGGCGTAGATGCCGCCGGTCGCGAGCCCGGCGAGCACCTGGTGCAGGAACGCGTCCATAGGCGGTCTTCCCTAGTATCCCAGGTAGGAGCGACGCACCGCTTCGTCGCTCTTGATGTCTCGCGCGCTGCCCGACAGCACGATGCGGCCGGTCTCGATCAGGTAGGCGTTGTCGGCGAGGTCGAGCGCCATCGCCGCGTTTTGTTCGACCACGAGCATGCTGACGCGTTCCTTCTCGTTGACGGCTTTCAAGATGCCGAACAGCTCCTTGACGATGAGCGGCGCGAGCCCGAAGGAGGGCTCGTCGAGAAGCATCAGCTTGGGGCGCAGCATGAGCGCGCGCGAGACCGCGAGCATCTGCTGCTCGCCCCCCGAAAGCGTGCCGGCCTGCTGCGCGCGCCGTTCCCGCAGGCGCGGAAAATAGCCGTAGATGCGCTCCAGGTCGGACTCGACCGCGTCCCTGTCCTTGCGCGTGTAGGCGCCCAGGCGCAGGTTTTCCTCGGTGGTGAGCATCGTGAAGGTGCCGCGGCCGTCCGGCACGTGCGCGATGCCGAGGCGCACGATGTCCTCGGTCGCGCGGCCATCGATGCGCTGGCCGGCGAAGCTGACCTCGCCCTCCGTGCGCACCATGCCGCAAAGCGCGCGCAGCGTGGTGGTCTTGCCTGCGCCGTTGGCGCCGAGCAGGGTGGTGATGGAGCCCTCGGCCATCGAGAAATCCAGCCCGTGCAGCACGCGCGTGATGCCGTAGGAGGCGCGCAGACCGGCGGCTTGCAGCAGCGCCATCAGCCGGGCCCCCCGAGGTAGGCCTGGATGAGCTCGGGATGCTGCTGCACTTCGGCCGGCGTGCCCTCGGCGATCTTGCGGCCGAAATTCAGCGCTACGACGCGGTCAGAGATGCTCATCACCAGGCTCATGTGGTGCTCTACGAGCAGAACCGTGAGCTTGAGGCGCGCGCGCACGTCGCGGATCAATTTGCCCAGCACGCCCACCTCCTCGTGGTTGAGGCCGCTCGCGGGCTCGTCGAGCAGCAGCAGCTTCGGCTCGCTCGCGAGCGCGCGCGCCAGCTCGACGCGCTTTTGCGTGCCGAACGGCAGGTCGGCGACGCGCCGGCCGGCGACGTCGTCGAGCTCGAGCTGGCGGAGCAGCGAGTGCGTGGCTTGCAGCGTCGCCGCCTCCTCGCGGGTCACGCTCGGCAGGCGCAGCGCATTGAAGAAGAACCCGCTCACCGTGCGGCAGTGGCGGCCGACCATGACGTTCTCCAGAACCGTCATCGTGCGGAACAGGGCGAGGTTCTGGAACGTGCGGCCGATGCCGAGCGCCGCGATGCGATGCCGCGGTACGTCGAGCAGGGACGCGCCGTCGAACAGGATGTCGCCGCTGCCGCATTCGTAGAGCCGGGACAGGCAGTTGAACAGCGTCGTCTTGCCGGCCCCGTTCGGCCCGATCAGGCCGAGGATGCAGCCGGTGGGCACCTCGAATGAGACGTTGTCGAGCGCGACAATGCCGCCAAAGCGCACTCCCACGCCCTGAACGCGCAGCAACGCCCCTGCATCCGTCGTTCCGATAGACCCTCCTCCATCAGAAAGCGATTAGTGCGGAAAGCAGGACGCGATTCACGCGCCCTGTTGCGTATCGTGTCGGATTGTCGGACGATACAATTTTTCCGTCAAGCCGAGAGCACGCGTGGCGAGCGTACCGGAAAAGTTCCGCCGCATCAGTTCGACGCCGGCGTACCGCCTCGTCGCCCAGGCAATCGAGCGCCGAATCCTTTCGGGCGGCATGCGGCCGGGCGAGCCGATCGGCACCGAGGCCGAGCTCGTGAAGCAGTTCGGCGTCAACCGCTCCACGGTGCGCGAGGGTATCCGGCTGCTCGAGCACGACGGCCTGGTGCGCCGCGCCGCGAACCGGCGCCTCGCGGTCGGATTGCCGCACTACGAGCGCCTCGCGACGCGCTCGACGCGCGCGCTCATCCTCGGCGAGGTGAGCTTTCGCGAGCTCTACGAGGCGGCGATGGCGCTGCAGATGGCGACCATCGAGGCCGCGGCCGAGCGCGCGACCCCGGCGATGATGGTGGCGCTGGAGGAGAACATCGCGCGCACCGCCCGGGTCCTCGACGACCCGGCCGCGGTGGCCGCGCTCGACACCGAGTTCCACGCGCTGATCGGCAAGGCCTCGGGCAACCGGGTGCTGCAGCTCGCGCGCGAGCCCTCCGATCTGCTGATCTTCCCGACGACGCGGCTGGTGCTGAGCCAGGTGAAGGTGGGCCCGGCGCGGCTACTCGAGGCGCACCGCATGATGCTGGACGCGATCATGCGCCGCGACAAGGAGGCGGCGCGGCTGTGGGCGCGGCGCCACATCAACGACTGGCGCAAGGGCTTCGAGCGCGCCGGCAACGACCTGGACCAGCCGATCGACAAGATCTACCTTCGCACGCTGACCAAAGAGGACGCGGCGGCCGACTGACATGATCCGCTCCACGATGCAGCGCGTGCCGCTGTCGATCAATTCGCTGGTCGAGCGCGCCGGCAGGCTGTTCCCGCAGGTCGAGATCGTCAGCCGGCTGCCGGACAAGTCGTTCCGGCGGCACCGCTTCGCGGACTTCCATCGGCGCACGCGCCGGCTCGGCGCCGCGCTGCAGGCGGCCGGGCTGAAGAAGGGCGACCGCGTCGCCACGCTGTGCTGGAACCACCACGCGCACCTGGAGTGCTATTTCGGCATCCCGGCCGCGGGCGGAGTGATGCACACGCTGAACCTGCGCCTGGCCCCCGAGGAGATCGGCTGGATCGCGAGCCACGCCGAGGACCGCTTCCTCGTTCTCGACGACGTGCTGCTGCCGCTCTACGAGCAGTTCAGGTCGCAGGCGAATTTCGAGAAGGTGATCGTCTTTCCCTTCGGCGGGCAGCAGGTTTCCTCGGCCTTCCTGAACTACGAGACCTTCATCGATCGGGATGAGGGCGATTTCCAATACGCGCCGCACGAGGAGGACGACCCGATCTCGATGTGCTACACCTCGGGCACCACGGGCCGGCCGAAAGGCGTGGTGTACTCGCACCGCTCGACTCTCCTGCACACGCTGATGGCGAACCAGCCCGACCACTGGGGGCTTGGCTCGGGCGACAGCGTCTGTCCCGTGACGCCGATGTTCCATGCCAACTGCTGGGGCGTTCCGTACGGCTGCGTGATGATGGGCATCAAGCTCGTCTTCCCGGGTCCGCACCTGCATCCCGAGGACCTGCTCACGCTGTTTCAGGCGGAGAAGCCCAGCTTCGTGCTGGGCGTGCCGACCATCTGGCTCGCGATGCTTCAGCTCATCGAGAGCGACCCGGCGAAGCACGCGCTGCCGCCCGGCATGAAGATGCTGGTGGGCGGTGCGGCGGTCCCCGAGGCGCTGATCCGGTCGTTCGCGAAGCACGGCGCCGAGATCCGCCAGGGCTGGGGCATGACCGAGACGAGCCCGGTGGGCTCGATCGCGTACCTGAAGCCCGAGCTGCGCGGCGTCTCCGAGGGCGAGCGCTACCGGCGCTTCGCGTGCGCGGGCGTGCCGGTTCCGCTCATGGATATCCGCCTGCGCGGCGACACCGGCGCCGACCAGCCCTGGGACGGCAAGTCGGTCGGCGAGATCCAGGTGCGCGGCCCGTTCATCACCGGCAGCTACCACGACGTGCCGCAGATGCCGGAGCGCTTCACGGACGACGGCTGGCTGCGCACGGGAGACGTCGCCTCGATCGACGAGCACGGCTACATCCGCATCACCGACCGGACCAAGGACCTCATCAAGTCGGGCGGCGAGTGGATCAGCTCGGTGGACATGGAGAACCTGCTGATGGCGCATCCCGCGGTGATGGAGGCGGCGGTGATCGCGATTGCGGACCCGAAATGGAGCGAGCGGCCGCTCGCCTGCGTGGTGCTGAAGAAGGACCGCGGCGCCACGCCGGAAGAGCTGCGCGCGCACCTCGCGCAGTCGTTCGCGAAGTGGCAGCTGCCCGAGCGCTTCGAGTTCCTCGACGCGATTCCGCGCACCTCGACCGGCAAGTTCTGGAAGGTGAAGCTGCGCGAGCGCTTTCGCACGGCGCCGGCGCCGGAGCCGCAGAAGGCCTAGTCGTCGTCGCTCGAGTCGGCGCCCGCCGCGCGGCTTTCGGCCTGCTTCGCCGCCGCATCCGCATCGGCCGAGAGCAGGGTGCCCGATTCGACCGGCCGGACGAGGTAATACACCTGCCGGTCGGTGCCGGGGACCAGCTCGCGCATCAGCGTTCCCATCAGGCCCTCGTACATGCCGGAGACGAGGATTTCGGAGCGCGCGACGGGACTGGGCGCCTGGCCGAGCAGCTCCAGGACCTTCAGGCGGCGCACTCCGACCAGCGTGTAGCGCACGACCCCTACCGTGATCGTGTTTCCCGCCGTGTGCGGGCGCGCCGCAGCGGGAAACGGGCGCAGCAGCGCGTAGCGGCTCGCGGCGGCCTGCTCGAGCAGCACCGGCCCCCCCGCCTCGTCGGTGAGCAGGTAGCGGAACGTCGACTGGCCGCTTGCGCCCTCGAGCAGCAGCCGGCCGGCGACGCGCATCGGCTTGTTGCGGAACACGACCTGCGAATCGAGGCCGAAGACGGGGTTGTCGGCCATCACGCGGACTCCACGAGCACCGGCTCGCCGTCCGGCCCGAGCGCGACCGCGCGGTCGCGCCCGGCCGCCTTGGCGTAGGCGAGGCCTGCCTCGGCGCGGCCGATGAGCAGGCGCGGATTCTCGCCCTTGCGGTGCTCGGCGACGCCGAGAGAGCAGCTCAGGTGGCGTCGCCCCTCCACTTCGGGGACGGGCTCGCGCGCCACCGCCGCGCGCACGCGCTCGGCCGCGACGATCGCGCCCTGCAGTGCGGTGTCCGGCAGGATCGCGAGGAACTCCTTGCCGCCGTGGCGCCCGAACACGTCGACGTCGCGCAGCGCGCCCGTGGCGGCCGAGGCGAACAGGCGCAGCGCGACGTCGCCCGCGATCTGGCCGTGCGCCGCGTTGAGCGCGCCGAGCCGGTCCAGGTCGACGCGCGCGATCGACAGCGGCTTGCCGAGGCGCTCGGCGCGCGCGATCTCGCGCTCGAGCGCGTCGGTGAGATGGCGCTGGTGATAGACGCCGGTGAGCGCGTCCCGGCTGGCGCGTTCGTCGGCCTCGCGCTCGAGATCGTGCAGGCGGCTGCGCGCGTCGGTGAGGCGCGCGCGCAGGCGCAGCACTGCGCCGGCCGCGTAGATCAGCCAGGCGAACGCGAACAGCAGCGCCCCAAGCTGCAGCCCGGCGTCGGCCAGCGATAGCCCGTCGCCGGCGTCGATGCTCATGAACAAGGCCGTGCCGTGCGTGACGAGCGCGAACGCCGCCAGCATCACCAGGCGCTCGCGATCGAGGTAAAGCGCGGCGAAGGACATCGCCACGATGTAAAGGACTGGAATCAGGGGCTGCACGTCCGCGGCGCGGAACGCGAGCCAGGCCAGTACGACGAACGCCGCGGCGACCTGGCCGGAAACGAACGCCGTATCGGACCAGCGCTCGCTCAGGCCGGATTCGATCGCGCTGTAGGCGAGCGCGCCGAGTAGCGCGAATGCCAGGCAGCCGTCGATCGCAACGCGCGGCGAAGTCAGCCCGACGGCGGCCGCGAGCGCCAGGCCGAGCGCCGCGACGGCGAGCGCGCCGAGCGCGATCCTCGAGCGGCGCGCGTGGCGCGCGCGCGATCGCGGGCCGTCAGGCATGCCCGGATTCTACCGGCGCGCTCAGCTCGGTTTCTTGCCCGAGAGCGTGTCGAGCAGGTCGGTCATGGTCTGGTCGGCCCAGTAGTCCGGGTCCTTCTCGATCACCGCCTCGCCCCTCGCGACGAGGTCCGAGCTGATCTTGCGGCGCTGGCAGAAACCGCGCCAGAACTGCTTCACTTCCTCCGCGCTCATTTCCATGCCGGCGATCCTCCGTGGGCGGTGGCTCCTCGACCTGGACTCGAACCAGGGACCTGCGGATTAACAGTCCGACGCTCTACCAACTGAGCTATCGAGGAATCGAATAGAGGGAATCAATTCAAGGGCCGGAATTGTAGCGATTTTGCCGTAGCCCGGCAACGGCCATCGAGGGAAAAACCCTTCTACTTGATGACCTTGGCGATGGCGTCCGCGACGTAGTCGATGTTCTTCGTCGTCAGCGCCGCGACGCAGATGCGCCCGGTTTCGATGGTGTAGATCGAGAACTCCGAGCGCAGACGCAGCACCTGCTCACGCGTGAGCCCGGAGTAGGAGAACATGCCGCGTTGCTTCAGCACGAAGGAGAAATCCGCGCCCGGCACGCGCTTGTGGATGCCCTCCACGAGAGCCTTGCGCATCGCCTTGATGCGATCGCGCATGCCGGCGACCTCCTGGTCCCACTGCGCACGCAGCTCCGGGGTGGACAGGACGCGCGCTACGATGTCGGCGCCCGTCGTCGGCGGGTTGGAGTAGTTGGCGCGGACCACGCGCTTGAGCTGCGACAGGACGCGCGCCGCCTCGTCGGCGCTTCCGGCGACGACGCTCGCCGCCCCGATGCGCTCGCCGTAGAGCGAGACGGATTTGGAGAACGAGCTCGACAGGAACACCGTGTCGAGCGACTCCGCGAAGAGCCGCGGCGCGTAGGCGTCCGCGTCGATGCCATCGGCGAAGCCCTGGTACGCGAGGTCCAGGAACGGCAGGATGCCGCGCGCACGCACGAGCTCGAGCACCTCGCGCCATTGCTCCTGCGTGAGATCCACGCCGGTCGGGTTGTGGCAACAGGAATGCAGAACGGCGATGTCGCCCGCCGGCAGCTTCTCGAGCGCCCCCCGCAGGCCCTCGAAGTCCAGGCCGTGGGTCTTTGCGTCGTAATAGGGATAGGCCTTCACCGCGAAGCCGGCGCCTTCGAACAGCGCGCGGTGGTTCTCCCAGCTTGGATCGCTGATCCACACCGTGGCGCGCGGGTTCAGGAGGCGCAGGAAGTCCGCGCCGACCTTCAGGCCGCCCGTGCCGCCCAGCGCCTGGACGGTCACGACGCGCCCGCTCTTCACCGCGCGGCTGTCGTTGCCGAACACTAGCGCCTGGACTGCCGTGTCGTAAGCCTTGAGCCCGTCGATCGGCAAGTACGCCTTCGGCGCGGCCGCGCGCGCGCGCTCGGCTTCCGCGCGCTTCACGCATTCGAGCACCGGCACCTTGCCGTTGTCGTCGGTGTACACGCCCACCCCGAGATTGACCTTCTTCGGGTTCTGGTCGGCGACGTAGGCCTCCGTGACGCCGAGGATCGGGTCCTTGGGCGCCATTTCGACCGCAGCAAGGGGGGAGGGAGAGTGGGGAGCGTTCATCTGCTAGACTGAAAGGTTCATTTTTGCACTGCAATAGTCTACCCGTGGGCCGCGCTTTTCCCAAGAGTCCCTTCCAGCTGCACCAGCCCTACGCGCCAGCGGGCGACCAGCCCGAGGCGATCGCCAAGCTGGTCGAGGGCATCGGGGACGGCCTCGCCTTCCAGACTCTGCTCGGGGTGACCGGCTCGGGCAAGACGTTCACGATGGCCAACGTGATCGCGCGGCTCGGGCGGCCGGCGCTGGTGCTGGCGCCGAACAAGACGCTGGCGGCCCAGCTGTACGCCGAGTTCCGCGAGTTCTTTCCCGAGAACGCGGTCGAGTACTTCGTCTCGTACTACGACTACTACCAGCCCGAGGCCTACGTGCCCTCGCGCGACCTGTACATCGAGAAGGATTCGTCGATCAACGAGCACATCGAGCAGATGCGCCTGTCGGCGACCAAGTCGCTCATGGAGCGTCGCGACGTGGTGATCGTCGCCACGGTGTCGGCGATCTACGGCATCGGCGACCCGTCCGAGTACCACGGCATGATCCTGCACCTGCGCCACGGCGAAAAAATGTCGCAGCGCGACGTGATCGCGCGCCTGGTGGCGATGCAGTACGAGCGCAACGAGCTCGATTTCCGGCGCGGCACGTTCCGGGTGCGCGGCGAGGTGATCGACGTCTTCCCCGCCGAGCACGCGGAGCACGCGGTGCGGATCTCGCTGGATGACGATGGCATCGAGCGCATCGAAATCTTCGACCCGCTGACCGGGCGCGTGCAGCATCCGATGGCGCGTTTCACCGTGTATCCGTCGAGCCACTATGTGACGCCGCGCGAGACCACGCTGCGCGCGGTAGAGGCGATCAAGGCCGAGCTGCGCGAGCGCATCGAGTTCTTCCAGAAGGCCGGCCGCGCCGTCGAAGCGCAGCGCATCGAGCAGCGCACGCGCTTCGACCTCGAGATGCTCGTCGAACTCGGCTTCTGCAAGGGCATCGAGAACTACTCGCGCCACCTGTCGGGGCGCAAGGCGGGCGAGCCGCCGCCAACGCTGATCGACTACCTGCCGCCCGACGCGCTGATGATCATCGACGAGAGCCACGTCACGATCGGCCAGCTCGGCGGCATGTTCAAGGGCGACCACTCGCGCAAGGCGAACCTCGTCGAGTACGGCTTCCGGCTGCCCTCGGCGCTCGACAACCGGCCGTTGCGCTTCGAGGAATTCGAGGCGGTGGTGCGGCAGACCTTCTTCGTCTCGGCGACGCCCGCCGAGTACGAGGCGCGCAAGTCGGCGCAGGTGGTCGAGCAACTGGTGCGGCCCACCGGCCTCGTGGACCCCGAGGTGGCCGTGCTGCCCGCGGCCACGCAGGTCGACGACCTGCTGTCGCAGATCGGCGCCCGGGTGAAGCGCAACGAGCGCGTGCTGGTCACGACGCTGACCAAGCGCATGGCCGAGGAGCTCACCGAGTACCTCGACGAGCACGGCGTCAAGGTGCGCTACCTGCATTCCGAGGTCGAGACCGTGGAGCGCGTGGAGATCATCCGCGACCTGCGGCTCGGGGAATTCGACGTGCTCGTTGGCATCAACCTGCTGCGCGAGGGCCTCGACCTTCCGGAAGTCTCGCTGGTGGCGATCCTCGACGCCGACAAGGAAGGCTTCCTGCGCTCCGAGCGCTCGCTGATCCAGACTGTCGGCCGCGCCGCGCGTCACCTCCACGGCAAGGCGATCCTTTACGCCGACCGCGTCACCGACTCGATGCGGCGCGCCATCGCCGAGACCGACCGGCGGCGCCGCAAGCAGATCGCCTTCAACGAGCGCAACAGGATCACGCCGAAGGGCGTGCAGAAGCGCATCAAGGACCTCATCGACGGCGTGTACGACGCCGACGACTCGGTACGGCTGCTCAAGGCGGCCGAGGAGGGCGCGCGCTACGAGGCGATGAGCGAGAAGCAGCTTGCGCGCGAGATCCGCGCGCTCGAGAAGCAGATGCTTGACCTTGCGCGCAACCTCGAATTCGAGAAGGCGGCCAAGGCGCGCGACCGCCTGACCGACCTCAAGAAGCGCGCCTTCGGCATAGAACTGTCGCCGGAATAGGCGGTCAAAAGGGGTCTCAAGGACACCTAGGGGGCGCAGGTGCTCGCACCGCGCGCGGTCTGGCGCAACCACCTGTTGGAGGCGTTGCCGGCTGACGAGCTTGCAAGGCTCGCGCCCTGCCTTGAGGCGGTGCCGATGCCGCTCGGCAAGGTTCTCTACGAGACCGGCGAGCAGCGAAGCTACGTCTACTTTCCCAGCACGTCGATCGTATCGCTCCTCTGCGTCACGAAGGAGGGCGCGTCGGCCGAGGTCGCGGTCGTCGGCCGGGAAGGCTTTGTCGGCGTCTCGCTGCTCGCCGAAGGCGATTCCATGCCGAACAGCGCGGTCGTCCTCAGCGCGGGGCACGGGTACCGGCTGAGCGCGCGCGCGCTGCGGGAGGAATTCGACCGCGCCGGGGCATTGATGCGCCTGCTGCTGCGCTTCACGCAGGCGCTCATCACGCAGACGATGCAGACCGCCGTTTGCAACCGCCATCATTCGCTGGAGCAGCAGCTCTGCCGCTGGCTGCTGTTGAGCCTGGACCGGCAGGACGGCAGCCGGCTGGCGATGACCCAGGAGCTGATTGCGAACATGCTCGGCGTGCGGCGCGCGGGGGTCACGCGCGCGGCGAGCGATCTTCAGCGCGCGGGCATGATTCGCTACCGCCGCGGGCAAATCAGCGTGCTCGACCGCCTGCGAGTGGAGCGCTCGGCCTGCGAATGTTACGGGGTTGTCAGGAAGGAATACGCCCGCCTGCTGGCTTGACTGAGCATTAATGCCTGCCGCACAACAGTCTTTGTCATTCTATGTACGCCAGCGCACAGACCGCCCTCTGCGGCGCCGGGCATGCTCGGCCCGGTAGTCGCTCGCCGTCCAGGAGCTCCGAACCCTCCCTCAATGCCCGGAGTCATTTCATGAGAAGAATCAACCAAGGCTTCACCCTGATCGAACTGATGATCGTCGTCGCGATCATCGGCATCCTGGCGGCCGTTGCGATTCCCGCCTACCAGGACTACATCGCGCGCGCGCAGGTCTCCGAGGCGGTGGAGCTGACCGCCGGCGGCAAGACTCCGCTGGCAGAGTACTTCAACGACAAGGGCGTGTGGCCGGCGGCGGCGAGCGACGTGATGGGCAACCTGGCGGGCAAGTACGTCAGCACCATCACGCTCAGCGGCTCGGCGGTGGGCACCACTGGGACCATCAGCGTCGAAGCGCGCATGAAGGACAGCGGCGTCAACAGCGCCATCACGCAGGGCACGCTGATCATGACCTCCGACGACGCCAAGCAGTGGTCCTGCACCAGCGGCAACCTGGCCGGGAAATATCGCTCTGCGGCCTGCCGCTGAGCGGTTATTTGTCGCGCGTCTCGACCTGCACCAGCTCCTCGGCGGGCGCGGGCGCCGGCCGTTCGCGGCGCGGGCGGCCGAGCCGCGCCGGCTCGGGCTCGGGCAGCGGCGCGCGCGCCTTGGACGCATCGGTCTCCACCATCTGCAGGCCGGCCGAGGAAAGCAGTTCCTTCGGATCCTGGCGCGGCGTCTCGTAGCGCGGGGCTTCGGTGCGCGGTGCCTCAGTGCGAGGCGTCTCGTGCACCGGCTCAACGCGCGCCGGCTCGATCGGCGACTCCGGCGCCCGCACGGGCGCTTCTGCCCGCGCTAGGCTCGCCTGCTCGTCAGGGGCGCGCGGCCGTTCCTGCTGGTGGGTTTCGAGCGCCTCGCGCTGCTGCTTCAGGCGGTGCTCTTCCAGCTGCTGCGCGTAGACGGACTGGTCCGCGCGCGGCGCCGATTGCCCTGGCTGCTGCTCGCGGTGATCGCGGCCGCCGCGGCCCCGCCGCCCGCGCCGCCCGCGACGGCGCTCCTCGCCTTCGGGACGCTCGCCCGCTGGTTCGCCCTGGGGAGGACGGGGCTGCTGCGTTTGCTCCTGCTGCTGCTGCTGCTGCTGCTGTAGCTGTTGCGGCTGCTGCGGCGGGCGCTGGTCCTGCCTGCGCTCACCCTGCGGCTGGCCGCTTCCCCGCTGCTGCTGCGGGCGCTGTTCCCTGCGCTGCTGGTCGCCGCGCGGCTGCTGATGACGGCCCTCGCGCGGGTGGTCGCGCCGACCCTCGCGCGGCTGGTCGCGCCGGCCGTCGCCGCGACCTTCGCGGCCGCCCCGTCCGCCGCGATCTCCCCGGTCGCCGCGGCGCTGCTCATGGCGCTCACGGTGCTCCTCGCGCGGACGCTCCGGGCGCTGCGGGCGCTCGGCGCGCATCGCCGGCTCGTTGGCCGCGGACGGCTGCTCGACCGGCTTCTCGGTCTTGAGCCAGCCGAAGAGGCGACCGAGGAAGCCCGAGCGCGCCGGCTCCTGCGGCTGGGCCTGCGGCGCAGGCGCCGCGGCCTGCGGCGCCGCCACGCGGGCGGCGGGCTCCGGAACCACCGGCGCCGGCTGGTCGGGAACGATGCCCTGCACCGCGGCCTGCTGGCGTTCCTTCTTCGCCTCGGCTTCCTTGCTCGGTTCCTGCGGCTCTTCGGGCCGCTCGACGAGCTCGTAGCTCGTCGGCACGTGCTCCATCTGGTTGAGCTCGTCGTGCTTGAGTCGCTGCACCTTGTAGTGCGGCGTCTCGAGGTGCGGGTTCGGCACCAGCACGATGTTGACCTTGATGCGCGCCTCGAGCTTCTGGATCTCGCCGCGCTTCTCGTTGAGCAGGAACGACGCGACTTCGACGGGCACCTGCGCGTGCACGGCGCCCGTGTTCTCCTTCATCGCCTCTTCCTGGATGATGCGCAGCACGTGCAGCGCGGTCGACTCGACACCGCGGATGAAGCCCGTGCCGCCGCAGCGCGGGCAGCCGATGTGCGCGGTTTCCTCGAGCGACGGCTGCAGGCGCTGGCGCGACAGCTCCATGAGGCCGAAGCGCGAGATCTTGCCGATCTGCACGCGTGCGCGGTCGTGGCGCAGCGCATCGCGAAAGCGGTTTTCCACCTCGCGCTGGTTCTTCTGCGACTCCATGTCGATGAAGTCCACCACGATCAGGCCGCCCAGGTCGCGCAGCCGCAGCTGGCGCGCGACTTCCTCGGCTGCCTCGCAGTTGGTGCGGTACGCGGTTTCCTCGATGTCGTGGCCCTTGGTGGCGCGCGCCGAGTTGACGTCGATCGCGGTGAGCGCCTCGGTATGGTCGATCACCACCGCGCCGCCCGAGGGCAGGTTGACGTGCCGGCCGTAGGCGGTCTCGATCTGGTGCTCGATCTGGAAGCGCGAGAACAGCGGCACGTCGTCGCGGTACAGCTTGACCTTTGCGACGTTGGCCGGCATCACCGTCTGCATGAAGGCGACCGCCTGGTCGAAGATCTCCTGCGTGTCGATGAGGATCTCGCCGATGTCGGGCTGGAAGTAGTCGCGGATCGCGCGGATCACCAGGCTCGACTCGAGGTAAATCAGGAACGGCTTCTTCTCGCTGTCCCTGGCCGCGCCGTCGATCGCCTGCCAGAGCTGCAGCAGGTAGTTGAGATCCCACTGCAGCTCCTCGATCGAGCGGCCGATCGCGGCGGTGCGCGCGATCACGCTCATGCCGTCGGGCACCTTGAGCTGGTCGATGGTGTCGCGCAGCTCGTTGCGGTCCTCGCCCTCGACGCGGCGCGAGACGCCGCCGCCGCGCGGGTTGTTCGGCATCAGCACGAGGTAGCGGCCCGCGAGGCTGAGGAAAGTGGTGAGCGCGGCGCCCTTGTTGCCGCGCTCGTCCTTCTCGACCTGGACGATCAGGTCCTGGCCGTCCTTGAGCGCGTCCTGGATGCGCGCGCGGCCGGCGTCGACGCCGTCCTTGAAATAGCTGCGAGCGACTTCCTTGAAGGGCAGGAACCCGTGCCGCTCCTCGCCGTAGTCGATGAAGGCGGCCTCGAGGCTAGGCTCGATGCGGGTGATGATGCCCTTGTAGATGTTGCTCTTGCGCTGTTCCCTCGAGGCCGACTCGATGTCCAGGTCGACCAGTTTCTGACCATCCACGATCGCGACGCGCAGCTCTTCCTGCTGGGTCGCGTTAAATAACATGCGTTTCACTTATTTTTCTCCTGCGCGCGCAGGAGCGCTCGTTTCAGCCGGATTGATTCCCCCTGCAGGGTTGGCCTGCGAAGAAAAAAGCCATCTGCGCGCTTTTGCTGCTGCAATCGCTGCTTACGGTGAGCGAGAGTAACCCCTGGTTCGGGCCCGGCGCGCGGCCGGGCAGGAGGCGGGTTGCAGGGAACGGCGCCGGGCTCCTCGGCCCTCGCGTCTTGCGCTCCCTGTGCCTCGCAACTCGAGGCCAGACCACGGATAATAATAAAAATGAAGGACTTAAGCAAGCCACAGGTCACCTGGCTTGAAGTGGGCGAGGAGAGCGACGCGCAGCGCATCGACAACTTCCTGCTGCGCAGGCTGAAGGGCGTCCCCAAGAGCCATGTCTACCGGGTATTGCGCAGCGGCGAGGTCCGGGTCAATAGCGGCCGCGTCAAGCCCGAATACCGTCTGCAGACTGGGGACAAGGTTCGGGTTCCGCCTGTAAAGATTTCTGCTTCTGGGTCAAAACCACCGCTCAAGCCGATCAAGTTCCGTATCGTTCATGAGGACCCCTCGCTCCTCGTGATCGACAAGCCCTCCGGCGTAGCGGTTCACGGCGGCAGCGGCGTGAGCCACGGAGTCATCGAATCGCTGCGCGCCGAGCGGCCTCAGGCGAAGGTGCTCGAGCTCGCGCACCGGCTGGATCGCGATACCTCGGGGCTGCTGGTGGTGGCCAAG
>Ga0335082_10004480_pt1 | contig 15234 bp, 11 predicted proteins | sample Lox_Sample_41_FD_206718 | JGI IMG/M metagenome (GOLD analysis project Ga0335082, IMG submission 206718) | Soil microbial communities from Loxahatchee National Wildlife Refuge, Florida, United States - Lox_Sample_4.1 | ecosystem: Environmental > Terrestrial > Soil > Wetlands | place: USA...
GAGGCCATCGCCGTTTTGCAAAAGAACGACAACCCCGCCAAATTCGGCGATGACTTTGGCGGCGACGAAGAGACCGTTATCTCCAGCAGTTTTGACCGCCCGGTCATGGTTCATCACTATCCTGCGGCGATTAAGGCCTTTTATATGCAACCCGATGCGGAGCGTCCCGATTTGGCACTCTCTTTCGACATGCTCGCACCCGAAGGCTACGGCGAGATCATCGGCGGCAGCCAGCGTATTCACGACTACGATCTGCTAGTTAAGCGATTGAAAGAAAATAACTTGCCGGAAGAAGCCTTCCAATGGTACCTCGACCTCCGCCGCTACGGCAGCGTCCCTCATGCCGGGTTTGGCCTTGGCCTGGAACGCACCGTAGCCTGGATCTGCGGCACCGAGCACATTCGCGAGGTCATTCCCTTCCCACGGATGATTTATCGGGTATATCCTTAGTGCGGGGTAGTTGCGGTACTGTCTCGGCATTTCCTATAGGTCGTACCTAAACCCGAATCCAAGTGAGTGGTGATCGGTGAGTGGTGGCTCATGCGCCCGGGGCGCGCCAATCCACCAGTTGCCAATCGCCACTTGCGAGTCTCGGAGCCTCTGCATGTCGCAAAAGATCCGCATCATCGGCGTACCCATGGACCTGGGCGCCAGCCGTCGCGGCGTGGATATGGGCCCTTCCGCCCTGCGCGTAGCCGGCCTGCAAGCCCGCATCAAGCAGTTGGGGATTCAGGTGGAAGACATCGGCAACATCTCCGTCAGGCAGCCGGAAGAGATGTCATTCGGCGAAAAGCGGGCGAAATACGTCGAAGAAATCACCGATGCCTGCAAGGACCTCGGCGCCGCAGTACAACAGGCTCTCGAGGACGGCTTCCTGCCGCTCGTGCTGGGCGGCGACCATTCCATCGCAGCGGGCTCCGTGAGTGGAGTCGCGGCCCATTTCAAGAAAGAAAAAAAGCAGATTGGCTGCATCTGGCTGGACGCGCACAGCGACATGAACTCGCCGGAAACCTCGCCCTCGGGCAACGTCCATGGCATGCCTCTAGCCTGCATCCTGGGCTACGGTGTTCCCGAGCTGTATGATCTTTTTGGTTTTAAGCCGAAAGTCGAGCCACAGAACGTTGTGCTCGTAGGCGTTCGCGACCTGGATTCCGCGGAAAAGAAGTTCATCAAAAAGCTGGGCGTCAAAGCCTTCACGATGCGCGAAATTGACGAGCGCGGCATGCGCGAAGTGATGGCCGACGCGCTGAAATTCGCCATGGACGACACCGATGGCATCGCCGTCAGCCTGGACATGGACTTCGTAGACCCGAGCGATGCTCCGGGAGTCGGCACACCGGTGCGCGGCGGCGTTACCTACCGGGAAGCCCATCTGGCGATGGAGATGATCGCCGACAGCGAGGCGATGGTCTCGATGGAAGTGGTGGAAATCAACCCGGTTATTGACGAACACAATCGCACGGCACTGTTTGCCGTGGAACTCGTGCTTTCCGCTTTGGGCAAAAAAATCCTTTAGTCGCTTAGGATTGCGGTGGCTTTGTTTCCGCGCCTTGCTCGGCAATAATTTTTCGCGCCACCTGTGCGTTGGGATAATTTGGATCGACCTCGAGCGCCTTCCGGTAGCTCGCCACTCCTCCCGCCACGTTGCCGGATTTCAGCAGGATCTCTCCGAGGCTGTCCCACGCATTCGCGGATTTCGGAAATTGTTCCGTATTGAGGCGGAGCACGGCAATCGCCTGTTGCGTCTTCTGCTTCCGAAACAACTGGTACCCGAGCGTATTCACCGCGCCTTCGGATACCGCTCGGGAATTTGGCAGCTTCTCGTGAATCTGCCGCAAAGTTGCGACCAGCGTCTTCGCATCCTGGCCTTCCGCCATGCGGTCCAGCGCGCTCGCCGAAACACTTCCGAACGGATCTGTCTCCGCCATCAGGCGATCGGCTTTCTCCGGACTCGCGTCCAGCATCGATTCCATCGTTTGAATTTGCGCCTCGTATTCACCCGGCACCTTTTCCAAGGACGAGCGCAAACCAGTCCGATCGAACCACTCCCCATGAAGGACGATGCCCGCGATTTTCTTGGTGTTGCCGATGTTTTCGAGCGGGTTGGCATCCAGCAAAAGCAAATCGGCGCGCTTCCCAGGCTCAATCGTGCCCCACTGTTCGCTTTGCCGGAAATACCGCGCCGGATTCACGGTCGCCGTAAGCAACGCCTGATACGGCGTAAGGCCATCGTTCACGAATTCTTGCAGTTCGTGATGCAGTCCAAATCCCGCGACCGGTCCTACGTCGCTCGCGTCTGTGCCGGACAAAATGGGCACGCCACCGTCTTCCAAGGCTTTCACCAGCTTCCGTTGCAGAGCCAGCGATGCGCGCAATCGTGGATAATCGTCCGGTTTGAATCCGTTTTTGTAGCGATTGGCATCCGGTTGAAAACCGTCCACAATCCAGGGAGGGTCGTATCGCAAATCCGGATTTTTCAGAAACGCGTCGAGATCGGTCGCTTGTTGCACGATGGTGGCGTAGTTGGCCAGCGTGGGAGTCACAAAGATCCCGGCCTTCACCGTCAGCCGCACCGCCTCCGGAATCTTGCTTTCATCGTAGACGATGTGTGTGTCGTCATCGTCGCGCTTTGGATTGAAAAACGTGTAGGTGTACTCCTCCAAGTGGGCGATCGACTGGCCGGCGCCGAGAGTGGCCTCGAAATCCGGCTTGCGGGCCACATGGCCCATCAACAGCATGTTTTTCTTTTTTGCTTCCGCGATGAGCGGGCCGTATGCCTCTTTTGAGACACCGTTGTAGATCTTCACGGCGTCGTAGCCGAGCGCCGCCTGCTCGTCCACCTTGCGCACGGCTTCTTCCGCAGTTGCAGCTTCGAAGAAGATCGGCCCGGTGGAGTAGATCGTAGGCCCAACCATTTCTCCCTTGGCGATCTTTTCGCGCCACAACAGGTGCGCGGGACGCCCGTCCAGGTTGAAGACGGTAGTCACACCGTTCGCCAGGTATACACGGAATTCAACGGGCGTCTGCAGATGGACGTGCGAGTCCGTTAGTCCGGGAATGAGATACTTGCCTTGCCCCTCGATCACTTGAGCGCCTTTGGGAACGGAAATGGCGGCGACGGGCCCGATTTTCTCGATCTTCCCGTTTTTCACGATTACAGTCTGATCCCGCAAGACCGTCTCGCGATTCATCGGCACCACGTTGACGTGCACGATGGCAATGGGCCGGGTCGGACGGACATTGTTCCCTGGCTGCGATTTAGCGGGATACACGGCAATGCCCAACAGCAGCGCGGCTATCATGGCGCCACGCAGCCGCTCGCGGGTTGATGGTTGTTTTGTCCTGTTGTTCATGCGAAATGGTACGTTCCCTGACGTGAAATTGTTCCCTGGCATCGGTTAGACGCACGGCTTGCCCAATTCTCTTCCCTGCTCCAAACCGTTGCCGGTGAAGCAACTCGCGAGAGACTCCCTTTTCCCTTTTTCCGCGATTGCCCGTATAACTGAATTCGGTATTCGGTATCCCAAAAACGGCTCCCTCGGCCCGGCAAGACTGGAACGATTCGTGACCCCAGAAAAGAAACGACTTCGCGTTGGCGTGCTGTTCGGCGGCCGCTCCGGAGAACATGAGGTTTCTCTCGCCTCCGCCGCATCCGTGATTCGCGGGCTTGATCCCGACAAATACGAACCTGTGCCCATAGGCATTACCAAAGACGGCCACTGGCTGGTCGGCGAAGGCGCGGCCAAACTGCTGCCCGACATCTTGAAAAGCGGCCGGCGCGTGATGCTCACTGCCGATCCCACGGAAGCCGCCATCGTGCCGCTCGACCGGGGCGCCGGCGCACAGCGCTTTGATGTGATTTTCCCAGTCATGCACGGCACCTTCGGCGAGGACGGCACGATTCAGGGCATGCTCGAACTTGCGGATATTCCCTTTGTTGGGGCGGGCGTTCTCGGCTCCGCGATCGGCATGGACAAGGACGTTTCCAAGCGCCTGTGTCAGGCTGCCGGAATTCCCGTGGTGCCCTGGCTCACCGTGCACCGCTGGCGCTGGGAGAAGGAACCTTCCGCTGTCCAAGCCGAAATCGAAGAGAAATTTCCCTACCCCGTGTTCGTGAAGCCTGCGACGCTCGGGTCTTCCGTCGGCATGACGAAGGTCCACGAATCGGGCAAACTCGCGGCGGCTTTAGATCTCGCTTGCGAATTCGGGATGAAGATCCTGGTGGAAACTGCGGTCAGCGCCCGCGAAATTGAAGTATCCGTGCTCGGAAATCATGATCCGCAAGCTTCGGTTCCCGGCGAAATTGTGCCGCACCGCGAATTTTACGATTACACCGCGAAGTATCTCGAAGAGGGCACGCAACTCCTGATTCCCGCGGACTTGAAGCCCGCACAGCTGAAAAAGATCCAGTCGCTGGCCGTCCAGGCTTTCCAGACCCTGGAACTCAGCGGCATGGCGCGCGTAGATTTCTTTCTGGAGAAAAAAGGCGGAAAACTTTACTTGAACGAAGTGAACACGATTCCCGGCTTCACTTCCATCAGCATGTATCCCAAATTGTGGGAAGCCTCCGGCATTCCGTTCCGCGAATTAATCGACAAGCTCATCGAGCTTGCGCTCGAGATGCATCGGGAAAAAGCGCGCACAAAATACGCGATTGAACTCCCCGGCGGTTCGGGAGGCGCGCTCGCCGGATAAGCGAGCGGCAGCCGGACGCGATTATCGCCGCACCCGGGGAACCAATTTCCAGAAAAAAACGTCCAATAATATGAGGATCTTTGCATGGGCGCGCCGGCTCTTGTACCATCATGCATTGAGCAGCGCCTATCGGGAGAAGCGCTTTGAGCCACCTGCCGGGAGATCGCGGAATCTCACTGTTGGATCCGGTCGCGGAAAAACCCCATAAATCACGCGTGATCGCATTCACGGCCACCGCGCTAGTGCTTACCCTTGCGGTCGTCCTGTGGTTCACCTTCCGTTACTATCCCGAGAAAAAAGCGGCCTCGCAATTCTTCGATGCGGTCGTCGCGGGCGACATGAGTAAGGCCTACGGCCTCTGGCAACCTTCCGGCAGCTATAAAATGAGTGATTTCCTGGCGGACTGGGGGACGGATGGATACTACGGCCCGGTGAAGAGCTACAAAATCATGGACGCGAAGGCGCCTAAAGACGGAAGCTCTATCGCTGTAAATATCGCAATCAGCCCGTTCTCTCCAATGCCAAACGCCTCCGACGGCGAAAAGAGCCGTAAAACGCGTGTGGTAACGCTCTGGGTTTTGCCAAGCGACAAATCGCTCAGCTTCCCACCGTAGTTGTTGAGGAGTTTCCGGAAAAATCAAAAGGCCTGCGCCGCAGAGGATCTGCGCTCTAGAAGTGCGATTTCAGAGCCGCCGCCAATTCTTTCGCAGCAACCGTCGCCGTGCCCAGTTTTCCCACAACAACTCCCGCCGCAACGCTTGCCAGCGTGGAAGCTTCCGGGAGATTCGCTCCTGCTGTAATCGCCAAAGCCAGAACACTGAGAACGGTATCCCCGGCGCCGGTGACGTCAAACACTTGCCGGCCAGTCTCATCGCGCTCGATTCCCGGCTGCCCCACACGAGCATAAGTCACTTCAAAGCTGGTCGCGGGAATGTGCAGGTGCCGCGGCGACACTTCTTCAAAAATCGTCATGCCCTGCCCGCCGCGCGTGATCACCAGAGCCGCCGCGCCAAAGTGCCCGAGTAACGCGCGGCCCGATTCGATGATGGACCTTTCGTCAGGCAATGCATGCCCGATATAGTTCGCCGCCTCTTTCGCATTGCAGACAACCATTCGCGCCCCGTTGTAGGCGCGCCGCCGCGAACTTTTCGGTTTCACGAACACAGGCACCTTGGCCTGATGCGCGGCGTGAAGCACGCGATCCGTCAGATCATCGCCCAACAAGCCTTTATCGTAATCGGAGAGAACCAGGCCGTCCAGATCCTTCAGTTGCGAAACGAGCGCGCGAAATATCCTTTCTTCCGTTGGCTGCGGCAATGGGTCGCGCTGTTCGCGATCAATGCGCACGATCTGATGCCTGCGGGCAATGATTCTTGTCTTCAGAGTCGTGATCCGGCTGGCTTCGGAGAGAATTCCACGGTCATCCACGCCGGCCTCTTTGAGGCACGCACGCAAGGAAGAACCAGCTTCATCCGCGGAGGCGTTTCTTGCGTTCCCTCGAGACTTTCCTGCCCCTGGTGTTCCTCCGACCACGCCGAAGAGCTTGACCTTGGCGCCAAGGGCAGCAAGATTTGCGGCGACGTTGCCAGCACCTCCCGGCAGATCCCGTTGCGAGATGTAATTCACCACGGGCACGGCCGCCTCCGGCGAAAGCCGCGTGGCCTCGCCCCAGAGGTACCGGTCCAACATGACATCGCCCAAAACACCGATGCGCAGCTTTCGGAAGCACGGCAGCAGGCTCTGCAAATGTTTGTCAGGTTGGGAAGGCAGGGATTTCATCTCAGAGTGGAGTAAATCACTCCGGAGCGACGGCAGCTTCGTCCAAGAGCATCACTGGAATGTCATCGCGGACCGGATAAACTCGCTTGCAGATGTCACACTTCAAACCCGTATTGTCTTCCAGCAAACGCACAGGTTTCTTGCAGAACGGGCAAACAAGCATGTCGAGCAATTCTTTCGGAATGGGCATCAGAGACTCCGTTGGCTGAAAGAAAACTGTAACAGAGGAGGCGGGCGTAGGCCAGCGCGCTAGGCAGGCACTTTTTGCGCTACCGGAATGCTCGCCTCGACGCACGTCCCACTGCCGGGGCTGGTGTGGACAAGAAGCTCCCCGCCCAGGCTTCGCAAACGCTCTTCCATGCTCAGCAGGCCCAAACCCTGGGAAGAATCAGCCGCGGAGGGATCAAAGCCGACGCCCTGGTCCGTAATCCGGAGCCGTAAGGAACCCGGTGTTTCTTCCAGTTCCACAAAGGCGAGAACGCTGCCGCTGTGCTTCTGCGCGTTGCGAATCGCTTCCTGAGCCACGCGAAACAGGCACAACGACGCATCGTCCTGCAGGCGGCAGGTGAGCGGTGCGCTCGTAAACTGGATCTTCATCCCGTTGCGCTCGGCAAACTCCCGGCAAAAGTTGTGGAGTGCCGGCGCCAGACCCAGCAATTCCACCTGGGACGGATGCAGGCGGCGGGACACATTGTGGACGTCCGTAGTGATCTCGCTGGCAGTCCGGGCCAGCATCTGCAATTCCGTGGCGAGCGCGGCACTTACTTTCTCCGAAGCCAGCTTGATTTGTTCCAGATCGATCGTCAGCAACGCAAGACGCTGACCAATGTCGTCATGGAGATCGCGCGCGATGCGCGATCTCTCCTCTTCCTGTGCGCGTGTCAGCCGATTGCGCAACGCCTGTAACTTTTCTTCCGAGCGGCGCCTTTCGGTAATGTCCTGGTAAATGGCAAAGGCCCCCACGAACATCTCCCCGGACATGATCCGGATGCCGTGCAATTCCACATCGATCAGCGTGCCGTCCTTCCGGCGGCGTTGCGCGGTGGCATGTACCACGCCCCCGTCCAGCGTGGCCCGAGTCATGCGCGCCGCTTCCTCCCGGTCATGGGATGCAATGATGTCGTCAATGTATTTGCCTTGCAGCTCTACCTGGGAAAAGAGAAACATCTCCTCGAAGGCTCGGTTGCAGAACAGGACGCGGTTTTCTTCGTCCTTGGTGACGATGCCGAAAGGGCTATTGGCGATCAGCGCGTCCAGATACATGTTCCGCGCGCGAAGCTCCTGCTCCGCCCGTTTGATCGCCGTAATATCGAACGCGGTCGCCAGAATCGCGGGTTTGCCTTCAAATTGAGTTCGCGCGCCGGAAAAATCCAGCCAGCGCACCTCTCCGCTCTTTGTGCGAATCTTGAACTGGTAGCGCGGCTCGGGATTTTCTCCGCGCAGCCGGGCCATTGAGCGCTGGTAGTTCATGTCGCGGAATGCGGGGTCCACCAGGGTCCATGGATTCATGGAAAACAGTTCTTCACGCGTATAGCCGCTGAGGATCTCCGCATAGCGGTTGACGTAAACCAGCCCCTGGCCTTCCAGAATCCAGATGGCGCATGGCGCCGTTTCCGCCACCAGGCGGAATTTCGCCTCGCTCTCCCGCAGGGCATCGTCCGCGATCTTGTGCGCCGTCAAGTCCACGAAACTCACCAAATAAAAATCGCCTACTCTGGAAAGGTGAAATTCGATTTCACGTGGGATCCCGTCCTTACACTGCGCCCGCGCGCCCATCGTCTGCGATTCCCCGGGAGCGCGGTTGGCACGTTCCATCAGTTCACGCCATTGGGTCTTCACCGACTCGCGATACTCCGGATCCGGATAGGCCCTCGGCCACCATTCCTCCACGCCGGGAACTTCCTCGGCCCGATAGCCGAACAATTCAAAATACTTATGATTTGCAAGTTCGATCCGGTCATTGGAGACGCCGGCAACCAGCATCGCCACGGGAGAACCCTGCAAAATGTGGCGGATGCGTTCCTCGCTTGCGCGCAGAGCGGATTCCACGCGATGGCGTTCGTCTATTTCGGCCTGCAGCTCCACATTGTTGACCGCAAGCCCCAACCGGCGCCGCTCGCTCACTTCGAGATCGCGCTGTGTCAGTTGCGACTGCTCAACTAGAAGCAGAATCATGCCCAGGCAGATCCCACAGATGTCCACCAAATCCAGAAAGAAGAGAGGCGACCCGAACAGAGCCTGCACGTAATCAAAGGGGTTGGGCGCCAATTGGGTGGCCCCAAAATACCTCCGGAGAATGATTACAAAATCGATGGTGTACGAAAGCTGATTCACGGCGTACAAAAAGCAAAACACGCCGCTCATCAGCGCGGCCCACGAGCGGTTCTTTCGCCACTGTCGGGCAAACACGAAGCAGCAGAAGATGAGAGCCGCCATCATGCTCAGCGTGCGCGGCAGATTTCGCGCCGAGAAGCTCACCTCTCGATTCACGCGAAGTATGTAGCCGGCGGCAAATGCCAGGACGGAGACAGCGATAGTCGCGCAGACCCCGCCCCATAAGAGTTTGCGCAGAGATTGGCCAGGTAACTGCCAGCTCAGACCACCCAACGCCATCAGCAAGGGCTGCAAGATTCCGAAGATGAGCACGGCCATCAGCAATGCACTCTTCAGAGGCGTCCAGGCCGGGCCCATCTGCATGGACTTAATCGCCGCAGCCAGAAAAAGGGCGGAGCTTGTCCAGGCCCAGGCCCACCAATGGAAAAACTTCACCTCGCGCAGGCGCTGGTAAAGGGCCCAAAGCAAAATAGCCAGAAAGATCGTAATGAGCAGTTGGACGTGAACGGATTGGAAAGAAGGGTGTGGACTAACGTTCATCCGCATTTAACCCTGGCAATTGGTCTTGCCATACGCAATTCATCGGGGTCCCAAGGCTACGAATCCCGAGAAGTGTATCCCAATCCTGCTTTCTTTGCATATTTTCCGGGACGCCACGAAGACCACGTCGCGGCAAGGGCTATTAGCAGCGCCAGCGCCGGATCACACGGATGGCGCAGCCGCAACGATTCCTGCGTCAAGTAGTACACGAGCGGAAAAGCAAATGGGAACGCCGCCAAAGGCAAAAACAGATTTCGACGTGCGAACCAAGTACACACCAGACCGCAGACCGTCCCTAGCAGAGTCAAGGCGTTCCAGCCGAACAAGAATCGGACCAAGATAGAATCCGATCGCCGAAAATCCTGCGAGGGCGTAGAGGTTCCGAGCCAAAGGGCGATGGCTCTTCTCCACGCAAGTTGCAAGCAGAGCGCGAGATGACTGCGGATAAATTCCGTGGCGGCCTTCCCTTTTTCCTCAAGAAACGCGGTCTCGCCGAGTTGCGCGTACAAGTGCACCTGCTCGTAACGAGTGATGCGATTGACCTCGCGAGACTGTACGTCGTAGATCGGATTGTTTCCCATCCAGAGTTCAAAGGGAAAATCGGAGCGAATGGGAATCAGGCGATGGAATTGAATGGCGTTTCGAACCGTCCAGGGAAGGCAGACCGCCATCGTCAGCGCGATCGCCAGAAGGAGGTCACGTGAGGGCGTCAATTCCCTTGAGCGGAGCTCGAGGTAGAGCCACAAGAGTAGAAAAGGAAGGACAGCCCCGAGTGCTGGATTGACGAGCAGGGAGAAACCCCAGAAAAGCCCGTAGAAGACGAAGTTTGGCCTCGTGGGTCGTTCTGTCAAGCGAAAGGTGAACCAAAGCAGGCTGATGGCCAGCAATGCGGAAAGCGAGGTGTCCCAGATCCACTCGAAGGGAATCAGGATCCCGCTGGGAAAGATAGCCCACAACCAGCCTGCAGTCACGGCCGTGGTCCGGTTTCCGGCGCGCTCCGCGACGCCAAACAACGGCACGCAGACCAAGGAGGAGAAAATGCAGTTGAATACCGCCGCTATATAAAACGATGCTGCAGTAAAAACTCCGAAAATTTTGAAAATCACTGCAAGAAGGAACGGATACACCGGAGCGAGCCACGCTGTCGGGCCCGTGGGCTGCCGAAACAAACAGCAAAAGCATTTTCCTTGGGCAAGCGCGGCCGCGATGCTTCCGGCTTCATTCTGGAATGGCACCGTGGCCAGCGCTTCACGCGGGACCAGGTGGCCTTGATAAATCAGAAAAGCGAGTCGAAACAGCAAAGCCACGCCGCCAATGACCCATGGCGACGCCACTATCAATTTCCATCGCAAATTCATCGAGAGGAGATTACTCCGCGCGAGCTTCGGCGCAAAGTCCACTTCGTGGGGTCAGCAATCGTCAGCAAGTTAAGCGGATTCCACACGCCACAAGAGCCGTGCGGAAAAGGAAGTGTGTTGCAGAAAATCGGGACGCCAGACGGCCAGAATTTGCGAGCCCTGATAGACGCGTTCAAAGCCGCCTTCGGACTCCGACACCGTTTCGATCGGGGCGACCCAAAACTCCTGGGCGCCCGGCGCATGCATCGTGATGCGGACTTTCTGCCAGGCATCCTCCACACGCAGCAACGGCGCGGGCAGCACGCCTGAAAAGCGCAGATTCTGGGGACCGCTCGGTGTTTCAAAAAACCGGTCAGGCTCGTTGGGTGCCAGGAAATTAACGACAGACTCCACTCCCAGCGCCATCGGCCGGGCCAGTGGCGCGGACAGCGTCAACGAAAGATCACAGCTCACTTCGCATCCCTGGGGCGCGGGGCCAAATAAAAACAGTTTGGTAATCGAAAGATGCGGGACCTTGCCGCCTTCCCGGCCAAATTCCGGAAGGTCGCATTCCAGCCGCAAATCCGCGTAGTTTGCCGACGAGGATTTCAGCAGGTATTGTCCGGCAGCGGGGGCAGCCACCTCCTGCATCTGCAACGTCTCGTATTCGGCTTGTGTCTGCGTGGGATCAAAGAGGAGAACGCGGAAAGCGTGGCGCGCATAGCGGTCGTAGCGCAAGAAGCGTTCGAGGTTCGGCTCTTTCACCAATACTTGATCATGAATCGAAATGGCCCCACCCGTTGTCGGCGCCGTATTTACCGCCTCGCGAAGACGTGAGTGATACGCCTCGGGGCGGCGGATGATGGAATTGATCAGTGTGGCGCTGGCCTGGCGAAAGTCGAACATGGGCAGCGTCGCGCCATCCGACGGCTTGAGCAATGCCTGGAATTCGGGCGCCGTGAACAGCACCTCGGGAGCGCCGTCCGCGTCGTAGTCCACCAATTCCACGCGCGGCACGAGGCCACCGGGAGTGAGTTGATCCGCGAGCGCCTCGGCGCGAATCAGGTTGCGCCAGATTTCCGTACGCAGGTGCGGTGCATAAATGCCGCCGAAGACCCCGTGCCAATAAGCGTCATTCCCCTGCCCGCGCAGCACATGATCGCGCGCTTCCTGAAATTGCGCCGTATACTCCGCGCTGGTCCGCCGTGGTGGGATGGACGTCACCGCCGCCGACGCCCGCAGCATTTTCTTGTGCAGCAGGTTCGATTCCGGGTATTTGCGGAAAAATCCGCGCCACGAACCTCCCCGCAGAAACTCCAGTACCTCGGGCCGCTTCGCGAATTCCTTCTCGAGCGAAAAGAAGCGCAGCCTTGGACGAGTGGGTAACACCCATTCCATCATTTCCGCGTAGGAAGCAGCGGGCAGATCAGCGCGCCCGAGGGGAAGGTGCGAACCCATGAATTCAGCGGGGGTCACTGTCTTCAGCCAGGAAGAATTCTCTTCCAGCGCTGTGAAGAACTCCTCCAGCCAGCCGTCCTCGTAGCAGTGCTTGTATGTACCCGGCCAGACGCCAAACTTCTCCATGTCGTCGCCGAACGCAGCGGCTCCGCGGGGGTGCAGTTTCGCGGCATCCTCCAGATACGCAATCGTATCTTTCACCGTGCGGAATGGGATCAGATACCGCAAATCCTTGAGTCCGGGAAACAGCCAGACCGATTTCCCGCGATCTTCGGCGATATAGGCTCCGAAAAGCTCTTCATGTTCAAAGCCCGCAGCGATAAACGGAAGGTCATCCACCAAGGTGTAAGTGATGTTCGCCGCCGCCAACGAAGCGGGCAGCTGTGGCTCCCAGACGCGCTCCGCCAGCCACGCCCCCGTGGGCCGCTTGCCGAAGTTATGTTCGATGTAGCGCGCCAGCCGGGTGAGCTGCTCCACTTGATCCGCGGCGGGAATGGAAATGAGGATCGGTTCGTAGAAGCCCCCGCCAATCAACTCCACCTGGCCGGTGGCCGCAAGTTTCCTCAGCCGCGCAAAATATTCCGGATGGTTCTTTTCCATCCAGAGCAGAAGCGGTCCCGAATAGTGCAGCCCCATCCGCACGCCGGGATGCTTCTCGACCATGGTCAGGAAGGCATGGTAGGAATTCTGGTAGCACTCCTCAAAGACATGCTCAAAGTTCCCGGCCGGCTGATGCGCGTGGACGATCAGGACAAGGTGGAATTGCGGACGTGACTCGGTCATCAAGCTCACATTCCATGATACCAAGAGAGGCCTCTAAACCTGGAAGAGCTCCCGTCACGCGCGGTGTGAATCTTGCATTACTTCGCGGAGATGTGCTGCTCCACCCAATCCTCGATGATCTTCAGAGCCTCGGGCGAAAACGTTTCCTCGATGGCAGCGTATTCCGTGGGTGTTCCCATATACGCGTGCTGAAACAAATGGTTAAGCTCCGGCAAATCCTCCACTTGTACCTGTGGGTTTCCTGCCTCCTTGAGCGCATCCTGCAGCCGCGGCAAGTTCTGTTTTGCGGCAACTTGCAAGTCCTTCTGTGCATAAAGCGCCAAAACAGGGCATTTCACGGACTTCAGGTTGGGAAGCGGATCGTAGTCCAAAAAGAAGCGGAACCATGGCGAAGTCAGCATGCGCAGCTGCGTCTCCAGCGCGGAAGGCGGCAATGCCGAATCCAACCCCGAGCTCTTCACCAAAGTCAGCAGTTTTTCCGACAGCACCACCGGGTCTTTCTCTTGGCGTACCAATGTATACGCCGCCTGGTCGAATCCAAGGCTCGCGTCCAGCTGATTATCATTCAGCCCACCTGCCCGGCCGATGAGTTCGGATTGGTTCAGCAGTGTGTCTTCGCCCTTGGTGGCCGGAGCCGCGAGCAAGACCAGCCAGGCGACGTCCTGGGAATGCGCCGCCAGATACGGGGCAATGATGGCGCCTTCGCTGTGACCGACCAGGCCGATGCGCGAAGCATCCACCTCCTTGCGTGATTTCAGAAAATCCAGCGCGGCGCGCGCGTCGGCGGCGAGATCCATCGTCGTGGCCACGTCAGCGTTGCCCGTGGACTTGCCGATCCCGCGCTTGTCGTAACGCAGCACCACAATGCCTTTTCTTGTGAGCGCATCCGCAAGCACGAAAAAAGGCCGGTGCTTGGCAATCGCTCCATCGCGATCCTGTGGCCCGGAACCCGCAATCAAGAGCGCCGCAGGAAAAGGCCCAGCGCCCTTCGGCACAGTCAAAGTTCCCGCCAGTGTCACTCCGGCCGCAGAGTTCGCGAAGGTTACTTCCTCTTCCTTATAAGGGAACGGCCCCTGGGGCGTCTGCGGCCGCCGCAGTTCCAGCGTCTGATCCGAGCGCTTGAAATTCAAGGGTAGATTGTCCGCGCTGGTCTGCGACCAATTGCCGGTGATTTCATTCTTGGCCGCGTTCAGCGTACCTTCGTAGACCCCGGCCACGGACGGTACTTCGAAATGAAAAACAGGATCCTTCAGGCTTACGTGATTCGCGGGGAGGCCGCTCACTCCTTGGTCCAGGCTGTCCAGCGCTGCGATCAGTTGATTGTCCGAATCGTGAAAGACGTGTAATTGAAAGCGCAGCCGCATCCCATGTGTTTCGATAGCCCCTTGCCAGAGGCCCTCCACGGGAAACACTGCCTCGTTTGGCTTTCGCGCGACGGATCTGGTCTCGCGATGAAATTTCAACGGTAGTGACGCATTTCCCTGCCACCACTCTCCATCAATGACTTCGTGATTGGCCGATACCTTGCCAACAAAGCGCGCTCCAACGGAGGTCACTTCCAACTTCAACGTGGAATTGCTGAAGGAAACCGCGGTGGCTTCGATGGCGAACACGCCTTGTTCCAGGCTGTCGAGCGTCGCGCGCAGGGAGCCGTTCGCGTTCTTCGAAAGGTGAAGGAGCAAATGCAGGTCAGCCTCGCCGGCTTGTAACGTTCCAGCATAGGTTCCCTGCGGGAACTCGGCTGTCTGCGCGGTGATTCCGCGGCCCTGTGCGAATAGAGCCAGCGTGACCGCCAACGCGAGTTTCCAGGCAATTCGTTGCAATGTCCCTCTCAGTTCAACGTAGAACCCGGCAAACGGTTGGATGTTGTCCCAGCAGCAAAGGCGGCCTCGCCGTTCGAATTCCATCCTGGATATCCAGAAAAGAAAAGAGCCCCGGGAACCGGGGCTCTGCAAAAGTGAGAACGATTCCAGAACGGCTTACTTCTTTTCGTACCACTGGGTGTTGATGGCGGCGAAGTTTTGCCACTTTTCCGGCAGGTCCTCCAGGGCGAAAATGGCGGTCACCGGACAAACCGGGACACAAGCGCCGCAATCAATGCATTCGACGGGATTGATATAGAGCATCGTTTCGCTCTGATGGTTCGGTTCGTCCTTGCGCGGGTGGATGCAGTCCACCGGACAAACATCAACACACGCCGTATCCTTCGTGTTGATGCAGGGTTCGGCAATCACATACGCCATGCAAACTCTCCTTTTGCTTCGGGTAGCGGGCCGGGATAGCTTACGTTAGGCAACCGGCGTCAGTC
>Ga0335082_10004481_pt1 | contig 15233 bp, 17 predicted proteins | sample Lox_Sample_41_FD_206718 | JGI IMG/M metagenome (GOLD analysis project Ga0335082, IMG submission 206718) | Soil microbial communities from Loxahatchee National Wildlife Refuge, Florida, United States - Lox_Sample_4.1 | ecosystem: Environmental > Terrestrial > Soil > Wetlands | place: USA...
GTCTTCAACGTGACGAATACGCCTGCGTTCGCGCAGCCGAATGCGACGGTCGGCACGGCAAACTTCGGGTCTATTACCGCAACCACGGCTGACCCGCGTGTGGTGCAGGTCGCCGGGAAGCTGCAGTTCTAGCAAAAGAAGAAGCTACTTGATGTGGAAGATCTTCTGGTTGATGTCGGGCCAGTACTCTTTGAAGGCGAAACTGGCGGAGTCGATGATGCAGCTGGTGAGCCACTTCTGTCCGACCTTGGTCCAGGTGCGGTACGCGGAAGGATAGTAGAGGGCTGAGATGCCTGATGCCGCTCCCGCTCCGACGATCTCCGAGTAGTTGGGGGCGCTCCCGCCGTCGTCCGTGCGGGTGACGAGAACACGCGTTGCGGCGTAGAAGACGCGCTTGCGAAAGCTTCCGTGGCCCAGCGTGTAGTAGCGGCTGTCCTGATGGAAGAGCACTGGACCAACACCGCCGACCATAAAGTTCTCGGTCGCGGTATCGAGCAGCGTGTGCCAGTAGTAGCGACCGTAGCCGACGGCTCCCTGGTGGAACTCAGGGTAGGAATTGCTCTCCATGGAGAAGCCGGCCTGGAAGGCGGCCATCACGAAGGAGGAGTAGTCGAAGCTGTTTTTGGCAGCAATGATGAACTTGTCCCTCGGGGTCTGCGGCGGCAGCTTCGTGTCGGCCGAGATAGAGTTGAAGTTGGGCATGACGCCGAGGATGCGCTTGGTCTGATGCGGAGCGGCGGCATCGGGCGTTGTGGTCTGATCCGGTTGCTGCTCGATTGCGGGCGATGTCTGTTGCTGCTCGGGGGCGTCAGGAAGGTCTGCGGCGACGCTGCTGGAGTTATCAACCGCAACCAGTTGCTGGGAGCGAACAGGGACGGAGCCGAGGGTCACGAATATGAGAGCGGCGCTCGTTGCAAGAATGCTGCAGGAGCGTCGGATATTGTGAGGCATACAGCTTAAGACGCATCTCTGAGCAAATTGATGCGGTTTCTGAGTGAGATTTCATCTTTAGTTGACTATTTCACTCTTACGAAGCGCCTTCGGTAAGAAGATTCATCTTGCGTGCGACGCTGGTAAGGATCCCGAGCGATTGGTCGATCTGCTCGCGAGTGTGTTCGCTTGTCATGATGGTGCGAATGCGTGCTTTACCTTCGGGGACGGTGGGGAAGGCAATTCCAGTGGCCATCAGCCCGGCGTCGAAGAGCGCACGGGAGAAGTCCATCGTCTTGCGCCCATCCCCGATGATGATCGGAGTAATCGGCGTCTCGCTGGCGGGCGTGGTCTTGCCGCCGACATCGAATCCTGCGCCGGTGAGCTGCTGCTTGAAGTAACGGGTGTTCGACCACAGCCGTTCGATGCGCTCGGGCTCGTTCTCGAGAATGTCGAATGCTGCGATGCAAGTAGCCGCAACTGAAGGCGGATGCGAGGTCGAGAACAGGAACGGACGCGCGCGGTGGTAGAGGTAATCAATCAGGTCGCGCGAGCCGCAGACGTAGCCGCCAAGCGCGCCGATGGCCTTCGACAGCGTTCCCACCTGCACGTCGACGCGCTGCGTGCAGTGGAAGTGATCGACCGAGCCGCGACCGTTGCGTCCGAGAACGCCGGAGGCGTGGGCATCATCAACCATCATGATGGCGCCATACTTGTCGGCTACATCGCAGAGCTTGTCGACAGGCCCGATGTCGCCATCCATGGAAAAAACACCATCGGTGATGATGAGCTTGCGTCCAGGCTCGTTCTGGATCTCCTTCAGCAGCTCTTCGCAGTGCGCGACGTCCTTATGGCGAAAGACCTTGATCTTCGCACGGGAGAGGCGCGCGCCATCGATGATGCTGGCGTGGTTAAGCTCGTCGGAGTGGATGAAGTCTTCTTTGCCTAAAATGCTCGAGACGGTGCCGGCATTCGCCGTAAAGCCGGACTGGAAGACCACGCACGCTTCGACTCCCTTGAATGCGGCGATCTTTTCCTCAAGCTCCATGTGAATGCGCATGGTTCCGGCGATCGTTCGCACCGCGCCTGAGCCAACACCGTATTTTTGTATGGCGGCAATGGCAGCCTCGCGAAGCTTCGGATGATCGCAGAGGCCGAGGTAATTATTCGAGGCGAGATTGATCACCTTCTTGCCGTCGTACGTGCAGACGGGACCTTGCTCATCCTCCAGAATCCGCAACTTGAAGTACGTCCCGCGTTGCCTGAAGTCATTCAATTGTTCTGTCAGATGGGCGAGTTGCGGACGGGTCTCGGAGGCGGTAGTCATACTTCAATCCTAAACCTCCATCGCGGGCAGTAGTGTGGCGGCTGCCTGCATCTAACTGTAACGAAGTGGAATGAGACGCTGTCTTGCCGATATCAGGGCAGTGTCCGTTAGCCCTTCAGCATCAGCAAATAAAATAGAAGACTCTGAAAGAAATGAGGTCTGAACAAAGCATGAAAAACTCCCCCGTGTGTAAGCCAGTTGTTGTATTGGCGCTGGCACTCGCGATCATTGTTGGTTGCAAATCAAAGCAGGATCAGGCTATTGAGAACGCCAGGAAGCAGGCTGCAGCAACCGGCCAGGCCCAGCAGGTGGTTTCGGTCGATAAGAACGGCAATACGATCACCACAACCGTACAGCCCCCGGCTCCCGGCCAGACAGGCGAGACAGTCACGACCACTGTGACTCCGGCGGCCACAGTCCCGGCAAACTCTCCCGCCGTCGCCGGACAGCCCGCAACCCAGCCCGCGCAACAGGCAACGGTGATGGTTAACGGGCAGCCCGAGACACCTGCAGCCCCAATGCCTGCAGGAAACCCGGTCGTCGCTCCAGCGGACGTCAAGATCCCTGCGGGAACGACGCTGGCGATTCGCATCAATCAACACATCAGCGTAAAGACCAGCACGGCGGGTGATCGCTTTGACGGTGAGATCGTCGATCCCGTCGTCGGCGACAACGGTCGCGTCATCGTTCCCAAGGGAACACCCGTGGGCGGTGTGGTTGCCGAGGCGCACAAACGCGGTCACTTCAAGGGCGCATCAATTCTGCAGCTTCGGCTGACCTCGATGACGCTGAATGGTACGCGCTATCCGCTCGAGACGAGCAGCCTGACGCGATCCAAGAAGGGCAAGGGTAAGCGTTCTGCAGCCATGATTGGCGGCGGAACCGGCCTGGGCATGTTGATCGGTGGCATCGCTACCGGCGGAACCGGCCTGCTGATCGGCGGTCTAGCAGGCGCAGGCGCAGGAACAGCAGCAGCCGGGCTGACGGGTAACAGCGACCTCGACATTCCGTCCGAGTCGATCGTTCGCTTCAAGCTCGCAGATAGCTTGCAGGTTCAACCTTATAAAGGTTAGCTTCTCAAGCGAAACAAAAATCCCCGGCGCGATGCCGGGGATTTTTAGTCGTCTGAGGCTACATATAAACCACAAGCCGATCCTTCGACTTCGCTGGCTCCGCCCAGGATGACACATCGTTGAGAAGGCAAAATCGTTTGATCAGGCAACGAGAACTCTACGCCGTGAAGCTGGAGCCGCATCCGCAGCTCTTGGTCGAGTTCGGATTGATGAAGTTGAATCCCTGACGCATCAGCGTCTCTTCAAAATCGAGCACCATGCCGGCGAGGTACAGGAAGCTCTTGGGATCGACGAAGACCCGCACAGGAGCAGCGCCTGTGGGATCGCCCGGGGTTTCGACACCAGCCCCGAAGACGAAGACACGGTCACGCTGACGCGGCTCGGAGTCGAACCGGATCGAGTAGCTGAGTCCGGAGCATCCACCGCCCATGACACCGAGGCGCAACCCGCCCTGCTCCGGCGCGACACCTTCCTTCGCCATCGCAACACGGATGCGCTTCAGCGCATTTTTCGTAATCTCAACAGCCGCCTTGGCGCGGGGTTCCTGTCCCTCTGCATGGAGCAGGGTCATCGCCGCAAGCGGATCCTTCGGCTGATCAGGCGCGGCTGCGCTCGCACTCTGCGAAGTCGTCGGCTGGATGGAAATCATGGACATAAACTCGAACCTTTTTCTGCCTTATGCAAGAAGGCACCCCGCATCGCAAAACAGCTACGATAACCGGGGCGCCAATGTTGTCGCGCCTGAGCGCATGAGATTAGTGGGCTGCGACTGCAGCGGTTTCGGTTTCGGCAACGCTGTTCTTTTTCTTCCAATCGCCGATTGCGGCGCGGATTGCGTCCTCAGCCAGCACCGAGCAATGGATCTTGACCGGGGGAAGCGCGAGCTCCTTGACGATGTCGGTGTTTGAGATCGCAAGAGCCTCGGCAACCGTCTTACCCTTTACCCACTCGGTTGCGAGCGAGCTGGAGGCAATGGCCGAGCCGCAGCCGAAGGTCTTGAACTTCGCGTCCTCGATGACCTGGGTCTCGGGGTTCACCTTGATCTGCAGGCGCATCACGTCGCCGCACTCGGGCGCTCCAACCAGACCGGTACCGACCTCTGTCGCGCTCTTATCCAAGGTGCCAACGTTCCGGGGATTGTTGTAGTGGTCTACGACCTTGTCGCTGTATGCCATGGGGAAAGTGTCCTCGCTTGTTACTTAGATGATAACTCGGACCGTTTTGGTGCGCCATAGTCTGGATTAAAAATTTGATTGGCCCCGAATACCCATCATCGGGCCATAACCCCAATAGCAGGAGTAAGCTGCTGCCATGCCGCTACCTGACCGCACCGACCCTTCTCTCCCAAAAACCCGACCCGAGGCCCCGTCGGCACCTATGGATGCCCTGGGGGGCTTCCAGGCGCCGGGCGTCTACGTCGAGGAGATCAGCCTTAAGTCCCACACCATACAGGGCGTCGACACCATGACTGCTGCGTTTGCAGGCCCCACTCTTAGCGGTCCCGTCGGCACCGTTCCGGAGCTTCTTACGAGCTTTGCCGAGTTTCAGGCGATCTATGGCGATGCCTCGGAGATCAGCTTCGCCGGGCCGCACAAAACGCAAAACTACGTCGCGTTTGCAGCCCGCTCCTTCTTCGATAACGGTGGTCGACGACTTTACATTGCCCGGGTGACCGCTCCGGATGGCGTAAATACGACCCCGCCGACTGCAGCCGACTACGCCCGGGCTCTAAGCACCCTCGAAGGACTGGGCGACGTCTCGGTCGTGGCCGCCCCGGGAGGTACCATCACCGAAGCGAGCGGCATTGCTTCCGTGGCCCCGATTCATTCGGTGCTCATCGCGCACGTCAGCCGGCAGGGCGCCTACCAGTTCGCCGTGCTCGACCCTCCTCCGGCATGCTCGACGAGCGACGTGGAGGCGTTGCGCGCACAAGCCAACTCGAACAACGCCGCGCTCTATTACCCGTGGATCACGATCCCAAATCCGCAGACTATGCCGAAGCCGCTGGCCTCGATCAATGTGCCGCCATCAGGCTTTATCTGCGGCATCTACGCCCGCGTCGATTCGCAACGTGGCGTCTGGAAGGCTCCCGCGAACGAACCCCTGATCGGAGCTGCCGGTTTCGAACGCACGCTGACAAGCGCCGATATCGATCTGCTCAACCCGCTCGGCGTCAACTGCCTACGAGCCTTCCCCGGCAAAGGAAACCTCGTCTGGGGTGCACGCACCACCTCATCCGATCCGGAGTGGAAGTACGTCAATCTGCGCAGATACTTTCTCTATCTCGAGCACTCGATCGACCAGGGCACGCAGTGGGTGGTCTTCGAGCCGAACGGCGATCCGTTGTGGGCCACAGTACGAGAGACCGTGAGCAACTTCCTCTTCAACGAATGGCGAAGCGGCGCGCTGCTCGGTAATAAACCGGAACAGGCCTACTTCGTGAAGTGTGACCGCACCACAATGACGCAGAACGACCTCGACAACGGCCGGTTGATCTGCCTCATCGGGGTCGCTGCGGTGAAGCCAGCAGAGTTCGTCATCTTCCGCATCGGCCAAAAGACCGCGGACACGACGAACTCATGAGGGGAACATGGCCCACTCAGCGCGTTGAATTCTGGGATAAGCCCTTGCCATCTGATCGAAAAGCGAAGGCCGGACGACGCGAGAACGTCTGTCCGGCCTTGATTTCCTGTATCGATACGATGTTTAGTGCGCTGCCCACTCGATCTTCGAGAGGTCGATGCCTTCCTTGACCATCTCGTACAGAGGAGACAGTTCGCGCAGCTTCTTCACCACGTCGATGATCTTGTCGGAGACATAGTCGACCTCGGCCTTGGTGTTGAAGCGCCCCAGGCCAAATCGAATGGAGGAGTGCGCAACGTCGTCACCCAGGCCCAGCGCCTTGAGCACGTAGCTCGGCTCAAGCGTCGCCGAGGTGCAGGCCGAGCCTGACGAGACGGCAATATCGTTGATGCCCATCAGCAGGCTCTCACCCTCGACGTAGACGAAGCTCATGTTCAGGTTGCCGGGCAGATGGTGATCCATGTTGCCGTTCACGTGAACATAGTCGAGCGCCGTCTCAAGCTTCTTCTTCAGATAATCGCGCAGCTCGATCTCACGCCTGGCCTCGGATTCCATCTCGTTCATAGCGATCTCGCATGCTGCGCCCAGACCAACGATTCCCGGAACGTTCAGCGTGCCCGAACGCATGCCGCGCTCGTGGCCTCCGCCGTTGATCTGCTCGGAGATCTGCACGCGCGGGTTGCGGCGGCGAACGTAAAGCGCGCCCACACCCTTCGGCCCGTAGATCTTGTGTCCAGAGAGCGAGAGCACATCGATCTGGTCCTTGTTGACGTCGACCGGGATCTTGCCAACAGCTTGAACTGCGTCTGTATGGAAGATGATTCCCTTCTCATGGCAAAGCTTGCCGATCTCGGCGATGGGCTGCACCACGCCAATCTCGTTATTCGCATACATGATTGAGACAAGAATGGTCTGGTCATCCATGGCACGCTTCAGGTCTTCGATGTCGATGAGGCCATCTGCCTGCACCGGCAGATACGTGACGCGGTAGCCCTGCTTCTCGAGCTTCTTGCAGGTATCCAGCACAGCTTTGTGCTCTGTGACCTGCGTGATGATGTGATTGCCGCGTTCGCGGTACATCTCCGCAATGCCCTTCAGCGCAAGGTTGTTCGACTCGGTCGCCCCCGAGGTAAAGATAATCTCCTTGGCAGACGCGCCGATCAACTTGGCAACCTGCTCGCGTCCCTTCTCGACGGCCTTCTCTGCCTCCCAGCCGAAGCTGTGATTGCGGCTGGCGGCGTTGCCGAATATCCCCGTGAAGTACGGCATCATGGCCTCGAGTACGCGCGGATCCAGCGGCGTGGTCGCGTGGTTGTCCATGTAGATGGGCAGGTGCACGCCCTCGGGGAGCGCCGTGGCCGACGTTGTAACGATCATTCCAGTTCCATTGCTGCTCATACTTGTTCTCCAACCTTCAAAAAGTTCGCCGCGCTGATACTCCGCGGCTTTGCTGTTCGTGCGCTAAAGCGCAATCGTGACAAGACCGCCACCTACAGTGACACCGCGCGACGAGGCGCTGTCGTCGGCCTCAACCAGATCCGCAATGTGAATTCCGCTCAGCAGTTCCTTGATGCTGTCATTCACTTTGCGCAGTGGTTCTTTGATCGTGCAAGTGCTCGTCAGATCGCACGCGCCGTGAATCGTAATGCAACTGGTAATAAACAACGGTCCATCGATAGCGCGGATAACTTCAAACGCTGATATGTCCTTTGCCGGTTTTGCCAGCGCATAACCGCCGTTGGTGCCAGCATGCGAGACCAGGAGGCCCGCCTTGGCGAGCGTCTGCAGAATCTTCGCCAGCAACTGCTGAGGAATGTGATAAGCCTCGGCGATGTCCTTGGCACTCTGCGCGGAGCCGTCGTTCTGCTCTGCGAGGTACTTCAGGGCCATCAGACCGTAATCCGCTTTTTTGGTCAGCCTCAGCATCTGCCTGATGAACTCCCTTGCCCGCCAGCGAATTGCTGGCTGCAGCGGTCTAAACGGACAAATTCAGTCCTTATTCAGTGTATGACCGCTTTGGCGGCACCGCAAGGGGAACCATAGCCCCTTATCCGGTTTTCCCCTTTCGAGAAAAAGACCTCACCGATGGGTTGACAAGCAGGCCGGGCACGGGCAGAATCCATACCATTCCTACCATCTCCCCAACTCATGACCGCCCAGTGCAAACATCCAATCGTTAAGATCGTCTCCCGCGACGAGGACGCAGAATATGTCGAGTGCCAGACATGCGGAGAGATATTCGATTCAGCTGAGTTCAGCGACATGGCCATCGAAGAAGCGGTGGCAGAAGACGATGAGGACAGAAAATGACCTCCCGCGATCCGCAGGCGAGTTGATTCCCGGAGCCTGACTAGACCGCAGCCGGTGAGTTGACCCTGCGGAGGACGATCCACGCATACTGCGCGGCTGATACAGGCGCAAGCACCGCGATCGCACGCAACAGAACTCCTGCAACAGAGCTAAGCCAGCCCGCGGCGACGGCCCAGCCTGACGTTGCGCAGACTCGCTCCGACAGGACCGCGACGAGTCCCAGTATCTGAATCAGCGTGTTCAGCTTGCCGAGAATGCTGGGCCGGAAGTCACGAAGCGTGCCGGTGGCGAACAGCAGGGTCGAAATCAGAAGAATCCCCAGGTCGCGGCTGAAGACCAGCACCGTGACATAACGCGGAATCAGGGCAACATGCGTAAGTACAAGAAAAAGCGTGCTTAACAGCAATTTATCGGCGATAGGGTCAAGGTATTGGCCAAGCGTCGTCCGCTGGCTGAGCCAGCGGGCCAGCAGACCGTCGAGCGCGTCGGTGATTCCAGCCAGAAGAAAAAGCGCGAAGGCAAGGCGGAAATCGCCGTCGAGAATCTCAATGACGATAAACGGCACGATAAAAAGCCGCAGCAAGGTCAGCAGGTTGGGTGTGGCGCGAACTTGAGTGAGAAAAGGCACGTTCTATGGCTAGCTCTGGGGGCTCCTCAATCGTAAATCGAGAACGCCTCACCCGAGAACAGGTTAGCTCTTTGATCGTACCGGAAGCTTGCACTTTACAGGCTGTTTTGTTGCAGCCGGAAGCCCCTTCCGGTTACACTAATGAGACGCACTATAGGCGCGTAGCTCAGTTGGTTAGAGCGCTACCTTGACACGGTAGAGGTCAGCGGTTCGAATCCGCTCGTGCCTACCACCTCCGCAAACCGGGCAGACGATGGAAGCCTGGATTCGCCGCGGACTTCATACCCAGACCGGATATGAAACCGCTCGGAGGCTCTGCGACAAAAGATTGGAGTAAGTCATGGCTCAGAAATGTGATCTTTGCGGCAAGGGTCCGCAGTTCGGCAACAACATCTCGCACGCTCACAACACCACCCGCCGCCGGTGGAACGTGAACCTGCAGTCGGTCAAGGCCGTCGTCGACGGAGCCAGCAAGCGCATCCGCGCCTGCACCAGCTGTATCAAGACCGGCAAGATCGTCAAAGGCTAGTTGCCCGGGCCTTACGGCCACCCGATGACCTGAACGAAATCGCCCCAGCCGCATCGTTCGCGGGCTGGGGATTTTCCTGTTTTTCTGCGATTACCCTGTATTTGTCATTCCGAAGCCGAGGAATCTGCTTTCTTTCGCATGACCTCGGCTTTATCGGAGCCACGCGTCCTTTACTGCTTTTCAAACGCCAACGACGCGCTATTGATGCAGTAGCGCATCCCCGTGGGCTTGGGGCCGTCCGGAAAGACGTGTCCGAGGTGCGCTCCGCAGGTGGCGCAGGTCACCTCGATCCGCCGCATACCGTGCGAATTGTCCTCGTGCGCCACGATCGCATCAGCTGAGACCGGAATCCAGAAGCTCGGCCATCCGCTGCCCGAATCGAACTTCTTGTCCGAGGTAAACAGCGGCGCGTTGCAGGCTCCGCAGTTGTAGGTCCCGGTCTCATGATTATTCAGCAGAGCGCCAGTAAAGGCGCGCTCTGTTCCCTTCTCCCGCATTACGTGGAACTGCTCCGGCGTCAGCAACTCGCGCCACTCTGCGTCGGTCTTATGAATTTTCGCGCCCTGTGTCTTTGTGTCAGGCATGGTGGTCCCTCCTGAATCTCTCGCTCTTCTCCTGATTAGATGCGAGGCCTAAGCCGCGGATACAGCGCGTTCAGGCCACTTCCCTGGCGATCACTTCGATCTCCACCAGCGCATCCTTCGGCAGCCCGGCAACGGCTACGGTAGAGCGTGCCGGCGGGATGACACCCTCAGGAGCGAAGTATTTCTCGTAGATCGCGTTCATCGCAGTGAAGTCGGCCATGCTCTTCAGAAACACGGTCGTCTTGACGACGTGCGCCAGGTCCAACCCTGCCTTCGTCAGGACTGCCTTGATGTTTTCGCAGACACGCACCGTCTGCTCGGCGACACCGCCGGCGACGAGCTGGCCGGTGGCCGGGTGAAGCGCAACCTGCCCGGAGGCGTACAAGGTGTCGCCCACGCGCACGGCCTGGGAATAGGGTCCGATGGCCGCAGGGGCCTCTTTGGTCGATACTGCAGTCTTTTTGTCGCTCATGCATGTCAGTCTATCCTCCACCCGAGATGCCCGCGCAACTCCGAGGTCTCGAAACCTTTTGCGGCAACCTCTGTCTTGAATCGCGCTTCATAGTCAGAACGAGGAATTTCTCGTCGGGTAACACAAGGGCTCTGCGGACGGACTATGATTCCGGCCAGCACGAATCCTGCAAGGAGAGACGGCCGTGTCTGATCACGGGAGGTCAGACACCGTTGCCTCTTTTACCTGCTCGCGCAGATCTCACATGACCTTCGCTCAAGAATTCAGGCATAGAAGCAACACGCCCGGCGAGAAGCTGGCGATGAAGGAGAAACAGAATGGCTGATCTTGGACAGTTACAACAGAAGTACAGCGGAGCGATTCAAGCCGTTCAGGGCTTCGCCGAATATGGCGCAAAGCTCGAAGCCGTCGAGCTGGCGGGTGAGCAGCTCCACCTCAAGGCAACAGTTCCCTCGCAGGTGATCGCCAATCGCGTATGGGATGCGATCAAGCAAGCCGACCCCACATACTCCGATCTTAAGCATGAGATCGTCACCACGGGCGGCCCGGACCAACCCTACATTATCAAGTCCGGCGACAGCCTCTCGAAGGTGAGCAAGCTCTTCTATGGCAATGCAAATAAATACAACGAGATTGCCTCACACAATGGCATCCCCAACCCCGACAAGATCCAGGCCGGTCAGCTGATCAATGTACCGCCGCTAAGCTCGTGATCCAAACACCTCTCCGCAAGCCGCGAGCTGTCATGGGTCGCGGCTTTACTTTTTGAGGTTCGCCGTTTGGCGGGCGACTTGCACTGCAAACTGTTGCAGACGCGTAAAGGGTTCTCCGGCCAGGTAGTAAAGGAATTTTTGGACTGAATGCTTGGAGTTTTTTCCGGTTTGGCTGAAGAGCCCGCATAACGCCCTGGGGCATAGAGTCTGCGCCATCGCCAGGGCAAAACCGAAGGAGACTCATGAGAACTAAATGGTTGCTTGGCAGCGTTCTGGCGATCTCTGCTTTTACAGCTCCTGCATTTGGCCAGATTTCGATCTACATCGGCACTCCTCCTCCGCCCGTCCGGTATGAGGTTCCTCCCCCGATGCCGCAGGTTGGTTTTGTGTGGACGCCAGGCTATTGGGCTCCCCATGGCGGGCACTACGTGTGGGCTCCGGGACGCTGGTCGCGTCCTCCCTACTACGGCGCTGCCTGGCGTAGCGGCGGATGGGATCATGACGACCGTGGATGGCGCTATCGCGAAGGCTACTGGGCGCATGGCCGAGACGACGAGCACGGCCACGGCAACGGTCACGCCTATGGCCACTATAAAGAAAAAGATCATGGCCACGATCACGACTAAACGTGTCGCGATCTTCTGACATTTCAGGCTTCGCGCTTAACCTCCCGGGTCGACGCGAAAAGAAGAGGCTTCGCGTGTGTGCTGAGCCTCTTCTTGTTTCGCATTCCGAAAGTTCAGCGCACTGCTTCAGCAGAGCTACTGCGCCTCAGTCGGAAGATTATCGAGCGAGCCGCTGAAGTAGCTCGCGCGGGAACCGATGCGCGCGTCAGGATACTCCGGCACGCGCACGCGTATGCTGTGCAGACCCGGTGTGGGCTCACCGTTCGCCGCTGCCTGCGGTGTAAAGCTAAGCAGGTAGTAGTTGTGAATACGGTTGCCAAGCTGATGCAGCCCGTTGTCGAATCCCTTCTGCGTGGTGAAGTTGACGTACTCGCCGCCCGAGAGCTGAGCCAGTGTGTGCGGTGCATTCTTCTTTGCCGCGTTCACTGCCATCACCAGCAGGCCGATGGGACCGGAGCCGCCTCCATACTTGAGATCGCTAAGAATCTCGGTCTTGCCCGGCGAGAACGATACCGCGTCGACGACCGTGTTCGTGCGCCCCAGAGCTGCGATCACATCCGCAGGCTTCTTGCGGCTGCCGTGATCGCGGGTCTCGCTGATCAGCAGAATGGCGTGGCGGTTATGGTCCTTGCGCTCGTCCAGCAGTGCGCTAGCCCATGCGACCGCATCGAACGTCGCGGCCTCGGAGTCGTCGCATGGCTGGAGGTGTCCAAGCGCCGCGCTGGCAGCCTCGGACTCCGGCGAAAAATCGCCAAGCAGCGTCGCTTCCTTGCCGTAGCTCGCCACCGCAACCTGACGCGGCGCTCCTCCAACGAGATCCTCAATCATTGTGCCAAGGCCGGAGAGCTTCGCATACTCCATCACGGCAGCACGGCTGCACTGCACCAGCACCACCAGCGACAGGCCCAGCGAGTCAGTGTCTTCGTCGAGATGGATGACCTGCGGAACGCCGTTGTCTTCGACGACAAAGTGCGGCGCTTTCAGCGCGTAGATCATCTCACCCTTCTTCGTCCTCACGGTCGCCGGCACAAGCACAACGTTGGCCTGCGAACGAAGCGTGTAGGCCTGGTCCGGCTGCTGCTCAGCTGTCGACTGCGCTACAACCGATGACGCCGTAAGCAGAGCAATCGCAAGGACGCGGAAAAAAAACGGCATAGCAAAAGTGTATGGCACGTCGAAGATATCGCGTCCCAAAATGCAGAGGCCGCACGGCTGCGTTATAGTCCGGTCAGGCCTGTTCAACACAGCGCCGCGAGATGCTCTTGATGAAAACTGTTGCCGCCGAAGCCCCGTCCTCAGCAAAGAAACTTGCTTACCCCACTGCCCACACCGTCGATCAGGTCGACGACTACTTCGGAACGAAGGTGAGCGATCCGTACCGCTGGATGGAGGACGTCGACTCGCCCGATGTCGCAGCCTGGATCGAAGAAGAGAACAAGCTGACCCGCAGCATTCTCGATGCCGTCCCCCAACGCGCGCAGATGCACAGCAGGCTGATGGAGCTGATCAACTTCGAGCGATACACCGCCCCGACGCGGCGCGGAGCACGCTACTTCTACTCGTACAACTCCGGTCTGCAGAATCAGAATGTCATCTACTGGACCGAGGGGCTGGACGGCGAGCCAACGGTACTGCTGGACCCAAATACGATGTCAGCCGACGGCACAGTCGCCATCAGCGGATTCAGTGTGTCCGATGACGGAAACCTGGCAGCATACGCCATCGCCGATGCGGGGTCGGACTGGGTGAAGTGGCATGTCCGTGACGTCTCCAGCGGTGCCGATCTTCCGGACGTCATCTCGTGGTCGAAGTTCAGCTCGGCCGCATGGTTGAAGGACGGCTCCGGCTTCTTCTATCAGGGTTACGACGCGCCCGAAGCAGAAGCCCTGAAAGCAACCAACTACTTTCACAAGATCTTCTTTCACAAGCTCGGAACACCACAGAGCGAAGACAAGCTCATCTTCGACCGCCCCGACGATAAAGAACTGAACCTCGGCGCGGGAGTGAGCGACGACGGTCGCTACCTTCTGATCTTCCAGGCAAAGGGCTCAAGCCCGAAGAACGAGCTCGCCGTGAAGGACCTCACACAGCCTGACGCACCAGTCGTGCATATTTCGACGGTCGCTGACGCAGTCTACTCGCCGGTCGATAACGACGGCACTCGCTTCTGGATACACACCACGCTCGATGCTCCGAACGGCCGCGTCGTGGAGGTGAGCCTCGACCAGCCGGAGCGCGAGCATTGGAAGACCATCATCCCGGAGAGCAAAAATCACCTCGACAGCGTGAGCATGATCGATGACACGCTGATCGCCAACTATCTCGCCGATGCGCAGAGCCTCGTCGAGATGCATACGCGCGAGGGCACGTTCATCGAGCAGCTTACCCTGCCGGCCATCGGCACCGCGGTGGGCTTTGGCGGCAAACGAAGCGACACCGAGACCTTCTTCGTCTTCACTAACTTCACCACGCCTGCCACCATCTACAGGCTGGACATGAAGACAATGCACACGCACCCTTACCGCCAGCCCAAACTGAAATTCGATCCCGCGCAGTACGAGACCAAGCAGGTCTTCTACGACAGCAAGGATGGCACGCGCGTGCCAATGTTTCTCAGCTATAAAAAAGGACTCGAGCTCGACGGCTCCAACCCGACGCTGCTCTACGGCTACGGCGGTTTCAACGTCTCATTGCAACCAGAGTTCTCCTCCGCTCACCTGCTCTGGATGGAGATGGGAGGCCTGTATGCCCAACCCAGTCTGCGCGGCGGAGGAGAATATGGCGAAGCCTGGCATCTGGCCGGGACGAAGCTCAAAAAGCAGAACGTCTTCGATGACTTCATAGCCGCAGCCGAGTGGCTGATTGCCAACAAATACACGTCATCGAAGAAACTCGCCGTCTCCGGCGGAAGCAACGGCGGCCTGCTCGTCGCAGCCTGCGAGATCCAGCGCCCCGATCTATTCGGAGCTGCACTGCCCGCAGTCGGCGTGCTCGACATGCTGCGCTTCGACAAGTTCACCATCGGATGGGCCTGGAAGACCGACTACGGCGCGCCCAGCGAAGACGAAGCCGAGTTCCGCGCGCTCTACAGCTACTCACCGCTGCACAACCTCAGGCCCGGCACAGTCTATCCTCCAACTCTGATCACAACAGCGGATCATGACGACCGCGTCTTCCCGGCGCATAGCTTCAAATTTGCCGCCGCGCTGCAGGCCGACCAGGTCGGACCCAACCCCGTGCTGATTCGCGTTGAAACCCGCGCAGGCCACGGCGGCGGGATGCCACTGTCCAAACGCATCGAAGTCATCATCGATCAATACTCCTTCTTGTTGATTACACTGGAGATAATGCCGACTTTGATCTCAGAGGCTGGGTGCTCAAACTGATCAGTAACCGTCTAAACGGTGACTAAATAGTGTCGGGAAGCCTAATTATCGGGCAACTTCAGGCCGTTTTTA
>Ga0335082_10004482_pt1 | contig 15233 bp, 11 predicted proteins | sample Lox_Sample_41_FD_206718 | JGI IMG/M metagenome (GOLD analysis project Ga0335082, IMG submission 206718) | Soil microbial communities from Loxahatchee National Wildlife Refuge, Florida, United States - Lox_Sample_4.1 | ecosystem: Environmental > Terrestrial > Soil > Wetlands | place: USA...
GGCCCGCCTTCGACGACGCCGTGCAGCGTGCGGCGAGCGGCTTCGAGCGACTGGGCGTCGGCGACGGCGACGTCATCTGCTTCATGCTCCGGAACGAACCGGCGTTCCTCGAAGTCGCGTTCGCCGCGCGCCGCCTGGGTGCGTACCCCTGCCCGATCAACTGGCACTACAAGGGGGACGAGGCGGGCTGGATCCTCGCCGACAGCGGCGCGAAGGTCCTCGTCGTCGCCGCCGACCTGCTCCCGCAGATCGGGAGCGCGATCCCCCCGGCGGTCGCGGTCATCGTGGCGCGCCCGGCAGCGGCGACGCTCGCCGCATTCGGGCTCGCCGACGACCCCGAGCGCGTTCCGCATGGTCTCCGGCGCAGCGGTCCGGAGTGGCGCGAGTGGCTCGCGTCGCAGCCCCGTTATGCCGGTCCGGAACGGACGCCACGCGCGAACATGCCCTACACCTCCGGCACGACCGGACGTCCGAAGGGCGTGCGGCGGCTCTCGCCACCGCCGGAGGACGCAGCGCGGATCGCGGCGCTGACGCGCGAGTTGCTCGGCCGGGGCTACGGCATCGAGCCGGGGATGCGGGCACTCGTCTCCGCACCGCTGTACCACAGCGCGCCGAACCTCTACGCACTGCAGGCGATGCTGAACGAGGGTCATCTCGTCCTCGAGCCGCGCTTCGACGCCGAGCGCACGCTCGCACTGATCGAGCGTCACCGGCTGACCCACGCCTATCTCGTACCGACGATGTACGTCCGCATGCTCCGGCTTCCCGACGCGGCGAAGCGGCGCTACGACCTGTCCTCGATGCGCTTCGTCGCGTCGACCGGCTCGCCGTGTCCGCCGGAGGTGAAGCGCGCGATGATCGACTGGTGGGGCCCGGTGTTCAACGAGTGCTACGCGTCGAGCGAGGCGGGGCTGATCACCGCGATCTCGTCGCAAGAGGCGCTCGCGCGCCCCGGCTCGGCCGGCCGGGTCCTCGGCGGCGGGACCCTGAAGATCCTGGACCGACACGGCTGCGAGCTGCCGCCCGGGGAGATCGGGCTCATCTACGCGCGGCAGCGCGCGTATCCCGACTTCACCTACAGCAACGACCCCGAGGCACGCCGCAGGCTCGAGCGCGACGGGCTCTGGACGCTCGGCGACATGGGCTACCTCGATCCGGACGGCTATCTCTACGTCTGCGACCGGGCCTCCGACATGGTGATCTCGGGCGGCGTGAACATCTACCCGGCGGAGACCGAGGCGGTGCTCGCGACCATGCCCGGGGTGCGCGACTGCGCGGTGTTCGGCATTCCCGACGCGGAGTTCGGCGAAGCGCTCGCCGCGGCGGTGCAGCCCGAGCCCGGTGCGGCGCTCGATGCCGATTCGATCAGGGCGTTCCTCGCGCCGCGGATCGCGGGGTACAAGGTGCCGCGCACGATCGAGCTCCACGCCGAGCTGCCGCGCGAGGAAAGCGGCAAGATCTTCAAGCGCCGCCTGCGCGAGCCCCACTGGGCGAGGGCAGGACGGCGGATCTAGGATAATCGCGGCACGCGACCCATCCCGTACGGACAGACGATGAGACTGCGCAGCGTCGAGCTCGAGGTACCCGATCCCCCTGCCGCGGTCGCGTTCATGCGCGAGGTCTGGGGACTCGCGCCTGCCGGCGCGCGCTCGCGCGCGACGTACCTGCGCGGCACCGGCGATCACCCGTATCTCCTCGCGTTCACCGCGAGCTCCACGCCGGCAATTGCATCGATCACGTTTTCCGGATCGGCGGGCGAGCTCGACTCGCTCCACGCGCGCGCGGTCGCCGCGGGCGTGCGCGCTCCGGCGCGGGTCGCGGAGTTCGACGATCCCGGCGGCGGCGGCGGGTTCGTCGTCGGCGGCGCCGAAGGCGAGCGGTTCCGCTTCGTCGCCGAGGGCACGCGCGCCGCGCCGATCGCCGACCGGGACAAACCGATCCAGCTCACCCACGTCGTCCTCAACGCGCTCGACCGCGACGCCTGCGCGAAATTCGCGATCGACGCCTTCGGCTTCAAACTCGCCGACCGCACGAAGATCATGACGTTCGTCCGCTGCAACAGCTCGCATCACGCGCTCGCGTTCGTCCACGCGGAGTTGTCGTCGCTGAACCACATCGCGTTCGAGATGAGCGACATCGACGCAGTCATGAAGAACATCGGCCGCCTCCGCGACCTCGGCCTCCAGCCCGCGTGGGGGCCCGGCCGGCACGGTCCGGGCAACAACGTCTTCGCCTACTTCATCACGCCGTTCGGCGCGAGCATGGAGTACACGGCGGAGGTCCAGCGGGTCGACGACTCGTACCGGGTCGGCACCCCCGACGACTGGAAGTGGCCGCCGAACCGCATCGACCACTGGGGCGTCTCGAGCCGGGACAACGCGAAGCTCGGGGAGGCCGAGCGCACGTTCCGCTTCCGTGCGTGATGCGCCCCGTGCGCGGCATCGCGCTTTGCCTCGCGCTCGCGGCGGCGACCACCAGCGCACAGGACTACCCGACGCACCCGATCCGGCTGATCATGCCGAACGCGCCGGGCAGCTCGATCGACACCCTCGGGCGTCTCCTCGGGGTGCGCCTCGGCGAGGCGCTCGGACAGACGATCGTGATCGAGAACCGGGCCGGCGCCGCGGGCGCGATCGGCATCGAGACCGCGAAGAGCGCCGCGCCAGACGGTTACACGCTGCTCTTCGCCTCGGCAAGCGGCATGTCGGCAGCGCCCCTGCTGCAAAAGAAGATCCCGTACGATCCGCTGAACGACTTCGCGTTCGTATCGCTCGTCGCAGTGATGCCGAACGTGCTTGCGGTCAATCCCGCGCTGCCGATCTACAGCGTGAAGGACCTGATCGACTACTCCCGCGCGAACAAGGGCAAGGTCAACATGGCCTCGGCCGGGCCGGGCGCGGTGAGCCATCTGGGCGGCGTGCTGCTCATGGTCATGGGCGACTTCGAGTCGGTACACGTGCCGTACAAGGGCGGCGGCCCGTCGGTCGCCTCGGTCGTCGCGGGCGAGTCGCACTGGACGATCGCGCCCGCGCCCTCGACGATGTCGCTCGTGAAATCCGGGCGCTTGCGCGCGATCGGACACACCATGCCCCAGCGCGCGCCGCTCTTCGGCGACATGCCCGCGATCGCCGAGACGTTGCCCGGCTACGACTACAGCGGGTGGGCGGGGCTGCTCGCGCCGAAGGCGACGCCGAAGGCGATCGTCGACCGGCTGCAGGCCGCCCTCGCCAACGTGGCGGCGAACCCCGCGCTGAAGGAAGGTTTCGCCGCGCAGGGCGCCGACGTGGTCGTCACCTCGCCGGAAGAGTTCCGCCGGTTCCTCGAGCAGGACATCGCGAACACGGCGCGGGTCGTGAAGGCGGCGGGGCTCCAGCCGGAGTGAACCGGCGCGAGGCTCAGGCCGCAGCCCGCTGCACGATGCCCATCAGCTTGTAGACGAGGGCCGCGGCGGCGAAATCGAAGGCGTGGAAGCCGCGGATCGGCGCGAACTCGAGCAGGTCGAAGCCGATGATCCGCCGCTGGCGCGCGACCGACTCGAACAGCCCGAGCGTCTGATACCAGCCGAGGCCCCCGGGCACGGGCGTCCCCGTCGCGGGCAGCACCGACGGGTCGATGCCGTCGACGTCAAGGGTGAAGAACACCTGCGCGGGGAAATCGTCCGGGAGCGTGATCGAATCGATGCGCCGCGGGACGAGTTGGTCGGCATCCAGGTAGCGGACGTTGTAGCGCACGCGCGCTTCCCGCTCCTCTTCCGAGTAGGCGCGGTTGCCGAGCTGGAACAGCGGAATGCCCGCTTCGACGACCCGGCGCATCACCGAGGCATGGCTGAGCGGGTCGCCCCGGTAGCGGTCGCGCAGATCCGCATGCGCATCGATCTGCACGACACCGAAGTCGCGGATCCCGGCGTCGAGATAGCCGCGGACGACGCCGCCGGTGACGGTGTGCTCGCCGCCGAGCACCACCGGCATCTTGCCGAGCACGAGGATCCGCGCGACCGAGGCCGCGATGCTCGCGATCACCTTCTCGGCCTTCGGCTTGCAGTCGATCGCCGGCCAGGTGTAGATCCCCTCGGCGCCCGGATCGCTGCGCCCGTCCCAGCGCTCGAGCTCGCCCGATGCGGCGAGGATGGCGGCCGGACCCTTCGCCGTGCCACCGCCGTACGACACCGTCTTCTCGTACGGCACTGGCAGCACATGGAAGCGTGCCGCGTCCGGCGCGACGTCGTCGAGCTCGGTGCCGAGGAAGCGCAGGTGCGCCGGGCGGGCTCGAGCGGGTCCGCGCTTCACGACAGCCGTCCCTTGAAATCCTCGTACCCGAACTCGCGCACGATCTCGAGCGCGTCGGTCTCCGAGTTCCACAGCGCGATGCTCGGCAGGCGTATGCCGTTGAAGGTCGTGGTCTTGACCATCGAGTAGATCGCCATGTCCTCGAACACCAGGCGGCTGCCCACCTGCAGCGGCTTCGCGAACGAGTAATCCCCGATCACGTCCCCGGCGAGGCAGGTCTGACCGCCGAGGCGATAGGTGTGCGGCGCCGCGCCCGGCTCGCCCGCGTCGACGATCCGCGGCCGGTACGGCGCCTCGATCACGTCGGGCATGTGGCAGGTGGCGGAGGTGTCCAGGATCGCGAGCGGCATGCCGTTCCACGGCAGGTCCAGCACCTCGGCGACGAGGACTCCGGCGTCGAGGGCGATCGCCTCGCCGGGTTCGAGGTAAAGCTCCACGCCGTGCCGCGCGCGGAAATCGCGCAGCAGCCGGACGAGGTCCTCCACCTGGTAGTCGGGGCGCGTGATGTGGTGCCCGCCGCCGAAGTTGACCCATTCCATGCCGGACAGGAACTCGCCGAATCTATCCTCGAAGGCGGCGAGCGTTCGCGCAAGTGGTGGGAAGTCCTGCTCGCAAAGGGTGTGGAAATGCAGCCCGCTGATGCCGGCGAGATCGCCGCCGAACTGCGAGCGCGGGATGCCGAGCCGGGAGTACGGCGCGCTCGGATCGTAGAGCGGGTTCTCGCCTTCGGGGCGCTCCGGGTTCACGCGCAGGCCGAAGCGGAGCCGCGGCCGGCGCGCGCGCGCCGAGCGCACGAGCGGCTGGAACCGTTCCCATTGCGCGAAGGAGTTGAACACCACGTGATCGGAGATCTCGAGGATCTCCGCCAGGTCGCGCTCGGTGTACGCGGCCGAGAAGGTGTGGACCTCGCCGCCGAACGCCTCCCGCCCGAGGCGCGCCTCGTGGAGCCCGCTCGCGCAGGTGCCCGCGAGATACTTTGCGACGAGCGGCGCGAGACGCCACATCGAGAACGCCTTGAGCGCGAGAAGGATTTTCGCTCCGCTCGCGCGCTCGACGCCGTCGAGCACCTTCAGGTTCTCCTCGATCGCCCACTCGTCGACCACGAAGCAGGGCGAGGGCACGCGGCGCGGATCGAGCCGCCGGAACCGCTCGGTGCGCACCTCAGTACACCCCCCCGAGGCGCCGCCGGGCCTCAGCCCATCGGCGCATCGGGCTCGATCACCGTCCAGGGCAGCCCGTGGCGGTTCATGTCGTCCATGAACGGATCGGGGTCGAACTGCTCGAGGTTGAAGACGCCCTTTGCCCGCCACTTGCCCGTGACCATCAGCTTGGCGCCGATCATCGCCGGCACGCCGGTCGTGTAGGAGATCGCCTGCGCCTGGACCTCGCGGTACGTCTCCTCGTGGTCGCAGATGTTGTAGACGAACGCGATCTTCTCCTTGCCGCCCTTGCGGCCGCGCACCAGGCACCCGATGCAGGTCTTGCCCTTGGTGAGCGGCCCCAGGCTCGCCGGGTCGGGCAGAAGCGCCTTCAGGAACTGCAGCGGAATGATCTCCTGGCCCTGGAACGGCACCGGCTTGATCGAGGTCATGCCGACGTTCCCGAGCACGCGGAGGTGGGTCAGGTAGTTCTCCGAGAACGTCATCCAGAACCGCGCGCGGCGCAGGGTCGGAAAGTGCCGGACGATCGACTCCAGTTCCTCGTGGTAGAGGAGGAAGATCTTCTTCGGACCGATGCCCTCGGGAAAGTCATACATCCGGCTCACCGCGAGCGGCTCGGTCGTCCGCCACGCGCCGCCCTCCCAGTACCGCCCGGGCGAGGTGATCTCGCGGATGTTGATCTCGGGGTTGAAGTTGGTCGCGAACGGCTGGCCGTGGTCGCCGGCGTTGCAGTCGATGATGTCGAGCTCCTCGATCGAATCAAAGTGGTGCTTCGCGAGGTACGCGGTGAACACGTTGGTCGCGCCCGGGTCGAAGCCGCTGCCGAGGAGCGCCATGATCCCGCGGCTGCGGTAGCGGTCCTGGTAGGCCCACTGCCAGCTGTACTCGAATCTCGCCGTGTCGCGCGGCTCGTAGTTCGCGGTATCCAGGTAATCCACGCCGGTCGCAAGGCACGCGTCCATGATCGGGAGATCCTGGTAGGGCAGCGCCACGTTGATCACGATCGCCGGCCTCTCGCGCTCGATCAGGGCGCTCATCTGCCGGACGTCGTCGGCGTCCACCTGCGCGGTCCGGATCGGCCGCTTGATTTGCGCGGCGATGCGCCTGCACTTCTCCTCGGTGCGGCTCGCGAGCACGATCTCGCCGAACACCTCGGGGACCTGCGCGCACTTGTGGGTCACGACCTGACCGACGCCGCCAGCGCCGACGATCAGTACCTTGGCCATAATCGGGGGACCTTCCGGGCTCAGTCTTCGTAGTAGGTGTAGCCGCGCAGGCTCGCCGCGAACCCTTCCATCACCGCCTGCCGCTCGGCCACCGTGATGCGGCCCTTGCGGACCCCCTGCTCGGCGGTCTTGCGGAACTGCTCGAGCAGCTGCTGCGGGTGGTACTCGACGTAGCTCAGCACGTCGGCGATGCTGTCCCCGCTGATCTCGCGCACGAAGTCGAACGTGCCGTCGGCGTTGATGCGTACGCTCACCACGTTGGTGTCGCCCATCAGGTTGTGCAGGTCGCCGAGGGTCTCCTGGTAGGCCCCGACCAGGAACACCCCGAGGTAGTAGGGCTGGCCGTCGACGAGCGGATGGACCGGAAGCGTCTTGCGGATGCCGCGCGTGTCGATGAACTGGTCGATCTTCCCGTCGGAGTCGCAGGTGATGTCGGCGATGATCGCCTGCCGCGTCGGCTGCTCGTTGTGGCGGTGCACCGGCATGACCGGGAAGATCTGCTCGATCGCCCACACGTCGGGCAGCGACTGGAACACCGAGAAGTTGCCGTAGTAGATGTCCGACAGCGATTGCTCCAGGCCGTCGAGCCCGGGCGGGATGCGCTTGACGCCCTGCAGCTCGCGGACGATCGAGCGCACGATCTCGAGGAAGATGTCCTCGGCGTGCGACAGCTCGCGCAAGCGGATCTGGCCGCGCTTGAAGAGCTCGCGCAGCTCCTCGCGGTAATACACTGCGTCGTTGTAGCACTCCTGGAGATTGCGCGGATTGATGGTCTTCAGCGACTCGCGCAGGTTGCCGATCAGCTCGTGCTCGTGGCCGCTGTCCGCCTGCGCCGGCACCTCGGCCGGCTCGAATCGCGTCACGTCGAGGATGTTGAAGAGCAGCACCGACGAGTAGGCGACGGTCGCGCGGCCCGACTCGGTGATGATCACCGGGTGCTCGATGCCGAGCGGGTCGAGCACGCTCATGATCTGCTCGACGACATCGAGGCAGTACTCGTCGAGCGAGTAGTTCTTGCTGTAGTCGTAGTTGGTCTGCGAGCCGTCGTAGTCGACCGCGAGGCCGCCGCCGAGGTCGAGAAACCCGAGCGGCGCGCCCTCCTGCTTCAGGTCGGCGTAGTACCTGCCCGCCTCCAGCACGCCGCTCCGGATGTCGCGGATGTTCGGGATCTGCGAGCCGAGGTGGTAGTGAAGGAGCTGCAGGCAGTCGAGCATCCGGTGGTGCCGGAGCGAGTCGATCAGCTCGACGATCTGCGAGGTGGTGAGGCCGAAGATGCTGCGGTCGCCGCTCGACTCGTTCCACGCGCCGCCGACGCGGGAGGCGAGCTTCACGCGCACCCCGAGCATCGGACGGACGCCGAGCGCGCGGCTCGTCTGGAGGACGATCGGGAGCTCGGTCGGCGTCTCGAGCACGAAGAAGCAGCGGTAGCCAAGGCGGATCGCCTGCAAGCCGAGGGTGATGAACTCGGTGTCCTTGTAGCCGTTGCAGACGATGTAGCCCGCCTCCGGATCGATCGAAGCGAGCGCGATGAGGAGCTCCGCCTTGCTGCCGGCCTCCAGGCCGTGGCCGTAGCGCGCGCCGAACTGGGCGATCTCCTCGATCACCTGGCACTGCTGGTTCACCTTGATCGGGAAGACGCCGCGGTAGCTACCGCGGTAGTCGAGCGCGCGCATCGCGCGGCCGAAGCTCTCGTTCAGGAGGGAAACCTGAGCGTCGAGGATGTTCTCGATCCGCAGGAGAACCGGCATCTGCAGCCCGCGCTCCCGGATGCCCGCGATGATGTCGAGCAGGCTCACCCGGGCACGGCTGCCGTTGAACGCGATGCTGACCCCGACCGTGCCGTCCTCGGCGAGATCGAAGTACCCCGCCCCCCACCGGCGGATGCCGTAGAGCTCGGCCGAGTCGGCCGCGCTCCAGTTCGTTCCGAGGTTGGTTCCGAGCTGAGCCGCCAGTTCAATTTCTCCAGGTTCGCGGCTGAGGCGGTAGCGCCCATCCCGTGGCCCGGATGTTGCCTACCGATGCACCAAAGATCAAGCGCGGAGCCCGATGTTTTTTCAGGGGAAAGCTCGAGGGCGGGGGGACAGGCGGTACGGCCGGCCCAGGGACCCGCCGCTACCGGCGAATATCCGCCCCCAACAGGTCAGTCGCGCGCTCGGCTGACCCTCAGTCGATCTTCGCGCCCGAGCGCTTCACCACGTCCGCCCACTTGGCGGAGTCGCGCCGGATCAGCTCCGCGAAGTCCTCGGGCGTGCCGCCCGCCGGCTCGTCGCCGATCGACGCGAATCGCTCCACGAAGAGCGGCGAGCGGATCGCCGCGTTCACGGCCGCGTTCAGCTTGTCGAGCACCGGCCGCGGCAACCCGGCGGGGGCGATGACGCCGGTCCAGGTACCCGCCTCGTAGCCGGGAACGATCTCGCCGATCGTCGGCAACTCCGGGAAACCCGGCGAGCGCCGTGCGCCGCTCACCGCGAGCGCCTTCACTCTCCCCGAGCGCGCGTGCGGCGAGATCGAGTTCAGGCTCTCCCACATGACCTGGACGTGCCCCGCGATCAGGTCGTTGATCGCCATTGCCCCGCCCTTGTAGGGCACGTGCACGATCTCGGTCGCGGTCATGTACTTGAAGAGCTCGCCACCGACGTGCCCGGGCGAGCCGTTGCTCGACGACGCGTTGAGGAGCTTGCCGGGGTTCTGCTTCGCATACGCGATCAGCTCCTGCACCGAGTCGACCGGCAGCGACGGCGACACCGCCAGCAGCAGGTGCCCTCTCGAGACCAGCGCCACCGGCTGGAGATCGCGTTCGATGTTGTAGGGCAGCTTCGCCACCAGGTGGCGCGTGATCGCCAGCGCGCCGATCGGGCCCATGCCGATCGTGTAGCCGTCCGGCGGCGCCTTCGCCACTAGGTCGATGCCGATCGTGAGGGCGCCACCCGGGCGGTTGTCGACGACCACCTGCTGCCCGAGGGACTTCGACATCTCGGGGGCGAGGATGCGCGAGACGGTGTCGGTGGCGCTCCCCGGCGCCTGCGGGACGATGAACCGGATCGGCTTGTCGGGGTAATCGGCGAATGCGCCGCCGCCGGCGAAGAGCGCTACGGCGAGCGCGACCGCAAACACGCGAGTCATCGTCAACCCCAGCCGATGAGCGAAGCGAGGTCCACGTGCTGCGGCGAGTCCAGGCCGGCGCCGAGCCCGTGGTAGCGGCTGCCATGGAAGAGGAGTGGCGACCGTTCGCCATGATGCTCGAACCGGAGCACGCGGCCGAGGACGATCACGTGATCCCCCGCGTCGAACCGCGCCTCGACCTCGCACTCGAACGCCGCCACCGCGTCCTCGAGCACCGGCACGCCGCCCTCGCCGAGGCGGTGCTTCACGCCACCCCACTTGTGCTCGCCGCTCGCGCGCGCGAAACGGTCCGAGATCCCGCGGTGCTCCTCGCCCAGCACGCTCACCGAGAAGTGCTGCATTGCCGCGTACACCGGGAACGCGAAGCTCGACCGCCCGGGGCAGAACGACACGAGCGGGGGTGAGATCGAGACCGAGCTGAACGAGTTGACCGTCATCCCGACCGGCATCCCGTCCGCCCCGCGCGCGCCGATCACGACCACCCCCGTGGCGTAGGTGCCGAACGCCTTACGCAGTGCGGCGGGGTCGATGGGAGGGGCGCTCATCGCTGGAACTCTACCGTGAACGCCAACGCGGGCGCGAGAGGCGCCCGGGCGGCCAAATGCCCGGCTAGGTGCGGCCCTCGGGTCCGGAACGGGAACCTTTCCTCGCCTCGGGGCTCTGAAAGCCCTTATAGAATAGTGGCTGCGGCCGGCGTGCCCGGCCGCCATCCCGGGGGTAACCGATGCAGGCTCTCCGTTCCGCGATCCTTGCGGCGCTCGCGCTGACACTCTTCGTCCCGTTCGCCCCGGGGGCGCAGACGCTCCCGGCGGGGGTGACCCGCGGCCCGACCATGGGCGGGATCAGCGAGTACGACCTCGCCAACGGGATGAAGGTGCTCCTGCTCCCCGACCAGTCGCAGGACACGGTCACGGTCAACATCACCTACCTCGTCGGCTCCCGGCACGAGAGCTACGGCGAGCGCGGCATGGCGCATCTGCTCGAGCACCTGCTCTTCAAGGGCACCGCGCAGATCGCCAACCCGAAGAACGAGCTCCTCAAGCGCGGCGCGCGCTACAACGGCACCACCTCGTTCGACCGCACCAACTACTTCGAGACCTTCCCGGCGAGCGAAGACACCCTCGCGTTCGTCCTCGGGATGGAGGCCGACCGCATGGTCAACGCCAGCGTCTCGAAGCAGGACCTCGACAGCGAGATGACCGTGGTCCGCAACGAGTTCGAGGCCGGGCAGAACAGCCCGTTCGCCCTGTTGCGCGAGCGCACCAGCGCCGCGGCCTACCTCTGGCACAACTACGGCCGCTCGGTCATCGGCACGCTGTCGGACATCGAGAACGTCCCGATCGAGCGGCTGCAGGCGTTCTACCGCCACTATTACCAGCCGGACAACGCGGTGCTGATCATCGCCGGCAAGTTCGACTCCGACCGGGCGCTCGCCACGATCGCGCAGACCTTCGGCGCGCTCCCGAAGCCGGCACGGGCGCTGCGGTCCACCTACACGGTCGAGCCGCCCCAGGACGGCGAGCGCAGCGTCATCCTGCGTCGCGTCGGCGACGTGCAGCTCGCCCATGCGATGTATCACATGCCGCCCGGCTCGCACCCCGACTTCGCCGCGGTCGACATCCTCGGACAGATCCTCGTCGCCCAGCCGTCGGGCCGGCTGCACAAGGCGCTCGTCGAGACCGGCAAGGCGGCCGCGATCTTCGGCGCCGAGCGCCAGACGCGCGAGCCCGGCTCCTCGTACTTCGGCGCGGCGGTCCGCAAGGACGCCCCGATGGACCCGGCGCGCGACGCGCTGCTCGCCGAGGTCGAGGGCTTCGCCGCGAAGCCGGTAACCGACGAGGAGGTCGAGCGCGCGCGCACGAAGCTGAAGGGCGACGTCGAGCAGCTCCTCACGAACTCACGCTCGGTCGCGCTCACGCTCTCCGAGTTCGCCGCGATCGGCGACTGGCGGCTCCTGTACCTGTATCGCGACCAGCTCGACAAGGTGACGCGCGAGGACGTGCAGCGGGTCGCCACCGCGTACCTGAAACCGGCGAACCGCACGCTCGGACTCTTCTACCCCGCCGACAAGCCCGAGCGGGTCGCCGTACCGGCTGCGCCCGACGTCACGGCGCTCCTCAAGGGCTTCGCCGGGCCGTCCGAGGTCGCCGCGGGCGAAGTGTTCGACCCGACGCCGCAGAACATCGAGGCGCGCATCATCCGGCGCACCCTGCCCTCGGGCATGAAGCTCACGCTGCTGCCGAAGAAGACGCGCGGCGAGACGGTCGTCGCGCAGCTCGGGCTGCGCTGGGGCGACGAGACGATAAAGACGAATCGCAGCAGCGCGTGCTCGGTCGCGAGCGCGATGCTGTCGCGCGGCACGCTGAAGCACACGCGCGCCGAGCTGAAGGACGCCCTCGACCGCCTGCGCGCGGCGACGGCGGTCAGCACCGAGGGCGCGTCGATCGAGACGGTGCGCGCGAACCTGCCCGAGGCGCTCGCGATCGTCGCCGAGATGCTGCGCGAGCCGTCGTTCCCCGAGTCGGAGTTCGAGCAGGTGCGGCAGCAGGCGCTGACCAGCATCGACACGCAGCGCACCGACCCGCAGTCGCTCGCCAGCCTCACGATCGCCCGCGAGCTGAACCCCTACCCGCCCGAGCACTGGAATTACACCCCCACGCTCGACGAGCGCGCCGCACGGCTGAAATCGGTGACGCTGGAGGACGCGCGGCGCTGCCACCGCGAGCTCGTCGGCGCCTCGCACAGCGATCTCGTGGTGGTGGGCGACTTCGATCCCGACGAGATGACGAAGCTCGCCGAGCGGCTGTTCGGCGACTGGAAGAACCCGACGCCCTACCGGCGGATTCCGTGGAAGCACTTCGACGTGCAGGCCACCGACCGGACGATCGAGACGCCCGACAAGGCGAACGCCGTGTTCCGCGCCGGGCTCAACCTGAAGCTCCGTGACGACCACCCCGACTTCGCGGCGCTGGTGCTCGGCAACTATCTCCTCGGCGGGTCGTCGGATGCGCGGCTCGCGCGCCGGGTCCGGGAGAAGGAAGGCCTCTCGTACAGCGTCGGCTCGTGGCTCAACGTCGGCGCGCAGGACGAGGCCGGCGACTTCGGCGTCTACGCGATCTATGCGCCGCAAAACCGCGCGCGGGTCGAGGCGGCGATTCGGGAAGAGCTCGGACGCACGCTCGCTGAGGGGTTCGCCGACACGGAGTTCGAGGACGGCCGCCGTGCGCTCCTCCAGGCGCGCAAGGTGGCGCGGAATTCCGACGGCGCGCTCGCGGGACGGCTCGCGGGCTACAGCGTGATCGACCGGACCATGGCGTGGGACGAGGCGTTCGAGAAGAAGCTCGCCGCGCTCACGCCTTCCCAGGTCCGCGACGCGCTGCGCCGCCACATCGATCCGTCCAAGCTCACCCTGGTGAAGGCGGGCGACTTCACCCGCGTCGCGGCGGGCAAGTCCGACTGACGCCGGGACTCGGCGGCGCGCCGGGCCAACGCTCGGGAGCGGTCGTCACTGCGGCGAGCGGCGGGCCGACCGTCAGCCGAGGTCGTCGTACCGGACCGCGAGGACCTCGATCTCCTCGGCACCCGCGGGCGTCCGCAGCATCACCACGTCGCCCGCGCGGGCCCTGAGCAGCGCCTTGGCGATCGGCGAGATCCACGACACGCGCCCGCGCGCCGGGTCGACCTCGTCGATGCCGACGATGGTGACCGTGCGCTCGACCCCGCCCCGGTCGCGGTAGGCGACGGTCGCGCCGAAGAACGCGCGCTCGTCGTCGCGCCCGGCGTTGTCCACCACCTCGGCGGCGTCGATCCGCTTCGAGAGGAAGCGGATGCGACGGTCGACTTCGCGCAGCCGGCGCTTGCCGTAGATGTAGTCGGCGTTCTCCGAGCGATCGCCGTTCGACGCCGCCCAGGCGATCGTCTCGACGAGCTTCGGCCGCTCGACATCCCAGAGCGCGGCGAGCTCCTCGCGGAGGCGCCGGTACCCGGGCGGGGTGATGTAGTTCTTCTCGACCTGCGGCTCGCTCTCGACCGCGTCCAGGTCGAGATCCTCGTCCTCGTCGGATTCCTTGGTGAACGCCTTGCTCATGGCCTGCGATGATACGCCGCACGTTGCACGCCACCGTCAACGCCGCGACGACCGCGGACCCACCTCGCGCAGCGTGAGCAGCGGCCCGAGCCCGGCGAGCTGGATCGCGGTGCAGACCCAGAACGCCGCCGAATACGCCGCGGCCGGGTAGTGGCCGCCCTCCTCCGGGGTCCAGAGGCTGACGATCGCGCCGATCCCCCACTGCATCGCGAACGCGCCGAGGAACGCGAGGAGATTCAGCGCGGTGTTGGCCCGTCCCGTCAGCGTCCGCTCGTAGCGCCGGGTGAGGATCGTGTACGAGAGCGTGGTGATCGGCCCCACGAACGCGAAGAGGCACCACGCCGGCACCGCGACCGCGGTCACGCCGAGCGCGAAGAAGAGCGTGAGGGCCGTGCTCGCGACCGCGCCCCACTTGTACAGCGTGAGCGGCAGGATGCCGCGCCGGGCGAGCCGGTCGGCGGCGAAGCCGGATGAGGCAAACCCGGTGGTGGTCGCGATCGCCATCGCGAGCAGGACTGCCGCCACCTCCGCGCGATCGAAGCGCGCCACGTCGCGCAGCCAGGGCGCCGCCCACAGGCCCTGGGTGGCGAGGAACACCGCCTGCACGGTCATGCTGATCAGGCCGATGCGCCAGAACACCGGATCGCCGTAGACCGTCCGGAACCCGCCGACGAGCTCACCGATGCCCGCGCGCGGCGCGCTCTCCGCGCGCTCGGGCACGACGAAGAAGATGAGCATCGCGGCGGTGAACGTCGCGGCCGCGAGCCCGTCGAAGACGTGCCGCCAGTCGGTCAGCCGGAGCAGCCCCTCGACCGGCGCGGACGCCGACAGGGCGCCGAGCCCTCCGACCGCGAGCAGCCAGCCGTTCAGGGTGGCGAACCGGTTCATCGGGAACCAGACCGAGAAGACCTTGAGGCTCGACATCAGGCAGCCCGAGACGCCAAGGCCGATCAGCGCCCGCCCGGCGGCGAGGCCGCCCAGGCTCGAGCTCGCGCTGAAGACGAGCGCCCCGGCCGCCGCGACGACGAGGAGCGAGGCGTTCACCCGCCGCGGGCCGAACCGGTCGAGCGCGACCCCGAGCGGGAGCTGCGCCGCGGCGAAGGCGAGGAAGTAGGCGCTCGTCAGGAGGCCCAGCCGGTTCGCGTCCACGCCGACGTCCCGCACCAGGTCGGGGGAAATCACCGCGTTGACGACGCGGAAGAAGTACGAGAAGAAATAGCCGCAGGCGAACGGCACGAAGACGCGCGCGAACAGCCGGAGCGGCAGGTCCGGATTTCTGGTCATCAGGGGCCGCCCGATGTTACCGGACGCCCGATTTGTAACGAGTTGTTGCGCATGTAACCGGCGGTTA
>Ga0335082_10004485_pt1 | contig 15226 bp, 13 predicted proteins | sample Lox_Sample_41_FD_206718 | JGI IMG/M metagenome (GOLD analysis project Ga0335082, IMG submission 206718) | Soil microbial communities from Loxahatchee National Wildlife Refuge, Florida, United States - Lox_Sample_4.1 | ecosystem: Environmental > Terrestrial > Soil > Wetlands | place: USA...
CGGGGGCTCGGCGCGAGGATCAGGGTCGGTTGCACGCGCGCCAGTACCGCGGCGAAATCCAGCTCCAGGTTCGCTGCGCTATAGCTGTGGCCGGGAAACAGCGCCTGCGCATAGGGGACGGCGCTGCTCGCGGTGAAGGGTGAGCGGTAGGCCTGCGTTGCCGGGGTGCCGAGCACGCTCAGCAGGCCGCCGTCCGGGTAGCCGAGGAAGAACTGCCCGGCCGGTGCGACCCCGAGGCGCGCGCTCGCGCTGCGCGCCTCGGCCATGCGCCGCGCGCCGTAGGCGCGCATGCGCTGCGCGTCAAGCCATGGCCGGTGCCCGCTCAGCAGCGCCCCCAGCGCCGAGCCATCCCCGCTCGTGAGCCACGCCACGCTGACGCGGCCGCCCTGGCGCAGGACGCGCTGCATGATGCCCGCGCAGCACAGGGTCTCATCATCCGGATGGGGCGCGACCACCAGCAGCACCGTGCCGGCGGCGACGGACAGCTCCGGCGGCTCAGGTTGGCTGGCGCGGCAATGGCTGCGCGCGCCAAGTGCCAGGAGTGCGATGATGAGTGTGCTCAGTCGGGGCATGGCTGCGTCTGCGCCGCCTCAGTGTCGCACGCGCGCGTCGCTTTTCGTTAGAGTGCCTGCCGTTCGAGCGGCCGCTGCTGCCGCAGGGGGATGAGACTCATGCCCGACGTTCCACCGCTCGCCTACCACGACCGCCAATTCCTCGACTCCGAGGAGGGTCGGCCGGTCCGTATCCTCTCCGAGTACCTCGGTCCGCTGCATGCCTTCCGTGCCGCCGGCATCAACTCCACCGTGGTGTTCTTCGGCTCGGCGCGGCTGCGCCGCGGGGCTGCGCTGGAGCGCTACCTGGATGAGGCTACGGAGCTGGCACGGCTGCTGACCGAGTGGAGCTGCCGCTGCGTGGCGGGTGCGCTGGTGGTGTGCTCCGGTGGCGGCCCGGGCTTGATGGAGGCGGCCAACCGCGGTGCCGCACTCGGCGGCGGGCGCAGCATCGGCCTCAACATCGGTCTGCCGCAGGAGCAGCTCCCCAATCCCTACATCACCCCGGGGCTGTCCTTCGAGTTCCATTATTTCTTCATGCGCAAGCTCTGGTTCGCGCACCTGGCGCGTGCGCTCGTGGTGTTTCCCGGCGGCTTTGGCACGCTCGACGAACTGTTCGAGATCCTCACGCTGGCGCAGACGCGCAAGCTGACGCGCGGCATCCCGGTGCTGCTGTACGGCACGAGCTTCTGGAAAGAGGTGCTGAATCTGCCGGCTCTGGTGCGCCACGGCACGATCGCGAGCGAGGATCTGCAGCTGTTCGAGTTCGTGGATACGCCCGCGGCCGCACTGCAGCGCCTGCAGGCGTGCATCGAGCTGCCGCCCGAGAGTACGCCGCCCGCGCCGGACTTCGCCAGGTCGCGCTGCCCGCCGCCGCGCCGCTGAAGCGGGCCGTGGGCGGCCCAATTCAGGCGACGCGCACGCTCGGATCGATCTGCGTCGCCCAGGCTGTCATCCCGCCCTCGATGTTGGCGGGCGCCGCGATGTTGGCGCGCAGCGCCATCTGGCAGGCGGCCAGGCTGCGCCCGCCGCTGCGACAGATGAACATCGGTGCCGGCCCGCGGGCAAATTCCGCCAGGCGCGCCGGCAGCTGGGCCAGCGGGATGTGAATGGCGGCCGGCAGGTGCCCGGCCGCCCACTCGTAGTCCTCGCGCACGTCGATCAGGGGCGGGTGCCCCCCGGCGCGCAGCAGCCCCTGCAGGTCCGTGACTGACAGGCGGCGCACCGCGGCTAAGGCTGCGTCTGGGCTCATGGCGGGAGGTTCCTCCGGTTCGCTGATCGAGGGATGCGTGCCGCACACCGGGCAGTCCGGGTCGCGGCGCGCGCGCAATTCGCGAAAGCGCATGGCGAGTGCATCGTAGGTGAGCAGCCGGCCGATAAGCGGCTCGCCGATGCCGGTGATGAGCTTGAGGGCTTCCGTGGCCTGCAGCGTCCCGAGCACGCCCGGCAGCACGCCGAGTACCCCTGCCTGCGCACAATTAGCCACGGCGCCATCGCGCGCCTGCGGGAACAGGCAGCGGTAGCACGGGCCTGCGCCGGGGACGTAGGTGAAGAGTTGGCCCTCGAAGCGGTGGATGGCCGCCGCTATTAGGGCACGCGCTTCGAGCACGCAGGCATCGTTTACCAGGTAGCGCGTGGCGAGGCGATCAGAGCCGTCGAGCACGACATCGTACCCGGCAACCAGCGCGCGCGCGTTGCCAGCCACGAGCTCGAGGACATGCGGCACGATGCGTATCTCGGGATTCAGGCCGGCGAGGCGTTCGCTGCCGGCGAGCGCCTTGGGCTGACCGACGGCGCTGGTGTCATAGAGTATCTGCCGCTGCAGATTCGACAGCTCGAGCGGGTCGCAGTCGAGCAGGCCGAGCGTCCCACAGCCTGCGGCAGCCAGGTAGAGCGCCGCGGGCGAGCCGAGCCCGCCGGCACCGACGATCAGCACGCGAGCCGCCTTGATCTTCTCCTGGCCGGCGGCGCCAATCTCGCCGAGCGCCAGATGGCGCGCGTAACGTGCGCGTTCGGCTTGCGAGAGACTCATGGCGCCAGCATCCCCGGCGGCGCGCGTGACTGTCAACGGGCCGATCCTGCGCCCACGCACGCGGCTACGACCATGCCGTACGCCAGAGCGGTTCAGGCCGCGCTGGGCTGACAGATGAACAGGTGGGCCGGCAGCACGTTCAGCGGCTGGAACCTGCGCCCGACGCAGCCGAATACCCGCTTCAGATCCTGCAAAACCCGGGTTGAGAACTGATAGACGAGGAACGCCCCTTCGGGCTCGAGCACGTCGTGCGTCCGGCGCAGGATCTGCTCGCGTACCGGGGCAGGGATCGTGCTGAACGGAATGCCGGAGATGATGTAATCGGCGCGCAGCAGCCCGAAGCGGCGCAGCACCTCGTCCACCTGGGCCGCCGAGCCGGCCACCACGCGCAGGCGCGGATCGCTCAGGCTCTGCTGCAGGTAGCGCACGAAATCCGGGTTCGTCTCGATGGCGATCAGCGTCGCGTCCGGCCGCATGTGGCGCAGCACCTCGGCGGTGATGCCACCCACGCCGGGGCCGTACTCGACGATGACGCGTGCGCGCGCGAAATTGATCGGTTCCAGCAGTTGTTTGATGAGGAAGCGGGAACTCGGCACGATCGAGCCCAGCATGCGCGGATGGCGGAAGAAGTTGCGGGCAAACAGCAGGCGCTCGCCGTTGCGTGCCTGCTGTGATATCGGTTGCTGATTCGGCACGTTGTTTCCTCGCGCACGCCCTGGCGGGCATTTCTATAGCAACATTCGCCTGCGGATTCCACTTGGCGAATGCGGTTAGATGTTGTCAGCCACCGGACTGTTTGGCAGCGTAGCCAAGCTTGAGTAACTCGCACACCAGCCGCGCCCGGTGGTCCCCCTGGATCTCGATCACGCCGGCCTTCACCGCGCCCCCCGCGCCGCACAGCTTCTTCAGCCGCGTCGCCAGCTCCTGCAGCGCCTCGGGCGCGAGGGGGAGCCCCGTGATCACCGAGACGCCCTTGCCACCGCGGCCGGCCACTTCGCGGCCGACGCGCACGCGCGCCGGCGCGGCGCCGCCGGTTGCGGCGGCATTAAGTCCGCTGTGCCGGCGCGCTGCCGCGGGGGCAGTGCGCATCACGACGCCACGAAACGTGGGTTTGCCCTTCACGTAGTGTTACCCGGGTCAGACGACTACAATCCTGCCGAACTCGTACACCGGGCTGCAACTCTCCAGGATCTGCTTCAGAGGCCATCATGCCCCCACGGTCGCGCTTGCATGTTCCCAACCCACCCGCACGACCCGGGCAGGAGCCGGATTTCAGCTACGTCCAGATCTCGCCCGCCGGTGCAGTGCAGCGTCCCGACGTCATGGCCGCGCCGCGCGACATCGAGGAGCTCTCGGTGCAGATGGTGCGGGTGCTCGGGGAGGACCACCGCGCGGTCGGACCCTGGAATCCGCACCTGGAACCCGAGGAGCTGCAGGTCGGGCTGCGTCACATGCTGCTCACGCGGTTGTTCGACGACCGCATGCAGCGCATCCAGCGCCAGGGACGCATCTCCTTTTATATCAAGTCGACCGGGGAGGAGGCGGTGGCGGTGGCGGCCGGCATGGCGCTCACGCCCGGCGACATGCTGTTTCCCTCCTACCGCCAGCAGGGCCTGCAGGTGGTGCGCGGGCAGAACCTGGTCGATCTGATGTGCCAGTGCCTCTCCAACACCCGCGACATGTGCAAGGGCCGGCAGATGCCGATCATGTACCACTCGCGCAATGGCAACATCTTCTCCATCTCCGGCAACCTCGCGACCCAGTTTCCCCAGGCGGTCGGCTGGGCCATGGCGGCCGCCATCAAGGGCGAGGACCGCATCGCCGCCAGCTGGGTGGGCGAGGGATCCAGCGCCGAGGCCGACTTCCACTACGCCATGACCTTCGCCTCCGTGTATCGCGCGCCGGTCATCCTGAATCTGGTCAACAACCAGTGGGCCATCTCCACCTTCCAGGGGTTCGCCGGCGGCGAGCAGCGCACCTTTGCGCAGCGCGGCCCCGGCTACGGCATGCCGGGCGTGCGCGTCGACGGCAATGACTTCCTGGCGGTGTATGCGGTCACGCAATGGGCGGCGCAGCGCGCGCGGCAAAGCGGCGGCCCCACCCTCATCGAACACGTCACCTATCGCGCCGCAGCGCACTCCACCAGCGACGATCCCTCGCGGTACCGTCCCAAGGACGAGTGGCGCGCCTGGCCGCTCGGGGATCCGGTCGAGCGGCTCAAGGCACACCTGATCGCCCTGGGCGAGTGGTCGCAGGAGCGCCACGCACGGCTGGAAAAGGAGCTCGAGGCGCACGTCAGCGCCTGCTGGAAGGAGGCCGAGACGTACGGCACGCTCTCGGGCGGTCCGGCGCTCGACCCGCTGACGATGTTCGAGGACGTCCTGAAGGAAATGCCCGCCAACCTCGCGCACGAGCGCGATGAAATGCGCGCGCAACGCAGCGGCGCCGGTACGGCATCGGCGCACGCACCGCCGGTCGCGCGCAAGGGCTGAGGCAGCATGGCACGCATGAACATGGTCCAGGCGCTCAACTCCGCCATGGACGTGATGCTGGGACGCGATCCGCGGGTGGTGATACTCGGCGAGGACGTCGGCTATTTTGGCGGCGTGTTCCGCGCCACCGAGGGCTTGCAGCGCAAGTACGGCGAGCAGCGCGTGCTCGACACGCCCATCGCCGAGGGCGGCATCATCGCGGCCGCGATCGGCATGGGGGCCAACGGCCTCAAGCCGGTGGCCGAGATCCAGTTCGCCGACTACATCTATCCGGGGTTCGACCAGGTCGTGAGCGAGCTGGCGCGGCTGCGCTACCGTTCGGCCGGTGACTTCAGCGCGCCGGTGATCATCCGCACGCCCTGCGGCGGCGGCATCCGCGGCGGGCAGACGCACTCGCAGAGCCCCGAGGCGCTGTTCGCGCACGTGTGCGGCATCAAGGTGGTCATGCCATCCAACCCGTACGATGCCAAGGGCATGCTGATCAGCGCCATCGAGGGCGAGGACCCGGTGGTGTTCTTCGAGCCCAAGCGCATCTACAACGGGCCCTTCGATGGCGACCCGCACAAGCCGGCGACTCCCTGGAGCGCGCATCCGCGCGGCGAGGTGCCGGAGGGTCACTTCACGGTGCCGCTCGGCCGGGCCCAGGTGGTGCGCGAAGGGCGCGAGGTCTCGGTGCTCACCTACGGTACGATGGTGCACGTGGCGGAGGCGGCCGTGCAGCAGACCGGCATCGACGCCGAGATCATCGACGTGCGCTCGATGGCGCCGCTCGACGTGGACACGCTCAGCACCTCGGTGTGCAAGACCGGGCGCTGCGTGGTGGTGCACGAGGCCACGCGCTTCGGCGGCTACGGTGCCGAGCTGGTAGCCACGGTGCAGGAGAACTGCTTCTGGAACCTGGAAGCGCCGATCCAGCGCGTCGCCGGCTGGGACACGCCATATCCGCACGCCTTTGAGTGGGATTACTTCCCGGGTCCGGTGCGTATCGCCGCGGCCCTGCGCGCCGTTACGGAGGCGAAGTGAGTAACTACGTCTTCAAGCTGCCGGACCTCGGGGAGGGTACGGTCGAGGCCGAGATCGTCGGCTGGCGCGTCAAGCCCGGTGACACCGTCGCCGAGGATGACGTCATCGTCGAGGTCATGACCGAGAAGGCCGCGGTCGAGGTGCCGGCCCCCGTGGGTGGCCGCGTGGTCTCGACCACCGGCACGCCCGGGGACATGGTCCCGGTGGGTGCCGAGCTCATCGTCATCGACACGGGCGCCGGGCGCGCCGCGGCGGCGGGGACCTCCCCGAGTGTGCCGCCACCACCGAGCGCAGCCGCGGGCAGCAATGGCAACGGCGCCGTCGCGCAGGTCGCAGCCGCGCCGCGCACCGGCCGCGTGGCCACCTCGCCGGCCATCCGTCGCCGCGCGCACGAGGCCGGGATCGACCTGCAGCAGGTGGCCGGCTCGGGCCCGAACGGCCGCATCGTGGCCAAGGATCTCGAGGCCTACGCTGCGCAGCGCTCCGCTTCGGCACCCACGCCGCTGCGATCGGCGCCCAAGGCCGTGCCCGCGGCGCGCCCCGCCGAGGCCGCGGCCCCGGCAACCCAGGAGATCAAGGTGATCGGCCTGCGGCGGCTGATCGCCCAGCGCATGAGCGAGGCCAAACGCAACATTCCGCACTTCGCCTACGTCGAGGAGCTCGACATCACCGAGCTCGAGTCGCTGCGCCGGCACCTGAACCAGAAGGCGCAGTCCGGGGGTGCAACCCTGACCTACCTGCCGTTCCTGGCGCTCGCCCTGGTGCGGGTGCTGCGGCAGTTCCCGCAGTGCAATGCGCACTACGATGCCGAGCGCGGCGTGCTCATACGCCACGCGGCCGTGCACCTGGGGGTGGCGACGCAGACTCCCGACGGACTGAAGGTGCCGGTGGTGCACAACGCGCAGGAGCTGACCCTGTGGCAGCTGGCGGCGCAGATGCGGCGCGTGAGCGAGGCGGCGCGTACCAACAAGGCCACGCGCGAGGAGTTGAGCGGTTCCACCATCACCATCACCAGCCTGGGCAAGCTCGGCGGCATCGCCAGCACGCCCATCATCAACTCGCCCGAGGTGGCCATCATCGGCGTCAACCGCGCGGTGGAGCGCCCGTTGGTAGTACACGGAGCGGTCGCGGTGCGCCTGACCATGAACCTGTCCTCTTCGTTCGACCACCGGTTCGTGGATGGCTATGACGCCGCCGCGATGATCCAGGCGCTGAAGGAGTGCCTGGAGCACCCGGCGACGATCTTCCTCGACACCTGACGGACACTCCGGAGCAGCGCGTGGGGCAGCTGTGGCATCTGCATCGGACGGGACGTGCCTGGCTGTTCATGGCGCAGGCACTGCTGCTTGCCGGCTGTGGCGGCAGCGACGACAACCTCAATCCGGGGGGCGGGCCGCCCCCCTACAGCGCCGTCCCGCAGGTCAAGGTATCGCAGCCGAATACCCTCGGCAGTAACTGCGACGGGCTGGCCGCCGAGGGCACGCTCTACCCGGGCACCGCGATCGAGCCGCAGATTGCCGTGAATGCCATGAACCGCTCCTTCCTGATCGCGGTGTGGCAGCAGAATCGCTGGTCGAGCGGCGGCTCGCAGGCCATCGCGGTGTCGAGCTCCGTCGATGGCGGCAACACCTGGGTGCCCGGCAACGCGCCGACATTCTCGCGCTGCGGTGGCGCTGGCGCGGGCGATGTCGGTGACTATGCGCGTGCCAGCAACCCGTGGGTGAGCTTCGCACCGGGCGGCACGGCCTACGCACTGGCGCTCGCCTTCACGGGTGACGTGCTGCAGAGCGGCTCGAGCAGCGCCATGCTGGTGTCGAGCTCGATCAACGGCGGCCTCAACTGGATGCCCCCCGTGGCTCTCATCCAGGACGGCGCGAACTTCTTCAACGACAAGGGCGCGATCACGGCCGACCCGAACGACTTCAACTTCGTGTATGCGGTGTGGGACCGGCTCGACGGCGTGAACAACCGCGGACCGAGCTACTTCTCCCTCACCGCCAACGCCAACTCCACCTGGTCGGCCGCACGGTCCATCTACGACCCGGGGGTCAACAACCAGACCATCAACAACATCATCGTGGTCACCCCCGACGGCATGCTGATCGATCTCTTCAACGAGATCGACGCGGTGAGCGGGGCCAGCACCTCACACCTGAAGGCGATACGCTCCAGTGACCACGGCACCACCTGGTCGCAGCCGATCCTGGTCGCCGACATGGAAGGGATCGGCACGGCCGATCCGAACAATCAGAACGGCGTGCGCGATGCCGTGCTGCTCTTCAGTGCCGCCGTCGGAGCGGACGGCACCGTCTACGTCGTCTGGCAGGATGCCCGCTTCTCCGGCGGCGGGCACGACGGCATTGCACTCAGCAGCTCGCACGACGACGCTCTCCACTGGTCGACGCCGGTGCAGGTGAATGGCGATCCCTCCGTGCCGGCGTTCACCCCGACGGTGGCGGTGAGCCCGGGCGGCGCGCTCGCCGTCACCTACTACGACCTGCGCAACGCGCACTCTTCCACGACGCAGCTGCTGACCGATGCGTGGATGGTCACCTCCTCGGACGGCACGAACTTCACCGAGACGCACCTGAGCGGGCCGTTCGACCTGCAGCTGGCGCCGCTCACCCCGGATGGCTACTTCCTCGGGGACTACCAGGGACTGGTCTACACCGGCACGCAGTTCGAGCCGCTGTATGCCCAGACCAACCCCGACGCGATGAGCGTCAGCACCGATGTCTGGTTCGCCTTCCCGCCACCGGCCAGCGCCGCCGCGGTCAATGCGTTCGCGGCGCAGCCAGCCTTGGCCGCCGCCAGCCTGCCCCCGGCTGCCCGGCTGCGCATGACGCAGCGCATCCACGCGGCCCTCGCGCACCGCACGCCGCGCTGACCGCGCCGCTGTTGCGGCCCTCAGATTGCAGCCCTAGGGTGGCGCATGCGCCGCAGCGCCGGCGTAGCTGAGCTCACCGGCGTCGATGCGCAGCGACAGCCGGTTCTGCGGCGGTGGCAGCGGGCAGGTGGCAAAGTCGTTGAGCGCGCAGGGCGGGTTGTAGGCCTTGTTGAAGTCCACCACCGCGGTGTCGCCGGCGGGGCGCGGCACGTACAGAAAGCGGCCGCCGCCGTAGGTCTCGCGGCCACTGGTGGCATCGGCGAGCATGACGAACAGCTCCGCGGCGTCGGGCTCCTCGAGCACCGTGTCGAGCCGATACTGGCGGCCGTTGCGGGTGAAGACCAGCGCCCCCGGACAGGGCTCCTCTTCCTGCATGCCGAGAATGTTGACGATGGGGATGCGCTTGCCGCGCGGGTAGCGCTCGAAGTGCGCCGTGACCACCCATTGGGTGCTGACGGGGAAGTACTGCAGGCCCCGGAACCCGAGGCGCCGCGGATTGTCGAGGTCGCGGACCCGCACCGCGAGCTTGCCACCGCGCGCGATCACGAAGAAGCGCAACGGGCCGCTGGCGAGCACCGTCGGCTCGCCCTGCGCGTCGGTGCGCAGCTCAGCCACCTCGACCGGCGCGCCGTCGAGCTCGACGTTCGCGCCCGGCTGCGCATGGAAGCGCACGTGACCGGCGGCGACCTCGAAAACGCCGGCATGGCCGGCGAGGGCGGCATTGCCCAGCACCAGGTCGTTGCCCGGCGCGCTGCCGAAGGAGTTCATGCCGGGGTGCAGCCACAGCAAGCCCGCGAGCGTGAGCCAGCCGGTATCGCTGGTGAGCGCGGCGGCGCGCTCCGCGCGCCACTTAAGCACGCTCGCCTCCTCGGCGGCCGCATCGGGGGCGGCCGCGCCGAGCCGTGCGAGCGCGGCGAGCGCCACTGCGCCAAGCAGAGCTAGGCGGCGGCGACTTGAGCCGGACATTGCCATCCCCCGTTGCGAGAAAACCCGCGCCAATGGTAGCGCGGTCGCCCCGCTCAGGCGCTGCGTCCCAGGATCTCCTCGCGCACGTCGGCGATCTCGCGCGCCCGTGAGGGCCGCGCGCCCTCGCAGCGCTCCGGGCGCGGGCAGCGGTTGCTGCGCGGGCAGATGATGCGCGCCGGATGCGCCAGAGCGTCCTCGATCCAGGCGATGTCGAGCACGTTGGCCACGGCGGTCAGCAGCGCACCGGCGCTCTTGGGGATGCGGGCCTCGCCGCGGCCGCGCAGGCATTCGCGGAATATGGCTTCCACCGCGGCCTCGCTCGCGGCGCTGTGAGCGGCGAGTGCCGGGTGCAGGTCGACGCCCACCGAGAGCACGTGCGGGTTGCCGGCCATGTCCTGCACGCGGATCGAGTGGCAGCAGTACAGGAGCGAGCGCTCGCCATCGCGCAGCACCGAGATCTGCGAGCCGCTCAGGCCGTGCTCGCCCTGGATCATGCGGAACACGGCCCAGTTCGGGCATGGGTCGCTCACCTGCGCGAGGTTTCCCCACGGCAGCGGGATGCCGTTGCCCCGGTAGACCGCGCGCAGATAACCCGGCGGGTACGCATCGAAGAAGTGCCAGTACGGATAGGGCGAGACCTTGGTCATGCGGCGCATGACCACCGCCGGGGTCAGCTGCAGCTTGGCGCCCGCCTCGACCCGGTGACGCTCGCGCGCGAGGAAGCGGCGGAAGGGCACGCGCGGGGCGAGCAGGGCGCCGGCGAAGAAGCTGCACTCGAAGTCGCGCCACGCGTGCAGCACGTCCTGCGCGTTCATGCCGGCGGCCGAGGAGCCGCCTTCGGGGCTGCCGCCCATCTCTCCGCCCGTGGCGTGCGGGCTCTTCAGGCCATCCCCGCCGTGCAGCACCTTGTGACCGATGTGCGCGGCAAGGTCGAACTTCAGGCGCGCCGCATCGCCCTGGAGTGCACGGTTGGCATAGATGACCCGCGGGGCCTCGAAGAAGGAGCGCACCATGCTGCGCACTTCCCGGTCCTTGTCGCGCGCCAGCACCGGCTTGCGCTCAAACCAGCGCACCTCCAGGCCATGCCGCCGGCACAGCCGCAGCAGGTCCTCGACCGAGAGCGGGAAACGCCGCTCGCTCACGTGGTCCGCGGCCCGCTCGAGGTCGGGGAAGTCGTTGCGCGACATTTCCTGGTGCGAGCGGATCAGCAGGTGCGCGAACTGCCGTCCGGTGGTGCCGGTCTGCGCCAGCAGCTCCGGGATCGCCGCCTGCAGCAGCGCCTTGGAGAACAGGAAGGCCGGCTCGAGCGGCATGCGCGGCGCGGGCGTGGCCCTGCTGCCGGGGGCAAGCTCCAGGTCGGCGCTCTCATCGAGGAACCACGCGGCCGGACGCTGGAAGATCGCCGCGAGCAGGGCGAGCAACTGCCGCGAAGGCACCCGCTTGCCGCTCTCGATCATGCTCAAGTAGGACACCGAGGGGCCGAGCGCGGCGTCGCGCTGGATACAGCGCACCGAGAGCTCCTCGAGCGTGAGTCCGTTCGCCTTGCGCAACGCGCGCAGCTTGGTGCCGAGGAAGTGACCCTTGCGCAGCAGCTCGGGCATATGTCACACCGCTTGCGATGCCGGGGTTGTGAAATTAACAGTGTGAATTTTATTCAGTCAAATTTCATGCCCGCACGAAGTATAGTGGAAAGCCGATGAATGCCCGCCCGCAGACCCCGCTGTACTCACGCGAGCCCGCCGGACCGAAGGTGGAGATCGCGGGCCCGGGTGTCGAGCGGCAGGACGAGGTGCTCACGCCGCTCGCGCTGCAACTGCTGGCGAGCCTGCACCGGCGCTTCAACGCGCGCCGCCTGGAGCTGCTGAACGCCCGGCGCCAGCGCCAGGCCGAGATCGATGACGGGGCGCTGCCGGACTTCCTGGCCCAGACCGCAGCGGTGCGTGCCGGCGAGTGGCGCATCGCGCCGGTGCCGGCGGACCTGACCGACCGGCGCGTCGAGATCACCGGGCCCGTCGACCGCAAGATGGTGATCAACGCACTCAATGCACCGGTGCGCTGCTTCATGGCCGACTTCGAGGACTCCTGCTCGCCCACCTGGGAGAACCTCGTGCGCGGCCAGGTAAACCTCGGCGATGCCATTCGCGGCACCATCACCCACGCCGACCCGGCCACCGGCAAGATCTACCGCCTGAACGAGCGCACCGCGACCCTCATCGTGCGGCCGCGCGGCTGGCACCTGCCGGAGAAGCACGTCAGCATCGGCGGTGAGCCGGTCGCGGGCGCTCTCTTTGATTTCGCCCTCTATCTGGCCAATAACCACGAAGCCCTGGCGCGCCGCGGTACCGGGCCGTACTTCTACCTGCCGAAGATGGAGAGCCACCTCGAGGCGCGGCTGTGGAACGAGGTGTTCGTGGCGGCGCAGGAGGCGCTCGGGCTGCCGCGCGGCACGATCAAGGCAACCGTGCTCATCGAGACCATCCTGGCGGCGTTCGAGATGGACGAGATCCTCTTCGAGCTGCGCGAGCATTCGGCCGGGCTCAACTGCGGGCGCTGGGACTACATCTTCAGCTTCATCAAGAAATTTCGTAACCGCGCCGACTTCCTGCTGCCCGACCGTGCCACGGTCACGATGGACCGGCACTTCCTCAAGTCATACGTCGACATGCTCATCAGGACCTGCCACCGCCGCGGCGCGCACGCGATGGGCGGCATGGCCGCGCAGATCCCGATCCGCGACGATGCCGCCGCGAACGAGGCGGCCATGGCGCGCGTGCGGGCCGACAAGCTGCGCGAGGCGCGCGCCGGGCACGACGGCACCTGGATCGCGCACCCGGGGCTTGCGGGCATCGCCAGTGCGGCCTTCGACGCGGTGATGAGCGGGCCGAACCAGCTCATGGTCACGCGCGCCGACGTCAACGTCGGGCAGCTCGACCTGCTCAAGGTGCCCGACGGCGCGATCACCGAGGCCGGCCTGCGCAACTGCATTCGCGTGGGTGTGCAGTACCTGGAGGCCTGGCTGCGCGGCAACGGCTGCGTGCCGCTCTACCACCTGATGGAGGACGCCGCCACCGCCGAGATCTGCCGGGCGCAGCTGTGGCAGTGCCTGCGCCACGGCGCACGCACCAGCGACGGCCAGCCCGTCACGGTGGAGCGGTTCGACCGGCTGCTGAGCGCCGAGCTCGACCACATCCATGCCGAGGTCGGCGCCGCGCGCCTCACCCAGGGCGTGTTCCCGAGCGCGGCGCGGCTGTTCGAGCAGATGACCAAGAGCGAGACCTTCGACGAATTCCTGACGCTGCCGGCCTACGAGCTGTTGAGCTGACGAACCCCACCCGTACCGCAACCGAGGCGAACATGAGTGCCGTGAAATCCCTGCCTACCACCGAAGAGCTCCGGCGCAGCTGGCGGGAGAGCCCGCGCTGGCGCGGCATCGAGCGCGGCTACGACGCCGCGGAGGTCGTGCGCCTGCGCGGCACCATCCCGGTGGAGCACTCGATCGCGCGGCTGGCCGCCGAGAAACTGTGGCGCTATCTGAACGAGAAGCCGCTGGTAAACGCCCTCGGGGCGCTCACCGGCAACCAGGCCATGCAGCAGGTCAAGGCCGGCCTCGATGCCATCTACCTGTCGGGCTGGCAGGTGGCCGGTGATGCCAACCTGGCCGGGGAGATGTACCCGGACCAGTCGCTGTACCCGGCCGACTCGGTGCCGGCGGTGGTGCGCCGCATCAACAACACCCTGCGCCGCGCCGACGAGATCCATCACGCCGAGGGCGATGACTCCATCGACTGGCTCAAGCCCATCGTGGCCGATGCCGAGGCCGGCTTCGGCGGCGTGCTCAACGCCTTCGAGCTCATGAAGCAGATGATCGAGGCGGGCGCGGCCGGCGTGCACTTCGAGGACCAGCTGTCCTCGGCCAAGAAGTGCGGCCACATGGGCGGCAAGGTGCTGGTGCCGACGCAGGAGGCCATCAACAAGCTGGTGGCGGCGCGCCTGGCGGCCGACGTCTGCAACGTGCCCACCGTGCTGGTGGCGCGCACGGACGCGGAGGCCGCGACGCTGCTCACCTCGGACGTCGATCCGCGCGACCGCCCGTTCATCGACGCAGCCAAGGGCCGCACCGGCGAGGGCTTCTTCAGCGTCAAGGCGGGGCTGGCGCAGGCCATTGCGCGCGGGCGCGCCTACGCGCCGTACGCCGACCTGGTGTGGTGTGAGACCGCCAAGCCCGACATCGCGGAGGCGCGCGAGTTTGCCGAGGGCATCCACGCGCAGTTCCCGGGCAAGCTGCTGGCCTACAACTGCTCGCCCTCCTTCAACTGGAAGCGCAAGCTCGATGATGCGCAGATCGCCAAGTTCCAGCGCGAGCTGAGCGCGATGGGCTATCGTTTCCAGTTCATCACGCTGGCCGGCTTCCACGCGCTGAACTTCTCCATGTTCGAGCTGGCGCGTGCCTACAAGAGCTCGCACATGAGCGCCTACGTCGGCCTGCAGCAGGCGGAGTTTGCCGCCGAGGCGCACGGCTACACCGCCACCAAGCACCAGCGCGAAGTTGGGGCCGGCTACTTCGATGCGGTCACGCAGGCGGTCACCGGCGGCACCTCCTCGATCACCGCCCTGAGCGGCAGCACCGAGGAGCAGCAGTTCCACAAGGTCTCCTGAGGCAGAGCGCGCGCCTAGAAGCTGGCGACGAGGGCGAGCGAGAGCAGGGCGTCATCGCCCTGCGAGCCGCTGAAGCGCTCGTAATCCAGCCGCACCGCCGGCAGACCGAAGCGCATCTGCACCCCGGCACCCCAGGCGAAGCTGGTGCGCGTGTCATCCTCGGTGAGCGGCGCTGCGCACGGCGCGCCCGCCGCGCAGCCGAAGCTGACGTGCGTGTGGTCGGCGACGCGCGCGATCCCGGCCTTGGCGTACAGGTCGAGCAGCGGCAGCGGCACCGGCAGGTAGCCGACGCCGAAGAGGGCGGTGGCATGGGCAGCGGTGCTCACGTTGGTGCTGTTGGCACCGTCTACGTAGCTCACGTGCTTGCTGCCGAGATCCTCGTAGGCGCCCTCGACCCCGAAGGCATCGAGCGGCCGCCAGCCGGCCAGCGCCTTCCAGCCGGTCGCGTGCGCATCCACCTGGTAGGCGTCTTGGCGCAGCGTCGCCTCGCCGACCCCCGCGCCCACGTAGAAGTCGAACGGACCGGCGGCCTGACAGGCAACGCTCAGCGGCAGGCAGGCGCACAGCAGCGCCGGGTGGATTCGCATGGCGGTCCTTCGCGGTGACGGAGCGCGCGGCG